>Ga0307513_10000369_pt1 | contig 65467 bp, 64 predicted proteins | sample 15_EM_MG_FD_202174 | JGI IMG/M metagenome (GOLD analysis project Ga0307513, IMG submission 202174) | Populus trichocarpa ectomycorrhiza microbial communities from riparian zone in the Pacific Northwest, United States - 15_EM | ecosystem: Host-associated > Plants > Roots > Unclassified | place...
AGTTCGAAAACTTGTGAACGCGGAAGCAAGTTAACCACTCGGAGGGATTTGAGGGCCGGTGAGAAGTTGTGGAAGGGGATGAGAGAGGCCTCCGGGTTGTGGTAGGGGTGGGTATGCAGCTCGAGCCGTACAACGCGAGAGAACGCCCGAATCCAACCGCCCTCTTCGGCATCTGCAGCTGTGACAGACCGCGGGCAACCAATGAATAGTGAACGGGTATGATATGCGGGCGAGTTCGCGGGATCCGGAAAAGTCTTCTTCCACGCCTCGAGACCATAAGAAGAATTGAAGTTGATATCGGCGAAAAGGTGTCTTCGGGTGCGTGAAACCCAGGATTTAGAGACGAGACAGCACTGCTTCAGCGTGGCTGGGTTGTCGTGTAGGAGGTCGACGGTGTAATCGAGGATTTCTGGTAGGAGGTGTGGATTCGACATCGTGGGTGGGATGGCCACAACAGAAGAGATTCGTGCGAAAGATCGGAACCCCGGCTAATTCCAAGTCGACTTCCTCCACCTCCGATCCATCCGCGTTCCGCCGCCCCCAGCCTCTGCAGAATATGTAACAACGCTAGCGGACATATCTCACGGTATATTTCCCCATCCCTGATCCACTCCTGGTCTGAGATTATCAATCGAGGAAACCGTTTACGGCAACCGATGAGAGTGGAGTGGTGAGGCCTTGAGACCTGGCGCGCTGCGCTGTTACATTCACGTAAGTGTACGGCTAGACCACTATAAAGCTACATCCCTTATCGGTGATCATCAGTGATAATACGTGATCAGCTTGAAGAGGCTGCGGCTAGACCCTGGGTCTGCTTCCGCTCTCGAGCCTTCGGGTTTTTGATGACTGCCACCACCGACTTGGCCACATCTCGCAGATCGCATCTACAAACCCTACATCCCTGTTGACATTCCCCTTTATTCGACTACCGACAACCATGGCTCGCGGGAACTGCAGCTATTGCCTGAGGGAGGCCAATAAGAGTGAGCTGAAAAGGTGTTCCGGATGCCAGTACGCAAACTCGTTCGTAGGACAACCGAATCATCTCACACCACCTCGTTTGATAGATACCTCTTGTATTGTGTACGTGAAAGGGAATGCCCGAATCGACGCTTAAGTGAACCTCTTCTGACGTGTACTCTCCGTTTTCGCTTCTCCGAAGTCGAAAGAATGCCAAACCCTCTCTTGGAAGGCCGCGCACAAGTACAATTGTCGAAAGGGAGATGTAGTGTACGACGGCAATACGCGTAGTGCCAAAGAAGAGAGGGGTTTTACCTCTTGGTTGTATGCATGGAATACCTCGTTGTCTATCACTGCCACTGCGGCTTTGGACCTGGCGAACCATGAACCCGATTACTTGCTCAACCATTGGTACACCCTCCTATTCTCTCTTAGGTCACCAACAAGAGTTCTAAAACACCCATTCGTCATTAAGTCTCTATATCCAGCTCAAGAGAACGGGACACAAGACAGACGCGAAAAGGTTTACGGTTAGTGATAGGTCTCTTCAGTGTTTACTCAGGTGATCGATACGGCGCACTGTGGGATTAGATCGACGAGATAGGTGTATCACACGTCGATCTGCTCCGGAGAGAGTACCCAGACCCAGAGGTCGCAAACGTGTTGGTCGATCCTCCCGAACTTGTCGGGAAGCGCGTTCGCTACATCGCTGTTGTGAAGGATGGGAAGGTAGTACGGATTAGAGGCTGTGCGTGGATCGAGGGCAACATCGAAATGTGCCGCAACACGAGCAGAGAGGAATCTCGGGCGCTCGCTACAGCGTTTATGACGAAATTAGTTAGCGTGGTGGGTGCGGGAGATATAGGAGCGATACCGGGGATGATAAAGGCGAAGGAACGCTGATCCTCGAAGCCTTTTCCAAGGTTCCCCCCCCCCATTGTGTACCGTGGATATTTGTCAACCGTAAGGTTTAGGAGCTCATTTGACCTTCGTTTTGTTGAGGGCGTCTGCTAACTCGCACGGCCCATGGGGTACGCGGGGATTGCCTCTGATTTTCCGACTCGACTCCAAATTCGAAGCGGATTGTGAGTTCAGGAATAAAGTAGTGAAATGAATGGCGCTAGGTTACATTGCGAATCTCCGAACGCAGATTAAGATCACACACCATCTATACGGCCTCCCTAGAACCCTCGCCCTGAATCTTTCCGCTTCCGACTTCCCACTCACACGTTCTTGTCCCCGGAAATCTATCGGCTCTGCAACCATCTTGCTACACACTACAAGGGATGTATATGGCGAGATTACGCCCCCAGCCGAACGGATTTCGAAGTGACGTATGGAAAAGTGATTCAGTCCAGGTTTCGGGCACACGCTCTCTTTGGTTGCGAGCTGTTTAACCTTTGACTCAGCGAGTCTGACACATGTCGAATCTGTCACCGGGGATTGGCGTTAACATTGATGCCTACGATTGAGTAGCGAAAGGTGTGCACCTTCGTGATGTTTTACTACGATCCCCTCGCCACCAGTCGTTCTCGAGTTCGCTGTGGGTCGCCTCAGGTCCCTCGCGAATACGTGCCACTGTTTGGAAGAGGTAGGACTAATAACGGGATGAGTGTTCTGGATATGGCATGGAACTGATTCTAACCCTGACCTTTTGATGTGAACGAGTGGGAAAACCTGTCTCGAGGAACTGGGTTCGTCGCGAGATAGAGCGATGCCGACTTGATTTAGGATCGCACCTACGACACTAGCCACAGGACTCGGTATAAGGTATTGAGCACCGCGCGATGGGACGCGGTCCGCCACGACCCTACTACCGCGAGTCAGCAAGGTTGGGTGGACAACAGGCAAAGTACACACCGTACAACGCAGGTTGTATGCGAGACTCACATACACGATCCCCATCAAATCCTCAAGACATGGGACGAACTGTTGAATCCAGAGATGTCGCCGGAAGCGACTGTCCGAGTGTGTTTCGCGTGAGCATGCGGCGAGGGGCCCTGCTGACCCACGCTATCTGTAACCAGTCCATTAGATGCACAATGGGGAATATCCGGAAACGTCCATTGTTGGCTCGGCATCACGCATTACAATCGTCTCAGGGTGTTTCTCTTTCCGCCCGACGTTGCCACTCTCTCGACACTTCGGGTCCAGATCCCGCTTCCGCGGCCAGGACCAACCCCCCCGATCACAGTGTTCGCCACTACCAATTGAAGAAACGTTCCTTTCGGTAGCCTGGTGGGATTTTATGAGTCGGTGTTCTGCGTGTTAAAACCATGATGACGGGCGGGAGCTGAGGAGATCGGTGGCATATGCTCGCAATGCTTGGGACCAACGGCGGGGTACCTTACACCCGGTGCTTCTTTCAAGTTGTCACACAGCTGGCCAAACCTGATTTCAGTCTTCTACAACACTTTCCTGAAACGTTTCTGGTTTAGCACAGGATGGCAGAAGGTGTACGTATCACGGGCATCAGGCGCAGACCGCCTTCGTCTGGAAAAGGGTCGCGGACACCACCATCCCAAACGTTGAACAACATGCGCACGCGGCTGGTGTCGCCTGTGCTTGGAGGGGAGGGCTACCACAGTTCTCATAAGGGTCCCCCGGTCGTTGTTTTTTTCTTTGGAAGGGTCTGTCTGAACTTTTAGATTATATTATCTACCGGTCCTCGGGTCCGGCGGTAGGTCCCCCATCACCACATACATACACCTGGTTGGATTGTACCTCTCTCTGCTATCTTCGGTAACAGACTCCCTATGTGCTCGCACATTTCTAATTTCGTCTCGCTGTCCTCCACGCCGTGCACGACCTTCGTACGGACTCCGCGGGACTCCAATAGTTGAACGAGAAGGCTGTCGAGGTCCATCCACTGCCTGTATCCCTCTTCCCCGGCGATTTCTCCTGGGTTTTCAGGTTCGCGAGTGGGAAAATAATAGCGAAAAGGAGTACGGATCGTGATTTGTTGGAAATCTCGATGTTCGGATGTAATGGTTTGGAGCGCCATAATAATCCATGTGGCGTACAGTTTCCTGCACCGGAATATCACATGTTTGAGCCTCGTCGCCTTGGAAAGGTCAATGGAAGCCAGCTGCTTGCTCGCTGGTGCAGACGAAGGTTCGAATAAGGTACTGTTCCAAATGGAGGAACCAAGAGAACATACGATACATGTTGTGCCGGATTTCAAAGCATTCAAGGGTATCAGAACACCCTACCACTAATTCCATGATCCACCGAAGGTCTTCCTCGTTACGCCACGTCAATACCAGTTTCCGGAATCGAAAACCACCCGGCAGGTCCAACAGTCGGTACACGGTGAGTTCGGTCTCTTTCATACTGTCGAATTTGAAGGTTCCAGTCAATAAGGGCGAGGCCGAAGGTCGAAAGTCGATCCTGTCAGAGTCAGCTCCCCTAATCCGGGATTCGCGTATACTCAGGTTCTCGAGAAGGGGTAGGGAGCAAACGAGGTTGAAAACCCGTGAGCGTGGGAGGGAGCTGATCACTCGGAGGGATTTGAGGGCCGGTGAGAAGTTGTGGAAGGGGACGAGAGAGATCTCTGAGTGGTAGTAGCGGTGGGTATGCACCTTGAGCCGTACAACGCGAGAAAACGCCCGAATCCAACCGCCCTCTTCGGCATCTGCAGCTGTGACAAACCACGGGCAACCAACGAATAGTGAACGGGTGTGATATGCAGGCGAGTTCGCGGGATCTGGAAAGGTCTCCTTCCACACCTCAAGATCCATGGAACGGTTGAAGTTGATACTGGCAAAGAGGTGTTTTTGGGTACGCGGAACCCAGGATTTGGAGACGAGACAACACTGCTTCAGCGCATCTTGGTAGTCGTGCAGAAGGTCGACCATGTAATCGAGGATTTCTCGCGGGAGTCGTGGATTCGACATCGTGGCTTCCGGCCAGAGGGCGGGGGCTCACGGTAGATGGGCTGGCCGCTGTGGCTGAAATCCGTGCGAAAGATCGGAACCCCGGGTAATTCCAAGTCGACTTCCTCCATCCTCCTCCATCCGCGTTCCGCCGTCTCCAGCCTCTGCAGAATATGTAACAACACTGGCGGACATATCTCACGGTGTACATCCCCATCCGTGATCCAGTCCTGGGTCTGAGATTAGATTATCAGTCGAGGGAGCTGTCCGCGGCAACCGATGAGGGTGAAGCGGTGGGCCTTGAGCTTGAGGCCTCGAGGCCTGGCGTCCCGCCCTGTTACGTACGACTAGACCCTCGTTCTGCCCTCACCCCCAACGCTTCGGGTTTCCGATAACTACGACCTCCGACCTGGCCACACCTCGCGGATCGCATCCACAAACCCTACATCCCTGTTGACATTTCCCCTCTATTCGACTACCAACAACCATGACTCGCGCCAACTGCAGCTATTGCCGGAGAGAGGCCGATAAGAGAGAGCTGAAAAGGTGTTCCGGATGCCAGTACGCAAACTCGTTCGTGGAACCCCCGGATCATCTCACACCGTCGCGTTTGATAGATATCTCTTGTATTGTGTACGTGAAGGGGAATACCCCAATCGACGCTTAGATGAACCTCTTCTGACGTGTACTCTCCACTTTATCTTCTCCGAAGTCGAAAGAATGTCAAACCCTCTCCTGGAAGACCACACACAAGTACAATTGTCGAAGGCGAGATGTACTGTATGACGGTGGCGATACGCGTAGTGCCAAAGAAGAGAAGAGTCTTACCTCTTGGTTGAATGCGTGGAAGACCTCATTGGCTAGCACTGCCGTTGCGGCTTTGGACCTGGCGAACCACGAATCTGATTACTTACTCAGCCATTGGTACGTCCTCCTACCCTCCCTTGGGTCATCAACGAGAGTTCTGAGGCGCTCGTTCGTCATTAAGTCTTCATATCCAGCTTAAGAGAACGGGACACAAGACAGACGCGAAAAGGTTTACGGTTCGTGACCGATCTCTTCAGTGTGCTTACTCGGGTGACTTATACGGCGCACTATGGAATTAGATCGACAAGATAGGCGTATCGCACGTCGATCCGCTCCGGAAAGAATACCCAGGGATCGCAAACATTCTAGCCGATCCTCCTGAGCTCGTCGGGAAGCGCGTTCGTTTCATCGCTGTCGTGAGGGACCACCACGGGAAGATAGAACGAGTCAGAGGCTGTGTGTGGACCGACGGCAGCATCGAAATGTACCGCAATATGGGCAGAGAATTATCCCAGACGATCGCCACATTGCTTATGACGAAATTAGTTAGCGCGGTGGATGCGGGAGATATAGGAGCGATACCGGGGATGATGAAGGCGGGGGAATGCTGATCCTCGAAACCTTTTCCAAGGTCACCCCCCCCCATTGTGTACCGTAGATATTTTTCAAGTGTATGTTTTAGGACATTATTTGACCTTCGGTTTATTGAAAGCATCCGTTGATTTGTATGGCCCATGAGGTACGCGAGGATCGCCTTTGATTTTTCACCTGGGATTTGTAGACTCTACTCAGAATCCGAAGTGGATTGTGGACTCATGAATGAGACAGAGGGACGAGTAGCATCAGGTTGCATTGTGAATCTCAGAATGCACATTAGGACCACATACCACCTATACGGCCTCATTAGAACCCTCGCCCTGAATCTTTCCGCTTGCCTCCCTCTCCCACGTTCATGCCCCCAAAGATTTATGAACTTCGCAACCGTCTTGCCACACGCTGCGAGGGACGTGTGTGATGACATTACGCCCCCAGCCGAACGGATTTCGAAGTAACGTATGGAAAGGTGACTCGGTCCAGGTTTCGGGCACATACTCTCTTTGACCGTGGGCTGTTTAACCTTCGAATCCGATTCTTGTCGAATCTGTCGTCAGGGATTTACATTGACATCGATACTCACGGTTGAGCAGTGAAATGTTATGTACCCTCGAGAGACCTTAGCGAAGAGAATGGCAACGGGCCATTAGTTCGCGGAGCGGTACCCCTGTGCGAAATTAGACAAGGGTGATCATGTCTTGAATATGAATCACCGTCCGAGCTACCAGAGGGAAGGGGGAAATGAGACGCCGCCTAACGTGTTCAGATTGCACGAGGTACATACGGGCTTGGCAAGTTGTTGGATGTGGCCCACAGAAACTTCGTAACGTACTAGTCGTATCGACCGCCGGCGTGGATTTTTCACGTCGAACAGAATTGGATCGTGGTTCGGCGGACCTGTAACAAACGAAGTTATGGGTTGCAGGGTGGGGAGTGTATCTGTGGGTCGCTCCAAGTCGAATTTCCCCCCAATGAAACCGCGTTCTGTTACGCCACCGGTGTTCGTGAAGGGAAACCTGGCTGCGCAAGCCGGCGCAGAGACGAGCAGAGGGAAGTGCATTATCTAATTGCGGATCCACGGGCGGGATGACCGACACCCGCTGGTGAGAGTCACTATGCGCACATGATCAACGGGCGGAGATTATTGATGAATTTGGAAAGGTCTCCCACGAGTACACACATCTCCTACGGAGAAGTGTGGGTCTCGTGGCCCCGGCCATACAGCCGAGTGGAAAAGATTAAATTTGGAGGGTTTCCGGGACGGAGGTGGTCCGGGCGACCGAAAGCAGGATGGGGGTGTGAATCCGAGCGTGATGAACCTCACAGATGTCGGCATTGGCTCAGACCCACTATAACTTTCCCTATGGTTTAGAGGAATGCAATCGAGTGACGGGGCGTACAATCCGGATTCCAGGCTACTCCTTTTCTCCATTGATTTACAGACGGATAGATGGCTATCCACAAAAGAATCAACTAAATCTTCGAGCGTGATCTCACCTGGAGAATGTTTCCCACTGACCGCGGTTCCGCCGCTGGGTCCACCACCCTTAGCAACAAGTTTTACGGAACCCGTACAGAGAATCTCCGTACCCAGAACAACATCGCACTCATAAACCGACTTCCGGGAGAGTTGGAAGTGCTGAACACGCTCCTTCTGCGAGTTTCAAGCTACTGGTCCCCATGAAGAGTTCCGCTCACTCCGTCAACCCACAACCTCCGCGTACGCCTGATACCGCTCGTATTCAGCCGTGCCTCACTACTCAATCTCACATTTATTTGGTACAGCTGCCTTCTGTGGTTCCGTTGGTGGATGTCAGTTGGATCCAATTATGCAACGACGATTCCACACCCCATTGCCACACCATCCCAGTGGATACGCGAGAAACATGCGATTATTCCTTCACAAGAGACTGACAGTAGCGGACCCCCCAGAACGGTGCATCATTCCGCAGGACATTGACTTATCCTTCTCGACCGCAAGTTGCGGATGACCTTCCGCCCTTTACACGGAACCTTGGCAGCAGTTAATACGAATCTTGGCCTGTGGTTAACAACAGGGGCAGAGAGTCCGACCGTAACCGGAAGGGAGGGTGGGATTTGGGGCGTATTTCTGCATGTACATAAGACAAAGAGTCTATTGACTCGGCAAAGTAGCCCACAAAGCAACTACACATGTATAAAGCCTGTTCGGTGCACTTCACCAGCTCTCTGGACACCCTATCGACGAGATATTGTGCGTGGCAGATCAGCGCGCGCCCACTCAAGAACTCAACCCGTGTCCTTTCAAGCCCACCGTGGTGCCATCGGTCTGAGGTCGAGAGCTTGGGGTTCTGCGCATTAGGGCCAGTCCATCCAATCAGGTTTTGTTTCGTAAATCTCACGTCAACAGCCACACGACGTGATGGGAAAACAGGTCAACTGTGTTACCTACGTAAACCAGAAAAACGCATGTCCTGTCGCGTGTGGTTGGCAAGGGCGCCCTCGGACACGCGGTTTGTTGGATATGCATCATGGTTTGTAGGGTGGATTTGAATGCGCTTTGCATGTGGGACGTTTAGTATTCTGCGGGAAAAACTAGTCCACCGAAACGTAAATAGCTGTTATTTCTGGAGACACGAATAACGGGGCACACTAAGCGTGGTGGGATCAATGGATACACGTAGGGATTGTGGTTTATCTGCATGATCAACGTGCGGCTAGATAAATACGACACGGGGTTCATTGCCAACCTGCACGTGAAGGGTCCGCGACGAAGATATTTGGCTGGAAAGATCCCTTGGAGACGGATACGAGGTTGACCAGGAACATATTATCGATGTGCGTGAAACCCCGCCCGATCCTCCAGCAATCCTCAGCGGATTCGTCTGGAGTAATCCTCTACGATACACTCATGAGTAACCGTGGAGTTTGTCCCATCGTGATACGAACGTACCGCCATGAGGTCGAGATACCGTTTGAGTTTCTTGGCGATCTCGTGAGCGAGTTTTCTACGTTGTATTGCCAGGCGGGTTCTAGTCCAGTTCAGTGCATGGATCTTTCGCCTTGTGGTCAGCACGTGGCGACGTATTTGTTCCAGTGGTCTTACCTGACACGACTTGCCGTTATCCGGGTAGCCGGGAAACTTGAAATGGGGTCAGTTCTATCACTCTCGCAGCAATCTATGAACCTACCAACAGTCGACACGAAATCGCTCCTGCAGAATCTTGTAGCACCGGGTCGTCCTGGCCATCGAGACCAGTAAATCCCTTGCGGAGTGCATCTCGGAGATTGACACCTGGACGGCCACCCGTGCTAAAAGAAATTGGTTCTGAGGGTTTGAAGTCCCATTGCTTTGCTCCATGATCGTAGACCCTCTGCGGAACCCATATCCAGTTGGGTGGGATGGCTGTAACCGGAGGTAAAGATAGGGTTTTCTGCGTTTATTTTCGAGGTAAACAGACGCCGAAAGAAAGTCATCGGGTACGCACTAGTGAGAAGATAGGAACCACGCCGCCGAGCGAGTGTGCGGGGGCGGGAGACATCAACTCCGCTCCAGTCACTTTGTCACGGGAAGCCATGGAAGGCTATGAAACCAGAGACTCTCAATACTACAAATTCAACGAAGTAAAAGATGCGGGTCCTCACAACGTTACGAGGTGTTTCCGTGGTCTGGGGTTGGAAAATCAGCGTTTCGTGGGAAGTTTGTTGGAGGAGGAAGACGTTTTGCGGTACCCCCCAGTCGGGGTCCAGGGAAAAGACAGGAAGAATTTCGCTGGTGGAAGGAGGGAACTGGAAGAACAGAGGCGGTATAAAGGTGTCCCGGTGGAAAGGGTCGTCCTCGAGAAGAAAAGATTGGGGCCGTGCAGGGTATCGAGAGTAAGGCACGTCTAAGTCAGTGATCACCACCTCGAACGGGGAGTCACTGGACTCTGTAAGACTCGGTCCTGGGGCCATGGCAGTGTTCCAAGGTTGTGGAGGCAGCGTGGACTTGGACGAGGAGACACGAAATATGTCAGAGTGAAATTCGTACAAAAACGTGAGGGAATGTCCGGCAGTCTTATATCCTTTCCACTGAAATCACACCCAAAGCTTTGCCTTGATCATAGGATAGAGATACTCAATTCGCACCAGCACCAATGTTACCATTGACGATTGGAAATTTTGAGTCTCTGGGGTCACTCGTGCCATAAACCGGAGAAGCAGCACGGGTGCAGCAGGGTTATCTGAGGTAGCAGAATAACGTACGACTGCCATGTGGGTCACCCGGCGAAACGTTCTCCAACCCAGTGGTGCCAGGGGTCAGCAAGAACCCCAAAGAGATCGAGACATCTTGGACTGCACCGCCGGCCGGTGGACAGATTGGGAGTCTGCCTCCGCTGCCGACCGGGCCGTCGGCGTTGACGTCAAGGCTCGATTCGAACCGAACCACTGCCGACCAAGTCGGGAAAGCATGGCGGGTCAAACCTTACATAAAGTTTAAACGAGATTTCAGGTTGCCACGATTCCGTACCGGGGCACAGGGGTTGCCCGTGAAAAGGTAGATGGTCGGCCGCGAAATCGGGGAAATCAGGGGAAAGGTTTAGGCTGAGACAGACCTCCTCGCGACCCATATCTGAGGGCCCTAGCACATTCCATCCGTCCTCTGATTGGTAAATGTTATCCCAGCGGAAGGTATCCTTGAACACATTTTGCGGTAGTTGGGGTGAGACGATTGATCGTTGACATGAAATAGCGGGGGGCAACCGAGGGGCGCGAGGAATCGGAGGAAGCCACCCAGAGAGTAGGAGGAAGAGGCCACACAGGGAGTAAGCGGAGGGAGAAACAGAGGGAGACAGGATAGCATACTGGTGGGGGGGCGAACATTATGTAGCGGATGTAATCTCGAATTTGGATCATGATCAAGCGCGGAACAACTGTTGTTGGGCCATACGATTTTTGGTATTTTGGAACCGGGCGTGCGGTGCGGTCCTCTTTTTTCCACCTTTTTCCTAAACACACGAGGCCGCAGAAGCTACGAAGCCCCCTGCTATAAGAGCCGAGTTTCCTATACGGGAAGTTACGGGCACGCCCAACGGTTCGACTGATGTAACTGAGCGCTCAGCACCCGCTTCCTCGGATAACACTGTCTGTATCGGAATTGGCCCTTGCGATAGTGAGCCGCGCCGGCGTCTCGCTCGTGTTCCAGAATGTCAAAACCGTAAGGTCCCCCAACCCTCAACGCTCCTCAGCCCTCAGCCCTCAGGTCCCAGGGCCTATGAATATCAACGAGCTTTGCCCAGACGAACCACTGAACCACATGTCCCTGCTGTAGCTCGTCGCGGGATGGCCTGAGGCCTTGACGAAGCTGCAATCCCCCACGCCAAACAACGGGGTCACCCTGAGGGCCGTGATGTCAGGAAACCAGTTCGCAGTCGTCGGTTGACTCGTTTGCATCACCACATGCAGATGATGATGGGTGGCTTATCCACTTGCCGGCCCCATTTTCCAAAACGCCACGATGGCTACGCAAGGTTTGTGTGCAAGCTCCGAGGTTCCGGTTAAACATGCTCAACAACAGGATCCGCTAACCTACGGCTCTAGGCTCGCCTTTCTGCACGACTCAAAATGTCCAACAGGCGGTCTGACCAAGGGGGACAGCAACCCAACGGCCGTCTGAACATCGTACGGTTTTCGTAGAAGCTCTCAAAGGAACCCACCCCGTGGCTGCGGCTTGCTTTGTGGGAGGCCGGAGATTATCATCCACGCGGCACAACAGACGTTATTGCTGGAATTTTCGGGGACCCTACCGGCTTACATACACAACGAATACTTCGACGGCGTAATGAAGACCCCGTCCTTCTTCGGGTCGTTTCCGAACTTGGAGTCACTCCGCCGGAGCTTTCTTTACCTCAGGGTAACGAACGGAATGCCTCATTTACTCAAACTCCCCCGGAAAGTGTTGCTAGGGGTTGGTGTTGACGGGCACACCAGTGCTGAAATCAATCTCAATGGAATATACTGGTGAGGTGGATAAAGTCGAGATCTTCTCCAACCACCTCTTCCACTGGCTCCGTTCGTCGGCAATCCCCCGTTCCCCCGTCCTTAACCAGTTGCTGCGTTATGTCCGACGCGAATAACACCCCGGCCTAGGAAGAGTCTGCGGCAAGGTTGTGTCCCGTTACATCTGGTATCCCCCAGTGGGCATGACACGACCTTCCGAACTCTATGCCGAATTACGTCGTTCGTGCGCGCCGTTTGGCCCAACAGTTGAATCTCGCATAAGCGCAACAGACGATCTAGGTGGTCCTGTCTCGATCCTAGTATGCATACCAGTGATACTCCTCTCAAGGCGATACAGGAGGTGTTCCCCTCGGTCTGATTGCCTATCAGATTCCAGCAATCAGTCATGATGGTGGAAGTGGAGGACCCGATGGAGCGACAAGGAATAGAAGGCGCTGCGTGTATGGTATATGGATATACAACCTCCTGGCGTGGGGGATTGTGGAAACTTTGAGATGAGCATGAACGAGAGAAATCGATCAAAGCCAGTGAAGGAAGTAGCCTTTTGCACTAAGCGTATCTTCGTGATGTTTTACTACGATCCCCTCGTCACCAGTCGTCCTCGAGTCCGCCGTGGGTCGCCTCAGGTCCCTCGCGAATACGTGCCACTGTTTGGAAGAGGTAGAACTAATAACGGGATGAGCGTTCTGGATACGGCATGGAACTGATTCTAACCCTAACCTTTGATGTGAATGAGTATGAAACTTGTTTCGAGGAACTGGGTTCGTCGCGAGATGGGACGATGCTGACTTGACCTAGGATCGCACCTACGACACCAGCCATGGGTCTTGGTGTAAGGTATTGGGCACCGGACCCGTCATGATCCTACTACTGCGAGTCCGCAAGGTTGGATGAACAACAGCCAAAGTACGCACCATACAACGCGGGTTGTACGTGAAGTTCATATACACGATCCCCATCAAATCCTCGAGACACGGGACGAACCGTTGAATCCCGGGGGCGTCGCCGGAAGCGACTGTCCAAACGTGTTTTGTGTGAGCACGCGGCGAAGGGTCTTGCTGGCCTATGCTATTCGGAAACGTCTATCGTCGATTCGGCGACGCACACTGCAATCATCTCAGGGTGCTTCTCTCTCCGCCCGACGTTGCTATTCTTCCGACGTTCCGGGCCCAGTTCCCGCTTCCGTGGCCAGGACCAAACCTCCCGATCACAGTGCTCGCTACTGCCACTTGAAGGAACGTTTCTCTTGGTAGCCTAGTGGGATTTTGTAGGTCGATGTTCTGCGTGTTGAAATCGTGATGACGGGCGGGAGCTGAGGAGATCGGCGGGGTATGTCAGATCGTCGGAGGCTTGGGATCAACGACGGGGTATTGCACCCGGTGCTTCTTTCAAGAGTTGTCACACGACTGGTCAAACCTAATGTAAGCCTTTTACAACACCCTCCTGGAACATTGCTAGTTTACCATGGGATGGTAGAAGGTGCACGCGCCGACCGTCTTCGTCTGGAAGAGTCGCGGACACCAATATCTCAAACGTTGAGTGGCATGTGCACGCGGCTGGTGTCGCCTGTGCTTGAAGGGGAAGGCTACCACAATTCTCATAAGGGTCCCCGGTCGTTTTTTTTTTGTCGGAGACTTCTATTGGAACTTTTAGATTATATTATTTACCTACCGGTTCTCGGACCTGGCAGTGGGTCCCCCACCACCGCACACACCTGGTTGGATTGTACCTCTCTCTGCTATCTTCGGTAACAGACTCCCTATGTGCTCGCACATCTCTAATTTCGTCTCGCTGTCTTCCGTGCTGTGCGTGACATTCGTACGAATTGCGTGCGACTCCGATAGTTGGACGAGAAGGCTGTCGAGGTCCACCCACTGCCTGTATCCCTCTCCCCCGGCGATTTCTCTGAGGTCTTCAGGTTCGTGAGGAGTACGGATCGTGATTTGCTGGAAATCTCGATGTTCGGATGTAATGGTTTGGAGCGCCATAATAATCCATGTGGCATACAGTTTCCTGCACCGGAATATCACATGTTTGAGCCTCGTCGCCTTGGAAAGGTCAACGGAAGCCAGCTGCTTGCTCACTGGTGCAAACGAAGGTTCGAGTAAGGTACACTGTTCCAAATGCAGGAACCAGGGGAACATACGATACGTGTTGCGCCGGATTTCAAGGCATTCAAGGGTGTCAGAACACCCTACCACCAATGCCGTGATCCACCGAAGGTCTTCCCCGTTACGCCACGTCAATACCAGTTTCCGGAACCGAAAACCACCCGGCAGGTCCAACAGTCGGTATACGGTGAGTCCGGTCTCTTCCATACTGTCGAGTTTGAAGGTTCCAGTCAACAGGGGCGAGGCCGAAGGTCGAAAGTCGTTCCTGTCAGAGTCAGATCCCCCAATCCGAAATTCGCGTATACTCAGGTTCTCGAGAAGGGGTAAGGAGCAAACGAGGTTGAAAACTCGTGAGCGTGGCAGAGAGTTGATCAATCGGAGGGATTTGAGGGCCGGTGAGAAGTTGTGGAAGGGGACGAGAGAGATCTCCGGGTGGTAGTAGCGGTGGGTATGCACTAGGGTTCCGTGAGAAACTCCCCCGAGTTTCTAACTAACCGTTACTAACCACCGTCCGAGGTTGCCCATTTCTAACCAACATTCTAACCAGTTACTAACATAGGCTCGAACCTCACATGTGCGGTCCGATTCTAACGGTTAGTTAATTGTTAACTATGTTAGAAATGCTAGAAACAGTTATAAACATTATATAGCCCAATCACGTATTCTCCCACTCATCCTCAGTTGGTTCACGGCTCCTCGTATCCGTGTGCGTAGCGATCGCGGGGGCCACGGGACCATTGAGGTCCAGTGTTGGCCGTTCATCCGAAATCATACTAAAAAGAAACGACGATGTAAGATCAACATCGCCGTCGAGTTCAAACTCTGAGCTACTCACCCTGGGACATTCGTCAACGGGGTGTTCAAGATGGAGAGCCGAGACATCGAGGGCTGGCCAGGGTTGGGTCCGCTTCCGGAGGCTTCTGTTCTCCGCCTGGCCAAACCGAATTTCTGTCAGGCCAGAAGTCCATCCCATTGACTGTAGACTACTTGATGCTTCGTTATATATTACCCGTGATAAACTTCTAACCCCCGACTAGCGCAATGCGGGTTGCATCGGGCTTGGGGACAGCCAATGTTACTAACAGCCCTTTTAAACCCCTGCCCCCCCACCGGTTAGTAACGCGTTAGTAACACGTTAGTAATGTTGTTACTAACGTGCTGTTAGAAACTCAAGCGTTTCTCACGGAACCCTAGTATGCACCTTGAGTCGTACAACGCGAGAGAACGCCCGAATCCAACCGCCTTCTTCGGCATCTGCAGCTGTGACAGACCGCGGGCAACCAACGAATGGTGAACGGGTATGATATGCGGGTGAGTTCCCGGAATCCGGAAAGGTCTCTTTCCACGCCTCAAGATCTTTGGGACGGTTGAAGTTGATACTGGCGAACAGGTATTTTCGGGTACGCGGAACCCAGGATTTGGAGCAGAGGCAACACTGTCTCAGCGCATCTGATTTGTCGTGCAGAAGGTCGACCGTGTAATCGAGGATTTCTCGCGGAAGTCGTGGATTCGACATTGAGGTGTCCGGCCAGAAGGTGAATGACCCGTTTTGGGCGCTAGTTTCGAGACGCCCCGCCCCCCTTAGTTTACTTAAGTAACTGCTTCAACTTTGCTTGCTACCACAACCACGCAGAGGGTCAGCGCTGAAGCGCTCATCGACATCCTCGAGCTCAGTGCAGGCGATCCGTTAAGGCATAGCTACACATCTTCTATGACCCACCATGCCTACCGTGTTCCTCTTGATGGCGACCTTATGTCGGGGGACGAGGTCGCAATTCGTAACTCAAGTCTGTGCTAATAACCCCACGTGCCCTCACCCGATGCTCCCGTCTCCACGTTCTATATAACTGTGGGTCACAGCAGTCGGTTGATTCATTCAAATCGCCCCATAAACAATTTATCACACCGGTACATCAGATTCCCGTGGGACCCACCTGCCTGCTTGTCCCCTCTACAAACCACCACGATGGCTACGTAAATTTTTGTGTGCCAGTCCCGAGAGTCTAGTGAAATACTTTCGATGACGGATATGCCTGCTCCGAGGCGACCCTAGGTCTGTCCTTCGGCACGAGGGCCTCTTGAATTACCCCATGATTGAACCCGAGTTGCTCGATCAAGTCGAGCGAGCCCTTTGGACTCTTCTAAGTGGTTGACTTGACCTAACTCCGGCACACGATATCGGTTGTGATAAAAGCAGATAGCACCTTCAACCAGTACATCGATCCCATAGTTACAGCAAATTGGATCAGCGGATATACATTAGGTACAATCCGTTGACAGCCCCCTTACCTATATAAAATACCGTTTGACGGTAGAGTGTCGCGAAACGTGTGATCATCAGAATCCTCGTCCTAAGTGTGTTCCTACTGAGCAGTGAAGACGTCAGTCCCACAGTGATCACTCGCTACGTGCACAGGTTCTGGTAAAAACAATTCCGTCCACCCACATCAGCTGCTCCAGAACCCCGAAGTCAGAAATTGAGTAGTAAACCGGAGTACGTGGTGCAAGTCAGAATGCCCTACCAACAAATCCGTCTATCGTGGACCGCAACGAGTACGGCTACCCTGTACGGTTTCTCCAACCTTTCCACCCCTTCCAACGCTCGAGGAAACCCTGGGGTGAACACGACGGGGCCAAATCTAATAAAAACTCGCGATAGACCTTACCCTTCGCAACAAATGCGTCTTCGTGTTGTCTTACTACGATCACGGCGCCGTCGGTCGCCTCACGCCACTCGCGAATATATGGGATTTTTGGAAGAGATATAACTAATAACGGGGTGAGCGTTCTGGATATGGCATGGGACTAGTTCGTGCCCTAACCTTTGGTGTAGACGAGTGAGAAAACTTGTCTCGAGGAACTGAGCTCACCACGAGGTAGGGTGATACCGACTTGGTTTGGATCCCACCTGCGACGGCAACCACGGAATAAAGTAATGGGCACCGATTCTTTACGCAACAAGAAGCGGCGTGCCATAGCCCTTCCCCTAAGGGTTAGCAGGATTAGGCGAACCACACCCAAAGCACACACCGTATGACGCGGGTTGTATACAAGGTTCACATACACAATCCTCGTCAAGTCCTCGAGGTACAGGGACAAATCTCTGTGAAATCGTTGGAAGCGACTGTCCAAACGCGTTTCGTGTGACCTGCGCTGTCCGTAACCAGTGCATTGGATACACAAAGGAGAATATCTGAAAACGCTCACTGTCGGTGACGCACATTGCAACTATCTCACGGTTCCTCTCTTTCCGCCCCGGCGTTACCGTTCTTTGGGCTCGGGTCCCGCTTCCGCGGCCAAAGCCTTCTTCTGAATCACAGTCTTCGCCGCCGCCGCTTGAAGTGATGTTCCTTTCAGTGACCTGGAACGATTTGAGGCTTGTGTTATGCCATGCTGAAACCGTGTGACGGGTGAGAGCAAAGGAGGTCGATGGCATGCGGCATCTGTCACCAGGTTTGCGATTAATACTGACCAGGACTAATCGTGGGGTACGCACTATGTAGCGGGCAAGTACTGGCCGATGCCAGTGGTAAACGTACGTGAACGCGTGTTACTGCGTGTGGAAGACCAGTAGACCACGGATAGGGCCCATGATGTCTTTCTGAGTCGCCGCGTAGTCACAGTAAATTGAGTAAATTGTTCATTGAGGTGTACCCGGTGCTTGCGCTTCGTCACTCAATTCAACTGCCATCGACTCAGGTGCTGACCATCTCCGTCGAGAAAAAGTCGCAGTTATTGTCGCCTCAAACGTCGGGGAACACGTACGCGCGGCTGGTGAGTCACTGGCCAGGCTGGAAGGAAAAGACAGGCACGACTCCCATAAGGATTCCCTGTTCGTTCGTTTGTTCCAGACATCTCTATCTCAACCTCTTTACCACTCCTCGGATCTGGATCTGGTAATGAAGCCTCTGCCCCTATATACGAATGGCTGGATCATACCTCTCTCCGCTATCCTTGGTAACAGACTCGCTATGTGCTCGCACATCTCTAACTTCTCATCCTCGCTCCCCACGCCGTACACGAGCTTCGTACGAATCGCACGCGACTCCAAGAATTGGACGAGGAGGCTATCGAGGTCCACCCATTGCCCGTATCCCGCTTCCCCAACGAGTTGTCTGAGGTTGACAGGCATTCCGGTAGAAATCCCGAGGCAATAGGGGAAGTAGATCGCGATCTGCTGGAGATCTCGATGGTCGGATGTAATGGTTTGGATTGCCATATAAATCCACGTGGCGTCCAGTATTTGGCACCGGAATATCACGTCCTTGAGCTTTGTCGCTTTGGAGAAATCGATGCAGGCTGGTCGTTTGTTCGCTAGCGCAACCGGAAGTTCAAGTAAGGCACCGATCTATGTAGGAACTGGAGGAGCGTACTACGTGTAGTCTGCCAGATGTCGAAGCGTTCAAGGGTATCGGAACACCCTACCACCAATGCCATGATCCACCGAAGGTCTCCTTCGTTACGCCACGTCAATACGAGTTCCCGGAAGTGGAAACCACCCGGCAGGTCCAACGATCGGCGGATGGTGGGTTCGGCCTCTTCCGTATCAAGTTCGAAGGTCCCGGTCAACGGGGGTGAGGTCAATGGTTGGAAGTCGATCCCGCCGTAGTCAGCCCCGTCCACTTGATATTCCTGTATATTCAGGTCCTCGAGACGGGGCAGGGAGCAAACAAGGTCGAAAACTCGTGAGTGTGGATGGGAGTTAATCACTTGGAGGGATTTCAGGACCGGCGAGAAGTTGTAGAAGGGTACTAGAAAGACCTCTAAGCCGTAGTCGCCCTCAAAATCGGTATGCACCTTCAATCGTACAACGCGAGAGAACGCCCGAATCCAACCGCCCTCTTCGGCATCTGCAACTGTGATAAACCGTGGGCAACCAACGGATAGCGAATGGGTATGATATGCGGGCGAGTTCGCGGGATCCGGAAAAGACTTCTTCCATGCCTCGAGATCATCGAAAGAATTGAAGCTGATATCGGTGAAAAGGTGTTTCCGGGTGCGTGGAACCCAGGATTTAGAGACGAGACAACACTGTTTCAGCGTGGCCGGTTTGTCGCATAGGAGGTCGACCGTGTAATCGAGGATTTCCGGTGGGAGGTGTGGATTCGGCATCGTGGAGGGCGGGGGCTCACAATAGGCGGGATAGTCACGGCAGAAATCCGTGGGAAAGATCGGAACCCCGGCTAATTCCAAGTCGACTTCCTCCATCCTCCCCCATCCGCGTTCCACCGTCCCCAGCTTCTGCAGAATATGCAAAAACATTGGAGGATACATTTCGCGATATGCATCCTCATTCCTGATCCACTCCTGGGTCAGATTAGATTATCAGTCGAGGGAGCCGTCCGCGGTAACCGATGAGGGTGGAACGGTGAGGCCTGGCGTCCCGCCCTGTTACGTACGACTAGACCCTCGTTCTGCCCAGACCCCCAACGCTTCGGGTTTCTGATAACTACGATCACCGACCTGGCCACACCTCGCGGATCGCACCCACAAATCCTACATCACTGTTGTCATTTTTCCCTCTATTCAACTACCAACATCATGACTCGCGGGAGCTGCAGCTATTGCCGGAGGGAGGCCGATAAGAGAGAGCTGAAAAGGTGTTCCGGATGCCAGTACGCAAACTCGTTTGTGAAACCCCTGGACCGTCTCACACCATCTCGTTTGATAGATATCTCTTGTATTGTGTACGTGAAGGGGAATACCCCAATCGAGGCTTAAGTGAACCTCTTCTGACGTGTACTCTCCGTTTTCTCTTCTCCGAAGTCGAAAGAATGTCAAACCCTCTCCTGGAAGACCACACACAAGTACAATTGTCGAAGGCGAGACGTGCTGTACAGCGGCGGCGATACGCGTAGTGCCAAAGAAGAGAAGAGCCTTACCTCTTGGTTGAATACGTGGAAGATCTCGTTGGACACTACTGCCGTTGCGGCTCTGGACCTAGCCAACCATGAATCTGGTTACTTGCTTAACCATTGGTACGTCCACCTACCCTCCCCTGGGCCATCAAGAGTGCTAAGACACTCCGTCATCAAGCCTTCACATCCAACTCAAGAGAACGGGACACAAGACAGACGCGAAAAGGTTTACGGTTTGTGACCGGTCTCTCCAGTGTGGTTACTCAGGTGATTGATACGGTGCACTATGGAATTAGATCGACGAGATAGGCGTATCACGCGTCGATCTGCTCCGGAAAGACTACCCGGGGATCGCAAGCATCCTAGCCGATCCTCCCGAACTCGTCGGAAAGCGCGTTCGCTACATCGCTGTCGTGAGGGACCACCAAGGGAGGATAGAACAAGTCAGAGGTTGCGTGTACACTCACGGTAACATCGAAGCGTACTGCAATATGAGCAGAGAATACTCCGAGGCGATCGCTACAGCGCTTATGACGAAATTGGTTAGCGCGGTGGGTGCAGGAGATATAGGAGCAATACCGGGGATGATGAAGGCGGAGGAATGCTGAGCGCTGATCCTCGAAGCCTTCTCCGAGGTTACCTTCCCCATCACGTATCGTGGATATCTGTCGAGTGTAGGATTTAGGAGCTTATTTGACCTTCGTTTTATTGAAGGTGTCTGTTAATTGTATGTCCCATGAGGTACGCGAGGATTGCCTCTGATTTTCACCTGGGATTTTTTTGACTCGAAGCCAATTGTGGGTTCACGTTCAGGAATGAGGCAATGAAACGGGTGGCGCCAGGTTGCATTGCGAATCTCCGAACTTTGTGGATTACAGCCGTTTGCAATTCGATAGCGCGTTTTTGAAAAAATACGTTCAGGATTTTCTGTTTACGTGCGGAGCTGGGCTCTACCGGCATGCTCCACAGCCTGCTGCCTCAGGGAATCTTTTGTGGGCCGCGGCGTCTCGGTGGATGGGTCCACGGTATACCGGGCACTTTCGAGACGTGGGTATATCTTCATTGGAATAAATAAAGTTGGTTGTCTCGTACTCGGGAGGGTTGTATCTACCATTCCCTCTCATTCAGTTCCCTTAAGCCCGGTTTGTGAGCGCCACGATTTCCCAAAGTGACGGGCTATGGAGCATATCGGTGGGGCCGAGCCCCGCACGTAAACAAAAAATCCTGTGCGCGATTTTGGAAAAACGCGCTATCGAATTGCAAACGGCTGTAAAATCACCCACCATCTACACGACCTCCTTAGAACCCTCGCCCCAAATCTTTCCGCTTCCTTCCCACTCCCACACTCTTGTTCCCGGAAATTTATCGGCTCCGCAACCGTCTTGCCACACGTCACAAGGGATGCATATGACGGCATTATGCCCCCCGCCGAACGGATTTCGAAGTAACGTATAGAAAGTGGCTCGGTCCAGGTTTCGGGCATATACTCTCTTTGGTTGTGAGTTGCTTAACCTTCGACCCAGCGAGTCTGATTCGTGTCGGGTCTGTCATCGGGGATTGGCGTTAATATTGATACCCATGGTTGAGCAGCGAAAGGCGATATACCCTCGAGAGAACTTGGTGAAGAGAATGGCAATGGGCCATTAGTTTGTGGAACGGTGCCCCTGTGCGAAACCAGAAAAGGGTGATCATGTCTTTAGAATGAATCACCGTTCGAGCCACCAGAGGAAAGAGGGAAAACGAGGCGCCGCCTAGCGTGTTCAAATTGCACGAGGTACATACGGGCTTGGCCAGTTGTTGAATGTGGCCCACGGAAACTTCGCAACGTACTAGTTATACGGCGTGGATTTCTGACCCCGAAGATAATGGGACCGCGGTTCGGCGGATCTGTAACAAACGAAGTTATGGGTTGTAGGGTGGGGGGTGTATCTGCGGGTCGCCCCAAGTCGAAAAACAAACCTTTCCCCCCAATGAAACCACGTTCTGTTACGCCACCGGTGTTCGTGAAGGGAAACCTGGCTGTGCAAGCCGGCGCAGAGATGAACAGCTTCCGTGCCCCTCGTCGGAGGGTCGCAACCGCAACCCCCCGTCTCTCGGTTCCTCAAGATTGCGCGCTAGTGGTAGAGGGGCAAAGGGAAGTGCGTTATCTAATTGCGGGTCCGCGGGCGGGATGACCGACACCCACTGGTGGGATGCGCACATTATCAGCGGGCGGAGATTATTGAATCTTGATGAATTTGGAAAGGTCTCCCACGAGTACATACATCTCCGACGGATGTGGTTCGGGTGACCGAAAGCAGGACGGGCGTGTGGATTCGGGCTTGGTGAACTCACAGATATCGACGTCGAGCTTGGCTCAGACCCGCGGCCTTCCCTATGGTTTAGAGGAATGCAATCGAGTAACGGGGCGTACAACTCGTATTCCAGGCTGCTCCTTTTCCCGTTTCCCTACGGATAGATGGATTGCCATCCACGAAAAAGTCAACTACATCCGGCCGAGCGTGATCTCACTCAGAGAAGAGTCTCCACTGACCGCGACTCCGCCGCTGGGCCCACTACCCTTGGGAACGACTTTGACGGACCCCGCGCAGAGGATCCTTATGCTCGGAACAACATCGTACTCGTCAACCTACTTCCGGGAGAGCTGGAAGTGCTGAACACGCTCCTTTTACGAGTTCCAAATTGTTGTTCCTCAGGAAGAGTTCCGCTCACTTCGTTGACTTATAACCTCCACGTACGCCTGATACCGCTCGTATTCAATCGTACCTCACTACTCGATCTCACGTATTTCCTTGGTACAGCTGTCTTCTGCGGTCCCATTGGCGGATGTCAGTTGGATCCAATTCTGCAGCAACGATTCCACACCCCTTCGCCACATCATTCTAGTGGATACGCGAGCTTGAAGCAAGCGATTGTTCCCTCACAAGAAACTGACAACGCCAAACTTTCCGGAACGGCGTATCATTCCGCAGGACGTTGAGTTACCCTTCCCGACCGCAAGTTACGGATGACCTTCCGGCCTTTGTACGGAGCCTTGGCAGCAGTTAGTGCGGATCGTGGTCAGTGGCTAACGGCAGGAGTGGAGGGTCTGACTGTGACCGGAAGGGGCGATGGGGTTTGGTATCTCTTACTGACTCGGCAAAGTAGCCCACAAGGTAACTACGCATGTATAAAGTCTGTTCAGTGCACTCCACCAGCTCGCCGGACACATTATCGACGAGATATTGTACGGAGTAGATCAGTGCACGCCCACTCAACCCGTGCTCTTCCGGGCCCACCATGATGCCATTGGGCCGAGGCCGAAGCTCGGGGTTCTGCTGACTAGGACCAGTTCGTCCAATCAGGTCCCGTTTCGTGAACCTCACGTTAACAGCTTTCACGATGTGATGGGAAAACAGGCTAATTGTGTTACCTACGTTAAACCAGAAAAACGCATGTCCTGTCGCGTGGGTTGGCGAGGGCGCCCTCGGACACGCGTTTTGTTGGATATGCATGATGGTTTGTAGGAAAAGTTTAATGTCCGCTTTACATGTGGGACGTTTGGTATTCTGTGGGAAAAACCAGTCCATCAAAACGTAAACAGCTGTCATTTCTGGAGGCACGAATAACCGGGCGTACAAAACGTGGAGTTGATAAGTACATGTGGGGTCATGTATATACCTGCACGATCAACGTGTGGCCAAATAAACACGATGCGGCAGTCATCGCCAGCCTGCACGTGAAGGGTCTGCGACCCAGATCTCCGGTTGGAAGGATCCCTTGGAGACAGATACGAGATTGACCAGAAACATATTGTCGATATGCATGAAACCTTGCCCGACCCTCCAGCAATCCTCGACAGATTCGTCTGGAGTAATCCTCTACGATACGCTTATGAGCAACAGTGGAGTTTGTCCCATCAATATGAACGTACTGCCATGTGATCGAGGTACCGTTTGAGTTTCTTGGCGACCTCATGGGCGAGTTTGCTACGTTGTATGGCCAGACGGGTTCTAGTCCAGTTAAGTGCGTGGATCTTTCGCCCTGCGGTCAGCGTGTGGCGACGTGTTCGGTACTGCGGTCTTACCTGACACGACTTGCCGTTATCCGGGTAGCCGGTGAGCTTGGAATGGGGTTAGGTCTGCCACTCTCGCAGGAAAATATTACAAGGAACCTACCAACAACCGACATGAAATGGCTCCTGCAGAACCTTGCAGCACCGGGTCGTTCTGTCCGTCGAGATCGGTAAATCTCTTACGGAGTGCATCCCCGAGGTTGATACCTGGACGACCGCTCGAGCTGAAAGAAATTGGTTTTGACGGTTTGAAGTCCCACTGTTTCGTTCCATGATCATAGATCCTCTGCGGAACCCTTATCCAGTTGGGTGGGAGGGTGGTAACCGGAGGTGAAGACGGGGCTGGCTGCGTTGGTCCAGAATGAGCAGACTTGCTAAGAAAACGCACCGGGTATACATACCAACGAGAGGGTGGGGAGCACGCCGCCGGGCGACTGTGCGAGGCTGGGAAACCAAAACTCCATTTCAGCCGCCTCATCGCGGGAAGTCGTGGAAGGCTATGAAACCAGAGACCGTCAACAGTGCGGATCCAACGAAGGAAAAGATACAGTTCCTCACAGCGCTAAGAGGTATTTCTGTGGCTCGGGACTGGGAAATCGGGACTTCATGGGAGGTTTTGGGTGGGAGGAGGGCGTTTTGCGGCACCCCCCAGGCGGATGGTGAGCCCGGATGGAAAACGGGAAAATTTTCACTGGTGGAGGAAGGGAGGGCCTGGAGGAGCAGATGCGGTGCAAACATGTCCTGGTAGAGAAGGTCATCCTGGAGATGAAAATATTGGGGTTGTGTTGGATATCGCCAGTAAGGCACTCAAGATACTCACCACACCCCAATTAGCGGTGACCGCGCCGAAGGGAAAGTTGCCGGAGTCCGTAAAACTTGGTTCTGGGACCATGACAGTGTCCCAAGGTTGCGGCGGCAAATTGTACTTGAACGGGGGGACTTGAAACATAGCAAAGTGGTACCAGCTGAAGAACACGATAGAATACCGACGGTTTTATATTTTTCGCCGAAAGCTACGCCCGCGGCTTCGTCTTAATCGTAGGATAGAGACGCTTAAGTCGCACCAGCACCAATGTCACCGTCGACCATTAAAAAGTTGAGTCTCAGGGGTCACTCATGTGAAAAGCCGGAGAAACAGCACGAGTACAGCAGGGTTATCTGAGGCAGCAGAATAACGTGCGATTTCCATGTGTGTTACTCGGCGAAACGCTCGCAAACCCACTGGTCCCAGGGGTCAGCGAGAGTACACAGAGATCGAGGTAGGCCGAACGGCACCACCGGCCGGCAGACAGATCGGAACTTTGCCTCCGCCGCCGACCGGGGCCGTCGGAGTTGACATCAAGACTCGATTCGAACCGAACCACTGCCGGGCAGATCCGGAAAGTATGGCGGGTCAAACCTAACCTGGGGTTTAAACCGAGCTTCGGCTGGGTAGGCGATATCCCGCGCTAGGGTGGAGGGGTTGAAGGAATACCTCTGAAAATAAAGGCAGGTGGTCGGCCGCGGAATCGGGGGAATGGATTGGGCTGGGACAGGCCGCCTTCAGAAATGGCCGGCCACAGGATTCGTTTGGACAGCCCACACTCGAGGTTTCTAGCACATGCCATCCGCCCTCAGATAGATAGACGGTATCCCAGTGGAAGGTGCCCTTTTTGGGGCAGTTGGGATGAGGAGACGGTCGACCGTTGACGTGAAATAGCGGGAACAACTGAGGGGTGTGAGGAATCAGAGGAAGCCGCCCAGAGAGTGAGTGGAGGGGGGAAACAGAGGGAGACAGGATGGCGTACTGACAGACGGGTATTATCTATATGGATTTGAATCCCGACCATGTGCGGGTGCCCCATAACAGCGGCGACAGGCCCTGGGATTTCGGAACTCTGGGACACGGAGGTTGGTCTATGAGATGAGTACTGGACTAATTAGGCGCGGTTGTGTGTAACTGAGATCCGGAAATGAACCACTGTAGTGATGCAAACTGCAGTAATGAAGTGCAGGGAATCGTGAGGTCGCTTTCTGACGATTCCCTATCCAGGCAATGTCGTACCGAGAGGGTGGGACCTGAGGAGACCTTGATAACTGAGCGCCGGCTAGGGTTCCTACGGGTATTCCAACCCTAGCCGGCGCTCAGTTATCAAGGTCTCCTCAGGTCCCACCCTCTCGGTACGACATTGCCTAGATAGGGAACTGTCAGAAAGTGACCTCGTGATTCCCTGCACTTCATTTACGAAGTCATATTAATAATAATATTTTGGTGCTGGTTGTAATTCCACCTGAGACCTGACGATCAGTCAGTGTGCTCGGTGCTCAACACCCCGAAGCCAATTTTACCGTGTCTCAGGGTTCCAAAGTCCCGAAGTCATAAAGTCCCCAACGCCTTAGGCCTTAGGGTCCATGGATATGAGCGAACTTTGCGCAGACGACCCACTGAACCAGACGTCCCGCTATAACTCGTCGCGGACGGCCAGAGGCCTTGACAAAGCTGCGATCCCCTACACCAAACAACGGGTTCACCCTGAGGGCCACCTTATGTAAGGAAACCTGTTCGCAGTCGTCGGTTGGCTCGTGCGTACCACCACATGTAAATGGTTCGTCCATCCGCGCTTCAGATCACCGGGCGACTTATCCGCCTGTCGGCCCCATTATCCAGAATATCGTGATGGCCGCGCAAGTTTCATGTGCCAGCCCCGAGATTTCGGTTGAACATGTTTAGCAGTGGGGCCCGCTGCCCCACGACTCCAGGTTCGTCTTTCTGTACGAAGGCCTGGGAATTGGAATTAACCTGTTCAAAGCGTTCGCCGAGCAACTTGACAGGGAGGGACAGCAACCCAACGGCCACTTGAACGTTGTATGTTCTCTTTAAGAGCACTCGAGGGAACCGCATCCCGTGGCTACCGTCCTGCGTGGGAGGCCAGAGACTATTGTCCCCCCAACGCAACAGACGTCATCACCGGGCCTCTCTAAGGCGTTCCGGACCCACCTACACAACGGGAACTTTGACAGCGGCATGATGGAAGATATCTCCAAGACCCCATTTTTCTTCGGGTCGTTTCCGAACTTGGAGCCACCCCCCTTGAGGCTATCTTCGGGGAAATGGACGGGATGGTTCCTTTACTCAAACTCCCCCGGAATCTGTTCCAGTCATCGCTATCGCGCCTCCAGAGGTTCACTGATGGAGTTGGTGTTGACGGACACGCCGGTGCTGAAAACCATGTCGATGGGTTACGTTGGTGAAGTTTATCTAGCCGGAATCTGTGCCAACCACCTCGTTCACTGGCTCATTCGTCGGTGATCCATCGTTTGCTTGTCCTTAACCGACTGCCGGATCGTTCCCAGCGCAAAAAGGACCCTCTGTCCAGCGTTAGTGAGGGACCTCGAGGAGATCACTCTACGAAAGGCCGGTGGTGGGGCTGTGTCCCGTTACATTCGATGCAGATGATTTGGCAGGTTCCGCCTCGACCCTAGTATATCCTACCAGTGACACTCTTCTCAAGGGGATGTGGGGAGCGTTCGACCTCGCTCATCGGGTCCCTCCTGTTCCAGCATTCAGTCACAACGATGGAAGTGGAGGACATTCATTCGATCGATCCCGGGTGAAGTTGCAGCCATTCCCAAGCCTACCGAGGTCCCTCCTGACGGGCTTGCATACAATCAGAGTTCGATTACCGCAGGGCGCGAGGGAATTCAAGGCTCTAAGGGAAATCATGTCTGCTGGATGTGGTATTACACGGGTTGACTGGTTTGTCGAGAGGTGGAGAGCCCGTATGAAGTGAGGAGGAACGGTGACGAGCAGAAGGCGTTATGTATGTATAGTACACATGATTCATATTGTGATATACAAATTTCTCGCATGAGGGGACGTGGAAACTTTGAGATGAGCACGACGGGGCCAAATCTGATCAAAACCCGCGATGGACTCATCACCCTTCGTAACAAGTGTCTTAGTGTTGTTTTACTACGACCCCCGTGTCATCGGTCGCTCTCGAGTCCGCTGTGAGCCGCCTCAGGTCCCTCACAAATACATCCCACTGTTTGGAGGGGGTAGGGCTAACATTGGAGTGAGCATTCTGGATATGACATGGAACTGATTCGAGCCCGAACCTTTGATGTGAACGAGTGGTAAAACTTGTCTCGAGAAACATATTGCCTACCAGTCCTCGGATCTGGTAGTGGGTCCCCCACCACTGCATACACCCGGTTGGATTGTACCTCTCTCTGCTATCTTCGGTAACAGACTCTCCACGGGCTCGCATTTCTCTGATATCGTCTCGCTGTCCTCCGCGCTGTGCCAGACCTTCGTACGGATTGCGCGGGACTCCGACAGTTGGACGAGAAGGCTGTCAAGGTCCATCCACTGTCTGTATCCCTCCTCCCTGGCGGCTTCTCTGAGGTCTTCAGGTTCGCGAGTGGGAAGAAAATAGCGATAAGGAGTACGGATAGTGATTTGCTGGAAATCTCGATGTTTGGATGTAACGGTTTGGAGCGCCATAACAATCCATTTGGGGTTCAGTATCTCGCACTGGAATATCACGTTTTTGAGCCTCGTCGCCTTGGATAAGTCAATACAAGCCTGCTTGCTTGCTAGCGCAAACGAAAGTTCGAGTGAGGTACTGGATCCAAATGCAGGAACCAACGGAACGTACGATACATAGTATATCGGATATCGAAGCATTCAAGGGTATCAGAACACCCTATCACCAATGCCGTGATCCACCGAAGGTCTTCCTCGTTATGCCACTTCAATGCTAGTTTCCGGAAGTGAAAACCACCCGGCAGGTCCAACAACCGGCGCACGATGGGTCCCATCCCGCCTCCACTATAAAGTTCAAAGGTCCCGGTCAACAGGGGCGAGGTCGAAGGTTGAAAGTCGATCCCGTCATAGCCAGCTTCGCCAATCCGAAATTCGCGTATACTCAGGTCCTCGAGAAGGGGTAAGGAGCAAACGAGGTTGAAAACTCGTGAACGTGGCAGGGAGTTGATTAATCGGAGCGATTTCAGGGCCGGTGAGAAGTTGTGGAAGGGGACGAGAGATATCTCCGGGTGGTGGTAGCGGTGGGTATGCACCTTGAACCGTACAACGCGAGAAAACGCCCGAATCCAACCACCCTCTTCGGCATCTGCAGCTGTGACAGACCACGGGCAACCAACAAATAGTGAACGGGTATGATATGCGGGCGAGTTCGCAGGATCCGGAAAGGTCTCCTTCCACGCCTCCAAATCGTTGGCACGCGTGAAATTGATACTGGCGAAGAGATATTTTCGGGTACGTGGAACCCAGGATTTAGAGACGAGACAACACTGTTTTAGCGCGTCTGGTTTGTCGTGTAGAAGGTTGACCGTGTAATCGAGGATTTCTGGCGGGAGTCGTGGATTCGACATTGTTGTTTCCGGTCAGAAGGCGTAGGACCCGGTTTTGGGCGCTAGTTTCGAGACGCCCCGCCCTACTCCTTAGGTTAACAATCGATTCCACCCTTTCAATCATCCTCGCGAAGTATCAAGGGTGCGCTCAGCATTATATCGTCTATTTTATGGTCACCAGCCAATAGTGGTCCAGAGGAACATCTGATCAGATATGCTCCCGCCTGGTTAGATCTGGCTTGTGCGATTTTGATGATATCTCCCACCCGGCGGCAAGCTTGATAAACTCAACCACATTCCCGCTCGTCTGTGCAGCCACTCAACCTAAAAATGAATCCGATTACCGGCGGCTCCGTGACAGGTCGGATATTGAGATGAAATCTAGATCGCGGAGGTCTCTGAACTTATTGGGGGACACACAGACGTCTGGCTCTATAAAGAAGATAATCACCCAACGTACTACCATCACATGAAGCAAGCCAAGAAGTGTTGGATACTACGCGCGCGGCATCCACGTTAGGAGCGCTTTGTTCAAACATCAAGGGGCGTGGGCTGGCGTTGGCAGCCGTCGAGGTGTAACGACCTGAGATTTGAGATCAACTCGCTGAAAAGTCCTGAATGGATTGAGCCCTCCATCGTTCCTGGGCCTACACCCCCAAATTCAAATTGTCCCCGCAAGACAGGAACCTCTCAAGCACGGCCTCCAACTACTCCGGCCGCTTCTCCACGTCCATAACCACCTTCGCGCCACCGTTAGCCACACAGATATCGTCCTTGCGCCTTGTCACGATTCCAAGTCTTCAACGTCTCCCACACCCCGGGTATTCAAGTTATGTGGGGATATAGGAGAAGATGAAGTGGCGAATGTATTTCGGAGATTCACAACGGTGACGTCGAGCGCTTTGCCAATTTGAAGTCTCCCGATCTTGTCCTCCGAGTTACGCACCTACGCACTCCCGAGGGTGGCAAGCCAGAATGGGGTTGGTATCGTCAGTAGTTTAGACGCGAGCGAGACTGGGTTCGATGGTTTAGTGGGGTGTGTGAGAGCCACGACCTTGGCCGCAATGAACGCGTGCTGAATGGGCGTGAGGATCGAAGGGGAGAACCCGCTGGACACGTTGGTCTCAAGACCGACCTGTGAAATTCATCGGGTTGGAGAAGGTGACCCGACCTCGATTTTCTTGCCCAAACGTGGTTTCGACCTTGGCTACCCCACTGACCGAGTTGGAGTTGTTCGAGGGGCAATGACTTCCACCCCTCCTTCTTATTTTATTCGACTTCCCACAAATGCGCCGCATGCGCGAGGATCGTGTTATCCCCCAAATGGTAGTCGTCGTTGTCGTACACAGGCGCACGTGGTCTGCTTCTCCAGTTTCGAAAGGTGGGAGACAAGCTCCCTCGGATACGCGACCTCTAGATCTGAGGGGTTCTCCGTGATGTGTTGGGGTAACTGGGGAAGGGTCTGAAATGACAAGTCCACCATCGGCCTCCACCAGTTCATCCGTCGTTGAGACAGCGAACCATGGTGAGAGTGTAGGGTAGACGTAGGATAAGCCATCTGCGGAAGTTCATATATGAGACCCAGAGGGTTTAATCGCCGCGCCAGGAAACGTACCCTTTGAGGGAAAAGTGACCGGATATACTATTTCTACCAGCTCAGTGGTATTCGGTACGGATTCCTCGGTACACTCGACCCAGTAATGCGCAAGTTGGGTACATAAATGATAGATACAGACGGACGACAGCAGCTGAGAAGTGGTACACACCGCTCTGCGGTTCAAAAGAAAGCCGTTACGGAAACTAGGATAGGATGGCTAGGCGAGCCTCGTACCTTGTTCGCACCTCCCCGTAGTACTCGCACTTGACCCCTGCTTCGGTTGGCTTCCCGTCAAGTCTGTAACCACTACCAGTATCAGTCAGCGCGAGGTCGGCGGGTCTATATCTCTCCTTACTTCATTCAAGCGTGTGATGCTCTGGCCTCGTACACTGGGATCGGTGTTCCACAAACCGTCCGGGTTCGAAGAGGTGGTATCAAGGAAGTTGATCAGGAGAGTGTTTCGGAAGAGGGGTCCGCACCATGTGAGAATGGTTGAAATCACACCGGAGACCAACCCAGCGGAGTTGATGGGATCAAAATGACGGAGCTTCGTGATGATGACGGTTGGAGAGAGCCGTCAGATACAGCACGAACCATCAGCGCTTCGGCAACGGTGCTCCTGGTGCGCTGGAAGCGACTGCGGTAACCTGGGTGATGCTTCACGGACTTTCACAGTGTGAGTGACCTATCCCCACATTCTCCAATTAGCGGGGACATGAGGGACGAAGACCCTGGTGTTAATGAGCGTGTCGCGACGAGTTGAATCGTGACAGGCGGACTCCCTGTCATCCACTGAGCGAATGGTAATGACGGTTGACCGGCATCCGGATAACTCTGACCGTGGGAGGGAGCCGGGAGGCAGATCTGGATCGCGACGTCGGGAGTTAAATGGAACGCGTTATTCATTAAAATCGACGAAAGCTATCCCTCGGACGGGAGAGAAAACGCGTTCAGTCGCGTTCACAGCGGAGGTAATTTTACATCTGTTCAGCTTTCGGCTTCAACGCCCAGCGATGCGATTTCCACAGCTGACGCGGTACGTACCAGCGAATGTTGGCCAATATCAGCGGTAAACGCGTGTTACTGCGTGTGGAAGACGCGTAACCCACGGGCAGGACTCACCGCGTCCCCCCGAGTCGCAACCTCAGTAAATTAACCACTGAAGCACACCCGGTGCTTCTTCGCCACTCGAGTCGGCCCCGCTGAATCGCTACTCACGCGAGAGCTGTTAGACTGCAACGCTTTCCTGCAGCGCTTCTGGTCTAGGGTTGGATGACAGAAGGTGTACGTCTCACGAGCTTCAGGTGCTGACCATCTCCGGGAAAAAAGTCGTAGACATCATCATCTCAAACGTGGGGCGACATGTGTGTATGGCTGGTGCTGCCTGTGCTGAAAGAGAATGGCTAGCGCGATTCTCATAAGGGTTTCCCGGTTGCTTGTTTTTTCTTTAGGTATTTCTATCTCAAGCTTTGGAAGACATTACCAGTCCTCAGATCTAGTTCCCTACCCCCACACGCGAACGGGTGGATTGTCCCTCTCCCTCCCACCCCCGGCAACAGGCTCATTATGTGCTCGCACATCTCTAATTTCCTCTCTTTGTTCTCCACACCGTGCGTGACCTTCGTACGAATTGCGCGTGACTCCACGAGTTGGACCAGAAGGCGGTCGAGGTCCATCCACTGCCTATAATTTGCTTCCCCAGCGACTTTCCTGAGGTCGACAGGCTCGCATCTGTGACGATAGTAGTAATAAGGGATGCGGATCACGATCTGCTGGAGATCTTGATGTTTGGATGTGATGGTTTGGAGCGCTGTGGTGATCCATATAGCATTCAATTCTCCGCACTGGAATATCAATTTTTTGAGCTTTGTCGCCTTGGAGAGGTCGATGCCAACCGGGTGCTTGGCCTCTAGTGCAAACGAAAGCCCGAATAAGGTATTGATCCAAATGCAGGAACCGGAGGAACGTACCTTCCTCAATATGCTGGAAGTGAAAGCATTCAAGGGTATCAGAACACCCTGCCACCAATGCCATGATCCACCGAAGGTCGACCTCGCCATACCACGTCAACACGAGTTTTCGAAAGCGAAAACCACCTGGCAGGTTCAACAATCGGCGCACGGCAGATCCAGCCCCTTTCGCAGTGTCAAGTTCAAAGGTCCCAGTCAATGGGGGCGAGGCCAACGGTTGGAAGTCGATCCCGTCGTCGCCATCGCCCGCCCCGTATTCTCGTATATTCAGGTCCTCGAGAAGGGGCAGGGAGCAAACGAGGCTGAAAACTCGTGAGCGTGGAAAGAAGTTATACACCTGGAAGGATTGAAGGACTGGTGAGAAGTTGTGGATGTGGACGAAAGAGAGCTCCGAGTCTTGGTGGCTCCAATAACGGGTATGCACCTTCAACCGCACAACGCGAGAGAACGCCCGAATCCAACCACCCTCTTCCAAATCTGCAACTGTGACAAGTAGCTGGGGGCCGATGTATAGCGAACGGGTATAATTGCGGGCGAGTTCTCAGGATTCGAAAAGGTCTTCTTCCACGCTTCGATATCGAGGATAAAATCGAAGCTGATACTGGCGAAAAGGTGTCCTCGGGTACGCGGAACCCAGGATTTGGAGACGAGACAACACTGCTTCAGCGTGGCTGGTTTGTCGTGTAGGAAGTCGACCGTGTAGTCGAGGATTTCCGGTGGGAGGTGCAGATTCGACATTGTGGCCAGCTAGAAGGCGAATGCTTATGATATGCGGGATGGTCGGGCTGAAATCCGTGCGAAAGATCGGAGCCCGGCTAATTCCCAGTCGATTTCCTCCAGTTTCCTCCATCCTCCTTCATCCGCGTTCTGCCGTCCCCAGCCTCCGCGGGATGTGTAGCAGCGCTAGCGGACATATCTTACGGTATACATCCCCATCCCTGATTTGCTCCTGGGTCTGAGATTATTCAGTTGAGGAAACCGTCCGTGACGACCAATGAGGGTGGAGTGTCGAGGCCTGGCGCACCACGCTGTTACGCTCACGTAAGTACTGTAAGACCCTGGGCCTGCCCCCATCTCCGACGCTCCGGGTTTCTGACCGTTACCACCGACCCGTCCACCCGCGGATTGCATCCACAAACCCTACATCACTGTTGTCATTTTCCCATCTATTCGACTACCAGCAACCATGACTCGCACGAACTGCAGCTATTGCCGGGGGGAGACCGATAAGAGTGAGTTGAAAAGGTGTTCCGGATGCCAGTACGCAAACTCATTCGCAGAACCCTCGGATCATCCCACGCTGTCCTGTTTGATAGATACCTCTTGTATTGTGTACGTGGAGGAAGATACCCCAATCGACGCTTGAGTGAACCTACTCTGGCGGGTACTCTCCGCTTTCGCTTCTCCGAAACGCGTAGTGCCAAAGAAGAGAAGAGCCTTACCTCTTGGTTTAATACGTGAAAGACCCCGTTGGCTACTAGGCACTGCCGTTGCAGCTTTGGACCTGGCGAATTATGAATCCGGTTAGTACTTACTCAGTCATTGGTACGTCCTACTATTCTCCCTCGGGCCATCAACGAGAGTGCTGAGACACTCATTCGTCATTAAGCCTTCATATCCAGCTCAAGAGAACGGGGCACAAGACAGACGCGAAAAGGTTTGCGGTTCGTGACTGGTATCTTTAGTGTGCTTACTCAGGCGACTGTACGGTACACTGTGGAAATAGATCGACAAGGTAGACATATCTTACGTCGATCCGCTCCGGAGAGAATACCCAGGGATCCGGATTGCAGACATTCTAGCCGATTCTCCTGACCTCTTCGGGAAGCGCGTCCGCTTTATCGCTGTCGTGAGGGACCATCACGGGAAGATAGAACGAGTGTCGCAATCGTAAGCTTTCGCCTTTCGGCCCCTCAAGACCTCGAGTCAATACATACTAGTGGTAACAGAGCAGATGGAAGTGCATTACTTAATTGTGAGTTCAAAACGTTCACGGGTGCGTGATGCTCTACGCCCACCGGTGAGATGTGCACACTCGGATCAACGGGTGGAGATCATTGATGAATTTGCAAAGACCTCCCACGAGTACATACATTCCCACGGAGAAGTGTGGGTCTCGAGGCCCCGCCCATACGGCTGAGTGGAAAGTCCAAAGTTAGAGGGTTTTCAAGACGAAGGTGGTCCGGGTGACCGAAAGCATGATGAGTGCGATCGGAATCCAGGCGTGAAGTTCGCAGATGCCAACCTTAGTTCAGACATACCACAGCTTTCTCCGCGGTTTAGAGGGATGTAATCGAGTAGTGGACGTACTACTCAGACTCCAGGCTCCTCCATTTCCCGTCGCCTTACACATGGGTGGTCCTCGGAACCTCAGCAGCAGTTAGTGGAGGTCGTGCTCGGTTAACAACAGGAATGGAGAGTCCGATCGCAACTGGAAGGGGCGATGAGGTTTGGGACATACACTTTTACATGGATGTAGGACAAAGGGTCTGCTGATTCGGCGAAGTAGCCCACAAGGCAACTATACGTATACAAAATCTGTTCGGTGCACTTCACCAGCTCACCGGGACACCTTATTGACTAGATAATGTGCGGGGTAGATAGCTCATCAGCCCGTACTCTTCCGAGTCCACCGTGGCGCTATCGGTCTGAGGCCGAGAGCCTGGGGTTCTGCTGATTCGGCGTCCAGTTCATCAAATCTGGTCTCGTTTCGTAAATCTCGCGTCAATAGCTATCACGACGTGATGGGAAAACAAGTCAACTGTGTTACCCACGCTAAATCAGAAAACCACATGTCCATATCGCATAAAGTTAGTGAGGGCGCCCTCGGACACGCGGTTTGTTGGATATGCATGATGGTTTGTAGGAAGGGCTTGAGTACGTTTTAAATGTTGGACGTTTTGTATTCTGTGGGAAAAACCAGTCCATCGAAACGTAAACAGCTGTCATTTCTGGAGACACGAATATAACTAGGCATACAAAGTATTCATCAGTACACGTGGGGGGACATGGGATATCTGCACGATCACGGTCAAATGGCACTCATTGCCACCGTGCGCGTGAGGGGTCCGCGACCCAGATCTCCGGTTGGAAAGACCCTTTGGAGACAGACACGAGGCTAACCAAGAACATATTGTCGATGTGCATGAAGCCTCGCCCGATCCTCCAGCAATCTTCGGCGGATTCGTCTGGAGTGACCCTCTACAAGACGCTTATGAGCAACAGTGGAGCTTGTCCCATCGCAATACGAACGTACCGCCATGTGGTCGAGGTACCGTTTGAGTTTCTTGGCAACCTCGTGGGCAAGTTTGCTACGTCGTATTGCTAGACGGTTTCTGGTCCAGTTCAATGCAGGAATCTTCCGCTTTGCGGTCAATACGTGGCGACGCATTTGATACAACGGTCTTACCTGGCATGACTTGCCATTATCCGGGTAGCCGGGGAACTTGAGATCGGGTTAGCTCTGCCGCTATCGCAGAAAGCTACCGTAAGGAACCTACCAGTAATCGACACGAAATTGCCCCTGCGGAATCTTGCAGCACCGGGTCGTCCTGGTCATCGAGATCGTTAAATTTCTTGCGGAGTGCATCTCGGAGATTGACACCTGGGCGGCCACCCGTGCTGAAAGAAATTGGTTCTGAGGGTCTGAAGTCCCACTGCCTTGCTCCATGATCATAAACCCTCTGCGGGACCCGTATCCAGTTGGGTGGGAGAGCTGTAACTGGAGGTGAAGATAGGGCTGGCTGAGTTTGTTTCAAGGATGAGCAGACGCTGAGAGAAACGCATCAGGTACACAAACCAGTGAGAGGATAGGAACCACGCCGCTGAGCGACTGTGCGGGGGCAGGAGACCTAAACTCCATACTAGTCACTTTGTCACGGGGGACCACGGGAAACTATGCAACCAGAGACCCTCAATACCACGAATTCAACGAAATAAAAGGTACGGTTCCTCACAACGTTATGAGGTGTTTCCGTGGGCCGGGGGTGAAAAACTGGGGCTTCGTGGGAGGTTTGTGGTGGGAGGAAGACGTTTTGTGTTACCCCCCAGTCGGGGTCCAGGGAGAAAATAGGGAGAATTTCACTGGTAGAAAAGGGGGGGAGCTGGAAGGACAGAGGCGGTATAAAGATGTCCCGGCAGGAGGGGTCGTCCTCGGGAAGAAAAGATTGAAGTTGTGTAGAATATTGACACCAAGGCACATCCAAATCAGTGATCACAGCGTCGAAGGGGGAGCCATAGGACTCCGTAAAACTTGGTTCTGGAGACATAGTGGTGTTCCAAGGTGGTGGCGGCGAAGTGGGCTTGAACGAGGAGGCTCGAAACATACCAATGTGAAATTCGCTGAAGAACGTGAGGAAATATCCGACAGTTTTATATTTTTATTTTTTCGCTGAAAACCACACCAAAGGCTTCACCTTGACCATAGAACAGAGACGCTTGAGTCGCGCCAGTAGTACAGATGTCACTGTCGACCGTTAGAAAATTCGAGTCTCTGGGGTCACTTATCCAAACAGCGGGAGAAACAGCACGAGTACAGCACGGTTATCTGAGGCAGCAGAATAACGTACGACTGCCATGTAGGGCTATTCGGCGAAATGGTCACAGACACAGCGGTGGCAGGGGTCAATAAGAGTTCGCGGAGACCCAGGCAAGCCGAACAGCACTGCCTGCCGGCAAGCAGATCGGAACTCTGCCTCCGCCGCCGACCGGGGCGGTGGCATCGATGCCATCTGACCGAACCGCTGCCGGCGAATCCGGCAAGTACCGCGAGTCAAATCTAGCCTGGGGTTTAAACGGAACTCCAGTTGAGTAGGTGACATACGCGCCAGGGTAGAAGGGGTTAAGGGAACACACCTGGAGATGGGTGGGTGGTCGATAGCAAAATCTGGGGAAAGGGTTTGACTAGGACACACCTCCTTTAGAAATCGCCAATCTCAGGATTCGTTCGGAGGACCCATATTCGAGGGTCTTCGCGTATGCCATCTGCCCTCGGATGGTTAGACAATACGCCAGTGGAGGACACCCTTGAATGGGCTTCGCGAGAGTTAGGATGAGGAGACGGTTGATCTCGACATGAAATGGCGGGGGACAACTGAGGGCGTTGGGGATATGGGGAGCTACGCAGAGAGTGGGTAGAGGAAGGAAACAGAGGAAGACCGGATAGCACGCTGACGGAAGGGTATTATGTAGTGTCACGACAATGCGCGGGTGCCCTGCATCGCCGACGGCAGGTCGCCGGCGGCGAGTCCGGGGTTTTGAAGCCTTGGGACGCTTTCAGATCCCATTGATTGAAAGGAAGCGCCTGTCAAAACGGATTGCGTGTCTTCCTCTCGGGTAATGTTATCAACCCTCCAATACAATTGTTCCAGACTCGGCTAGTAACCTCCGCCGGTGCTCCCTCCTTGTTTCCGCCGGTGTTCTCTCCTTGGCCAATCACAATTATATCCTTATTTCACCAGGCGCCCGAAAGGGGTGTTCCTCACCTGCAGTCGCTTCCCTTCCTCGTTTCGTCGGGCAGGGCCCTGGATATGAGCGAATACGTCCTCGCTGCAACTTGTCCCATCCGCCAAGTAATGGGTTCACCCTGAGGGTCAGAAAACCAGCTCCCAGTCGCCGGTTGACGCGTCCGCACCGCCGCATGTAAACGATTCGTCCGTCTGTCGGTCCCATTTTCCAAAACACCCCGGTTGCTACGCATGTTTTATGTGCCGGCCGCGAGATTCCGGCTGGATGTGTTCACTCGACGACTCTGGGTTCGCCTTTCTGCACGGGGGACTCTTGAATCAACTCGCTTAGACAACAACCTCTGTAAGAGCACTCAGGAGAACCACGTCCCGTGGTTGCGGCTACCGTTCTACGTGGACGGCCGAGAGTTATCGTCCCCGCGACGCGACAGATGTCATTACTGGATTTTTCGGAGGCGCTCCGGGCTCATAACGAGAATTTCGACGGTGGCGTGACATATGAAATATCCTCAAGACTTCATTTTCTTCCGGTCGTTTCCAATCCTGGAAACCCTCCTTTGGGGTTATGTTTGCTTCGGAGAAATGGAGGGAACGTTTCCTTTACCCAAATTCCCCAGAAATTGTTCCAGTCATCGCTATCGCACTTCCAGAAGTGTAACTGCTGGGGGCCAATGTTGAAAACGATGTCAAAAGATTGCGCTGGTAAGGTGGATCAAGCCGAAACCCGCCGGCGTGCCAATCACCTCGTTCACTGGCTCCTTCGTCGGCGATTCTTCATTTCCTCGTCCTCAAGTAACTGCTACATCACTCCCGACGTGAAAAGCGCTCCCGGTCCAGGGTCGATGAAGGACTCCAAAGAGGTCATTCTACGAAATGCCGGTGGGGTCGTATTTGTCCCTTGGTAGGTTCGCGCAGGTTGTTTGGGCCGATAGCTGGGTCGTGGGCGTAGGTGCGACAGACGATTTGGGAGCTTCCATCTCGACTCTGGTATATCTTCTCAGTGATACTCCTCTCGAGGGGATGTGGGGAGCGTTCAACCTCGCCCATCGGTCTCCCCCCCATACTCCACCCAGCCACAACGATGGAAACCTGGAGGACATTCGTTCGATCCCACGTGGAGTTGCAGCTATTTCCGAACATACCGAGGTCCCTCCCGAAAGGCTTGCGCACCATCAGAGTTTGATTACCGCAGGGCGCAAGGGATTCAAGGTTCTACGGGAAATTCTATCGGCTGTACATGATATTACACGGGTTGGCCAGTTTTCGATGGCGTGGAGAGCCCGTATGGAGTGAGAAGGAACGATGACGAGCAGAAGGCGTTATGTATAGTGCACATGATTCATACTATGATGTACAAATTTCTCGCATGAAGGGATGTGGAGACTTTGGGATGAGCACGACGGGGCCAAATCTGATCAAAACCCGCGATAGACTCAACACCCTTCGTAACAAGCGTCATGGTGTTGTTTTACTACGATCCCCGTGTCATCGGTCGCTCTCGAGTCCGATGTGAGTCGCCTCAGGCCCTTCGCAAATGCATGCCGCTGTTTAGAAGAGATAGGACTGGTGATGGCGTTCTGGATATGGCACGGAACTGGTTCGAGCCCTAATCTCTGATGTGAACGAGTGGTAAAACATGTCCTGAGGAATAGATTGCCTACCGGTCCTCGGATCTGGTAGTAGGTCCCCCACCGCTGCATACACCTGGTTGGATTGTACCCCTCTCTGCTATCTTCGGTAACAGACTCCCTATGTGCTCGCACATCTCTAATTTCTTCTCACTGTCCTCCGTACCGTGTGCGACCTTTGTACGGGTTGCGCGGGACCCCAATAATTGGACAAGAAGGCTGTCGAGGTCCATCCACTGCCTGTATCCTGCTTCCCCGGCCGCTTCTTTGAGGTTTACAGGTTCCTGAGTGCCAGGATAACAGTAATAAGGAGTCAAGATCGTGATCTGCCGGAGATCTTGATGTTTGGGTGTAAGGGTTTGGAGCACCATAACAATCCATTTGGGGTTCAGTTTCCCGCACCGGAATATCACGTCTTTGAGCCTCGTCGCCTTGGACAAGTCAATGCAAGCCTGCTGCCCGCCTACTAGTGCAAACGAAAGTTTGAGTGAGCTACTGGATCCAAATGCAGGAACCAGCGGAACGTACAATACAGGGCTTGTCGGACATCAAAGCATTCGAGGGTATCAGAACACCCCACCACCAATTTCGTGATCCACCGAACGTCTTCCTCGTTACGCCACGTCAATACCAGTTTCCGGAACCGAAAACCGCCCGGCAGGCCCAATAACCAGCGCACGGTGGGTCCCGACCCGCCCCTATTATAAGATTCGAAGGTCCCGTTCAGCAAGGGTGAGGTCGAAGGTTGAAAGTCGATCCCGTTGGAGTCAGCTCCCCAAATTCGAAACTCGTGTATACTCAGGTTCTCGAGAAGGGGCAGGGAGCAAACGAGGTTGAAAACTCGTGAGCGTGGGATGTAGCTGATCACTCGGAGGGATTTGAGGGCCGGTGAGAAGTTGTGGAAGGGGACGAGAGAGATCTCCGAGTGGTGGTTGTGGTGGGTGTGCAGCTCGAATCGTACAACGCGAGAGAACGCCCGAATCCAACCGCCCTCTTCCGCATCTGCAGCTGTGACTGACCGCGGGCAACCAACGAATAGTGAACGGGTATGATGTGCGGGGGAGTTCGCAGGATCCGGAAAGGTCTCCTTCCACTGCTCGAGATCGCTGGCACAATCGAAGTTGATATTGGCGAAAAGGTGTTTTCGGGTACGCGGAACCCAGGATTTAGAGACGAGACAACACTGCTTCAACGCGTCTGGTTTGTCGTGTAGGAGGTCGACCACGTAATCGAGAATTTCTCGTGGGAGGCGTGGATTCGACATTGTGGTTTCCGGTCAGAAGCCAAAAGGTCCCGTTGGGAGCATTACGAGAAAGTATGTATCATCCATCATCCGCCCCATGCAACAAACCACTGAGGGACCCCAGGTCGCCCGAATGAACTCCGCATTGGCCGGGGGGAACCTCACTGCAACGGGGGAATGTTTCCGCGCTAAGGTTTGTCTCTCAAAACTGGACGGACGTTCGATCGTGGATTCCCTACAGTCAACCTCAAATTCTTGTCACGCGTCTTGACCTAGCCTCGCTCCAGAGGCGCTGTCCGTGGGAGCGGCTGCAGACAGGGTCTTGATTAGACCGGAGATGGGTCAACAAATCTTTAAGAACTCCTATCGGAGAATTACTGACTGCTGTCGATAGACTGTGGAATCACTCTCTCTTCTATGGAAGACGACAGGGGTATATCGGTGGAGAGAGTATACTTGGCGGGTCCTCATCTCCATTGAGGGACATACAAAGGCCGAGAGCGGTCACTCTTTCGTCAAGATGGACGATATGCCGAGATATGCGAGATTGGTCCCTACAAATACCCAACGCCTCTTGCTAAATATAAAAAATCATCCACCTTTTACTTTGGCAGCTACTTCCTTGCGAAAACGTAGGTTTCGCCTTCACTTCTGGATGAACTTGGCTGATGTGGACTGGATCTAGGCTCAAATACCTCTACCTCACGTTTTTAGGCAATGATCTGATCGACCTAGAGATATTCAACACCGAGGCTCACCCACCACCTGTTCTCGAGTAGACGGCTGGAGAAAAAACGTTGTTTGGGATCGAATAGAGCAGGCAGACGTCCGTTTTTCTTTCGTATAGGGCTACTACGGACCTTGGTACCGCTGGGGGTTGGATGGGGGCTTGTGTCGCGGGGTCGTGGGTATAATGTTGACCCGCATATATGCATAATATAATGCCCTACGTGGGACACGTACCTATAACCCCTTGTCGCGCGGGGGGGTCGAATCGGACAGAGATTGTTCGTTTATGTGGTCCAGGACCGAACTTCATGACACTCGTCAAGTGTTAAAGAATTCAGTGACCAGGTTGGGTGATTGCGAAAAGAGAGGAGCAAATTTATCGAGAGTTTTCACGGTACGTGCGGCCAGCCCCCGAGAAAAATGCCTATCTTACATCCAGACCGTCGTACCATTCACCATAGTCGGACAAGTTTTCCATGTCAGTGCCGTCAATCTCCTGCTTACTTCGAGCGGACCTTGGTCAGCCACGGGGTCCTCAAGCGAACGATTGATAATGATGAGGAGTACGGAAAACAAGATTAACGGCGGGGTGTAATGATAAAAGTGAGAGGATGTATGTGGCCTTTCGAGATACTTCTAAGAATATCGATAAATAATCACCACGCTGCCTTTATTTTCGCGGCAGCAAGCTCGGCGAGGAGATACACTGGCCCTTGTGCTATTGTAAACAATCAGATACCGGCCTCCACACCACCACACTATATAGAAGTACTTACTGGGAGCAGCGGGGACGTAGGGCAGGGCGCTCGCATCAACGACGCGAAGCCCGTTCGTCCCTTTTACCCTCAAGTCAGGGTCTAGAACTCCCCAAGGATCCCCACGCCGGGAGATTCCCGCGGTTCCAACGGCGTGCACCCCGCTGCACCCAATCACTAGTGTCAGGAGATCCAAGTGTGGAATGATCCAGAATCTCAACGTACCTGGAAGCGTAGTTTCTGGCATACTGGATAATCTCCTCATCTGTGTTCGCAGAAGCCAAGTCCCCCCACGGGGTGCCGACGAACCCTTTCCAGGCCTCGGCAGTGACGAATCGTTTAGCGAGTTTGATGGCGGCGACGATAGTCTTGATGTCAAAGTCGGTGCCCAGATAATTAGGATCGATGATGGGAGAATCGAATGGATCCAGACTCCTTAGCTTTAATGTCCCACCTATCCGATAAAAAAGATGATGAGAGATCGGACAATGGGGTAAACAGGAAGAGTCACTTACGGGAGGTTGGGGAGATGAGATTGGTAGCGAGTGTCATCCAACTTCCTTCTGGTTTAGGGACCCCGGGGACTATCCACCCGTTCGCCCAGATGAGTTGGTATTGGGCCGAAGTTGGGCCGGGGGAAGGATCCCCATGAGTTTGGATAATCGGGTCATTCTGAGGAAGCCTCATCCAAGCCATCTGGTTAGTAATTGTCCACGAGAGTGGTCCCTGGTGAGTCTGATTCCATTCCTGAATGCGCTGGGGGAGAGAGTCGGGAGCAAGGTAGGTCTCGAATGTCTCATTGGTGTTGATCTGCCACGCATTCATGAGATATGTGTGGTCAGTCATGTTCTTGCCGACTGAGGGGAGGTTGACACGGGTAGTGATACCCAAACTCTTAAGTTCGGCCGGATCTCCAATTCCGGAGAGCATAAGAAGCTGTGGAGTGCCGAAGACCCCTGCGCTCAGAATGACCTCCTTACGGGCGGTCATTTTCCACCTTTGACCTGGTACCTGTAAACGAGGGGACGTGTATGATTGTGGGTTTGTCGACTTACTAGAAGGTCCGATCCCAAATTCAACCACATTGAAGCAAGGCGTCGTGGTACGAAGGCCGGTCGTCTCGAGGAGCTTTGTAGCATGAGCGTTAACCAGGATGTGGAGGTTCGGGCGATTGACATAACTCGGTCCAACGTATGTGGTAGCAGAACTGCTGCGTTGGCCGTTGCCGATACTGCCCGGTACCCAACCAATGCCAATCTGTTCCCCGGAACGAAAGCCAATCAAAAAACTGTCCAGATAATACGACAACCGATGCAAAGCGTACGGTGTTTCCGGTATTCATGTCCCGCTGGAAGGGAAAGTCGGATGCAAAGGAAGGTTCAGTAGTGGCGGCAATAACTCTCGAGTCGATAGGCCACGAGTACCCAGGAAGACTGATGGGTACCATCCCATCACGACTGTGTGCCGACGGGAGGTATTGGTTCGTCTGGGAAGAGTGATAAGAATGTAGGAGAGAAAATGCCTGCTTCTGAACTGACATCGTCGTGGTGATCGTTCGGCGAGACGTATCTCTGGTTTAGATCACGATAGGGTGCCATTGCATCCCAGGTCCAGGCGGGGTCTTCAGTGATTCTATTGATGTGATCCCAGTCATCTTTGGAACCGGTATTGTATACCATGTAGTCTGGACGGGTTCGGAAGGTAAACGTGATGTAACCGTGATACGGGTAGAGCGGCTTACTGATGGAGCTTGACCCACCCAAAATCCTCCCGCGGGGGTAAGGAATGCTACGGCCATTGAGACCAGGTTGCGGAGCTGTAGTGTAGTTCCAGTCGTATGGCTGTTTCGCCGGTCAGCGGATTGAAGAAACACGGCTGTAACTAATCGAACTCACGGTAGACGGTGCCAAAGAGGGACCCAGGAGCGGGATGATGGACGCGATGATACCTTCGTTGCTGCGGTTCAGTGAACGTTGTTGTCGTTGGTACAATGAAGATTGTTGGAACTCACCTTCCTCCAGCTTCCAGGACGAGTACTTGGACGTCGCTGTTTTCGGTTAAACGATTTGCAATCACATTGCCGGCAGTACCACCTAAAAATGATTATGACTGAGTTCTTCTCTCCAGTTCATGGCGCAGTCTCGTGCAACGTGCCTCCAACGATGACATAATCGTAGGTATGCGTTGGGAGCTGGGAGACTTGATCATAGATCGCTCCAATGGTTTGCGCGACGGCGACGGCGAGAAGTACCAGAGACTTCGTGTAGAGGCCTATGGTGATAGTCCTCAACCCGAGCACAGGTCAATCCTGAATCCACTTTATACCCACGGAAAACGGACATGGGATACCGTTGATGCAACCCATCAATAACCCATGCGAACCAGGATAATATATATCATCCACTTGAGTCCCTGGTGTGACCGTACGTATCAGAAGGCTGCGAAAAAGACCTCTGCCCATTATGGCCACCGGAGGCAATGGTGTATTGTTCCGTGAAAGAATGCCGATTTTATGCTGAAGTTCGAATCGGTATCCGGGGCGCAAAGCGAGTCAAGAAATGCAAAGAATTATCATATGCTATTGAATGAGAGCAGCTCTTATCTGTTTCATCATTTTAATTTCAAGGGTTTCCTGTTCGCCTTTCCTGTGAAAGAACTGGTCTAAACTTAAGCATAAAGTCAACATTTCCTTTGCGGAATAATTCCTCATTACCTGCTGTAGGTGGTGTTCGGGTAAGTTTTCACGGCGGGTTTTTCCGCTGTTTGATTGGTGAAGTTCGACTCTAGCGGCCACCAGCGGAAGAATAAAGGACCAGATTGCGGGCAGCGTCTATGATGGTCACAACCCCTTTCTCCCTAAACCCAGGTAAAAACTCGGTAAATTCGCACCTCCTACGGTCATCACCGGGTTCGGTGAGTCGCACTTCTACCTCTAACGTGTGACGGTACCCTGCCGTACCCAGCCGAGTCACGAGCTCACACAACCATTTGTCAACCAAATCCCACGTCGGAATGCGCTGCATGGGAATAATCGAATGGAACATGGGCCTCACTGGGAAGATAATCCTCTGAAGTTCGGTGGAGGTGATTGAAGAAAGGAGAACTTCATGGGTAGGACTTGGCCAAGTCTCCGTCAGTTGCAATTCTCGAAGTTGCCGAAAGTGACTGATTGTGACTACCGTTCTGTCCAGGACTTGTTGAAAGGTTGTGTAAGGACGTTCAGTGAGGACAGAGTGTGGAGAGAATACTCACGTTCAAAACTTCCGAGTAGCCTCAAATATTTGGCGGTGCTGAATTGAAGGGCGCGCACAAAAAACTCGGTTTCCAAGTTGGCGTTGGTGGCGCCAATAACCAATTCTTCGCACTCCTGGTCCAACTTGGCTAATCGATCAATAAACCCCAAGCAACCGGGGTGAGGTGGACGAATGTGTATCTTCCCCTGAAGCGGCCGGGATAATGAAGGGAGGGGTCCTTCATCTGGGTTTAGCGCGAACATACCGAGTTGAAGGGCGGTGATGTTGGGGAAATAATCAATCAGAGACACGAAAGCACTGAATGACGCGACGAAGAAAAGGAGAGTGAGACTGGTGAGGGTTTCACGAAACGCCGAGAGACAAGTCTGAAGTTCTTTGCTGAGGGGGTCGATCCTGATATTAACCAACTGGAGGCTATGGATATTGCGGAGAGCGAAAATATATTCTCCGGGTTCTTTCGGGAGGTCCCATACTGAGTACCTGAGGCTGCGTTTGGGAACACGGTGATGCCGGAACGAGCGGACGTAGTGGAGAAGGTGGGTCTTGGCTCCAGAGAGGGCAACGCCGTCTACCCATCGCTGGTAGTTATTGTTATCGACCGAGACCGATGAGAAGAGACGCCTTTGGCTGGGCCCTGTCCACCAAGCAGCCACCAAAGCGCATGCAATCAGGGTCTGTCGACCTCTCTCGTCTGTCGGTATGTGCTCGAGGATTTTGTCCAAGATTTCCGAAGGGAGCGTCACGGGCGCTTTAGGCTCTGGTGGGTTGGATCCTTGGGGAGCCTGGTAGTCAGATCTGCGATGAAAATGGGGGAATAGACGGTGAAATACCCATGATCACAGTCGCGTGGTGGACGACGTGGAAAGACGTGTCTTGATCGAAGACGATCATCAGTGGGTCGTTCAACGGCGATCAATTGTTTCGGCCCCTTGCCCTCAACCAATTGTCAGATCATTCCCGGTACAAAAGCATCCCCTGTCCAGCGTTAATCGAGGATCCCAAGGGGTCCATTCTACGAAAAACCGGCGGCGGGGCTGTGTCCCGTGAAATTTGGTACCCCTCAGTAGACACGATCACAACCTTCTTATTTGTGCCGTTCGCGCAGGATGTTTGGGTCAATAGTTGTGCCGTGGGCGTAGGCGCAACAGACAACTTTGGAGGTTGCATCTCGACCCTGGTATATCTTGCCAATGATACTCCTCTCAAGTGGATGTGGGGAGGGTTCGACCTCGCCCATCAGACCCCTTCCTGGCAGGCTTGCATCCCATCAGAGTTCGACCACCACAGGGCGCAGGGGAATTCAAGGTTCTGCGGGAACATCTGTCGGCTAGACACGGGATTACACGGGTTGACCGGTTTGTCGATGAGAGGGAGAGCCCGTATGATGTGGGAAGCAACGACAACGAGCAGAAGGCGTTATGTATAATGCACATCATTCATATTGTGATATACAGATTTCTCACATGGAGGAATGTGGAAACTTTGAGATGAGCACGACGGGGCCAAATATGATCAAAGCCCGCGATGGACTCGCCACCCCCCGTAGCAAGTATCTCAGCGTTGCTTTACTACAACCTCTTGTCATCGGTCGCTCTCGAGTCCGATGTGAGTCGCCTCAGGCCCCTCAAAAACACATCCCACGGTTCTGAAGTCTAATAATGGGGTGAGCGTTCTGGATATGACATGGTACTGATTCGAACCCGAACCTTCGATGCGAACGAGTGGTAAAACTTGTCTCGAGGGGCGTAACGCCTACTAGTCCTTGGATCTGGCAGTGAGTCCCACTTCACTGCATACTCCTGGTAGGACTGTACCACTCTCTACCACCTTCGGTAGCAGAGCCCTTATATGGTCGCACATCTCTAATTTCCTCTCGCTGTTTTCACTGCCACGCGTGACTTCCGTACGAATTGAGTGGGACTCTGATAATTGAAGGAGAAGGTTGTCAAGGTCCATCCACTGCCTAGATCGATTTTGCCCGGTGGCTTCCCTGAGGTTTTCAGATTCGCGAGTGGAAGGACAACGGTGATAGGGAGTATGGATCGTGATCTGCTGGAGATCTTGATGCTTGGGTGTAATGGTTTGGAGCACCATAACGATCCATTCGGGGTTCAGTTTCCCGCACCGGAATATCACGTCTTTGAGCCTCGTCGCCTTGGACAAGTCAAGGGAAGCCTGCTGCTTGCCTGCTAGCGCAAACGAAAGTTTGAGTGAGGTACTGGATCCAAATGCAGGAACCGAGGGAACGTACGACACGTAGTATGCTGGATATCGAAGCATTCAAGGGTATCAGAACACCCCACCACCAATTCCGTGATCCACCGAATGTCCTCCTCGTTACGCCACGTCAATACCAGTTTCCGGAAGTGAAAACCGCCCGGCAGGCTCAACAACCAGCGCACGGTGGGTCCCGACCCGCCCTTATTATAAGATTCGAAGGTCCCGGTCAGCAAGGGCGAGGTCGGAGGTTGAAAGTCGATCCTGTCGGAGTCGGCTCCGCCAATCCGGGGTTCGCATATACTCAGGTCCTCGAGAAGGGGCAGGGAGCACACGAGGTTGAAAACTCGTGAACGTGGGAGGAAGCTGATCAATTGGAGGGATTTGAGGGCCGGTGAGAAGTTGTGGAAAGGGACGAGACAGGTATCCGGATAGTGGTGGCGGCTGGTACGCAGTTTGAACCATACAACGCGAGAGAACGCCCGAATCCAACCACCCTCTTCGGCATCTGCAACTGTGACGGAATCCAGGCAACCAACAAATAGTGAACGGGTATGATATGCGGGCGAGTTTGCAGGATCCGGAAAGGTCTTCTTCCACGCTGCGAGATCGTAGACACGCTTGAGGTTGATATTGGCGAAAAGGTGTTTTCGGGTACGCGGAACCCAGGATTTAGAGACGAGACAGCACTGCTTCAGCGCGCCTGGTTTGTCGTGCAGGAGGTCGACCACGTAATCGAGGATTTCTGGTGGGAGACGTGGATTCGACATTGCGGTTTCAGGCCAGAAGGCGAAGGACCCGTTTTGGGCGCTGGTTTCGAGACTTCTCACACCCTCACCCTCTCGATCCTCCCTGCAAAGTATCAAGGGTGCGTTCAGCATTATATCGCCTGTCTTATGGTCACCAGCCAATAGGGAGCCAGCCCGGATATCTGACCAGATATGCTCCAGCCTGTCCAGTAGTTTTCGCCTGGTCAGATCTGGGTTATGCGGTTTTGGTGATGTCTTCCACCTCAATTCAAACAAAGGAATCCGATCACTGGTGGCTGCCACCGATGTGCGCGGTAGGTCAGTCGAAATCTTCCAGTGTGCCAATCACCTCGTTCACCGGCGATCCATCGTTTCCTTGTCCCCAACCAGCTGCCGGATCGTTCCCGGTGCGAAAAGCGCCCATGTCTAGCGTTAGTGAAGGGCCCCAAGGGGGTCATTCTACGAAAAACGGCGGCGGGGCTGTGTCCCGTTATATTCGATGTCCCTCAGTAAGTATCGTCACGACCTTCTGATTTGCGCCGTTCGCACAGAGTGTTTGGGACGATAGCTGTGCCGTGGGCGTAGGCGCAACAGACAACTTTGGAAATTCCGTCTCGACCTTGGTATATCTTTCCAGTGATACCCCTCTCAAGTGGATGTGAGGAGCGTTCGGCCTCATCCATCGGGCCCCTCCTGGCGGTTTGCGTACCGTTAAAGTTCAACCACCGCAGGACGCGACGGGATTCAAGGTTCCGCGGGGGGTTCTGTCGGCTGGACACGGTAATACACAGGTTGACCGGTCTTTTGATGAGATGGAGAGCCCGTTTGAAGTGAGAAGGAATAACGACAAGCAGAAGGCAGTATGTATAATGCACATGGTTCGCATTGTGAGATACAAATCTATATACATAAGGGACGGATGAGCATTTCTAATTGGCCGATAGTGCCCCTCATCATATCCGAGGCGTCGCGCTCCCCATTGGCCGGGGCCGAGAGGGGCGAACCGAATGTGGTGGTGCATCACCGAAATGTAGTCTCACGTTTCACCAACTGAGCTATGGTGAGGATACGAACGTTATGCCGCGCCAACTTTACTGCAAATTGCAATAACACATAAGGGATATGACCTTTAAACGGCGATGGCGCTCAGTCCGAGACTGCTGTCGAGAAGTCAACCAGCAAAGGAAGGGTTTCGATGTCAAAATATCTATCATTCAACGAACAACGAAACACCGGTCGGCCTGTTTCACCGCCTCTCTCATCATAAGCCTCTGGCTAAATCGTTTTGGCCTCGTTTGTCCGTTCGTCTTTCACATCAAGATGCAGATCACGGTGCTCCATCGGTGGGTTGATTCCTCGGGTGCCAGAAACGCATCTGGTGGTTCCCTCATGACACCCGGTAACACCTTGGAGCTTGATGAATCGACGGGCCGCGGGTCGTCAGAGGGCCCGAAAAGATGACGGTAATGGTTACAGGGACTTGGCACGGTTTGGGCTTGACTGCTTGGTGTGGGGCATTTTCAATCATGGATTCCAGATACATTTTGGGAGATGGGATGGCGAAGGAACCAGGGAGACGTCACGGAGTGTGCTGTCCCGTGCCAGCGTGGAATGCGTGCCCCCATATATTCTTTGTCCCTATTGCTCGCAGGCAATTTTACACTTACAGCCCACTCCTCCTCCGTCCTTCGCACGCTGCTCTTAGGTGCACGTCGGGACGAGACAATCGTTTTCGACTGGAATCCGCATTCTGATTTCCGCCATTCCGTGTACATTACGAGGAGCCCTTTCCAGTGGTCCCGTCCCGGGCTCTGCCGCTGGTCGGCCTCGCATCTCATGAATAATCGTCTGCCACTTGACGCGCCGGCTCTCCAAGCCCGGCCCAGCTCTCCGTTTGCCCCCAGGCTGGGACCCGTGTGCCACATGATCGATAGTCGATCCTCTGGTGAACGATAACTTGCCTCTCGTCCGAAGGGATTGATAGACTGAGTCCCCTCGGTCGCCCAACGGAACTTGGCGATCATCAACCTCAACCTCCTGCTACCCGTCAGATGGATTACAGATCCCTAACCTATCTGGTTCACTCACGCCTATCGTCACCCACTCTAGCCGTGGCAACGCAATGTGATGCTCGCCGTCAACCAGTTCCTATTTGGACCGGTCATTTGCCAATCTCATGCGTTACTTTCGTTTCTGATCATCGCGGTCGGGGCCGAAGCAAAGCTGCGCGTCCCAGTATCGGGCCTGCAGATCTCAGAGCTCACTTCCTGACAAATAGTCCTTTGCGTGTGAAAGGGGACGAGAGGCCAAACGTTGTGCCCACTGTAGTTCGGGGGTTTGGATACTTGAGGTCAGACTCCGGATCGCGAGTGCTGCATTCAAACCGCTGTTCTCCGTTATCACCATAGGTTCGCCCAGGCTATGATATACAACCGAACCGACATCCAAAGTGCGCAGAAAATAAACAATATCAGAAGTAATCCGCTCCACACGTCGCACGATCCTACCATGCCCCCTCGGTTCTGTCACCGGGGTGGTGAAACAGCGACTACGGGGGGCCCGCGGCGATCCAGGATAGACAACAATAGCGATACGCTTTATGGTGTGTGAAGACAGTGGACCAAGGCGGGGCAATCCCGTGGCCCTTCTGTCCAACAGAAGGATGGCAAATATCACCTTACCTCCGGCTCAATCCAGGACACTTGAAGGCGAGAAATCTCGTGATCAACTTGCGACTACCACCCATCAGGTGCAGTTGGTCAGCAGACAAACGACAAACTCCCCATTTCATACGCATCATCACTCACCTAGCCGCGCCAACGCGACGTGATGCTTACCGCCAAGCGGCACGTACCCGCCCGGACGGGTCGCCACCAAGCTGAAGCATCGTTTTTTAACGTCTGATGATTGTCGCCAAGACCGGACCGAAGGGTAGCTTCGCGTCCCAGTGTCCTGCAGATTGCGGGGCCCGCTTTCTGACATACGATCCCTTGAGTACGAAAGCGAGTGAGAGGTCAAGCGTCGCGTTCGCCGTAGTTCGGGGGTTTGGACACTTGAAGTCAGACTCGGGGTTGCGAGTTCTGGGCTTGATATATTGTTTTCCATCATCAGGAGCTCTTCCACGCTGTGATGGATCACCGGCTTGGACGGGGTAGGAGACCCGGTGGCAGCTACGGGATATCGGATGTTATATCTGGGAGGATATAAAACTCTCTGTCCAATATTAGGTTTCCCCAGTGCAGGCACTCCTTGATCCTTATTCGCAATCTTCCATCCTCAGGCCCAGTGCCTTCTACGACCAGCCACCTTCGTTATTTTCACAGAAGCCAACCCTTTCGTCATGTTTGCCAAAGCCGCCATCTTCATCCTTGCGCTCGCCGCCTTCGCTAACGCCGCATCGTATCCGGGTACGTCGCACCCACTTTCGGCCATTTCTCCTGCTTACGTCAGTCACAGCTGCCAACCTGGAGGTCCGTCACACCGGTGCCGATATTCATGCAAGGGGGTGCGGTCCATCCAAACAGTGCCCCGAGCCACCCAACATTTCGAACTACCAAGACATCAATCCCAAAGGCTCAAGTAGTACCCTCAAGTCAACGAAGCAGGGTCCGAAGCAGGGTCCGAAGCGCGGTTAAGTAGCAACGACTGTTTCGGGTATTGGAACCGAGGCGGATGGTTGGCAAGGAGCCAGTGGAACGACTGGGATCCGTTAGGGCAGTTCTAGGGCTTCTACTGTCGTTCTGATGTAAGTATGTATATGTCAAGTAGTGCAACGAATCGTAACGAAGGTCCATCGCCCTCCCGTTCGTGATCCGGTGATGTTCCGCCGCCGCTCTCACTCCCGCCTCATGAGGCTCGTTTCGGATAGCTCAGACTCTTCCCTCTTACCTCACTTTCGCCCCATCCACCATCATCGCCCGCTACCGCTCCCTCGACCCTAAATCCAATGTCTCCATTTCTCAAGGTCCGACCCACTCCCATTCTGATGTCAAACTCTGGGGAGGTTCCAGCCTCGACAGATCCATGAACCCCGCCACCCTCGCCCGTCCACCACACTCTCCCAGAATCCATGGTCTGCTCCAAAGGGACTCAAAAAAATTTCCAGGCTTTTACGATTTCGTGGAAGTTGAGTCAGTGTTTTCCTGATGGATCGGAGGCGGTCACACCCAATTTCGTTCCCCTGCACACCTGGTTATGTCCCGTGTTTACATCGGGAGACACCGTGGTCTGGATAATAGCAATCGTAGCCAATTCACAAGCACAGAAAAGGTGGATGTCCACACGCAAGTCTCCTGGGTCCTTATACAGCGAGCAGTCTGACACGCGATGAGGATCACCTGTGTCCTGTCTGTCCTCGACTATTTCTACCTCACGGCAGCTTTCAACGAACTCTCCCTGGAGGCTGAGGGTTGGTTCACAAGCCATGGGTTCGACTCTTACGCCTTTATCTTGTTGTCATGATTGAAGGGAGGAAAATACCGGCCTACAAAAGCATACGGCAGGATCGGCTCCCAGTACCGAGACCCCGTGGTAACGAAATTCTGGTGGGAGGAACCCTCACAGCCCACGCGTAGGGCAAGAAATCAAAACCCTGCCCCAACCCGTCCTCAACGAGGGCCATATGACCTTGGAATGGTCACACCCGCACTTACTGGACAACGCTCCTTCCACCACCCAACTGCGTTCCGGGTGTATCTGTTTCCTTTTCTCACTTCCGTTCCACTCTCACCCTCCCTTTGGCGCCTGTAGGCCTTAGCCCCAAAGATCTGGGTGTTAATGGGAATGCGCGGGATGTATTTTCGTCCCCCTTGAGTGAATGCCGTAATAAGATATGTTTTGCCGTGATTTGCTGACAGACCATGGGATCCGTGATGATTGCGACTTACGTGATGCACGATGGGGCGCTATGTTGAAACACCTGTTGGATGGAATGTATCCCTCGGTATCTCCTTCCTTGTACCAGTTTCCTGCAATTCTACATTCGCAACCCACCTTTCCCGTGCTTTTTTCACGCTGCTCTAGATGCACGCCAGGATAGGACGACCATCTTCGACGGGAACTCGCACTTCTGATGATCTATGCTTGATGCATCAGCAATGCCACCCCCTCTGTTCCTTGGCAAGAAGGCAATCGACTCGGTCTTGGAGCGGATTGTGAGTAGATCTTGAGTCGAAGCGTTGAGTTCCCTATTCGAAATCTTCTACCCGACTCGCTTGCTCGGCAAGCACATTGCTGATGCAACTTGGCGCTCTCCTCACAATAACCAGGGTACATTTAATCTTCTCCCATGATGAGATTTGCTGGGTTCACGGATAACCAGGACTCACTGAAAGAAACTCAACGACCTCAGCCAGTCCATGTGCGATGCGATAAATCAATTGACGATGTGAGTTGGGTTAACGATACACATTTTGACTGCTTCTACCCACCATGCTCTCGATTGCAGAACCATTGCGGAAATACAAAGGAAGATCGTCAAGTAGAGGGGACGGAATGCAGCCTCCCAAATTTTTCATGCAAGGAATGATAAGGAGAAGATCATCACCTGGAAGTCAGACCTCGACAGGATCCTTCACGTCTTCAACATGTGTTCAATACATTCCTGGTTGGTCATTGCTAACCGTTCCCTCTACAGACTGAACTTGCTCTCAACATTCACACTATAGTTGCCGATATGTATCAGAGCATGTCGAAGGGTCGTGGGGACACCAAAGGTCAAAATTTGGTGGTATGTGTGTGGCCGTAACATCAATTGAGTCTTTTTGCGTTCGGCGTTCATCTCAAAGTTTGTGCTTTTCCACTGCGAAGTTGAAGTTCTCTCATTGCCTTTCGGTGGACGTACCTACTAAAGCGCAGCTATAAACTAGTTTCTCACATGAAGGAATGTGGAAACTTTGAGATGAGCACGACGGGGCCAAATCTAATCAAGGCCCGCGACGGACTCCTCACCCTTCGTAGCAAGTGTGTCTCGGTGTTGTCTTACTACGACCCCTTGTCATCGGTCGCTCTCGAGTCCACTGTGAGTCGCCTCAGGCTCCTCGCAAACACATCCCATTGTTCGGAAGACTAATAATGGGGTGAGCGTTCTGGATATGGCATAGCATTAGTTCGAGCCAGAACCTTTGATGCAAACGAGTGGTAAAACTTGTCTCGAGAAACATATTGTCTACCGGTCCTCGGATCTGGCAGTGGGTCCCCCACCACTGCATACACCTGGTTGGACTGTACCACTCTCTGCTACACCCCTTATGTGCTCGCACGTCTCTAATTTCGTCTCGCTCTTCTCCTCGCCATGCGTGACCTTCGTACGAATTGCGTGCGACTCCAACAATCGGACGAGAAGGTTGTCAAGGTCCATCCACTGCCTATACCCATCTTCCCCGGTGGCCCTTCTGAGGTTTTCAGATTCGAGAGTGGAAGGACAACAGTGATGGGGAGCACGGATCGTGATCTGCTGGAGATCTTGATGTTTGGATGTGATGGTTTGGAGCGTCATAACAATCCACTTGGGATCCAGTTTCCCGCACCGGAATATCACGTCTTTGAGCCTCGTCGCCTTGGACAAGTCGATGCAAGCCTGCTTGCCTGCTAGCGTAAACGAAAGTTCAAGTGAGATGCCGATCCAAATGCTGGAACCAAAGGAACGTACGATACATAGTTTGTCGGATATCAAAACATTCAAGGGTATCAGAACACCCTACCACCAATTCCGTGATCCACCGAATGTCCTCCTCGTTACGCCACGTCAATACCAGTTTCCGGAAGTGAAAACCGCTCGGCAGATCCAACAACCGGCGCACGATGGGTTCCATCCCGTCCACACTATAAAGCTTAAAGGTCCCAGTCAACGAGGGCGAGGCCAAAGGTTGAAAGTCGATCCCGTCGTAGCCAGCCCCGCCAATCCGAACCTCGCGCATACTCAGGTCCTCGAGAAGGGGCAGGGAGCAAACGAGGTTGAAAACCTGTGAGCGTGACAGGGAGTTGATCACGCAGAGGGATTTGAGGGCCGGTGAGAAGTTGTGGAAGGGGACAAGAGAGATCTCCGAGTGGTAGTAGAGGGGGGTATACACCTTGAACCGCACAACGCGAGAGAACGCTCGAATCCAACCGCCCTCTTCCGCATCTTCAGCTATGACTGACCGTGGACAACCGACGAATAGTGAACGGGTATGATATGCGGGCGAGTTTGCAGGATCCGGAAAGGTCCCCTTCCACGCTTCGAGATCGTCGGGGTGATTGAAGTTGATACGGGCAAAGAGGTATTTTCGGGTACGCGGAACCCAGGATTTAGAGACGAGACAGCACTGCTTCAGCGCGTCTTGTTTGTCGTGCAGAAGGTCGACCGTGTAATCGAGGATTTCTCGTGGGAGTCGTGGATTCGACATATGATTGTGGTTTCCAGCCAGAAGGGTCGGTTTTTGGCGCTGGTTTCGAGACGCCCGCATCCCCACCCATCGTCCCTGGCAGGGTTCCGTGAGAAACGCTTGAGTTTCTAACAGTACGTTAGTAACAACGTTAGTAGCGTGTTATTAACGCGTTACTAACGGTGGGGGGGCAGGGTCCAAGAGGGCTGTTAGTAACATCGGCTATCCACAAGCCCAATGCAACCACTGTCATTGCTGGATTTTTAGGAGGCGATCCAGGCTTATAACGAGAGTTCCGACGGTGGCATGATATTTGGGATACTCTCAAGACCTCGTTTTCTTCCGGTCGTTTCCGATCTTGGAAACACTCCTTTGGGGCGTTTGCTTCGGGGAACTGGAGAGAATGTTTCCTCTACTCAAACACCTTCGGAAACTGTTCCGGTCATCGTTATCGCACCTTCAGAAGTTACCCATGGTGTCACTGCTGGGAGTCGGTGTTGACGGACACGTCTGTGCTGAAAACGATGTCAATGGATTGCACTGGTAAGGTGCATCAAGCCGAAATCTGCCAGTGTGCCAACCACCTCGTTCGCCGGCGATCCGTCGTTTCATTGTCCTTAACCAACTGCCGGATCGTTCCCGGTGCGAAAAGCATCCCCTGTCCAGCATTAATGAAGGACCCCAAGGGGTTCATTCCACGAAAAACCGGCAGCGGGGCTGTGTCCCGTTACATTCTACGTCCCTCAGTCGGTACGATCACGACCTTCTGATTTGCGCCATTAGCGCAGGTTGTTTGGGCTTGGCAGTGATACTCCTCTCAAGTGGATGTGGAGAGCGTTCGACTTCGCCACTCGGGCCCCTCCTGACACGCTTAATGCATACCATCGGAGTTCGACCACCGCAGGACGCGAGGGAATTCAAGGTTCTACGGGAAATTTTGTGGGCTGGGCACGGTACTACACGGGTTATCCGGTTTGTCTGTGGGGTAGAGAGCCTATATGAAGTGAGAAGGAACGACGGCGAGCAGAAGGCGCTATATATAATGGACATTATTCGTATTGTGATATACAAATTTCTCACATCGAGGAACGTGGAAACTTTGGGATGAGCACGACAGGGCCAAATCTGATCAAAACCTGCGACAGACTCATCACCCTTAACAGGCGCGTCTTAGTGGTGTTTTACTACAATCCCCATGTCATCAGCCGCTCTCGAGTCTGGTGTGAGTCGCCTCAGGCTCCTCGCAGACACATCCCACGGTTCTGAAGACTAATAATGGGGTGAGCGTTCTGGATATGGCATGGCACTGATTCGAGCCCGAACCTTTGATGCGAACGAGTGGCAAAGCTTATCTCGAGGAACATAGTGCCTGCTGGTCCTCGGATCTGGCAGTGGATCCCCCGTCACTGCATACGACTGGTTGGACTGTACCACTCTCTGCTACCTTCGGTAACAGACCCCTTAGGTGCTTGCACATCTTTGATTTCTTTCCGCTGTTCTCCCCGCCACGTGTGACCTTCGTACGAATTGCGTGCGACTCCAATAATTGGACGAGAAGGCTGTCGAGGTCCATCCACTGCCTATATCCATCTTCCCCGGCGGCTACCCTGAGGTTTACAGATTCGGGAGTGGAAGGACAACGGTGATAACGAGTACGGATCGTGATCCGCTGGAGATCTCGATGTTTGGATGTAATGGTTTGGAGCGCCATAACAATCCATCTGGGGTTCAGCCCCCCGTACCGGAAGATCACATTTTTGAGCCTCGTCGCCTTGGACAAGTCAATACAAGCCTGCTGCTTGCCCGCTGGTGCAAACAAGAGTTCTAGTGGGGTACTGATCCAAATGCAGGAACCAGGGGAACGTACGACGGATAGTTTGTCGGATATCGAAGCATTCAAGGGTATGAGAACACCCTACTACCAATGCCATGATCCACCGAATGTCTTCCTCGTCACGCCACGTCAATACCAGTTTCCGGAACCGAAAACCACCGGGCAGATCCAGCAGCCGGCGCGCAGTGGGTTCCGTCCCGCCCCCACTATAAAGTCCAAAGGGCCCGGTCAATAGGGGCGGGGTCGAAGGCTGAAAATCGATCCCGTCGTAGTCAGCTTCGCCAATCCGAAGTTCGCGTATAGTCAGGTTCTCGAGAAGGAGCAGGGAGCAAACGAGGTTGAAAACTCGTGGGCGTGGCAAGGAGTTGATCACTCGGAGGGATTTGAGGGCCGGTGAGAAGTTGTGGAAGGGGACGAGAGAGATCTCCGGGTGGTGGTAGAGGTCGGTGCGCAGTTCGAACCATATAACGCGAGAGAACGCTCGAATCCAACCGCCCTCTTCCGCATCTGCAACTGTGACAAACCGTGGGCAACCAACCAATAGTGACCGGGTATGATATGCGGGCGAGTTTGCAGGATCCGGAAAGGTCTTCTTCCACGCTTTGAGATCGTCGGGGTGATTGAAGTTGATACGGGCAAAAAGGTGTTTTCGGGTGCGTGGAGCCCAGGATTTAGAGACGAGACAGCACTGCTTCAGCGCGTCTTGTTTGTCGTGCAGAAGGTCGACCGTGTAATCGAGGATTTCTCGTGGGAGTCGTGGATTCGACATTGTCGTTTCCGGCCAGAAGAAGGGTCCATTTTTGGCGCTGGTTTCAAGACGCCCGCATCCCCACCCTCTCAATTGTTCCTGCGAAGCATCAAGGGTGTGTTTAGCACTGTATTGCCTATCTTATGGTCACCAGCCAATAGGGAGCCGGAGGGATATCTGACCAGATATGTTCCCGTCTGTCCAGTAATTTTCGCCTGGTTAGATCTGGGTTATGCGGTTTTGATGATGTCTTCCGCCCGACTCAATCCAAACAAGGGAACCCGATTACTGGCGGCTGCGACAGGTCGGCCGAAATCTTCCAGTGTGCCAATCACCTCGTTCACCGGCGATCCATCGTTTCCTTGTCCTCAAGGCTTAACCAACTACCGGATCGTTTCCGGTGCGAAAAGCACCCCCTGTCCAACGTTAATGAAGGACCCCAAGGGGTCCATTCTACGAAAAACGGTGGCGGAGTTATGTCTCGTTACATCCAGTGTCCCTCAGTAGCCACGATCACGACCTTCTGATTTGCGTCATTCGCACAGTAGGTTGTTTGGGCCGATAGCTGTGCCATGGGCGTAGGCACAACAACGACTTTGGATCCGTCTCAACCCTGGTGTATCTTGCCAGCGACAACCCTCTCAAGTGGATGTGGGGAACATTTGACCTCGCCACTCGGGCCCCTCCGAGTCCTGATATGCTTAATGCATACCATCAGAGTTCTACCACCGCAGGACGCGAGGGAATTCAAGGTTCTTCGGGAATTTTTGTCAGCTGGACACGGTAGTGCACGGGTTGACCGGTTTGTCGATGAATTGGAGAGCCCGCATGAAGTGAGAAGGAACGACGACGAGCAGAAGGCGTTATGTATAATGCACATGATTCGTATTGTGATATACAGATTTCTCACATCAAGGAATGTGGAACTTTGAGCTGGGCACGACGGGGCCAAATCTAATCAAGGTCCGCGACGGACTCATCACCCTTCGTAGCAAGTGTGTCTTAGTGTTGTTTTACTACGACCCCTTGTCATCGGTCGCTCTCGAGTTCGCTGCGAGTCGCCTCAGGTCCCTCGCAAACACATCACACTCCTCGGAAGACTAATAATGGGGTGAGCGTTCTGGATATGGCACGGAACTGATTCGAGCCCGAACCTTCGATGCGAACGAGTGGTAAAACTTATCTCGAGGAACATAGTGCCTACCGGTCCTCGGATCTGGCAGTGAGTCCCCCATCACTGCATACACCTGGTTGGATTGTACCCCTCTCTGCTATCTTCGGTAATAGACCCCTCATGTTCTCGCACATCTCTGATTTCCTCTCGCTGTTCTTCCCGCCATGTGTGACCTTCGTACGAATTGCGTGCGACTCCAATAATTGGACGAGAAGGCTGTCGAGGTCCATCCACTGCCTATATCCATCTTCCCCGGCGGCTTCTCCGAGGTTTTCAGATTCGCGAGTGGGAGGACAACGGTGATGAGGAACACGGATCCTGATCTGCTGGAGATTTTGATGTTTGGATGTAATGGTTTGGAGCGCCATAACAATCCATTTGGGGTTCAGTCCTCCGCACCGGAATATCATATTTTTGAGCCTCGTCGCCTTGGATAAGTCGATACAAGCCTGCTGCTCGCCTGCTAGCGCAAACGAAAGTTTGAGTGAGGTACTGAATCCAAATGCAGGAACCAGTGGAACGTACGACACATAGTATGCTGGATATCGAAGCATTCAAGGGTATCAGAACACCCTACCACCAATTCCGTGATCCACCGAATGTCTTCCTGGTCACGCCACGCCAATACCAGTTTCCGGAACCGAAAACCACCCGGCAGATCCAACAACCGGCGCACGATGGGTCCCGTCCCGCCCCCGCTATAAAGTCTAAAGGTCCCGGTAAATAAGGGCGAGGTCGAAGGTTGAAAGTCCATCCTGTCAGAGTCAGATCTCCCAACCCGAAATTCGCGTATACTCAGGTCCTCGAGAAGGGGCAGGGAGCAAACGAGGTTGAAAATTCGTGAGCGTGGGATGGAGCTGATCACTCGGAGGGATTTGAGGGCCGGTGAGAAGTTGTGGAAGGGGACGAGAGAGATCTCCGAGTGGTAGTAGCGGTGGGTGTCCACCTCGAACCGTACAACGCGAGAGAACGCTCGAATCCAACCGCCCTCTTCGGCATCTTCAGCTGCGACAGACCGCGGGCAACCAACGAATAATGAACGGGTATGATATGCGGGCGAGTTTGTAGGATCCGGAAAGGTCTTCTTCCACTCTGCGAGTTCGTGGGCATGATTGAAGTTGACACGGGCAAAAATGTGTTTTCGGGTGCGTGGAACCCAGGACTTAGAGACGAGACAGCACTTCTTCAGCGCGCCTGGGTTGTCGTGCAGATGGTCGACTGTGTAATCGAGGATTTCTCGCGGGAGTTGTGGGTTCGACATTGTGGTTTCCGGCCGGAAGGCGAAGGGTCCGTTTTTGGCGCTGGTTTCAAGACGTCCGCATCCCCACCCTTTCAATCGTCCCCGCGAAGCATCAAGGGTGCGTTTAGCACTATATCGCCTGTCTCATGGTCACCAGCCAATAGGGAACTAGAGGGGTGTCTGACTAGATATTCTCTCGCCCGTCCAACAATTCTCGCCTGGCTAGACCTGGGTTACGCGGTTTCGATGATGCTCTCCCACTCGACGGCAGGCTGTACAACAACTCAATCTAAACGAGGGAATCCGATTACTGGCGGCTCCGCGACGGGCCAGGGAATTTGTGAAGTGGCTTCCGTTATCACTACTGAGGACAGGCTATATTTAAATGAAATCTAGACCGTGGAGGTCTCTGACCTTATTCGTGGCACACAAACGTCTGGCTCTGGATATAAAATAATCACCCAACGTAAGTACTACCATCACATGAAGCAAGCCAAGAAGTGTGCGGTACTACGTGCGCGGCCACGTCGGGAGTGTTTCGTTCAAACATTAAGGGACGTGGGTTGGCGTTGGAAGCCGTCGAGGTGTAACGGTCTGAGATCTGAGATCTGAGAAATGATTTCACACTCGCTGAAAAGTGCGAAGTGGATTGAGTCCTCCATTGTCCCCACAAAACAGGAACCTCTCAAGCATGGCACGCGCCCGCCCCCGGCCGCTTCTCCACTCCCATACTCGCCTTCGCGTCACCATTAGCCATACCGATATCGTCCTTGCACCTCGTCTCGATCCCCCGTTCTCGTCGTCTCCCACACCCCAGATAATCAAGTTATGTGGGGATACAGGGGAAGGCGACGGAGATGATGCATACCGAATGTTCACAACGATGGCATCGAACGCTTTGTCAACTTGAAGTCTCCCGATCATGTTCTCCGGGTTACACACCTACGCGCCTCCAAGGGTGGCAAAGCAGGATATGGTTGGTATCATCAGTGATTTAGACGTGAGTAGATCTGGGTTCGATGAACCTGTCAGACGCGTCTTTCCCAAGAACTCCGTCATCCACTGAGCGGATGGTATCGACTGTTGACCGGCATCCGGATAACTCTGACCGTTGGAGGGAGTTAGGAGGCGGATTTGGATCGCGACGCCGGGAGTTAAATAGAATGCATTATTCGTAAAAATCAACGAAAGCCATCTCTCGAATGGGAGAGAAAACGTGTTCAGTCGCGTTCACAGTGGAGGTAATTTGACGCCTGTTCGACTTTTCGGCTTCAGTGCCTAGCGGCGCGATCTCCACAGCTGACGTGGTACGTACGTACCAGCAAATGTCGGCCAATATCAGTGATAAACGTGTGTCACTGTGCAGAAGACGCGTAGCTCACGGGCAGGACCCACCGCGTCCCCCCGAGTGGCAACCCCAGTAAATTCACCATTGAGGTACACCCGGTACACCCGGTGCTTCTTCGTCTCATGTAAAAAAATTGCGGTGGTAAGGTGGATCAAGCTGATATCTGCCGGTGTGCCAATTACCTCGTTCACTAGCTCCTTCGTCGGCGATCCATCGTTTCCTTGTCCTCAGCTAACTGCTGCATCGTTCCCGACGCTAAAAGCACCCCATGTCCAGCGCCGATGAAGGACTCCAAGGAGGTCACTCTACGAAAAGCCGGTGGTAGGGTCGTGTCCCGTTACATTCGATGTCCCTCAGTAGCCACGATCACGGCCGTTCTGAATTGCGTCGTTCGCGCAGGTTGTTTGGGCCGATAGCTAGAGTTGTGGGCGTAGACGCAACAGACGATTTGGGAGTTTCCATCTCGACTCTGGTATGATTTTACCAGTGATACTCCTCTCAAAGGGATGTGGGGAGCATTCGACCTCGCCCATCGGGCCCCCCATATTCCAACACCCAGCCACGATGACAGAAACCTGGAGGATATTCACTCAATCGACCTCACGTGGAGTTGCGGCTATTCCCAAACCTACCGAGGTCCCTCCTAAAAGGCTTGCACACCATCAAAACTTGATTACCTTAGGACGCAAGAAAATTCAAGGTTCTACGGTAAATTCTGTCGGCTGTACATGGTATTACACGGGTTGACCGGTTTGTCGATGAGGTCGAGAGCCCGTATGAAGTGAGAAGGAGCGATGACGAGCAGAAGGCATTATGTATAGTGCACATGATTCATACTATGACATACAAATTTCTCGCATGAAGGGATGTGGAAACTTTGAGATGAGCACGACGGGGCCAAATCTAATCAGAACCCGCGATGGACTCGTCACCCTTCGTAACAAGAGTCTTGGTGTTGTTTTACTACGATCCCCATGTCATCGGTCGCTCTCGAGTCCGCTGTGAGTCGCCTCAGGCCCCTCGCAAACACATGCCGCTGTTTGGAAGAGATAGGACTAATAATGGGATGAGCGTTCTGGATATGGCATGGAACTGGTTTGAGCCCTGACCTTTGATGTGAATGAGTGGTAAAACTTATCTTGAGGAATATATTGCCTACCGGTCCTCGGATCTGGCAGTAGGTCCGCCATCACCGCATACACCTGGTTGGATTATACCTCTCTGCTATCTTCGGTAACAGACTCCCCATGCACTCGCACATCTCTGATTTCCTCTCGCCGTTCCCCGCATCGTGCACGACCTCCGTACGGATTGCGTGCGACTCCAATAATTGGACGAGAAGGCTGTCAAGGTCCATCCACTGCCTGTATCCATCTTCCCCGGCCGCTTTTCTGGGGGTTTTAGATTCGGGAGTGGAAGGACAACGGTGATAAGGAGCATGGATCGTGATCTGCTGGAGATCTCGATGTTTGGATGTAATGGTTTGGAGCGCCATAGCAATCCACTGAGGGTTCAGTCCCTCGCACCGGAATATCATGTTTTTGAGCCTCGTCGCCTTGGACAAGTCAATACAAGCCAGCTGCTCGCACGCTGGTGCAAACGAAAGTTCGAGTGAGGTACTGGATCCAGGTGTAGGAACTAGCGGAACGTACACAACGGATTTTGTCGGATATCGAAACATTCAAGAGTATCAGAACACCCTACCACCAATGCCGTGACCCACCGAAGATCTTCCTCGCCATACCACGTCAATGCGAGTTTCCGGAAGTGAATACCACCCGGCAGATCCAACAACCGGCGCACGATTGGTCCCGTCCCGTCCCCACTATAAAGTCCAAAGGTCCCGGTCAATAGGGGCGGGGTCGAAGGCTGAAAATCGATCCCGTCGTAGTCAGCTTCGAAAATCCGAAGTTCGCGTATAGTCAGGTTCTCGAGAAGGGGCAGGGAGCAAACGAGGTTGAAAACCCGTGAGCGTGGCAGGGAGTTGATCACTTCGAGGGATTTGAGGGCCGGTGAGAAGTTGTGGAAGGGGACGAGAGAGATCTCCGGGTGGTGGTAGCGGTGGGTATGTAGCTCGAATCGTACAACGCGAGAGAACGCCCGAATCCAACCGCCCTCTTCCGCATCTGCAGCTGTGACAAACAGTGGGCAACCAACGAATAGTGAACGGGTATGATATGCGGGCGAGTTCGCAGGATCCGGAAAGGTCTTCTTCCACACCTCGAGAACGTCGGCATGATTGAAGGTGATACTGGCGAAAAGGTATTTTCGGGTACGTGGAACCCAGGATTTAGAGGCGAGACAGCACTGCTTCAACGCGTCTGGTTTGTCGTGTAGGAGGTCGACCACGTAATCGAGGATTTCTCGTGGGAGGTGTGAGTTTGACATTGTGGCTCCCGGCCAGAAGATGTCGGTGAAGGACCCGTTTTGGTGCTGGTTTCAAGTCACAGACCCATTTTTGGCGCGACCAGATGTCCTCCCGCTTGCCTAGCATTTCCACCTGGTCAGACCTGGCTTACGCGGTTTTGGTGATGCCTCTCACTAGTAATCATCCTCATC
>Ga0307513_10000370_pt1 | contig 65376 bp, 25 predicted proteins | sample 15_EM_MG_FD_202174 | JGI IMG/M metagenome (GOLD analysis project Ga0307513, IMG submission 202174) | Populus trichocarpa ectomycorrhiza microbial communities from riparian zone in the Pacific Northwest, United States - 15_EM | ecosystem: Host-associated > Plants > Roots > Unclassified | place...
CAGGATGACTTTTATTTGAACCATGTATTTTAAGATGTTTGAACTATGTATGAATTTTTATTTGAAACATTATTTTTAAGGTGCTTGAACTATGTATGAATTTTTATTTGAAGCATGAATTTTTTTTTAATGTATTTTAAAATTCCTTACGATTTTTTTACGATTTTACGATCCGTTTTTACGATCCGAGTTTGCGTGCGGCTTTCCGTGCCGTGTTAAAATCACGATTTTAACAACCTTGACTGATACCTTTAGAAAAATATCAACAAGACAAATCCAACGACATCAATAAAGGTAACTAATAGAGACTAGATAGGGTCACACGAACTGCTCAAAGGTGGCAGAGCTAACTTGTATTTAGAAGCACGTATGGCTCACTATGGTCATCGTTGGTGATCTTTTCTAATGTTGTTGGATTCATCTCGTCGAGATTTTTTATGATACCGATAGTGTCATCATTAAAGTTTTGATGTGCCTCCAGGGTTTCTTTTTTTCTTTCTTTCTTTGTATTTTCTCTTTCCTCTCCTCATAATTTGTGAAGAAACTTGAGAAAGAAAGAGAAAGTGAGAGAGAAAAGGGATCTCGAAGGCACATCAAAGTTTCAATGATGGCACCATCACTACCTTCAAAAAGATCTCAACGAGACAAATCAAACAACACTAGAGAAGGTCACCAACGGTGAAGTGGGCCACACGAGCCGTCCAAATGCAAGTTAGTCCCACCATCTTTGGGTAGCTCATGAGGCACATTCCGATCTCCATTAGTGAATTTTTTTGTATCATTGAATTTATCTCGTCAAGATTTTTTTGATAGTACTAGTAGTGTTATCATCAGAGCTTCATTGTGGATCTAAGGTCTTTTCTTTCTTGCTTTTCTTTTTCTCTCTCCTTAATTTATTTTTTTGTAAATCATTTTATATTTTTAGAGACTTGCATGTGGCACACGCGACTTGTGATTCGTAGATGTCAGCTCTCAAGTATACTACTTTCCTAAATATTTTATAGACTATATTATTTGATAATTTTGTTTAACTATGCTAAGGTACCAAAAAAATAACTCAAAAACATATGGGCTTTCTTTAGTTTTTAATTTTAAATAGTCATGTTTATCCACCTAACTAAAAAAATAATATTAGAGTTTTCACACCCAAGCTCTCTACATTATCAAAAAAAACCTAAAAGACTTTAGGAATCCAATATAGCCCAAAACACACAACATTATGGATTGAAACAATGTTTTTATATATATTTTTTTTCCTTTTCAACAAAAAGTAATGGCCTTGCTAGTAGAGATAGTGTCTTATTTTCCACATGACATATTGGTCATTATCAAATCGATTATGACAATGTTGTCTTTTCATATTTTTTTAGCATGGTAAAATTACTTAAATATCCTTAAAAGCAAATAATATTAAACTGACATTTGGGGGCTTATTCATCTTTTTCCTCTCTTTTTTTAAGCACAGAAAAATGACATGATTGAAAATTAATAAACTAATATGTGGGGGGTGTTTTCATATTTTTTTAATTTTTTTTGTTATTATTAAGTTGGAAGAGGGGTAATTTCATATTTGATATATATAAAATACTAAGTTTCAATGTTGCCAAAAGACTTCATCATAAAATATAATTGTTAAAATACAAAACAATTCAAGAAAACTATTCCACATTGCATAATATTGACTTAAGTTTTAATTGCAACCTTGAGCATCCTAAATGGTGACCTTATGTATATTTACAACAAGAATAGGTAATGTTTATAAAAGCTCGAGTAAAAAAAAAAGAAGGAATCAAATTAAAAAGGAATTCAAAATGCATGTTCTTCCACATCACAATTCCTATTATTTATCACATAAACCATTATACTCAAGAAAGGGTAGTACGTTGGCTTGAAAAAGTATGAAAGCTTATAGTTTAATTTCAATCATTAAGCACTCAATTCAAAGCATGACTCATTTCAAGTTATACATAACTAAATTAAAAAAAATTAAGGCAATGGTCTTTGAGCTAAAAATCTTTAATTCATTATAAACACACAAAACTAATGACATGAAACAAGACATATCAAATTTAAAACTCATACACACCTCTTCAAATATCTCTAATATCTATGTAAATCTACCCCTTCTTGCATACCCATCAATCATGAAGTTAAAAGTAATTACATCCTTTATTTTCCACAATATCTTATCAAAAAATCATTCTGCATCCTTTATTAGACCCAAACTCACTTGCCTACTAATCATGGTATTCCAAGAAACCAGATTCTTCCCCTTCATTTAATTAAACAATCCTCTAGCCTCCATCCACAATCCTACTTCCAACACTGTAATATTAGGGACCTCAAGGACTACCTTATTTGACAAACCTTTTCCACACAATCTAGCAAACTTCTTTGGAATTCCTTCATAAAATTTAAAAAATTAAATCTAACAACATGAAATGCAAAACAATTAATGGTTTGTTTACATTAAACATGAAGCTTCCATTATTTCTCTTACATCGAGAACCCATCAATAATCACCTCTGATATTAACTTCAATTGCTTTCCAAAAAGGCTATATATATGTTGATAGAAACAAAGTAGTATGGAAAGTACTTTATAGTTTCTCTATGAATCACTAGCAGTTTTTTTTTAAGAGAAATAATTGATGGTTTCTTTTTTTCATGTATGTATAAATTTGTGATTAAGAAGAGAATCAAACTTTGAACCTATAACTTCCATCCATATAAACATGGCAATGATACATGCTTTTTTTGCAAGAACCCTAATCAAGATGTTGCCATACAGAAACAAATCAAATAGACCCAAATCAACACATATAGTTTTATGATATATTTACATTGACACGATCTTATCTCTTTATATAACCCCACCTACATCTCAAAGCTAACATCAATGAAACCATCAAAATATTTTCTAATATCTTGACTAGAAATTCTTTAGAGAACTAAAGGCATATATATCTAATGTATTGAATATTGACTATTGCACAGATTGTTTTGGCTTTTGCTTACATAAGAATATTATATTGATCATTCAAGAACACACCTAATACAGAGATTAGTATTCTATATATATACAAAGCCTGCACAATCTATTCTTAACAAGGGAAGCTAAAGTTAGGGATATGCTGCCTAACGGTTACAGAGTTGAAAAGGCAAAGTTAACATACACAGACAATTTTCCTTTTATTTCCTAGCTGTTACATGCTTGATTGTTGGCAGTTTGTGACTTATGGGATCTACAGCATGATTCAAGGAATCATCATTGATACGCCCTCGCAAGATGGAGTCACCATCGGTTACTCCAATCTTGGCTCGAAGAAATTCTGTCCGTTGACGAGACAGAGGTGTCGTCAAGAGGTCAGCCATTTGATCTTGTGTATTGACATGATGAACATGAAGAGTACCCTTCTAGATAATATCACGAACAAAATGCAAATCAATCTAAATGTGCTTCATCCTAGAATGTTGAACCGGATTGAAACTCAAATGTGTGGCACCCAAATTGTCACAGAGAAGATGTGGAGGAGCTAAGGTGGAATAGCCAAGTTCAGTAAAAAGTGTTAACAGCCATAGCGTTTCAGAGGCAAGGGCGCGATACTCAGCCTCAGTGGACGACCATGCCACAGCTCGTTGTTTTTTTGAGCTCCAGGAAATAGGATTAGAACCAAGAAAACATATGTATGCTGAAGTGGATTTTCGATCGTCACAATTACCTGCCCAATTAGCATCAGAATATGTAATGAATTTGGGGTTCATGTCTCTGCGAATATGAATGCCATAGAAGATGGTATGCTTCAAGTAACGAAGCAATCGTTTAGCAGCTGTCAAATGTATTGTTGTTGGCTTATGCATAAATTGGGACAGCTTGTTAACTGCAAAAGAAATGTCAGGTCGAGTGAGAGATAAGTATTGCAGGGCACCAATAATACTCTTGTATTCAGTGCTATCAACCGAGGATGTGCTATCAAGAAGCTTGAGCACAATAGTAGTGGATAATGGAGTGATAACTTCTTTGGCGCCATGCATAATCAGCTTGGTTAACAAGTCCCTGATGTATTTGTGCTGAGACAAAAAAAAGACTTGTGGTAGTAGGAATAACCTCCATGCCCAAGAAAAAAATGTAACTGACCCATGTCTTTTACAAAGAACCGATTGCTTAGTTGGTCAATGATGGATGAGACAAAGATGGGATCATTTCCTGTAATAACCAAATCATCCACATACACCAAGAAGTAACAAGTTACAGATGTTGTCTTATAAATGAACAAGGAGGAATCAACTCTGGAGTTCATGAAACCAAATTCTAAAATGGCACCCCTGAGAGTGGAATACCAAGCCCGTGGGGCTTGTTTGAGGCCATAAATGGCTTTGTTCAGGCGACAACATAGTGAGGATGGGTATCATCTTTCAAACCCGGAGGCTGAACCATATACACATCTTCATTTAACAGATCATGCAAAAAGCATTATTAACATCAAGTTGTCTCAATTGCCAGCCTTGGGTGACAGCAATGGTTAATACAGACCGAATAGTTGCCAGTTTCACAACCGGACTAAATGTTTCCTTGTAGTCTAACCCAGGATGTTGATTGAATCCTTTGGCAACAAGTCTCGCTTTAAAGCGATCAATCGTCCCATCAGCGTTCCTGTTAACCCGAAACACCCATTTACAGCCGATGGGAAAACAATGTTTTGGGGGAGGTACTAAGGTCCATGTGTTGTGTCGCATTAGAGCCGTGAGCTCTGTAGACATGGCTTGGCGCCACCGTTAATCACCTAATGTCTGGCGCACACAACTGGGTTCAATAGCATTAGGGAGGGGATGTTTGGCAACAGAATGAAATTGCTTGGGTTTGTAAATTTTATTCAAGGACCTAGTAATCATGGAATGGGTTCGCTGGGCAGAGGATTAGGAACAACATCAATCATAGTGGGAGAAAGATGAGCAGGGGGAGCAACATCAGTGGTGAGTGGTGAAGGAGAAGCCGGTGTTAATGGAAAAACTGGTGAGGAAGTGATATCCTCACTATGATGAACAATAGTAGGACTATAACATGGAGAATTAAATGGCAAATGGTCCTCAACAGAAAAGGGAAGAGCAGAGACGGTACTTGAAGGTGATGCAGAAATGGCAGCAAGATCCAAGATCACTGGTGAAGGTTGCAGTGGAGCAGGTACACTGATGAATGGCACAGTCGCCGAAGAGGAGGGAGTAGATGAGCTGGATGCAAGAGAGAGTGCCTGAAATGGGCTGTGACTTTCATCAAACAGGACATGACGAGAGAGATAGAGTTTGTTGGTGGATAAATCTAAACATTTGTAAGCATTCTGAGTTGTAGAATATCCTAGAAACAAACACGTGGTGGCTTTTGGTTGAAGTTTATTTGTATTGTATGGTTTTGTGAGGGGAAAACAGCGGCATCCAATTTTTTTTAATTTGAGATAATTAGTGGGTTGACGAAATAAGATTTCAAATGGGGTTTTGTTTTGAAGCAGGGGAGTTGGTTGCCTATTAATGAGATATGCAGCTGTGGAAAATGCATGAGGCCAATAAGATAGAGGAAGAGGCATCATGTAGTAGGGTAAGACCAGTTTCTACTAAGTGACGATGATGACATTCCGATACATCATTTTGTTGAGGTGTATGAGGGGCAGTGATGTAGTGACTAATTCCATGTATAGAAAAATATTGTTTGAGGGCAACAAATTCACCACCATTATCCAAATAAATGCTTTTGATTTTGGTATGAAATTTTTTTTCAACAAGGTGTTTAAATTGAGGAAAAATACGGCTAACATAAGATTTATTTGACATGGGATAAAACCATATATATTTGGTAAAATGATCAACCAAAATCAAGTAAAATCATGAACCATCAAGGCCAACTGTATTAGAGGGTCCCCAAACATCGGTATAAATGAGATCAAGTGGTGCATGACTTACAAGACTAATTAGACGAAATGGTTGCTTATGAGCTTTATTGATTGAACAAGAGGTACAAAGAGAAGATACGTGATCTTTGTGTTTTATTGGAAGTGAACAAGACTTGATAATTTGTGTGACAAGTTTTTGAGACGGATGTCCTAGACGTTTGTGCCACCCATCAAGTGACATCCGTTCATGCACATTTGCAACCATTTTTGGAGAGGATAACAGTGAGTCCGGGAGTGTGTAAACAACATTTTCACATACACCTTTGAATAGGACCGCCCCCGTGATCTGATCCTTGACAAGAAAAAAGAAATGGTGAAATTCAATGAGAACATTGTTTCGGAGAGTAAAATGATGAACAGAAATAAGATTTTTGTGTATACTTGGAACACAAAGAGTATTAGTGATATAAAAGGTACGAGTGGGTGAATGAAATGCTAATGATCCAGTATGTGAAACACGCAAACCTGATCCATCACCAATGACAACCTTATCAGTACCATCATATTCGGAATGAACATATAATTTTGCAAGATCACCGGTGATATTGTGAGAAGCAGCAGAGTCAATAAGCCATTTAGTATTCTTGACTTGTGATGTAGAGGCACAATTAACTGTAGCATTATAGGAGTTGAACTGTGGGCAATGCTTAGCAGTGTGACCAAATTGATCACATATTTGGCATTTTGGTGAATACCTGCGTTGACCATTAAATTGGTTGTGCTTCTTATGGTCACGTGAGTTACCATTATAACAAGACGGGGTAGGAGAACCATCATATTTAAAGTAGCCTTTTTTTGCTGGTTTGTTGAAACTCCTGTAAATATTACCTCCATTTGAAGAGCCAGAGGTCGAGCGACGATTGGAGAAATTGGCTGTAGCAATGAGCTGCTGTGTAGAAGCATCAAGACGACACAGATAACATTCATGACTAACAAGTAAGTCATGAAGTTCTTCAAAAGACAGTGGGCGTTCCCGTGCCCGGATTGGTGCTGCAATTTCTCTGTAATCGGGTCCCAAACCATTTAGAATGTAAAGAGTAAGGTCATCCTCTGAAATGGGATGATCGATGAGTGCAATCTCATCAGCAAGAGCCTTGACAGTGTGCATGTAGTCTGGAATCGACCGATTGGCTTTCTTGATTAAAGTAAGTTCCTCTTTTAATTGCATGGCACGACTGCGTGATTTGCTGGCATACATGGTGTTTAATTTACACCAAGCAGCTTGGGATGTTGCTGCAACGAAGATAAATGGAGTTATGGTGGGTGTAGTGGAGGCTAAGATAGCACTTAGAATCAGCTTGTCTTGCTTGACCCAATGAGATTTTTGAAGAGAGGACACAGAGGAATTATCTTGGAAAGGACATGGTTTATCACCAGTAACATAGTCAATGCGATTGTAGCCAATTAAAAGAGCTTCAAACTGTGCACGCCATTGAGGGAAGGTTGAGGGTGTAAGTTTCTCATTGATTTGGGTTGCAATATTCAAGGCAATGAGTGGAGCTTCTGTGGTGGAATGCGGGTTTGTGATGGGTGGAAGAAAATTTTCAGGGTTGGGGATCAAATTCTCGGTGGAGTGATGCTTTGATACCATATTGAATATTGACTATTGCACAGATTGTTTTGGCTTTTGCTTACAGAAGAATATTATATTGATCATTCAAGAACACACCTAATACAGAGATTAGTATTCTATATATATACAAAGCCTGCACAATCTATTCTTAACAAGGGAAGCTAAAGTTAGGGATATGCTGCCTAACGGTTACAGAGTTGAATAAGCAAAGTTAACATACACAGACAATTTTCCTTTTATTTCCTAGTTGTTACATGCTTGATTGTTGGCAGTTTGTGACTTATGGGATCTGCAGCATGATTCAAGGAATCATCCTTGATATAATGGACCTAAATAAAAATCTTATAAGATAATATAAAACCCATGTATAGAAAACTACAAAGATCCATGATTTAGAGATAAAAGAAATTATACATTTCTTGGCTAGCAATGTCCCAAATCCTAGCCTTGACAACTTTATCACCAACAAGGATACTACGATAGGAAAATCCAACACCAATAGTGGATTTAAATTCAGAATTGAATTTACTTTTTATAAATCTTGATAAAAGAGAATCACCTTATAAAAGAGAATCACACCTTATCCCTCATCACCAATTGAGAATCAAAATCCACACCAATAGTGGATTTTTCAATACTAGAATCACCTTATAAAAGAGAATCAAAATCCAATTATAGTGGATTATCCATCTTCAAACCAAACCTTTTCCTTTACTTGTGACCACCTCACTTCCTTTTCCCTTCACACCTTATCCCTCATCACCAATTGAGGATTACTATAGTGTTCATTATATGTAGTAAGCATTGTTCACAAAGCTAGAGTAGAGAACCTTTTAGAGAGCATGGATGCTATGGGAGAAAACCACACTAATTAGCTATTATAGTTAAGGACTCTCTTTAAAAAGCAATGGTGTGGATGCTCTTAGATCTTTCATATTTTTGCTTGCTATCCTATCTTTTTAGCTAAAATAGAATGTATAGATTTTTTCAGAGCATTGTTGCTAGCTAAATACTCATTATTATACCTTTGTGAATCGTACTCGCTATATATAATAAGTACTGTAGCAATTTTTATTTAACTGGGATGCAATAATGAGAAGAATAATGCTTGCAGGAAAGAGAAAAGAGGGAAAAAGACTATCCATCCTTTATTTCTTCACATTTTCAATAAAAATCTCAAAGTTTTTTTTATTTGATTTGGTGTTTAGCTAAATTTCCTCCACCATTTCTTCACACATGTGAGGATGCAGAAGCATTCTCTACTTGTGGGTTTATGCTTGTTTTTCCCTCTTTGAATCTTGCTTATAATTTATTGTTTTTAGATATATGTGTGAAATGAATGGTGTTATGGGTTTTGGTGCTTGGTGTTTAATAAGATGCCTATGTAAACTACTAGATAGGGGAAAACCTTAAAGGATGTTCATTTAGATGTGTTATATGGGCTAGGTTAGTTTGTGGGTAAGTATTAAAAGTTTTTTTTGTGTTTAGGTTAATGGGTTTGCATTAGATTGTGTATTATATGTGCAAGTCTGTAATTTTTTTATTTTTTTTGTAAATGATAACTAGGATTCTATTTATTTTCATGTTGGGTTTTTGTTTTAGTGAAATAGATTATTATAGATGAAAGTGATAATCTTAAATAAAATAAATCATGAATCCACACCACTTATAGAGACTGCATGCATTCTTTAACTTCTATTAAATTCCAAATTCAAGATGAAGCACCTACTTCTCTTTTATTGAATGGAAAAGCAAAAAAATGTTATTTAGGGCAAACAAAAAATACTTCAACTTTTTTTTTTCTTTAATAGTCGGAATATTCTCAAACCATATAATGAGTTTTAATCCCTCCTCAATTAGGTCCTAGACAGGTTATATACCTACACAAAATTAGTTTGAGATCAACAATGAGAAGAGTGATAAATATCAAGGCAAATTGGCAATTAGCATACAAAATCAAAAGAAATGGCAATTTAACACAATAATAAAAAGTTTTGATGAAATATCATATTTTTAAATGTCATGGTTCAGAACCACGACATTTAATTAATATCGCATTTCTGAACATCGACATTAATTTCATATCATGGTTCTAAACCGCCACATCAATTAAATTCTAGAAAAAATAAATCTAAATCTAAGAAAAAATACTTCTTATGAGATTTATTATTTAGTTTGTTAATCTATCATTTAATTTAGTTGATGATTCTAGAGAGTTAATTCTTTTCCAATTTTAACAAATGAGGCAGGGTTATATAGAAACTATACCCAACATTTTATTCTTCTTAAAAATACCTGCAAAGAACCACAATAATCAAACTCAATAAATTTTTACATTTCATAATCACAAATAGCCTCAGGAAAACAAATAAAAAAAGACATATATACATGCAAAATAAATCTCATATACTTTAATAATTTAACATTCTAGTAATTGAAATCCCAAATTATATCAATATAACTCATCTATATATCTACATCTACATCGTTTATTGAATGATCTGAGTTCATCAATAGCATAACTAGATCCAACTTCCTGCCCTTGCCTAAGTGACCTTGTAACGCCTAGCACATTCACATGCGTTTATACTTATTTTCATTGATCAAGTATGTAAACAATATGAGTAAATTGTTTTTTTATATATATAAGAAAAGTCTCAACAACCTTTCAACAATTTTTATTTATTAAAAAACACAGTTTATCACAACTCTTGTTGAAATCATATTCACATAAATTATTTATAAGTTTATCTTTCTCTTAAAATACATATATTATTTCTGCATAAAACTAGATAACTCAGTGACCCTAAGAAACTGATGTCCTCAAAAGAATTTACCTGTGACATACAAAAAATTAAAAAAATTAATTCATAATAAACATTTGCATCATCCTAGTTATTAACGTTTAATAACTATATGATCAAAACTAATTTCATAAATATTTCTTTAAGAACATTGATCTTACATTAATTTCCAACATTATACATATTCATCGTTCTTTGATAAGTTTTATTTCCAACATCTTATTCATCACATTATCATTCTTATATTATGATAACTTTCCTTTTCATTTTCTTTTTCCTTAATCTAGTTTAACACATCAATATACAATTTATTCCTCACAACTTTAAAATTGATCGGAATCATTCAAACACTTTCATACAGTGTTTCTTTTCACCTTGGATTTATTTCATAACTCTTTCCATTTCATGAATATATTCAATTTATGTTATTATTTCATATCACATGGAATTTACACCACAATTTATTTCCTCAACACATATAAATCATATGATCTTTTCCTCTCACAACCATCTTTAATCCATATCATAAATCATTGCGTAATTATGTCTAATTCACATCGTAATTTAATTCACAACATATGTAATTCAAGTCGCCCTTTTGTTTCCCTAGCATTTATTATATCTATTATACATTGTACATTAGTCCATACAACATCCTTGTTATATCGAGAAATTTCCTCGATTCGTTATTCATTCCACTTATTTCTTGTCCATTTCTATTATTTATAATTTATCACATAAACTTTCATCACTTTTATACTTAAAAGACGTGCTCATATTATTTTTCTTTTCCATTAAACTTTGTCCGTAGGGATAATTTAATACCCAAACCTTAACCTGTCAGCACAGTCAAACTCACGTACACCTTACTTCATTACATGTTATTGTTGTGGTCAATTGGTCAACCGAATAACTTATTAATCCCTTAATATGACAACCCTAACCATTCGGAAACCATTATGCATAACTGTCTTTTTAAAATAATTTAATATACACTCTACTAAAATTCCGGTGGAGTTTTCCTCATACTTGAACTATACCAATTTATCGACATCTTCATCAATATCTTAATCCAATACTACAAACATAATTTACTACTCGGCACAATGCTACGAGGTACCTAATATTTTATTTAATTCCAAATACAATCAGCTTTATACACAATGATTATTTACTATTATCTCTTCTATATATTTACCCTATCAATTACTAAACAATTAATTTTTTATTTTATCCTTAACTTTACAAATCAATACAGTTAGCACAAATTAAGAACATATTAATGTCCTTTGTAGTCCAAACCGGACATTTGTTCAATTACCAAATTATTGGCTTCTTCAATTGCCCATTAATCAAAGTACTAATCTCATTAACCAAGAAACTAGTTTCTTCAATAACCCATTAACCAGAGCACTTAGTCTCATTAATCAGGACACTAGTTTCTCTAATTACTCATTAACTAGGGTATTGGTTTCTCCATTTGCCCATTAACCAGGGCACTAGTCCAATTAACCATGGAACTAGTTTCCACACAATATCTATTTATCTGCCGGCTATCGCACACGTCAGTTATTTTGAAGTTCTCATCTCTCTCTCTCTCTCTCACACACACACACACACACACAAATTACTATTATATATATTACCTTATTATTATTATTATTATTATTATTATTATTATTATTATTATTATTATTATTATTATTATTATTATTATTATTATTATTACATGGCGGTCTAACACAAATTACACACGATTTTCACCGTTTTAATCGGTAATAGATCATACATCGAATCACGCCAATGCGGTCGATAATAATTCTTGCATAGCAATTCTATCGTTGCAGTCAAAAGTAATATATACAAGGTTTTTATGTCGTTACAATAAATCACATCTTATAATAGATTACCCATTATCGCCTATGTGATTAACTAGAACTTTTCAATTTTCTTAATAATAATATCACATCAATGTTCATATATACAATGGCATTATAAGAAAAATTACAATATCTTAACATTCATAAAATTTCCTAAATAGATTAGGTGTCGAACACCTACCCGTAGTTTGGTCACTAAATGCACAACCCCGATGTTGTCCTCCCATAGGCAACTCTCATGTACCAACATGAATTGCTAAATCACTTATACAATTATTTCTTTCTGAAATTATTTAAATTTATTTTGCCATCGTGAAATTAAATTTAAACTTCACATTCATAAATCACTAATAAATACTTCCAATCCATATACCCATAATAAATTATTTTATTTATAATACATTTATCACCATGATTTATCCAACTAATAAATTAGTTGTATTATCCATTCCATGACTTCAATTCCACCATTTTCCCTAATCTTTATATATTACAACAATAAGATTAAACAAGAATTTTGTCACAATTTAACAACCAACTTTAACAACCCATTTCATTTATTTTCATGAACTTGGCCAAACCTTTATAAGATGAAAAATTAAGATTTTTCTTCCATCAATTTGCAATTCAATCCCTCTCACCATGTTTCTTAATGTATTTCAACACTAATTTTATCATTACCCACATCCGCATTCCATCCTTTTATTTCTTTCATCACTTTGCCAAATTTCTTAGTTTAGTAAGGATGTCATTTTTTTATTTTTTATTTTACATCCTACTTGTTTATGCATTAATTAACCCCATTAAATATATTTCCATCCAAACTAAAATCCTAACTTAGTCAAATACAATTTTCCTCTTCTTCCATTTAGCCTTGCGAATTTTTATTTTTTTTTACATCCAATGAGGGATCAATTCTTCTTTGATTCTAGTTTTCAAAACCTCATCTAAGGTTAATTTTATTCATTGAGCATGGTAATTTTCCATTTCATCAATCACATACATTCCCTATATTTTTCTACCAATGCCAAAATTTCAAGTAAAGGTAGCATGAAATTTCTTCAACTTTTTACTCAATTACACACTAACCCATTCAATTCTCATGCCAACAAACAAAATTTCATAACAATATCACAAATTACTACAACCAATATGCTAATCACAAAATTCCATAATCAAGCACATCATCACCCGAGCATGCATGTATGAAATTTCTACAATCAACATAATAGAATCATACTTACTACTAAGATAATAAGGAATTTAAATAGAAGAAACCTCAAGGTGAAACCATCATTTATCTCCCTCCTTCTTCTTCCTTTCTCAACACTTCATTCTTCCTCCACAAGCTTTAAAACCCTTACATCACTCAAATATTTAGTGTAGCTCACCATAAACCTTTTTAATTATCTTAACTCTCCATAATCATGCATTATTTTCAAGAATTGATGAGAGAATTGTAGAGAAGATGTAAAAAAATCCCTAACTCCCCTTTCTCTCCCTATAACCCATTGGACACCCCATGCAAATTGGGGTTTATATAGTAAAATTTTCATTATTTACATTTAAACCCTTACCTTTCATATTTAAATTTATCTAGTCCCCATGAGTCATTTTCTTTTCTTCTTTTGGTCGGCTGGAAACAACCCTTTGAAGGCTGATATTTCAACTAATTAATACCATCTTTCTTTTCTTCTTTTGGTCGGCTGGAAACAGCCCTTTGAAGGCTGATATTTCAACTAATTAATACCATCTTTCTTTTAATTATATTACCATGTGTCTCTAGTATATTATTTTTTTACCCGGTTACCGGTACTTTTTCGTGCAAATTTTAAAAATCACCACATAATATTCTAAAAATTCTGAAACTTTACCCCATGGTAAAATAATATATTATAATGCTCCACACAAAGTTTCAACTCAATTTGTCAATCATATTAAAAGTTATGCGCGATAGGACAAAACTGGTCAAATTGCAATTTTCTTAAAAAAATCTCAATTTCTCCAAAAATTCTGAAATTTTAACCAAAGCTAAGAAAATATATTAGAACTCTCCACGCAAATTTTCATATTTTCTGACAACTCGATCGAGAGTTATGAATTTTTAACGTAAGACTAGTCGATTTATGATTTTTCGCCCTAAAATCAAAATCTCCTTATTTCATCCTTGCGTAAAGCACCCAATCATTTTACTGTATCATCAAAGCCACTTTACTATATTTATTTTCCATTTTAGTCATTTACTTATTCCCCTGCCACGACAACATTACCGATTTCTCGTCGGTGTTTACACCAACACTTTTCATACTATTCTTTTCTTTTTGACTGGGGGTTTAGATTCTTCCCACCTTTAAAAATTTCATCCCCGAAATTTAGACTCTTTTTCAGGCTTGACACCGAGCTTAATCTATTTAATACCTACCTCACCACAGTTTTTTTTTTAAAATAAACTCTACCAATTTTCATTTTCTCAAGAAATCAACAATCCCATTAATAATTTTCTCTCATATTACCATTAATAGGTTAGTCCACAATTTATTTCTTTTCCTTTACATATCCGAATTTCTTTCCACCCGAATGCATACCATAATTATAAAACCCAACCCGGTAGTTGACCCGGTAAAATGACCGGGTCACGGGTCTTGTGGGTCAACCCGGGTCAACCCGGATTTAAGGATAACAGTTTTAATTTCTCTGTCCAAAATTCCAAACATAAACATTTAATCTGTTGGCTTGAATTTAAAATTCTTACACCTTCTTTTGATGTTCTTTGTGAATCCACTAAAAGATCATTAACTCTCATAAATCAAAGTTGGCTTCACTAAAAAGGTATTGCAAATGGAATGTCTTGTTCTGGAAGACCACATAAACCAACTGAGAACCAACAAGAAAAACAAAATTGGTAGCAACAGCAATGTAGGTGATAGTATTTAGAAAAACAGGAAAAAAAAAAGAGGAACATGAGCTTGTGACATAAATGGCAGGCTGCAATGACAAAATCAGATGCTTACTATTAACCATCACTTGGAAATCTCATGCAATAACAACACCAGATGCATGGTGGCTAAGCATCAATTTCACCAGAAATTAATGTAGCTATTTAGAAAAAAAAAAGTTTAAAAAAGTGGCTTCCATAAGTCAAACTATAAATGAATATTAAAACAACTAAATAGAAGGAAAATAGAGAAGGATGTAAATCAATGACATAATGTTTATCCCAAGTTAAAAAAAAAAATCAAGGGACCAATCCAACTGGTAATTTAATAAACCAATCATATAGGAACAAGGCTGCTAATTAAAAAGAAGATGTTGATATCTTTCAAAAAAGTAGTCTCTCTTCAACCATACATCATCAGGTGAGCTTGTCTCCTTATGGCATGAGTAATGGTAGATTATTGATTATTGTCAGCGCAATTAAACCCAAAATAAAACATTGCTAAGCAAAAAAAGGAAGTACCTGGCTTATTACAATGGAATCCAGCTTCTTTTTCGGACCATTGGTGCAGAGTTCTACAAGATCATGATAAGAAAAAAAATAACAGAAAGGGAATGATGTGAGTAGTGAAATCGGAGATCCAGTAAGGGGCTAGAAGATTCAATCAGCAGAAGAAAATCTCTTGATTGTTCAAAATTCAAAGAAAGAAATTATGGCAAAAACTTAAGCTTTCCTTTTACTTTCCCAAATTCCCCAAGTTTCCCAAATTCCCCAAGTCAGGTGAGTTAATATATATATACCGGGTCTCACCCGGGTCAGGCCGGTTTTTTCCTTGTGCCGGTCTTTTGTCTTGCCCAGACCGGTCCAGCTACCAGGTCTTTTGCATTGCATACATCCGTTTATTTTAATTTCAAACAAAGTTCCGTAACATATCTCAATTTTCCATTGGTCACACATAAATTTCCGAAATTATTTTCTAACATCAATATTTGGCAAAGGATAATTCCATTCACAATTCTACTTCCTCCACACCATATTATTTCAATTTCTTTAGCGATACTGTAGGATTTTCCATACACCAATTTCCTCTTTTCATTTATCGTAACTTAATTATTTCCTTATCACATAAATAATTTTCTATCGATTCAAATAAAAAAGTAAATCTCATTATATGTAGACCACTCAACCATTCTAAAAAAATATGCAATTTCCTTCTTTATTTCCCCTTTTTATAATTTCTCGCCTAAATTTATTTATTCCCTCGTTAATCCACATTTTAAATGGTATTATTCTATCAAAAGATTTAACTTACTATGCTAGTTTTTTTTTTCAAAAAAAAAAAAAACAATTATCAACCCATGCAAACTTGTCTGGGTCCCTCTTTTCCTTGTCTCATCATCCATGCTAAATTCTTTACTAATGAGTCTAAATCCAGAAACGATCTACCTTGATTTTGTCAAGAGTAAGATTTAGTGCGACTTTAACCTGAAAAGGGCAGAGCATGTGTCCAAACCTTCAACTTGAAAGTCTCATCTCTAAAAAGCTACAAACTCTAATGAAGCAAATAAATAGGCATTCATCCCCTCTAATTGCTATCAGTCTTCGTAAAGAAAACAGAATACAGCTAAATCCATACGATAAACTAGCACTTCATGCCGATTCCCATCATCATACAAGTTTCTTTGTTTGACGTCCATGTCAAGGCTTCGAAGCACAGGAAACCACATGTGACTTGAACTTCTCAAGCTCTGCCAAAACCTCATCTTCTGGCCTGTAGATCAAATCACTCATGCGCCATATCTGCACATATTTTTATTAAATCAAATTTAAGCATTATCCAAATGACCCAATGTAGAAGTATGTCTAGAATACATTTAAAACTCCATTCCCATCTTCATGAACACAGTAGGTTTTACCAAATTATCCATACACTTGCACAATCACTAAGTAAGAGACTTCCTCGGAAAGAAATTATTACCTGCAATGTCCCTCCTCCCCCAGTTGTATCACAGTCATCAGACACACTAACCAATGTCCAAGGATCAGATGCATTCCAATGGAAGTCAACAACCTTGTCCCTGAACGAACAGAATGAAGCAAATTTATGAGACTTTTCTGGCCACAGAAAATACAAAAGAATTTCAAAAAAGAACGGAGCATTCAAATATTGAAGATGTGCTTTATTATCAATCAAACATATAAAGTAGGATTAAATATGGCTAAGAAAAACACATTAAACATGTGAAGACCAGAACAAAAGATAAGATGAATGCTTATTTACAGTGAATTTAGAACTTTTATGTTGACATCCTGCATCTGTGCTTGAAATGTCCCAGTTGATTTTGTTAAACCAAAAAAATCTTTATACCAAGGTAGATATGACCTTAACGAGCTCTTGAACACAAACAGGTAAAAACCATTTGAGTTTTCCCTGATTTGACAGCCTTTCACAGCATGTTTAACATTGTATGTAATCTAGAGGACCACAAACAAGTGTTGGGTTGCCTCTAATTACTAAAGGCCAAATTCTGAAACTAGAAAAAATTAATGTTTTTCACATAGACATGGTAGCAGACAATCAAGGCTAAGGGACAATCAGACAAGATGGTTGCATTAACTGCATGAACAAGAAAATGATAAAGGCAACCATACAATGACAAATGTTAAGGAATCATCTTGAATGATAAGATTTTCATTTGTCAATCCAGTGATAAATGTCTAGTTTGATAAACATATATTCCAGGTACAACAAACACGTAAAAGGGAATCCTTAATATGAGTTAACAAAGAATCACAAACCATTGAGAATTTCTTGCAACTACAGAACTGTTTTCAAGGAGAAAAACAATCTTACAAACCTGTGCCCAGCATGCTGGAAAAACAATCCTGCAGGGGAATTCAGGGCTCTAGTCAGACGCTCAGACCTTTTGCCAACCTGTAAGAATAGAAAACATCATTGAGGATGCATGCTAGTAAAACATCACCAAGGTTCCAATCAAACAGGAAAGCAGGCACCATTGGAACCAAACAAGCAAAGCAGCTTTAATTAGAACTTTTGAAATCTGAAGTAGAGCTGGGGGGAAAGCTTTTCCTCAATAAGGGAGAGGTTTAGCTTAAAAGCACCATAAAGAATGTTGGGTCGAGCTCAAGAACAACTGTGTTAAGAAATCCCTCATCCATGTAACAAACTAGGTGGGAGTCTAATTACATTCAGTTTTATCAGCTGTAGTTTTTTAACTTCCTAGAAGCATCCTCATACACCAAATATTTCATTTATCTCAAAGTGAAGAACCAGCAACCTAAATAGGACTTCTAATAGACAAGTTACATGCATGTACACATTCAAAATTACGCATTCTTGCAGAGAAGCTCCTCTCTATATAATTTTATCTTTACTGCATGCAATAATTAATAGACGAACAGTTTGGTCCTTGCTCCAGCTTCTTACGAAACAATAAGGAAATCAAATATTTCTTAAAAACATTTCAAACTAGAAAAAAAGTGTATGCAATCCCTTTCGTTTTCCCCTTCTCTTGAGGATTTGTTGACTTTTGAATGATTTGTCAAATAGGTCTACATTGCCAAGAGCCATCTGTTTTATATTCAATTATGTGTGAAGAGATTGGACACACAGACCTTCTCATAATCCCAAATGTTTAAGAGACCATCCTCCGCAGAACTCCCAAACACAGAAGCCTTATCTGGAGACCACTGAAAAAGAATGAGAGATTAATAAAATAAACTTGTACAGCTAGCACTTCAGGGACAACAAGTGACTACTTCCAATTAAAATTAAGAAGAAAAGGTCCTGGGGATGAGAAGAATAAAAGGAAGAGGTTGATTAGTACCTGTACACAGAGAACAGCAGCATTGTGACCCTCAAATTTATAGACAGGTGAACCAACTCCATTAGAAGTGAGGTTCCGTCGATCAAACATGCAAACAGAAGTATCTGCTGACCTGAAGAAAAATCAAGGAGAGTTAAGAAAAGATCTATATCATTTAATTTTTTTTCCTTACAATCACAAAAAAAAAATCAACCAAACTAAAAATGATTATCTTGTTCACATCTTGGCAGCATAACATAACTGGAGGAAGCATAAAATTGAAACATACCCAGTTAAAATGAGGTTATCATCATGAGGGTTCCAATCAACACAGTGAAGATCAGCATTATGTGCCTTTTCAACCTGTTGACCAGAAACCAAAATAGGGTGAGGACACAAAAACATAGATAGTCAGAGCTGAGCTCTTTAGTTTAAAATTGAACAAGCACGATTCACAGAATACCACTGAATGTTAAAAAGTAATAAGGCATGCAAAACATGAATGATAATTTGATTCAATGAAGTAGATATTAAAAGAAACACAAAATAAATAAAATACAAGTTATTACTCAGTTTCTAAGATAAAAACACTACATCCAATCAATGTGAACAGATTGTCAAAACAAGAAAAAGTCAATATATTCTGGAGCGGAAAGTAATGAATAATAACCTAGTTCCTCACCATTCAGAACAATCAGATCAGGTTTTCAGTTCATCAATGCTGGGAATGCATTCATAAATATTGCATGATTTGTCAACCATAGTCCAAGAAAAAATAGCAAAAATAGATACCAGGTACTAATAAGACCAAGAATATAAACCAGAGGCGCATAACCTTGATAGCTGGGTTAGTGCCATCTCGAGCATCCCATAATATAAGGCAAGAGTCATCTCCTACACTACAAAACTCCTGCGCACTTCAGAAAAATATAAACGTAATCAGAAATAAAAAGCCACATCAGAAACATCAACTTACATGGTTTCCAACACTATAATTAAAGATAAATGCAACAGCATATTAATGAGATCAATTTTATGGCTACATCTTCAATTATACACATTATACAATGAATAAAATAACATATCATTAATGATAACTAAAATATAAAAACTCAGAATTTTCATGAAAGATATTATACATTGAATACTAAAACAACAACCAACCAAATGACTACATATGCATTTAGCCAGGGCCACAGGAGATACCTGGATGGACAGAATGCCACATCTTCAACTGTATCCTCATGCCCCTGATATATACCTCGTGGTCCAACAGAAGGGCCATCAGTGGCTTTATCATTGCCATCCCCAGCCTTTTTAATGATTGATCCACCAGATCCTGGAGACTTTGTTGCTGGGTCAGTGGCAGATGATGTTATATGATCCTGAATACTCCACAAAACTACTGACTTGTCCTTCCCTGCAATTAACACCCCCTATTTAGAAGAAAATTTTCATCAAGACAAATCTAGTCCTAGTCCCTATCCAAGCAATCTAGACATGTACATAAGAATAATGAACATCCAACAAAACTCCAGAGCCACTGCATAACAGCACACACCACGATGCATAGCTCAACCAAAAGGAAAAAAACACATAATAAGACAAATATGTTGTTTGGTGCAAATAGTAATCACAACCCTAACTTTAAGAAAGTTACTTTTCAACAAGTATACACTATGATATGTATTCAAAAAAAAATATCAAAAAGAAGCAGCACATAATAGAACAAATTTGAAAAGTGATTTTCTAACCTCCAGAAAGCACATAGGGTTCAGTTGGGCACATTGCAAGAGCAAATTCAGCATTGTCTAGATGTCCAGTCAAAATCTGCAAGAAAGAGTTCCAAGTTAATATGATTTAGTGCCCCATGCAAAAATGGGTCACTTTGGTAACAAATTATCAATCCCTGGTAATATCAAAAAAGGTCTGCAAATGCATGAATGATATGGAAATGCCTGGAATGCTACAGCGATGCAAGAAAATGTTTGATGTGAGAACCACTTGAACACAATCGCATTGGGATGTGCCTGCTCACAATTTACAACACTCTTTAAGGAAAATATCAACATGACCCGACTTTCCATTATAGTGAAACCAATGAACAATAACTACTAGGATTGCCGATTTATTAATATAAAAAACATAGTCTAAATAAATAAGTAAATAAAAGATAAAAAAATGCTGCATTTCAAAATCAAATTATACCAAATCTGGACGAGAGTTTGTAGCTCCAAGAACAGCATGGCGGTTAGGCTGTGCTTCAACATCCCATATAAGAACCTGAAGTTTTACAAGTCCAGTCCAGGAAAAATTAAACAATGGAAACTAACAAAACTTAAGTAAAACCAAAGACAGCATAACATCAACCTAAATAAAGAAATCAATAGGTTCTTAAGACACTCACATCAGGGCTGTCAGTATGAGTGGCCACTATCTTACTATTCTGTGGGAGTTCTCTGATTCTATTTACCTGAAAAAGTATATTAAGTACAAGTATGAAGAACAAGTTCAAGTGGGATTTCCCACCTTTTAGAAAGAAGGGAAAAAAATTAAGATCAGGGAGAACATGTAGTAAAGAGCCATTGAGGCAAAGATTAAGTTCACGTAAGAAGAATTTCTTTTATAACAGGAAATGCAAAAGTAAAAATTTACAACAAACTCAAGAATAGAGAGATCAAGTAGAAATCTAATTCATACAGAAAAAAACAAGAAGTCCCAAAAGTTTATAATCAGCGTATATATCTGCATCACTGCATGAAATTGTAAATAACTACATACACTATGGTTGTGTACATTTTCTACATGAGATTTATACCTCTCCAGGGTGTATGATGGTCTTGTACTTCTTAACAAATGGAGAGCGTGCTTCTTCATTAAACTGAAAAAAAAAAAAAAGCAAATGGATGTTAACTGAATAAATTTAAGTTCTAGGAACAATTGAGGAACCTAACAGTGTATTTGGATGATAGAAAGTGAGGAAAGAATTTAGGGGGGAGAAATATGATGGCAGACAGTTACTTAAAATTGTTTGGATGGAAGAGAGAAAATGAGGGGAGAGGAAAGTGGAGTGAAGATTTTCCTTGGGCCCACCTTTCAATCTTTCCAATTTGGAGAGACAATGGAAAGATAATGAAAAAAAGTTGCTCATTCACCCTTATAATAAATTTTGTTTTCCACAAAATAAAGGGTAAAAAAGGATTTTATAAACTTTCTCTACAGATCAATTCCCCTCCAAATTCCTTCCATCAAAACAACAAGAGAGGAAATTATTTCTCTCCTGTAACTTTCTTTCCCTTCATTTTCAATTATTTCACTTTCCTTCCCTTCATACTCGGTTCCCAAACACAGAATAAGAGTTAAGAGCAGGAAGAAGAAAGTAGAATACAACAAACAATGATGAATTACCTGAGATATGTGTTCCGCGGCAGCAACCCTAGACTTGACAACTTCACAATTTGCAATGACCAGAGTATTTGGAACACTACCATCAGTCTGACCACAAAAAAGAAGTTGAATAAAGAAAAATAACCATTATAAAGCACAACATTTTTTATGAGAAAAATGAATTTCTAAATTATCATAGAAGGTAATATTCATTGGCAAGGTAACAGGGGAATGAATCTCAAGAAGGGAAAAGGTAAAATGCAGGACACAAAAACAGGAATCTCGACATGAAAAAAAAGTCTTGCATGAAAGATATTAGCAAAATAAACCCAGCACCACAAGTCATACTCCATCAACAGAGTACCAAAATCTCTAAGACATTTCGCCCACAATTTCACATAGGATCAACCAGAAAGAGATTTCAAAGGGTATATAACAAATGCCCCTCCCAAGCTAAAAGACTGACCAATTTCACACCAAACCCATAGGCTCCACTTATCACCAGTAAAACCTTGGAAGTTTCAATGTTGTTTCAGTGTAAGGATGTTGTTTTGGCTGATTTCTTCAGCCTTCAATACCCATTTGAGCAGTAAGATTTAAGCCATTTTGTTCGGAATGATTCTCTTTGGCAATTTCTTTATTGCCAAAACAAAAATGAGAGCATTTTGTCCAATAAGATTATAGAAGTTTCAGATGTTCGACTAGGGAAAAAAAACTCATATAATATAAACAAAAAACTAGCCTGCTCGGAAAGATAGAGGCGCTGGCGATTCTTGTAAGTAGCTTGCTCAAGCTGCGGACCCCACCTAATCACAGAATAATCAATCAATAAGAAAAGAAAAAATAAAATCATTGAACTTTAATCATTGTACAGCCATAGAAATGGAGCAACAAGGTAACCAAACTGAAAAACCATGGCTTTGGTTCACAAAGAGATAAAACATCCCCAAGAAATAATACCCTAAAATATCTCACTCTCTCTTAACCCAAAAGGAAATGAAGCATTGATAAATAATGTGTCCGCAAGCAGGGGTTTCGTCTTCAATAAAAAGATGCAACGCATTAAAGATCCGAAAATAAAGACGCTAGACAAGAAAGAACATTTAAACATACATACCAGAAAGAAAAGCATCAATCAATCAAGAACTGAAAGGAAAGTATTAACCCTAGTAGAAAATAGAGAGAGAGAAAAAATACCGGCAAGAGAGAGAAGGCCAAACGAGGTTGTGATTAGCAAGCCAGTCATAAAGAACAGGAACCAAAGACTTCCACTGAGTGTACTTGTCATCAACAGAGTGTTGGTGTGCCTTCTTTCCCTCTTTCATTTTGGGACCAGCACTTTGCTGTTGCTGTTGCTGATCTTCTTTGGGCTTGGGTTTTCGGCCTCTCTTCTTTGGCACATGAGGAGCAGCAGCAGCAGCTTCCATTTCAAAGAAAAAACGACTTTCTTTCTCTCTTCTAGTATGAGTGTGAGAGCTAAAACCCTGAGAGGAGGGAGGGTCTGTCGGTGTCCTGTCTACCTAGTATAAAGACTAGAACCAGCTAGGCTATCCTTTTATTGCTTTGCCAACCGAAGTTTTTTTTTTCAATGAACTGATCCTAAAATGTAGGTGTGTAACTTTTGGGTCGGTTTGTATTCATTTTAATTTTTAATATTTTATAAATTATAAATCTAATCCATTTATTTTTTTTAACCCGAACAGATTGGATTTATATTACTAGTTTTCGTAAGTTAAGTTCAATTAGAATTATGATTTTGACTTAATAAATTAGCTAAAAACTTTTTATAAGCTAAAACAACAATTTATGATTAAAATATTAATTGAATCAATTGATTAAAAAAAATTAATTGAAAAATAAAAAAAAAACATATAACAACAAATTAAGTTTGTTATTATACACTATACTAGTTGTATCAGGTTGATCAAATTTTAAAAATCTTGACCTGTTATCAAATATAATATTAATTTCTTAAATTTTTTATTTATTATTGTATATAATATCTATAATATTTAACTTTAACCGATTAAGTCAGATCAGATAATGCAAATATTATATAAGTATCAGTGTTTTTATCTTACTAAAATACCCATGCTTTAAACATTAATATAATAAATATTGTGATTAGATAAAATTACTAATTGTAAGAGATTGATAAATAATTATGAAATATAATTTTTTAATATTTATTATGCAAATTCCAATATTTAATTACTGAAAAATTAATTTTAATAAATACTTAATATTTTAAAATTTTGTAATAATGACTTCCAATCTTGTAAAATATGTTGAAATTTTTTCTAATAATTAAATTGATGTTGATGGACGAAATGAAAATAAAAAAAAAACTATTATAAATTCAAAATCCAAAATCCAAATTATAAATACCCGGATGATAATGAAAGTATCGGTATTTTAACAACAGCAGAGCATCCACATTCTTGCTCTCTAAAGAGAATCCTTAGCTATAATAATTAGTCTGTGATTTTTTTTCTACAGCATTTTTACTAGTTAAAGGGCTCTCTTCTCTATTCTGACAAAAGAAACAATGCTCGCTACATACAGTGAGCACTGTAGCCCTCCTCAAGTAGTGTTGGTGGAGGTGGAGAGGTGAAGCAGCGGGAAAATAAGTGGAGGAAACAAGAGATAAAAAGAGAAGAAGGTCTTTTCTTGTTTGTGTTTATTGTTTTGGTGTGGGTTTTGAAAATCTAGAAGATGCAGCAAGAGATTATCCAAAGAAGGTTAGCTTCCCTTTCTCTCTTTTATTTTTCTATTGATCTTGAAAAAGTTCGAATTCTCTTGTTTTGAAGAATTTGGGATATCGGCCCTTTGATTCAATTTGAGAAATTTTGGATTTCAGCTAAAATTTCATTTTCTTAATTGTATGATCTTTCTATTTCGAGGGGGAAAAGAGGGATAGAATGAGTTTTTATTTTTTTATCAAATTCCACCACCCAATTGATGAAAAAGAGTTTTTAGAATTTTATAAAAAGAATTCTTCTACCAACAAATTCCTAAATGGAACATGTTGAATTACACTAAATTTAAATAGTTTGGCAAAGTTTTGAAAATATAAGGTGAAGAAACATTGATCTTCGTGATTGCTGGTTTAAATATATTTTAGTGTATCTATTAATGAAAAAGGAGCTCTAAGATTTTGTTTATTAGGTAGAAAGTAATTTTAAAAAAAAAAATCAATTTCTAGAAAGTATATTTTTTTGAGATGTATGTTAATGTCATTGAAAAAAAAAATGAGAATCAAATCTGATAATTAAAAAAATTTCAATCAAGAAAAAGAAAAGAGAAAAGAAAATAACAACTAAAAAATTAATGACTATATTTAATAGATAAAATATTTTAATTAAAAAAATGATAAGAGAGAAGCAAATGACAGTCAAAAGAATTAGTATCAAAATTGATATAAAAATCAAATTAAATCAAATTTAAGGGATGAAATAAAAAAATATTCAAAATAATACACACACACACACACACTAAAGGATCGAAGACTAAATTTGATAGAATCAATAAATAACAAGATATTTTTGAGTTTTTTGCAACTTTTAAAAAGTGTTTTCCGTCCAAAATAAAAGGAAAACACTTTCTTGAAAATTAAGCTAAATTTTTCTTTAACTGAAAAGTATTTTCCGTTAACCAAGTTTTTTTAAATACTAAACAAACACATAAAAGTTTGGAAAATAATTTCTAGAAAACAACTTTACATGAAACAAGCATGACCTAAGTAATCACAAGAGAAAACGTGTCAAAGTGAAAGTCCTTGGGATTATTAAATGTGCAAGTTTATGAGCTCGAGCCTATGCAAAGTGCAAATAGGGTTAAGAGTGGTAGATAGCTTGGTTCTTCTAGGTCATGGTCAACTAGAACTTATAATTGAGGACTGATAAACTAGGAAAATAGTTATTGTTATCGATACTATTAAGAGAATGTTTAGCATTGTTCTTCTACATGTGTTTAAATATATTTTAAAAGTGTGTTTAGCATGAGAAAAAAAATCAAATTAATTTTTTTTTAGTATTTTTTAATAGTTTTGATGTACTTATGTCAAAAACTAAAAATAAATCTTAAAAAAGATTATTTTAATATATATTTAAACGAAAAACACTTTTAAAAAGTATTATATACCACAATATCAAACATACATTAAATCAAAAAGCATATGAACTCAAGGGCCACTCTAAGAGTGAGAAATTGTATTGTGTCTATCTAGCGATTAGACAAACATTCAACTCTGAGACTATCACAACCCTATTCCTAAATCCATGACCGGCACATAGGCAAGATCTCTCATTCAGAGTTCCATACATATACGAACTTAAACTCACATACAAACTTATCCTTTAAATAACTCAATCAGAGTTCAATGCAAAAGTAATATCAAAACTAACTTCATAATATAATTTGATTATTTTAATACAAATTCATAGTTGTAGAGCACTAATTATACATAAAGAAAAAAAATACTAATTACAAAAGAGTAGGTTCTAAAGGTCCAACAAAAGTGACTTGCTAACAAGCTATAAGCCTGAAAAAGATAAATAATGAGAGGATAAGTTCAACAACTCAGTGAGTAGATAATGTTCAATATACATACACTAGATAAAAAAAAAATAAACAATATATATATATATATATATATATATATATATATATATATATATATATATATGACTTTAGGTTCTTAAAGGAAAGTTTCTCAAATAAACCATAACAAAAATATGATAAGATAAAGTTCGTCAAAAAATCAAAATGCAATAAGTATGAGCCTCCGTACTTTAGGATGATCAGTTCACACAAGTTGGTGACTTCCCTTATCAACTAGGTTTTTAGATACAATGTGCACAAAGACTAATACTATCTTGTTAATATTGGTATTCTGACTAATATGCTATAGGTTTATATCATAATCAAACAGACAGATTCATATTTCAAGGCTCAACTCATGATATCAATAAAATAAAAAGCTATCAATTCAGAAGTCAATTTTAAAGTATATATCAACTCATATCAAGAATTCAAATTCAACAATTGATCATGCTTTATTGTAACAATGATATATATATATATATATAGAGCGGGACATTAGTATATCAAGAAGCATAATTTAATTCGTATTAACAATTCAAATATTTATATTATTTCTCATGCATATGAAAGATTATCCACTCACCTGACTCAAAAGCAAACAGAACTCGAAAGTAGATATTGAAGGAAATCCTATTGATGTCCCCGCAGGTATAATATCAAGATTATCTGAATATAAAAAGAGACATACTAAAAAACAACTTGAAAAGAACGTACAACCTATTTAATATATTTAACTAAAGGTCTAACTCATAAACCTATATGTTTATAAACCAAACTAGTTATTTTTTTCAAAATCCCAAAAATTAAATGGTTTTCCCAAAATTTAATTCAAAAGAAAACAAATCATAAAACTTGATAGTAATTCACCAAATAACCATAAATTATTCATCAAACCAATATGAAAAAAAACTAAGATTGCAACTAGGGACCAATATGGAATTTTATCAGATTTTTAGGGGTCAAATTGGAGGACCAAACTGAAAATATCATGAATTCATAACTATATTAGAATTTTTCCCATAATTCATCCTCAATTCTATACAGAATCTCGAATTATGCTTCAGGGACCAACTTGTCATTTACCAAAGTTCGAGGACTAAACTGTAATTTTTATAAATTGAGGGACCAAAATGAAATTTCATCATCTTCAACCTCAAACCCAGATTTTTACACAGATCAACCATTGATATACCAAAATCTCTAACTCAAATTCATCATTTAAACAAACTATAACTCAAAATCATCATCCTTACCTAAAAACTTACAAAATCAACTAAATAAACCATTATCCATAACAATTAACCCATAATATTCCAATCAATTCATCAATCAGACCCAAAATAAAATTTTCAAAATCCTAATCTTCAATAAAATAGAAAATCAAAGCTAAATAATATAATTATACATAACCAAAGTGTAAATCTTATCTTAACAACTTATTTCTTCTAATTCTCTTCCATTTTCTCTTCCTTCTTCTCCTCTCATTCTCTCTTTTCTTTCTCTCCTCCTGATTCTCTCTTAATTTCAGATCCCTCTTTTTTTTGTTATCTTCCTATTTATTATATTTATCTACTCTTTGTTCAATTACTACAATACCCTTCATTCATTTATACCTATTGTCTAAACCCCCAAGGGCTTTGTTGTCTTTTTCTATTAATTCTTTCTATTTTATTTTCAAAACATTACATAGACTTTCATTTTTTTAGGTGATTTTTTTTAACCATTGGTCTGTCTAATAGTCAAAGCAAGTTCATCCTAGAAGAGTGAATCATTGCTTAATGGGTTAATCCTAGCTATTCTAAATGCAAAACAAGAATTGATCATATCTTTGTTTTGTCTCATTTAATATTTGGTATAAATCTTACATATAAGTTTATAATTCATTGTATTAAAATAAACAAATTGATTTTTTAGGTGTTTTTGGAATTTAGACCAAGTATCATAGCTTTAATAAACCTGTTATTAAATCTAAAATGCATGCAAAAATATACAAACTATTATTTTTTTTTTGTATTTTCAAGAAATGCTAGATCATGCCATGCATTTTTTTTGTATTTTTTTATTTAAAATGAAAATGTGATTTTTATTTAAGAAACTTGATCATATACAATTAAAATATTTAAATGTATTTTTTTGAAAGGAATTTTTTTGTTGTTTTTATGAGGGAAACTAGTCTATTTTAATACTAAAAAAGCACCTCACATGTAGGTTACAATTCAAAATATTAAATATGAGAAGATAAAAAAGGTATGATAGACCCAAAATAATTGCAAAATGGTCTTCCAAAAATTTTAAATTTTGTTAAAATTAGACTAAGATTGTGTTTGACAAAACACAATAATGTGTTTTAATCAAACTATTATAATCAAAATATCAACTCAAAACAAATTGTTTATTCATCATTCACCAACTTAATAATCCTACAATACCAAAAATTAACTCAAATCTTATTAATTTTATGAATTTCATTCAAATTACATACCAACTCAAACAAATAAACACAAACTCAAACATGCATAACCTATAAATTAATATTTAATGTTCAAATCAACATAAACTCAATCATAATTCATGAACCAACATTTAATATTTAATTAATAATCACAACTCTAAAAAATAAACTCACAACCCAACACAAATCATAAAATCATCTCAAATCAAAACACATTTTGTTCTAAATTTTACAACATTTTAGTAATTCGTCAAAAAAAAATTTAAGATCTGGATCTACCTTTCAAGAACTGGAATAGATTGGAGAGGCTGTTGCAACAAAGGAACAATACCAGACATGAAGGAACAATGACGGCCTATGGTCTTTACGTGTCCCCACCATTGCCGGCGCATGGATTCACATGCCGCCGCTCGTTGAAGGCTGAAACTTAGTCAATCAAGAAGATCTTTTCCTCTTCACTACAATATTAGTGGTGAAAGTCACTGTCACCTGTAAAAACAAAATCTCACGCAATAAAGCTTCAGTTTTTTCTTTCTTTTGTCTACATATATGCTTCTCTCTTTACCACTCTTAGCCTTATGGTGTCGTTGTTATCTTAATGAAGGAACTGAAAAGAAGAAGAGGCATGGTTGTTCGAGGTACTGGTGGTTATGGCTATGAGTCATGGTTGTTCGAGGTACTGGTGGTTATGGCTATGAGTCATGGTGGAGGGACGTACTATCGTTGGTGAAAAAGATAAATTTATGGTGGGTGTCTTGGTCGAAGCTGGCTTAATGAGAGAAAAGGGTTTTCAAATCTGGATTTGAGGGTTGTTTGGAGGCTATCTTATGATGGTTTCGGTGCTGGTTCTCAGTGTGGTTGGTTGACAGCTGATGGTTGTTGGACCACTGATGAGGTCGAAGAAGCTTGGAACCCCGTAGTGGAGCGGGACTGTTGGTCATGAGATGGTGACTCATGATGGCTGGTGTGTTGGTTTGAGGTTTTATGGGTTGTTGTGATGGTAGAAGGAGAAGAAGAAAGGATATGTGGCTGGCATCGAAAGGCTGAGTGAAGCGGAGGAAATGGGTCTCGGTTCGGGTCTTCTCATAGTGGAGAGAAAGACTATCGTTTCTAGTGATAAGAGAAAAACAAAAAGGGTGCCTGGAGATGGAGAGGCTTCTGAGCTAGAGGAGCTCACAAGTTGTTTTCTTAAGGAGTAATGAGGGAAAAAACAATGGACAGTCGGTGAGGTTAAATTAAGGAGGAGGTTTTACACGATCATGAAGGCTGATTGGGGGTTATGCTGTGTTGCTGGGTTCTTCGATGGCGGAAGATAAGTAGTTGGTATTTTTGCATATGGGAGATGATGGGTTTTCTTTTCTTTTCTTTCAAAGAGAGAGGGTCGTGGGGGTCACAAGTTTTGTTGCTTTTTCAATAGTGAGGGAGGTGTGCCAAGTTTTATTAGGTGTGAGAGAGTGGCCATTTTTCTCTTTTTGTGTTTTACACATGTTTATGAGTCTATGTGTCTGGGAGAATACGAGGGTGAGTGTTTTTTTTTTTTTGAAGAGAAGGTTTTTTATTGTTTTTTTTATATGGGAGAGAGAGTAATTTTGTTTGGCTTTTTTTTCTTTTAACTAATTCCTTTTCTTTTCTTTTTTTATGAGATTTTTTCACTATTTATAGATATGATAATTTTGTTTTTTTTTAATTACTTGGTTCACAAGCAAACTTGGTAATCAGACAACTCAAATTCACTTTGACCCCTTATTTTCTCATTTGCATTCCTGGTTTCCTGTTTATTTTTATATTTTTATAATTTTTTATTTTATTGTATTTTGATTATTTTTTAAAAAAACAATGTTAACTTTGACTCGTTGAGAAATTTAATTAATGATTTTGAAATAAACACGTTAAAAATTAAAAATGTAAAAAATAAATTTTTAATTTTTAAATTCTTTTAAAAAGACACTGAAAATACCAAAAATGATACAGATACTTCAAAAATATAATAAAATCAATGATTTTGATTTTTTGTTGTTTTTTACTCTTTTTTTTGTTTTTTTAAATGTTAATAAAATGAGCTTTAAAAATAGGTTATGATAATTAGTCAAATCTATTTTTTTTTAATCTCGGAACCATGTAAAATCAAGAAAAATAGTGTAAATTAATATATAATTTAATAAAACTAAATTATCTTTTATAAACGAATCAAGCATATGCAATATGAAATTCCAAATTATTAATACTTTTTTTTCCTTGGTTATTTTTCAACAGGCTATAGGGAAGAATACTCCGAAAATGAAAAATATAGATGACATGATCTCGAACAAATAAGCACTTTTCATGGTCTGTATTGTATACAAACAACTTTTTCTATGACTAATATTTAATTGTTAATAATAGTTAGTTCAATAATTGTATTCAAACAATAATTTGAAGCCTCCACTAAGGTTTTAGGTCTTAACCATACATATCCTTTCAAAGTATTGAAGTCCCAAATTGTTGCCTTTTATTTTCGGTAATATATATAGTTAAAGTAGGGATTGAACAAAGTGAATTATTAAAATATTACTCATGTTTCCTAATAAGATATGATATTGCTTAATTTGGTCTTAAATATTAAAACTTAAAGGAGCATAAGGTTCAGAGTAAATTTCATGAGCCACCAAACCATTCATCCACTGAATTTGTTTCAATGGATTGGTTTCGGGTTTTCCTCAATACAAGTAATGTTGCTAGAAACATTGAAACCTTTTACATTAACTATCTATACATGTTAATTAAAAAAAAATTGATTGGTCCTAATGGGTTAAAATTATTGTAAAAGTAAAAAGGTTATATTTGATAAATAATTTTGATGATCGATCACATGCTAATTTATTAATCGATCATTGATTCCTTGATCAATATTCCTTAATTAATATATTATTTTTTTTCCTTCCAGTAAGAGAAATTATAGTTAAAAACTTAATTTTGATGGAGGAGGATAGTAGCCTCACAAATCAAATAGACTGTAGGGTTCTCTACTTGGATTTAATATATATAAAAAATAATACAAAATAAACTAATCTAGATGAAAACACAAAGAAATACAAAAGAAAATAAAAGTACTAAAAGTTGTAAAGAAAAATAAATTGCAAATAAATAAATAAAGTGTACATATAAATTGTGCATGTGAGCATATTATTGTTTTGAATAACTGATTGACCTTTTTATATTGTTACAAAGATGAAATTCTATATAAAATATAATTATTAGCCCTATACAAACTCACTCTTTATAGTAAATTAAAAGCTCACTATGAATAGTATTCCTATCAACATGTTATTGATGGCGTTTAGCCTTATATTTTTATTGGATAGTGAACATATACTTTTTTATTTAATAAATACATGGTTGTTTATTTTTAGTTGAAAATTCAATGTATATTCCTTTATTTTAGAGCAAATAAAAGAACATCCCTTATCATTTTAATGCTAAAATTCAAACCAACCACAAATGATATGTAAATAAAATCATTACTTAAAATATCGACCATGTTTTTCTATCTAACATAGTAGTTGAATAAATCATTTTAACATGAAGTGTGCTATGGCCATTAGGTGTGACACATCAGATTCCACAAATTGCAATGCTCAAACCATAATTAATTAATCACTTAGTATCCAACTTGTCATCTCTTCCATTAAATATCTAAATCTCTTATAGCAGAAACCAAAGATTAGCAAAAATAAATGAATCAAGAACCTTAGCTTTCCTTCTCTTTCCAATCTCTATAATGGTATGTTCAAGTTCTGTTCAACAAAAACATTTTTTAAATTACATTGATGGTATCCCTTATATGAAATTGTGTATTATCAGCAATACATCTGGACAATGCATCAATCTATACTATAAAAAATCTCCAAGAAAGGAGATAATTTTTTCACCTTAGATATTGAAAAAGAAAGGCTTCCCTTATAATATTGTCACAAGAATCTCAATATTTAGAAGAATTTCATTTCTATATGGTCTAATATAGCAACTAAGGACTATGGTGGTTGGCTAAACATAATACAATAACACCTTGATGAAAAATAAAAATGCTAAAAGATCTTTAATATGATTCAACTACTTAGAATTCCCACTAATCTAAACAAAGAATTGTTGGTTGTCATCTTATTGTTTTATGTTAATGGGCAATGACTTGACATTTCACTAGTTTTTTTTCAATAAGGAGCCAATGAAGTTCATAAAAATTTAAACATTGTAGAAGATCTTCTTATCTTTCATGTTATAGTTACCAATAACAACATCCATATGAAGATCTTTCTTTAATTAAAACTTCACAATTGCTTTGATCTCATTAACTTTTGACTCTAGTGACTCTTAATGAGTCATTATAAGTATGAAAACTTCCTACCTTATTAAGACTAGAAACTTTGCAAATCAAATAACGAAAAAAGCTATAATTCATATAAATATAATTATGACTAGTTTTAGAAATAAATTTTTGTTAGGATCCTCTGCCATTATAATAAATAATTCTTGTTCCCTATGTACTTTTGAGAACTCCAATAATGCAATTTAATTTTTTCAATATTATGTTCTTGAGTTTATTTAATAAAATCTAGCTTATCAATTACAAGTATGTTAATCCTTAAATAAAATTATTCTTGCTTTCTTTCATCACTCTCTATAACTTTGAACAAAAACATTTCATAGCTATATAAGTTTCCATTTGTTCTTAACAACTAACTCAATTTTTACTATTATTAAGAATCAACAATAAAAATTCAAGTCATGTAATAAGAATAACATATCTATAACACTCTAAATATGAATAATTGTGTATTTATAGACTTATGATCTTTAGGTTAATTCCATGGTTTTCTTAAGAATCTGTGTTTTCATCAGAATTCTCAAATAAAGGTGATATTTCTTTAAGTATTGATGATTAATTGAAAATGCAACTCCTCATTTTGATTATCTAGATGATAAGCATCTCATTTAATTACTTATGCAATAACATACAATCCTTATTAATTTAGGAATCATTTGCCAAATTTTGTATCTTTATTAATTGGTACTATAGCCTTCCACATTTATTAATTGGTACTATAGCCTTCCACACTAGATCACCCATTGAAAAGTTTTTTGATCAAATTTGTTTATTATATTCTTTATTAATCTTTTTTGTATGTGCTAGTAAGTGACCTAATATAGCAAGTTTTATTTTATTCAAATCTTATAACTCTGTTAGTATAGTTGATTAATAATTTGTACTATTCATATCACATTGTATAACTCTTCTAAGTGACTAAAATGTAAGTTATATAGGTATCATATCATTATTGTCTTAAGTTAGAGTAAATGTTGAAGTTCTTATGAAAGTTTTTTAAGAAATCATATATACCCACAATACTTTTGATAATGTATTGTGTCAAATCTTAGGATTGTAATTTATGCATGTTAAGGATCAAAGTTTTATTGGTCGATTAAACTTTTTTATTGGCTTGGGCATAATAAGGAATGGATTTAACTAATTTGAATGCATACTCTTGTACGATTTGTTTCATATCTTCACCACTAAAAATTAATCCTTGACTAATTATGATTATCTTTTAGAGTCTAAACCTATGGATAAAGTGTTCTTCAATGAATTTGATCACCATTTCTTGATTGATAAATTGATAAAGAATAACTTCAACCCACTTGATGAAGTAATATAGCTACTAAGATGTATTCATGCTTTCTTAATGAAGGTGAGAATAGTCTTCCAATAATGTTCATTTCCCAACCCTTTGATAGCCATAACTTAACCATTATACTGAGTTTAGTTGATGGCATATGTTGGATTGGACTAAATTATTGACATGTCTGACACCCTTTTGCACAATTAAGACAATCTTTAGTAATACCTGGTCAACAATAGTCATTGTTCATGATTAATCATTTTATTTTAATTTTAGATTTATGATCTCCATATAATCCTTTATGAACCTCATCCATGACCACTAAAGCTTTTTTTTTTGTACTAAAAATCTAAGCAAAAGTCTAGTTTTATACCTCTTGTACGATGAAAACATAATTGAATGCTCATAATATAAAGGATCTTGAAATTTTTTATAAAATGTCTTGCAGATAAGTTTTAACTTCATCCATCTAGTTTATATATATATATATATGGATTAAGGCAAGTTAACCTATCAAGACATTCTATTTATACATGGTGGAAAATTTCTTTGAATAATTTTCTACATTGTCTTAAGTCTTTTGGATCTTGTAATCTAATTCTTTGTTGTTTTGTTATATATCAGCTATATTTGATCAATCAATAATCCTCACATGGATGATGCCATGATGATCAGAGGTAATTTTCTTTCCTAGTCCATATTGAGCCAAGTCATTGCTTTTTGTATTGTTTTATCTCATTTAAAACAAAAAATTAAATCAGAAAACAATTCAATAAGGTTTTTGGCTACCGTATAATATGAAGTTAGAGTAGAATATTTACACTTCTATTCACTAGTCAACTAGTTTATGATAAGTAATCAATCTCTTGTCGCTTTTTCTAACTAAGCTCCTAACTCTAAGAGTATTTCTAGATAATCAAGGCCTTATATTCTTATTAGTACATGAAAATCAAGTCAATATGATAAGATCACTTTATAATTGACTAGAGACTTTATTACCACCCCTATTTTTATCTTTCTTCTTTGTTTTTACCTATCACACAATAACTATCATGGCATAGTTTTTATAACCATAATAATCATATTCTATTCCAACTCATGGTTGATATCAAGGAAGGGGTGATCTTTTAAAAATACAATTAAAAATTGATCTTTAACTATCTTTATGGTATGTAATATAAATTAAATTTAGGCAATGCTAAAATCCACTTACCAATTAGACCTTGTAAGAAATGTCTAAACAACGTGTCCCTTATCAAGTCTATTTTGCAAATTACATACATAAAAACTAGCGATATATATACCATTTAAGCTTTACACGAGTAACATATAAGGACAAACAAAGCTTTTCCATTAAAGTATAATATTTTTCAACATATTTATAAGAATAAAACTAAGATAATAAACAACCTGTTTATGTCCAACTTCATTCTTTTATACTAAATGCTACCAATTAATCTTTTCAAAGTATAAATGTATAGATTTAAAGAATTTCCTAGTTTCATTCTTTTATGCTAAATGCTACCAATTAATCTTTTCAAAGTATAAATGTATAGATTTAAAGAATTTCCTAGTTTAGGTAGGGCCAATATTAAAGGTTTAGCTAGATAAGTTCATATTTCTTTAAAAGTAGTTTGTTGCTTTTCAGTAAATTAAAACTTATTTATATTATTTCTTTTCAAGAGCTTGGTAAATGGTATGATGTTTTTTTACAGTATTTGATATAAACCTATTAAGAAACTTGATTTTTCCAAAGAGATGTTGTAACTCCTTTTTATTTTATAACGGTTGAGCTTCCATATTGGGCCTTACTTTAAGTTTTTTCCACCTCTATTCCATGTCGATGCATAAAAAATCCTAAGAAGTCTCCTACCTATACACCAAAGACAAATTTTAATAATTTATTTTGGGATTATGTATTCTCTTATGTTCAAAGGGATATCATAAATGACCTAAGTGATGAGCTTTATATTTTGAATTAATCACAATATCATCAATCTATACCTCTATATTATGATTGATCATATTATCATAACCCAATTTTTACCCTCTTAAAATCTTTAGAAAAACATCTTCAAAATAATTATTTTTAAAAATCATTTAAAAAAAACATTATGAGGAAAAAAGTCATTTAAGAAATCTTCAATGAAGAAGGTTTCAAAAATAAAATATAGTTTGGGTTGCAATTGTTGTCGGGGCAATGTCAAGGCTGCCACGCTTTTATGTGAGCTTCCTAAGAGGTATGTTGTTAGGAAATGAAATGGTTTTAAGTTTAATCATAAAATTATGATTAAAGAGTTAAGGAGTCGCTACTTAATATTAAGGTTACTAGGAAAGCCATGGTCTACGAGAGTCTGGGTAAGGAACTGGTTGTGCAATGGGAAGACGCATCACCCACAGTGCACCCCACCTAAGATAAGTTGTATTGTTGTTTGATTGTTTTTCTAGGTCAAGTTTCTATTTGTTTGTCTTCTTAGGATCTCGTAGTATGCACAAAAACAAAATATTTTTTATTTTTTATTTTTTTTAAAGGGGAAAATTAATTTAAAAGTTTTGAGTTTTTTTTTTGAATTTTTTTTAAAAAATTGAAGAAATATTTTGGAGAAAACAGGTATTTTAATACCAAATATGCATCTCACACTGTATAAATACAACCCAATACTATGCAAAATTGGTAGAAAAATACGTGAGAATCAAAAATATTTTGAAATGACCCTTGGAAGTTTTTTTTAATTTTTTTAATATATATAATATTATAATATATATTATTATTATTATATTATTATAATTATATTATTATTAAACATATCGGGCTAGGCTGGCCTAGTCATCCAAGCCGAACACCGCTGAGTTGGGCTGATTGGCGACCCAAACGGGTTGGGCCGACATCGGCCCAATGGTCCTGTCTCTTTTTTTTTTGTCTAGGCCAAACCCGACCCAACTATTTGGGCTGGGTCGGCACGTGTTCAACCTGACACCCTGCATGCAGAACGAATTATCATTCTGCATACAAGACGATGCTAGGGGGACGAAGCAGAAGAGGAAGAAAGGAGGAAAGGATTACCTAGCATGAGGAGCTGCTGATGGCTTGTCTAACATGTGGCTGGTGGTGGCGCTGGTGGAGTAGTTGACGGTCGCGGTTGGTTATTGACGGATGAAAAAGAAGGTTTATAGTGGAAAGAGAGAAGAGCTCGGCGGCACACTCACCACATGAGGTGGTCAGGCGGCTGTTTATGGTGGAGATGGTGGTGGTTAGATCGATGGAGAAGATAGAGAGAGAGGAGAGAAAAGTTCGGTTGGCAGTAGGAATAGGGGGACTAATTTTTTGTTGATTTTAGACCTAATTTTCTCCTCACTCGGGCTATGAAATCCACCCTTATTTATAAGGGGTGGAAGAAGGATGTTTTTTCTTTACTGGTGCCAAATCTTGGCCCTTGATTCGATATAGAAGGATGTCAACCATTGTCTCAAAGTAGCTATCATGAGCTGTTAGATTTGTTGCAGGAAAAGGGCTGGTCGGGTTAGCCAATTTAGGGTGGTGCTACCACTGTTATGGTGTCAATCAGCCAAAATGGATCACACTACGTGTAGTTAGGTGATCATTTTTATGTAAGTTTTGTCCAATTTGATGGAGAGATGAAGCATAAAACGCATGAGGAATGAGGCAACTCAAGCAATTTCTCTAGAGTAAAAGATGAACAGTTAACACCAAGGCGGCTCTGTTTTGGCAAAGTGCATTTTAGTCCATTGAATTATGATTTCTCTCAATTACACCTTTGATTGGCTTCAAACTTTCAATTTTATTCATTTTTTCCACTCATAAACTTCAATTCAGCCCCGGATTTCAACACCTTCTCATTTTGGTCCCTGATTTTGGATTTTTTCAATTTAACTCCTAATTGGCCATTAAACTTTCAAATCTCTTTAATTTCACCCATGATTTCAATCAATTGAGTCACCAGAGTTCAGTGCCTTTTACGAAATGGTCCTTCGCTGTAAATTTCTTTAATTTAACCCTTAATTCACCCAAAAACTTTGATTTTCTTGCAATTTTACCCCTGATTTTAATCAATTAACTTGGTAAAAAATAAATTTGGTCTCCTAAAATTTCAATCTTCTCCATTAAGCCCAAATTGGGTTCCCAAACTTATTTTGTTCACCAATTAAGCCCCTAATAAAATAAATTTGACTCGTTTAAAGTTTAATTAAGTCATTGTATCTAATTAAATCCTTCAATTGAACCCAAATTAATTCTTAAACATAATTAAACTTTAATTTGGCCCATGATTAAATCAAATTGGCCTATTAAAAATCTAATTATATCCTCAGGCTTAATTTTTATATAGATTCATCCAATAATGATTTAATTTTCCCTTGAATCTGTATTGTTTCTCTAGTTTTTGGTAAAATAAGGTACTATTAGGTTCTCAATTCCATCCAAAATTGCAGCTTGATTTTTTCTACATTTGAAATCCTTTCAGCTTGCTTTTACCAAAATGTTAGTCTTTATTCTATTTTTTGATTTTTTGATTTTGTTTTTATTATTTTGGAAAGAAAAAAGATGAATTTGGGGAATAACCCAGAAATGGATTATGACAGTTGCCCCCTCTTTACAATGTTTATGATAGAAAGTCGTGTAAGAGACTTTAGATAGTAAGCTTTATAAAGAAGAAAAAGGAAAGAGAGTTATTGGATTCACTAGATCAAGAAATGGTCAATCCTTTTGGAAATATTTGAAGTGAGGGCTCAAAAGTGCACTTAGATGAAGAACGGATAAAGTGAATTTGAGAAATAACCCAGAAATGGATTATGACCTTCTGGAAATGTTTGAAGTGAGGGCTCAAAAGTGCACTCAGAGAAAAAAATGATAAGGTTAGAAAGCGCATTATCTGAAGGACAAGGGCTAAAGAGCACACTAAAAAAAAAGGAGATAGGGTTTGCAAAGAAAAATATTATCTTTTTGAAAGACCTTTTAAAGTGGTTAGGTTGTACCACACAACCTCCCTCTTAGTAGAATTTAAAAATTTTTGAAATGGTTAAATTATCGTAGGTGACTTGCCTAGGTAAAATATACAACGGTTTTTTTTTCAAAATGATGAAATGGGCGACCTACCCGGTGAAAAATGCAAAGATTTTCAAGTGGTGAAAAAAGCGAAGATTTTTCAAAATGGTGAAAAATACGAAGATTTTTCAAAGTGATCTTATTGTAACGGGCAACCTTCCCAGAAGGAAAATGCAAAGATTTTTTGAATGGTGAAAAATACGACTCTCACGGCGAAAGGATTTGGTCAGAGATGCCTTGAAGAGATGACAAGATAGGGCTCGAAGGTATACTATCTAGGAGATGAGAGCTCAAATGAGCACTTAAAGGGAAAAGAAATAAAGGTCGAAGGTGCACTATCTAAGGGATGAAGGCTCAAAGACATGTTTAAAAGAAGAAGATAGGACATAAAGACGTACTATCTGAGAGATGGGGGCTCCAAGATGCACTTAAGAAGAGATATGATATAAAGATAGGGTTAGCGTACTATCTGAGAAGCAAGGGTTCAAAGGCATGCTCAAAAGGAGGTAGGGTTAGAAAACACAGTACTTGGGAGATGAGGGCTCAAAGGCACACTTGAAAGGATGTAGGGTTAGAAATACACTACTTAGGAGATGAGGGCCTATAAGTGCACTAAAAAAGAGGTTGGGTTAGAAAATACACTACTCGAGAGATGAGGGCATAAAGACGCACTTGAAATGAAGAAGATAGGGCCTGAAGGTGCAGTATATGAGGATGAGGGCTTAAAGAAGCACTCGAAAGGAAGAAGATAGGGCCTAAAGGTGTACTATCTAAGGGATGAGGGCTTAAAGGCGCACTCGAAAGGAGGTAGGGTTAGAAAACACACTACTTGAGAGATAAGGATGCAAAGGCACACTCAAAAGGAGGTAGGGTTAGAAAACACACTACTCGAAAGACAAGGGCTCAAAGACATTCTTGAAAGGAAGAAGATTGGTCCTCAAGGCGCACTATCTGAGGGATAATGGCTTAAAGGCATACTTAAAAGGAGGTAGAGTTAGAAAACACGTTACCTTGGAGATGACGGCCTAAAAGTGCACTCGAAAGGAGGTTGGGTTAGAAGGCACATTACTCGAGAGACGAGAGCTCAAACGCGCATTCTAAAGAAAGAAGTTAGGGCCTAAAGGCATACTATCTTAAGGATAAGGGCTTAAAGGCGCACTTGAAAGGAGGGAGGGTTAGAAACAGATTACTCAAGAGACGAGGGCTCAAAAGCGCTCTAAAGGAAAGTTGGGTTAGAAAATGCACAACTCAAGACATAAAGGCGCAAAGACACACTTGAAAGGAGGCAGGGTTAGAAAACACACTACTTAAGAGATGAGAGCACAAAGGCGCGTTTGAAAAAAGGTTTGTTGGTGAGACGCTGGTCTGTCAAAGATTAAAGTCATGCATTATAATCAATATTCATGTATACCAGAGAAATATATGTTCTTTTTCTTCATTGACTTTCTTGTTTCTTGAAAGTTCGAGTCTTTGTAGTAAGTTTTGATGGTTTTTTCACTCTTGCTTACTCGAGACACATCATGTGATCTTGACCTCTAGGAAGGGCATGACATAAACGTACCTTTTTGCCCACAAACCTTTATCTCAAAGGTCGTCAGCTATGCCCTATATTTATGTTTTCTTTGAAAAGAAATCATGGAGTCAGCCTTATTATTTGTTTTTTGGATTGCCCTTCAACCTGATCATGCTCTTAAATGTTTAATTTGGGTTTTCTTTAGGACATAAGCTGTGTGAAAGAAGATTTGGTTATTTACAAGGAGTTGTTTTCATTTAGGAAATAAGTTATTCCAAACACAAAAACCATTTTGATGTTGGTTTAAAACAAACTTGTTTCGAAAAAATTCAAGTGATTCCTATAGACAAGTCTCCATAAGTGTTGAAATTTTTTTTTTTTGCTTTTGGTGAAAATATGAAGTGACATTTTATCAGTCAAAGGGGTTCAAGCTTCAATTTGAGGGTTTTAAAGGACCAATCTTCAAAGCATTTATTTTATTTATATGAATAATGGAGTTATTTCACATGAGAAATCATTGCCTACAAATCCAGTTTGCTTGTCTTTAATTAGAAAGGACTTGATTGGGCACATAACATAGGCTTTAGCTTTTGGCTACGAAGAAAAAGAATATTTGTAGGCTCAAAATGTGTTTAAGGGATTTCAAGACTAAAAATCACTAGTGCTTCTTTCTAAACCTTTTTTTCCTTTGAAATGATTTGTAGACCTTGCAAAATGGTCCATCGCCCCCTAGCGTAGGGCTTGGGCTTTTTCTTTTTTTTTTTCTTCAGTTAGTTTTCAGCATCATCATATTAGTTATTTTTTGGGTATGCTCAAATCTTTTGGATCCTTTAGATTCTTTCATGTCCCCCCTCCAAGCTTTGTTTGGGCACCTTTAATCATTGAGGAATTTTTATGTTTCTCATACTTACCTCCTAGTGTGAGGGGTGTGATCCTAGCCAATGTTATTTTTTCAAGAAAAGCTTATTAGGCTAAAAAAGGGACCGCATATGATTTTTTCAATATTATGAAAGGACTATCAAATATGGCTTTTTCTCATTTCAAATGCATGCACTTAGGATCGGTAAGCCTTGTTTTCTCCCATGCGAATATGCAAAATGGTTTCTCATTATTCATTCAGCTAAAACTCAGCTTTAAAGTTATTTTATGGTGTTTGGGTTACTCTTTAAGTTTTTCTAGGTGTGTGGTCACCTTTCTAGGATATCAGTTGAATTTCTAGAACTTGTTTGTTAGAACAAACACCAATTTGATTTTTTTTGTACTAAAACTTTGATTTCCCAAAAAACCTTGTGAAAACATGAGATCATGCATAGTTTTTTTAGGAAAAGAGGAACACATCAAAGGATTCTTGGTGCAATGGTTTTGTGAGTAAAGGGCGTGCCCGTGTAATTGTGTTATTTGTATGAAACAACAACAAAAATGAAGGCACATCATGAACACAAGAAAACACATGATCTCATTAACAAGAAAGGCTCATTTGACAGAGAAAGTCTTGTGGCATTATGAGTCAAATTGCCGACAAGACTAAAACAAGTTGAAACATGATAAAATCAAAATAATTCTACAAGCACGATCAGACAGAGGCAATTATTTTGAACACAAAGGCTTCTTTTTCCAACTTTGGTACTCTTGTATGGATTTCATTGATGATATGAGTAGAAAACTATGGTAGAACTTTATCTTGTAGGACTCGTTGGCAAATGCAACTATAACTGCAGGGGTTAGCGGTAGCACTTCTGACTGCACAAATACTGGATTGCGTTGAGGCTCATTATCATATTAGCTCTTTCTTTCTTCGTGATGAGCTGTTGTTGGGGTCTGAACAAAGGTGATGGGTTAGTTGGAAGGACCTTTACTAGAGGCATTTCTAAATGCTTACTCGAGTAAGCTAGTGAAGCAAGCCCTGCTAACTTTTAGAGACTCCAACTCTTTTTAGAAATGAGCATTACGGTGAGCACGCTCTTCGTATTCCATGTTTTTTAGTCGGAGTCAGGTGTTGTAGACTCTTTAAGGACCTATATCTCAACTTGATGCATATATGTATGTTATTACAATGAATGGATATATGCGTGTGGATGTACATTGGGCATGAATGGCGGAAACCCCTAGTATGATCATCTCAGACTCTTTTCAGAAAATCCTGCAGAGTTCAGGATTATTTAGGGAGTCCGTACCTAAAGACAGGTTATGGGCCATTACATGATCGTAAGTTTTCTACCTGGTCTCAAAAGGTCTATGAACTGCCTAGTGACTACCTTACGTGAAGGCAATATAGGGGTTTACAAGGAATGGTTAGGGCACAGTGTGACCACCATTACCGAGTAAACACTCAGTTCATAGTTGCATGTTTCACGAATCTGAACCCCGACTACAAGTCATGAGGCAGACTGCCACTCCCTACCTCATCTAGAATTGGCTTTATTTGTGAAATTAAAATCCATTAGGGCATTAATTCATACCTAGTATACTTATGCATGAACATAAAGTAAAAATGCATGCTAAAGTAATAAAAATACGAGTTAAAATTAAACAGACCAAAACAAATAGGCAAACAATCAAACAAGCAAAGCTTAGTCCAACCAGATAAGGTGTTCCCCAGTGGAGTAGTCATCAAGTCATCGGAGCAACGTTAGGGTTGACGCGCTTTTATATAAGCCTCCTGATAGGTATGTTATTGGGAAAGGAAAGGATTTTAAGTTTAATCATAAAATTATAATTAACAAGTTTAGGAGTCGCCACCAAGTATTAAGGTTACTAAGAAACCTATAATTTGCTAGAGTCCAAGTAAGGGACTGGTTGTGTGATTAGTAATTAAAAGTGCATTTTTATCAAGGTTTTATATCATCATTTTGCACTTAAAGTATCAATAACTCCTTAACTAGAGCATGTTTTATAATATCATGTCTAATACTATAAGATACATTTAATTTATGGTAAATATTCATCTTAAATGCAGGCCTATCACATAAATAAAGGGATTGATTGATGAGTTTAACTACTGAAATTGAGAAGACAGAGAGGGCTAAGCTTAGAAAAGAGATGCTGGTTCAGTCCAAACTGTCACACTGTTCAGTCATTGGGTCATATTTTGAGCTGTAGATCTTGGATTTCAGTTTGGTTTATATGGCTAGAAATCTAAGACATAGGCCTAAAACATTCAGGAAGAGTCCAAGACTCAATTCTGCTGTTTGGAAGTTCAAATCTTAGCATCAAAAAAGAAGTTTGAATCTGTCTTGCAGCCTAGACACTGTTCAGTGTTCAGCTCATATCTCGAGTTCTAAAAGTCCAAATGTACCGATTCTTTTTTTGTCAGAAAGCTGAGACAATTTCCTAGAACTTTCATGCAGACAATCTGTTCAAATTCTGACGTTAGCAATGGCGTTTTGTTCAGACAAGAAGATAAGGATTGTCATCAAGTCAAGATGTGGTCACCCACTCAACAATTAGTCATCAAATCAATAGTTCCAAATTTTGGCCTATAAAAGGAGGCATTTTCCATGCATTTAAGGATCTTGGTTTTTAGATCAAGATCATGTTCTTGCTCTCTTTCTTTATATTTTTGTAATGCTTAAGTTTTGCTTTCATTAATCTCTTGTTTATGCCTTTCATTTCCTTTACTATACTTATATAATCATGTTCTCGTCTTGTTTATTTATGTTTCTCTTCTTCATTATGTTTAGCTAAGTTTATCATGTCAAGGTGAAAAGGGTATACTAATGGTGTAAGAATAAGTATAATATAAACTCAACATGGACTTTAATGTTTGATACTAACATGTTTTGTATTTGTTATCTTGTTCACGCTTAATACTTTGTTTGTTAAATGGTTAATCTAGATTTATGTTTTATAACCCTTGGTATAACAAATACTTGGCACTTTCATAGCTCAACCGTATGGTATAACCGACACCTGTGTTATGAAAGGAACTTGATTTGTTGTTAATATAAGTTATAATCATGAATACCTGACAACATTTACAAGTATTAGCATTATTCGAATAAGATAACTAATGTAATCATGTTAACAATTTATAATCCGATTGGAACCTCCTTTGTGTGTGGTTTCCAATTGAGTAATAAAAAGAGTTTATACTATACTTGTTTGAAATACCATTAGTGGATCCTCTAACCTTAACAATTATTTTATCCTTGTTTAATCCTTATATCAATATCACATCTCAAAGCTCTCTTCAATTCATTTTCTGTTATTATCTATTTCTTTATTTGTAGTTTATACAGTTAACCTCCATGTGGTCCGACCCTGGTCTTGCCAGGTTATTTATTACTTCGACACTCCTATGCTTGGAAGAAGACATCAACTATTTGGTCGTGTCATTGTGCAAGATGAAGATGCATCACCCATAGTGCACCCTACCTAAGGTAAGCTGCATTGTTGTTTGATTGTTTTTTTAGATCAAATTTCTATTCATTTGTCTTTTTTCTAAGGTCTAAGGCAGATCTCTCTTCGTGAGAGTCTCTACCTCACTAGGTGAAATCCTAATTGTTTTAAAGTCTAAATTTTAGCGTCGCATTTATTTTACGCTTCGTATCTTTAATACCTAAGGGTGTACTCTATTGTGTGTTCGGTGTCTTTAAATAATGGTCCTTAACTTCTATTTTGATGCTAAGATTTGGACTTCCAAATGGCATAATTGAGTCTTGGACTCTTCATGAAAGTTTTAGGCCTATGTCTTAGCTTTCCATCCATATAAACCAGACCTAAATCCAAGTTCTACAGCTCCAGTTATGATCCAATAGCCGAATAGTGTCCCAATTTGAATTGAATCAGCATCTCTTCTTTAAGCTTAGCCCTCTCTTTGTCTTTTCACTTTCAATAGTTAAACAAATCAATCAATCCTTTGAATTGTGAAACATACCTGCATTTAAAATGAGCATTTACCATAAATTAAAGATATCTTATATTATCAGACTTGTTATTATAAAACATGCTTAAGTTGGGGAATTTAATGATACTTTAAGTGCAATATGATGATATAAAACCTTGATAAAAATACACTTTTAGGTTATAATCAACTATTTTCCTTTTCTTCTTCTTCTTTTTCATGGTTTTTAGAGCGATTTTGGGTACAAAATTCTCTCTCTCGTGCAACCATTAAATCCTACGAGATATACCCTTCTCTTTACCTGAACTTGTACTTTATCTTCAACCAAAGACCTATTGTATTGCCTTTTTGAGATGGCTAAAAATACATGTCAAAGTAGCCAACTAAACATGTTTTATAATGTGTACAACAATGGTGAATGGTCAAAATCAACCCAAAAAGATCAACCAACAAGATTGATCCATCTATAAAGGTTTTAAGACCTACCTATGTGCCTATAAATAGATGGACATGGGAAGAAAGAGAGAGGGAGAGAGAGCAAGCATAGAGAGGGAAAAACCTAAATTAAAGAGAGATGGTGGGAAAATAAGGTTCGATCTTAAACCAATTTGTTTAGAGGGTAAAAGAAAGTGAGGAGAGAAAGGAAAAAAAGAAGAAAGAAAACCAACCCAAAATGATAAAAACCTAAATAGTGAAAAAGAAAAAGATGTTGGTTTTTCAGTTGGTTCATTTTGAACCAGAAGATTTTAGACGGAAGGTAGAGATAAAAGATGAAGAAAAGAAAATGAAAATGTGGCACAAACCAAATAGAAATAAGAAACCTTAATTTAGAGAGAGCAAACCATTCAAACTTTGATCATGGGTGATCTTGTATGCCTAGTGTTAGCAACCTAAAAGGTGTTTGAGATTGTTAGTCTTTGACCCTATTAAAAAAAATTTATACTCTTAAAACATATTCTTATGGTAAGGTACATCCTTCCTTGCTATGTGTTTAACAACTATATTTTTCTAAATAATATTTTAGATAATTGACCTTACTTTCTCCTTGTTTCTAGGTTTAGAAGATGTTGGTGATCACTAACCAAATCATAATCCTCATTACCAGGTTTGGTTCTTGTTATAGTTGATGTTTATACCACCTAGTGTTAGTGGGTCTTTTATGTTAGTGTATATGACTTGTAGTCAATCAGCTGGTTACACATGACAATGATTTTATTCATGCAAAATATATTTATTATTAATAAAGGCATTCTTTAACTTTAATATTAATTTATGTTTTATTCATGAGTCTAGAGTAAAGTTAAAATCATTGGGACAAAAATATTTTACAAAGAAAATTATAAAGTTGTTATAATTATAAGATTTCTATTGCATCAAAGCATTATTTCTAAATGTTCATAGTTAATACTCTATTAAGATTGGACATTAATTGGAGCCCTTGATATTGATACATATTATGTTCTTCTTTTTATAAAATAAAGCAGTTATTTTCATAAGCTAATGTATGAGGGATATTTAAAACTAATATGTAAGTACTTACCTTCCATATGAAAATATCACATGTGTCTATAAAAAGACTCATATGATAGTTCTATAAGTGATCTTTAAACTTGAGATCATTAAGTTATCTTATATAAGTGATGTTATGTTTCGATCTTGATTATCTGTTGTCCTACTAAATAGTAACAAACAATCAGATATTAGGTATAACAATGAACTATATGAAAGTATTTGAGAGATCAAGAAAGGATTTATCACCCTAGATAAATTAGAAAAAATATCTCATTTGTTCTTAAATAGTATTGATTGTGAAATCCTTGCGTATAGCAGAATAAGATTTTAAAAGAATTTCAAATTGTATTCATATAATTAATTGTTATGGTATTGATAACAAACATGAATTGATAAAATAGACACACTCCATGTTATAATATTTAAATCATAATATTCTTGATGAAGAGAAAACAATTACACTAAAAAATTAGTCACTAAAAGGTTAAGTTAAACCATATATGACTTTTCAAATATTTGGGGGATCATGGCATATTGTTTGACAGTGCACTTGATTTTCAAATGTAAATCAATCAATTATTAAATGATAATAAATTAAAATATTTAATTTATCCAATCCTATTTTGTTAGGATTATGATTTATATTGGGGTCAACTTATTAGAAACATAACGGGTCACACATATTAAAAACTCATTTGTGAGAAATTAAATTGGAATGATTAATCAAGTGTGACTTGATTGTAAATAAATTTTAGAAATTAAGGACTAGAATGTAATTAATACAGGGGATTATAATTCTAAACTTAGAAAAATCAAGAAGAGACTTGATTGAAAAAAAATTTAAAATTATCTTGAAATAATATATGTGATATTATTTAAGGGGTAAATTAATTTATTTTTTATTTATAGGGTTATTAGGTTCTTACTATAAATAGAATGCTATGATTTATATTTTTGTGTGAGAGTTGTACAATCCATTTTATAGAACATACGATACATAAGCACTTAAAAACATAAAAGAAAGAGTTAACATTTAAAGGCACAACAATCCATCTCTCCTAAAAGGGTTTTTAGAAGATTTCTCAGTTGTGGTTCATGTGGATTACTGTTAGAGGCTGAACATGTAGATGACTTATGATTTGTGATAACCTAGACTTGAAAAAGTTGATTAAACCTTAAAAATAAGATCCAATCTTAAGGTATTCTTCAAATAAACCATAAACAATCCTAAATTGTCTAACAAAATTATTTGGACTCCAAAAAAAATTTAAAATTATTGTTTTCACTACGTCTAAGAGTTTTGAGAAACCCAATATTTTAGGATTAAAGATCTTGGCATGTCGCTGAGTTATAACTTATTCAACTTTGCTCCTAAGGCTATCTCCTTTAGAAAGGATGGTATGATAAATTGAGCACCTATATACCTTATAAGAAGGTATTTCCCTAACATTATGTGCAAATTCTTTGATTATGCCATAATTGATGTACATTTTTCTATTAATAGTATTCATAATTAATGTTAAAATCTATCATGGTCAATCAAAACTTATTTTCTATAATTCTTTTTCATTAAGGAGTGCTCTAGCTTGGGAGTAGATATTGATGTTGTCACCTTGAGGAATGAGTCTTTATCTACCTTCATCTTTTTTTTAGAAAGAAAATACGATTGGATTCTAATGCTTTCTGGATTTATTCTTGATGACAACATAATTGTTGGTGTCATGTCACTTACAACATTTTCCCCCTCTGATACACCAAATAGCTTGATTTTCCCCTTATACATTAACTAGTTGAGATTTTTTCAGCTCTTTTGATATCAAAAAAGTATTGTTTCTCTCATCAACTATTTTGGTAGCCTTTGTTTCTTTGTTACTAGGCATGTTAGCCTCTTAAGATTTTTTTTTAACGCAACAATCTCAAATGATTTACCTTCCTTGAGTTCTGCAACAATATTAGTTGTTACTAATCTTCTTCAAACTCTTTATCAAAGTATAAGTCGATTGTTGAATGGGATATTATGACCTCATGCAAGTAGCCAACTAGGTAAGGCCTTATTAGTGGTTTCTTTTCTGTTTGTTTGCTCAACAACTTTTCATATCAAACAACATCATCTATAAAGGTATAAATATTAATATATTTGGTTCCCATAAATATCTTTATGATATTCCATGCATCTCTTTATATTATCATCTTGATGCACTCTAACTCTATTATAGATGCAGGACACTTAGTTTTGAAAATTCTGAAACAAAATGCATAGTTTTCCATGGATTCTCTTAGATTTTAAATAATTCAAGCTAAGTCAACCAACATTACATTTGGTTCTATTCTATAAAAGTACTCATGAGAACAAACCTCCATTTTCTCCTAATTATTGATGGAGTTAGGTGGTATTGTAAAGAACTAGTGAAAGAATTTGGTTAATGAAGAACTAAACAACCTTTGTTTCTTGAAGGAATTAGCAGCACCATACCATATTGATAAATGAATTTGGCAATATACTCCCTCGTTGACTCACTATCCTTTTTAAAAAGTTGATTACTATACGTCCAACATATAGCCCCATCTTTGTAAGTGTTAAGGTAGCTTTATCTTATTAATTTATCACCTTAATTGTTGGTTGACTATGAGTCCTTGAGATATAAAATAATTAACATTGTCTTATTGAAAGGTAGCCTATAAGGCATTGTATTGGCCAAACATAGGTTCAACTGTCTATAGGTAAGATTGTTGGGACATATAATTAGCATGAGGCTATATATATACCTATGGAGTAGGTGGTATCTCATGTGTGATCATGCTCCAATACTATTGTGTTTGCATTGTTGGTGTGTGGTACCTAAGATGTGGTTGGGAACTTCCATACATTCTTATTAGAGTGCTTGTTGTTGAAAGATGCCCTAACATTTAGACAAAAAAAAGTGGAAGATCATTTTACCTTAACTCATTCTAAATCTAATTAAGTTGATTATTCATAGCCTACATGGTTTTATTAAGGATCATGATGTTATTATGGTAAGTTATATTTTTTGTACTCTCCATCTCAAACTAAATGACCCTTAAATTTGTATTAGATAACTTTATAAGTTGATAGAAAGAAGATCCTTTAAAAAGAGTCAAATATGGCTTATCAGAGTTTAGCCATATTGGTTGTAACCACCTACTACACTATCAATTCCTAAACAGTTATATATGTGATGTTATACTAAAGATGTACGAATGTCAATATACCCTCTAAAAGTTAGTGAAGGCGATGACATTAAGAATAATGGAAAAGTTTTAATATATATATATATATATATATATAAAGCATATAAGCCATTATATGGCATGTCTAATAAGGGTTGCTTAATTGACTCCTATATTGGCGAGTGGCTATCAAATTCTTCATGGTCATAAGATTAGCCTCTATCAATTGCATGTACTAACTGCTTATTAGTTATAATAATGAAAATTTTAAAAGAAGTTTTTAGGCATGGTGACTAATATGTTATTGTGTTAACAATCAGGTCCCACTGAGCATACTAATCTATTAATCTAATAAATAATATTGATGATTGATCACATGCCAATTCATTAATTGACCATTGATTTTCTTATTTCTTCCTTTCAATTAGGAAAAACTACAATTAAGAATTTAATCTTGAGTGGAGGCAGATAACAACCTCATAAATCAAATGAAATATAAAACTTTCTATTTAACTTTAACATATTATGAAGAAAGAGTAATGTAAAATAAACTAATTTGTATAAAAATGTAAAGAAAACGAAAGAAAATATAAGTTGTAAAGGTTTTAAAGCAAAATAAATTATGAAAGAAAGACAAATTATAAAAATAAATCATTTTTATAAAGCAAGCTATTGTTTCTAATTACTAGATAACCTTTTTAATATTGTTACAAGGATGGAATCCTACGCTAACCTCAATTTTTATCCATATATAAACTATTTAAAGCAAATCATAAAATCACAATATGCATCCTAATATAATCTGCATTCCTATCAATATATTGATGGGTTTCCTGTAACATATAAATACAGTGAAAATGATAAAAAATATATATATATTTAGGATTTTCATGGATCCCGTTAGACAATCTAGGGTCATTTAGAGTTTATGTGAAGATTACTTAACAATGAGTTGTCGCAAACCACAAGTCATCCAAGTGTCTCGCCTCTAACAATAATCCACACAAAACACCAATGAAAAATCTCTTAAAACCTTTTTAGGAGAGAGGAGTCATTATTCCTTAAGTGATAACTCTTTTTTTTATACTCTATCTATTTTTATAGGTAGAGAGTGTGGCCCATTAGGTTCTTAAAATGAAAAACTTAATAACCCTATAAACTTAACAAATCTATTTATAAGCATAACATCACACTTGATTAATTATTCTAATTTAATTTATAACTAATAGTTCTTCATGTGTATGACTCATTAGATTCCTAATAAGTTTTTCAAACATAAATCATAATCATAAATAAACTAAAATAAATTAATTAAATAATTAAATTTATTATTAATTCAATAATTGATTGATATATATATATATATTTGAAGATCAAATGCTCCGTCAAACAATGTGCATGATCCCCCAAATATTAGGAAAGTAATAAATGGTTTGATTTAATTTTTCAATGAGCAGTTTCTTAGTGTAATTTTCATCTTTTATTCAAGAATGTTCTGATTTAGACGTTATAGCATGAAATATATATACCTTGTCAAATCATGTTTGTTCTTAATATCATAGCCATTGAATATTTGAATAAGATTTGAAACTCATTTCAAATCTCATTTTACCTTACGCAAAGATTTCATAATTAATATTATTTGAGAACATGTGAAACATTTTCTCTAATTCATCTAGGGTGATGAATCCTCTCTTAATTTCTCAAATACTTTTATATAGTTCATGATATACTCAATATCTACTTGTTTGTTACCTCTGATTAGAACAACGAGTAGTCAGGATTAAAGCATAACATTTTCTATATAAAATAACTTAGTGATCTCAAGTCTAAGGATCACTTATATAACTGTCACGTGAGCCTTTCCATAAACACAAGTGATCTTTCTGTATGGAATTCTCATACAGGTCAGCTCGGTATACATGTCATCTAACAAGCACCTATATATTAACTCTATGTATCTCTCATACCTCAGCTTACAAGAACAGCTGTTTCATTTCATAATGATATTTCTCATACCTCAACTTATAAGAACAACCACTTCATTTCATAAACAAAAGAACATAATATGTATCAATCTCAACAGCTCAAATTAATGTTTAGTCTTAATAGAACATTAACCAAAAAAATTTAGAAATAATATTTTAATACAATAGGAATCTCATGATTATAACTAGTTTATAATTTCTTTTGCAAAACAATTTTGATCCAAGGACTTTATCTTAACTTTAGATTTACTAATCAAATATTATAATCATTAATTAAATATAAAAAAATATTAAAGATAAAAAAATCTTTATTAATAATAAATATGTTTTTACATAAAAAAAAAATCAATATCATGTTTAACCAATCAATTGACTACAAAGCATATACACAAACACATTTTCTTTCTGACAATCACATATTTCCTAACTAATTTGTAATATTTATCAATGTAATTAAAAAGACTAATATTCAAAATAAAATTTGATCTTCTAATCAATCACACAAACTCTTATCTCTATAATCAATCTTATCTCTATAATCAATTGTTTTTTTTTCTAGGTTGGTCTTGACTTCTAACTCTCATAGTTGATTATGACTTCTATATTTCTTAATTAGTTGCTTCCTGTCTTCCCTAATTGACTTGAACTATTTCTAAACCAGTCAATCTTACTATTATGGATCAATTTTAGCATTTTTTTTCTTGTATGATAGTGAACAACTAACGTTATTATTTATTAGAAAATAATATAAAATTATTTTTAGAGCTTTACCTAACAACTTAAACTTTTAAGTTGAGACCATTTTAATATAATATCAAAATCTTAATGACTAAACAGTTATAAATTCAAATTTCATCACATCAATTTTAATTAATTAAATTAATAAAAAAATTAAACACAGAATAATCATGAATATATATAAATTTCAAATCAAAAAAACTTTCACTTAAAAAATCTATTCGAGTAATATAAAATTATTATTGAAATTTCATTTAAATTTTTAGATTAAAATAATTCTTTAACATATTTAACAGACAACTATGAGCTCTTTAACTTGATTTCACCAAAAAAAAAAGATAAAAGAAAGTCTAACAGACCGGAAAGCAGGAAATCACCTGCACTGGTGCATGGCAACTTTGAAGTATTAAAGCTGATACTCCATTGAATTCATATATATCCCATGGTTCACATCGTCGTGTTATTGCCGCAATTCCGCCATTGCAATTGAGTATAGACAATGAATGTCTTGTATGGGATCATGTCCTGTTTACATTCGAACCTTATTTAAAACAATGCTGCAACTGTCCTGAAGTGATGGATTCTGGCATTCTGCATTCCACGATAATCGCTTAATTTTCAATTCCAGGCTCTTGCAAGGCTACCACCCATTCTTGTTCCTGTGGAGGACTAAATGCTTGCTTACAGTTAAGAATTTGAGATTAAAAACCGGGGAAGTCAATGTTCACAAAACACAAGGGAAAATCTAGCTCTCAATGTGAACCTGGCCACATTTTGAAGATGGTCCCACGTTCACTCACAGTTTCCCCCGTCAATCTCATTTTTCGCAATAACTCTCTGCCCCTTACCTTTCGCAATGGACCTGATGAGCATCTTCTCAATGATCCACAGCCTTCCCTTCCATACCCGACTGATGTACTGAGCAAATCTGAAACTGGGAGTCCCCTTTCAATATCTGGCTCAGAATCATAATTAAGGACTAGGGCGTGATTTTGGAAAGCACCGCGCAGCTGTCCTGAGACAGCACTGACCTCCGCATCCATGTCAATAGACAAACCTTGACTGGAACTTCTGGAATCCAGTTCCTTTGCCTCATCACACTCATTAGATACTAGTTTCAAGGCCTGAACAACCTCACCCATAAAAGGACGGTTCGATACCTCTGGTTGAACACACATTGATGCAATAGCTGCTACTTTTGCTACACTATCAAAAGGGACATCAGATCCTAGAGACGGATCTATAATTAATTTCAGCCCTTCTTTACTTGTTAGAAGCGGACGGGCCCATGTAACTAGATTCTCTTGACCAGGTGGCTGGGACATATCCACTGGTTTGCGTCCTGTTAGGAGCTCAAGAAGGACTACACCATAACTGTAAACATCACTCTTCACAAGAAGATGGCCAGTCATTGCATACTCTGGGGCGACATACCTGGATGAAATATTTATTAAGCATATTGAATCATCAAATTCAATAAAACACCAACACAACTCAAATGCAGGAACTTAAAGTAAGCTATAGATCAGCTTGGAGGTCGCTTAAATGTTAAAACAGTGTCTGACATATCCCTGTCTGACATTTAAAAAAACATAATTGAGCTGATCCAAGAAATATTTTTCCCCTAAAAAGGGAAACTAAAAGCTACCTAGTTACAATTCATGCAGGTCAATATAATCATTACCAACCAAGATGTCTGGTTTCAAGAACATCCAAATTCAGAAGTTCACCTTGGCATCATTTCAACGAGCTTTAATTTTATTTGATACGGATACATGTAATTTATGGACATTCAAATCTATTTTGCCAAAGACATGTTATGAATTCCAAATAGCTGTTTGTATGTATGGTAGGTCAGCATCTCAGTCATTAGAAGAGCTTAAGAGAAGATCCTGCACAACAGAGATCTGGACACAGGTGCTATGCTTCATAGATGTTCTACAACCATCTAGTTAGAAGACAATGTGGTGGCAACTATTGTACTTTCTAGAACAAGGAGCAGAAGCTAACTCGTGTTGTACCTGTTGTACCTTCTAAAACCATAATATGGTCATATAGAACTTCTGGCAGCAGAATCTAAACCCGGGACACCCAGCAACATCCAGAATGCTGAGCAATTATGCAGATACATGGATAGTATGCAATGAGCATGTCACCTCCATCTATTGTTCTCTCAGAGCTAGTTACCACCCAATACATGATTAAGGTATGACAAGCTACCAACCATGGGCATTACCTTGTAAGGCCTTAGTGTTATGTGTCTGGTGGAGTCATTTAACTAAAGTGATATGATAGGATTTCATGAAGTCTGGAAGATGAATTCTTACCCAAAAGTTCCCATGACACGTGTTGATATGTGTTGATTTTCCTCATCCAAGGCAGTCCTAGCCAAACCAAAGTCTGAGACTTTTGGTGTGAAATCGTGTTCCAACAAAATGTTGCTGGACTTGAAGTCCCTGTGTATCACACAAGGGCTTGAATCCTCGTGTAGATAAGCTAGACCTCGAGCTGCACCAAGTGCAATCTTGATCCGAGCATCCCAATCAAGAGAAGCAGATCCTTTATCAACCCCTGATAAATAAACAACATACAGACAAGCATATTCATGTTGTAGGACATTGACCCTTTTTTTTTTTTAAAGAGAACTTTCTCTATCCAAATATGAGTACTCAGAAAGAGCAAGGGTGCTACCATGTAGATGAGATTCCACACTGCCATTTGGTATTAGCTCATAGACCAAGCTGCGTGAACGCTCCTCCGTGCATATTCCAATCAACTTGACCAAGTTTCTGTGATGAAGGCGGCTAAGCATCTCAACCTCTGCCAAGAATTCTCGACCACCTTGCTGATCATCTCTCTTTAGAACTTTTATTGCAACTTTGGTCCCATCTTCTAGAACACCACAGTAAACACGCCCAAAGCCACCCTCCCCAAGTATTCTTGAAGCATCAAAGCTATTGGTGGCTCTCTCTATGTCACTTGTGCTGAAGGTCTTAGCAGATCCTGCATACGCTGGAATACTAGATCCAAAGGATAATGAGGCAGAACTAAGACCACTTCCAACCAATGACCCAGCAATACCTGGAAATTGTGTTTTCCCTTTTCATTTCCAAATGAAGCAAGACTTTTGAATTGTTCATATTTCCATATATTACTAAATTAAACGTATTAGAATAGAAGCACAATGATTATCTACTAAAGCATGTTAAATGCACAAGGAAAACATGTAAAATATGAAACTGATATGTGAAGTCCAATATATAAATAACATATTTGTATAAACTTGGAATTTTTCAACATTCCATAACTTCTTTTTCTCTGTTTTACCTTGTCAAGTTCCATCACTGTGCTACCTAATCAGTCAAATTCTGAATGTTCCATAAGTTTAATGTTTCACTCCTTAAAATCATTGATTCCTCGAGCTGATAGGCTAAACTGCAACAGGCTTTAAATACAAGTATTACCTGATGGTTTCACAACTGAGGGTGGCAAAGGCTGCAGGACTGTTTCTGATTGACTAGCACGGTCTCTATGTCTAAACAGCAATGCCCAAGCAACAGCAGAGAATAAAACTAGTGCTACAACACCTGACAGAGCAATAATAGCAATCACGCCACGACCAAGCCCATTTTTATGCTTCCTATGTACATCAACCCCTAGGGGCTTTATTGTCCTTGCATTGTTGTCATCACCAGAATATGGCCCATCATCAATTATAGCAATTCCAGAAGGTGCCAAAGGTGGAGATGGAGGTAAACCTATAAATGAAGCACTTTTAGATATATATCTAGGAAAAAAATAATAAAAAGAAAAAGAAAAAATTGTTCACGTTAAAAAGAACTCTTATACCTAGATAGCGCACATATAATACTTCATAGTCACCAAAAAAGGAAGGGTTTATAACCACTTGTTTGTGCCAAAATCTTTGATAAATAAAAAAGGCAGTTGTATTATCAAATCTTTCTCCAAGGGGAACCAAGTCAACGAGGATGATTGTCTTCTCTGGCTGCTGGCTGGCAGCATTGGCCCCAATAATGTGAACTTGGCTTTGTTTCATAAAAACGCCAGTGGCAATTTCCTGAGCAAGCTCTGAGACTAAAGGGAAAAAGGTATACAGTGCAACACTAACGCTCAGTCCTACTTGCATGGGCAAGACACAGCCACATGGTGACCCAGGAGGAGTATTTGTGTACGGCTCTGTGCACACAGTTGCTGAACAATCTGCAGATTCGATGAGCACGTGCATTACATTTAAGATTCGATGAGCATATGCATTACATTTAGGACAATAAGGAACATTATAGGGACAATATAAACAAACTTTAAAGTACAAGAAGAGAAGCACGTAAGCACATATCTGTGTACCTTCATTAGGAGGTGGAGGTGGCAATGTGTGGAGTGGTGGCAGGGGGGGCATCTTGGGAGTCCTTGAAGAAAAGCCAAGAGGAGTAGCTTCAGGGGAAAGAACTGGCACTTGGAAATGTAAAGATAATCAAAAGGTAAGCTATTGAGCATGTAATGAATGAAATAAGTAAATGTAATGCATAATGAACTAAAAAGGGAAAACAAAACGAAATGAAGACAAGCTTTTCTTACTTTTTGTCCAACCAGATACTGCAGTTGGAGAGGGTGAAGGAGCAGGTGAGATATTGGTCACTGGTTTAGGAAAGGGGTAATGCGATGCATTAATTGAAGAATTTACCATACAGGAACTGCATTAGAAACTGAAACGACCTTCAAGCTACATGCTCTAAATATAAACTACTAAAACAGTCAACTATTATGATACCTGGAGAACTAAGAGGTGGAGGAGCATATTGTCTATGCCGGCTTATTGGAAGAAATGACAGTGGGATGACTGGTCCTGTAAAGGGCATCAAAACACAATCAAACCAAATATCTGAATGTTAAGAACATCGCTAACCACATGGTTATCTAATTTAAGAACTTCTCAAGTGATCTTGTGTTAGTGTATATGTCTTGTAACTAATCAGTTGGTTACACGTGACATTGATTTTATTCATGTAAATATATTTAATTTTAATAAAGACTTTATTTATATTTAATATTCATCAAATATTTAATTAATAAATATAATATTTAATTAATGAATCTAGAGCAAATATAAAGTTCCTGGAACAAAAATGTGTTGCAATGAAAATTATAAAGTTGTTATAATTATGAGATTCTTATTGTATCAAAACATTGTTTCTAAATGTTAGTCAATACTCTATTAAGACTAGACATTAATTAGAGATGTTAAAACTGATATATATTATGTTCTTTCTTTTATGAAAATAAACAATTGTTCTCATAAGCTGAGGTATGCAGGATACCTAGAACTAATATGTAGATGTTTTTCAGATGACATGTATACTGACCGACCGGCATAAGGATTCCATAAGGAGAGATTACTTATGCCTATGAAAAGTCTCTCGTGATGGTTGTATAAGTGATCATTAGATTAAGATCATTAAGTTATCTTATCTAGAGAATGTTATGCTTTGATTTTTCTACACGTTGTCCTAATAAAAAATAACAAACGAGCAAATATAGGATATAACATAAACTATATAAAGATATTTGAGTAGTCAAGAAAAGATTTATCACCCTAGGTGAATTAGAAAAAATGTTTCATTTGTTTTCAATTAGCATTGATTGTATATCCTTGTACAAGGTGGAATAAGAGTTTCAAATCTTATTCAAAGAATTAATGACTATGATATTAATAACAAACATGAGTTGACTTAGTAGACACACTCCATGCTATAATATCTAAATCGAAACATTATTGATGAAGAGATAATAATTACACTGAGAAATTGATCATTGAAAGGTTAAATCAAACCAATTATGACTTTCTTAACATTTGGAGATCAAGATAGGTTGTTAGATATTGTACTTGATCTTCAAATATAAATTAATCAATTATTGAATTAATAATAAATTAATTTGTTTAATTTATTTAATCCTATTTTATTTAGGATTGTAATTTATATTTAGACCAACTTATTAGAGAACCTAATGAGTTAAACACACAAGAACCATTAGTCAAAAACTAAAATGGAATGATTAATCAAGTGTAATTTGATTATAAATAAATTTTAGAAATTGAGGATTATAATGTAATTTATATAGGAAATTACAATTTTAGACCTAGAAAAATCAAGTAGGGACTTGGTTGAATAAATTTCTAAAATTATCCTGAAATAATATATATGATATTATTCAGGAAGCAAATTGATATTTTACCATATATATGGTTTTCAGGTTTTATTATAAATAGAATAGTATATCTCTTATTTTCTATTTAGTAGTAAAAAATACAGAAATTCTGTAGGTTAAAAAACACCTGAAAAACACAAGATATAGCAATCCTTTTTTCCAAAAAAAGGTTTAAAAAATTTACCACTAGTAGTTTGTGTGGATTATTGTTAGAAGTTAGACACTTGGACAGCTTGTGGTTTGCAACAACCCAACCTTAAAGCAATTATTCAAAGCCAAAAAGAACATCTAATCTTTAGATAATTTTTGTATAAACCTTAAACAACTCTAGATCTGTCTAACGAGATCTTGGAACTCCCAAAAAAATTTAAAATTTATCATTTCCACTGTGTAAATGTATTTCGAGAAACTTAACACCTTGTTGTTTTAAAAAGGGAGCAAATGTTGTATAAGAGAATGAAGGAGCAAAGTCACTTATCTTGCTCCTTTCATAGTTTTGCTTATGAAAGGGGATAGAAGGTGAAGGCGCAAGAGAGTGATGCCATTTATCTAGAGGTGGTTTAGGGGATGACAAAGGTGAAACAAGAGACTCATTAGAGTGTGCCTCACGGCTTTTCGTGAAGGAGCTTCAGCAGAAAAAGAATTGGCAAATTTTACCGTTAAATTCCAAGACTTCATACTAGTGCTTCATATAATTGATTCTGGTGAAATTTTCTTGCAAGAAAGTATACCTTTAGCTGGAGAATGACTCAAGGGAGGTAAAGTTCCATTTGGTTGTGCAGACACTGGAATTCCATTTTTTTTATGGTCAATGCTTGGGGTAGAAGCAGAGGAGTAGGAGACATTTGGACCTGCAATGTTGTATGAGAGAGAATAATGTGTAACATTGCCCAAGTCTAAAGAGTTTGCATATATGAAAATAGTTCCAGTAAAACTATCTGGAATGGCACCTAGTCTTGTAATCCATGTGATAGTCATCAAGTCATGCAGTGCCAGTGCCACATCAACACAAATAATTAGTCATTCAAAAGGCAAAATGATTAAAATAAAGAGAAAAGGTGAGGAAATTAAGTTTTCATGTTGCACAAAAAGGCCTTATTTATGATATGACGACAAGAACATAGAAGATAATCTAGTAGCTTTTTCCGAGTACACATCAAGTGCTTTTCAAGGACACGGTCATTAAATTTGTACAATGCAACAACATTTGAAATAATTAGTCATTTCAATTGGGAAGAATGATTAATAAAAGCAAAAAGAACAAGAAAATGAGTTTTTCATGGTACTCAAAGTGACCTTGTTGAATGTGAGTTGAAAAAAAAAAAACAAAAAAGACATATCTAGTGGCTTTTTCCAAATACACATTAATTTTTTTCCAAGATCATGAAATAAAGCTGCATTCCATCAATTTTGGAGATTGTAATGGCAATTTTCAAACTATTATTTAAAGCAGCATTATCATTTTAGTCACATTGACCATGTTTTATAACAGGCCTTAGTGACACATCACTATAAATTAAGCAAAAGAAGGTTGCTGAGAGAAGACTTTTGCCCATTCCTTCGGCCATGGACTCTCAATTGACACATTCATTGTATTACAAAGTTCAGCAGACATTGAAACTGAAGATGTGGAATGGTTCAATGCTAAAGGAACAACTTCACAAATGAAAATAAATTTGCAGTTTTTCTCTCTAGTAGAACCTGATAATGTAGAAGGAGATTCTCCAGGCATAACTGGGTGGGTTGCTGATGAATTTTGCGGCATTGCTCCAATTGGTGATACAACTGGAACTGCTGTTATCAAAATAAAAGAACCAACATAATTCATTAATTTGAAATTTCGGAAGGAAAAATTAAAAGAAAGAAAGGGCTTATTCATATATATTGAATGTATCAAAGCACACCAGATGGCCTTGCTGCCGGTGCAATTGGGGGAACTGCTGGATGATTTTGTTTTGATTTCCTTGATGGAGACACAGCTGATATCGAGTTTGTAAAAAAAAAAACAAAAAAAAAAACAAAGGAGAACAAGAAAAAGAATTAGGAACCTGTTGAAATAGATTCTACCAGAAGAGTCACAAAACAATACTAAATCTATACCTGGAGCAATTGATTTTAGGATGGGAGCACCGCTGAAAAATATATCTTTTTTAGGGGAACTTGGTGATGAAGCTTTGGGTGCACTTGATTGGCTGACTGTTGAATTTTTTGGAGACTGTCCTGAAGGTACTGCAGCTAGAACCAGACATTGTAACAAAGGCACTTGTTATAGAACCAAAGTCAAATTGAAATTACTCAACAAAACAAGCATTAGAAAGTTATATACCTGGAGCACTCGACACAGAGACAGGAGTATGCCTAACTGGTGCCTCTCTTCGATGAGCACTTGGCGGCTTGGGTGGCTCATGCCCTTGATTAAGCGTGGGTGGAGGAGCTGTATTATATGTTGGAGATATAACTGAAATACTTGGTGACAAGGATGGTACATGTCCTTGAAAAATCAAGGGAGGAGTTGTTACTACTGGAGGACTAGGGGAATGTAATGGTACAAGCCCTGTGATTGTTTGGGGAACTGGGGCAGATGTGATTGGCGGCAATGCAAGTGGGGAGGGTACATGTGACCCTGTATTTTCAAACCAAAAGTATCATAAAATGATCTCGGGATTAGTAACAGTTTACGGTGATAGTTTATGCTAGTTACCATTTGTCTGAGACTCTGAGCTTGGTGCACTGCTTCTGAATGGCTGGAGTTGGGGACCAGGTGTTCCTTCAATTGGAGAAATATCAGAAACAATTGCTGGAGTTGGGGATATCTTGTCACCTGAAAAAAGATTGAGTACCAGATTTAAAACAGCATATATGAAACTCGGCATTTATTGTAAGTTTCAAACTAAAATATTCAATTTGAAAAATATCAACCAGAAAAGACACAAGAGCATAGTTCTTAACAACATTAGCACATATGATTTGCTTCTGCTAGTATCATGAAGCAGAATTTTCTTTTTCTTATGGGGTTAAGTATCTATGTTTTTCTAGTCTATGTATAGGAAGAATTCAAATGACAACTCATTAGATCTACACTCTATTGATTTTAAAACTCCATAACTTGGATATCTTTGTCCTTGAAGAGAAGTATTATACTATATGAGAAATTTTTAACAAATCAGACTGCGGGCAAGGGAATCAAAGCAAGACGACATATCAATGCAGCAGAAGAAATGCCGCTGAATTGTATGAAGTTCCAAGAACCATCAAAACTATGGAAGCAGCTCACGATAATTGTTGTTGTAATGCATTTCCATAGTTGATCCGTGAGCGGGACTATGGAAGAGAACAGATTGGTATAACTATTAGCTAGCTCCCTTTGGTGTCTCAATTACATCTACAAGCTCTGATCTACGGTTACAAAATTGAGGGGGGAACATTTTTATTAAGTTTTTGGTTTACTACTAGCAAACAATCTCAGATCAACAAAGACACCACAGTCCGATTTGGTTCCTATAAACTCTTATATCTATTGTCAGCTTCTTCACATTACCATTGGCAACACGAAGTTTGATAAACCCAGATAAACAAAATGATTGCTTGATGAAAAAAAAATCCTAATTTAATCCAATTCTAACAAAGAAGAGTAAAGATCATAAATTTACCAGTAGATCCTTGAACTGTGAAAACAAAGCCAATGGCACAGAGTTTGAGCAGCAGCTGAAGAATGGCTGGCACCATAACCAACCCCATCCCATCAAGCACCAAGATTTCAAAAAGTCTACAAGGCCCTCCTCAAAAATCACAAAGCAATTGAAATTAAAACAATAATAACTAAATGGCAAAGAAAGACTAGTTTTTTTTCTTTTTAGTTATGATAATAAGACAATGGAGTGAAAGATAACTTGAAGCAATAACAAAAAGGAGGTTAGATTGGATTATTTAGCAACCACACACAAGCTTTGTAAGGAAAGCAATTATTCATAAAAACCCAAAAGAACCCAAATTTATTTGAAGTTCATGCTCCAAACTTTTGAAGATTGACATGTATAGTAAAAAATATATATATATATAAAAAAAAAAAAACTGCTTTCACTGACATGAGTTTAGCATTCATTCATAAACACATTAACTAAACTGACCCCAAAATAAACCCAACAGAACATGCTAACTGGGAGCTGTGCAACAGAAGGCAGAAAAAGGCTTGGGTAGTTAGGTGGGGCAGAGAGGGGGAGAGAGAGAGAGAGAGAGAGAAATGTGAATTTTGGTTAATGTATAAATTAAATTAACGGGGAAGATTAGATTTGAGTGGTGTGTTGATGGGAATTAAATGGAACTTTTTAAAACTTCAGGATTGTGTTAATGGAGTTGCTTAACTCCATTTTCTTGGTTTCTGTCTTTTTCGTTGATCCTTTGAGACAGTGACAGTGAGAGAATGAGGTGTTTCAATGAGTAAACAAATCTGACACATGACTTCACCTGTGTTCTTCATTTGCTACGCATGTGTTGTAAAAGCATTTTAAAAAAATAATAATTTTTTTTAAATAATTTTTGTATATATTTTAAGATTATTTTAATACACATAAATGCATTATTTAACCTACATGTATGTGATTGGTCTGGGACCTCCACCTGCTGACCTTCTAATTCATGGCACATGATACAAGACAGTATAGTCCATAAGATGCACGTTGAATATCCTATCGTTAGCATGGGCGCATATGTGAGTTCAAAGTTATATAAACAGTGTTGATGAAGGATGTATGTTCTCTTAAACCTCACTATTTTCACCTTCTCTATACGTATAATGGTAATGGCCTCTTTGTTAGCACCATCGTTTATACCCTCTTCTGCTTAAGCAACTCTCGTATCTATTTGGAAACGCGATGCAAACAGTATTTTTAAAAAATTTAAATTTGTTTTATATAAAAAGTTAATTTTTTATATATATGTTTTAGATCGTTTTGACGTGCTGATCTCAAAAATAATTTTTAAAAAATAAAAAAATATCATTTTAATACATTTCAGCACGAAAAAGTTATTTAAAAATTGTTTACACCAGACTACTCAGTTTTCTAAGGACGATTTATAAGAAGTGTCAGCATCATCTTTATCAAGAATTTTGCAAACTGAATGACTCTTTTTGTTTGAAAATCATGAAAGTTATTTTCTTATTTTGGAATCAAATTACAAATTTTATACATGTTTTACGTGTTAATTGGAATTTTAAAAAACTTTAATCAAAAACCTCTAAATATTAAGA
>Ga0307513_10000371_pt1 | contig 65298 bp, 68 predicted proteins | sample 15_EM_MG_FD_202174 | JGI IMG/M metagenome (GOLD analysis project Ga0307513, IMG submission 202174) | Populus trichocarpa ectomycorrhiza microbial communities from riparian zone in the Pacific Northwest, United States - 15_EM | ecosystem: Host-associated > Plants > Roots > Unclassified | place...
AGACCCACCCCCCCCCCCCCCACTTTCTCTCCGCCCTCCGCCCCCCCCCCTCAGAACTGACGATCGTGGGAAAGAGGAGGGGGCAAGGCAAAAAAAAAAAAAGAGCTATGATACCATATTATTATTATGATTATTATTATTATTATTATTATTATTATCGTCCACGAAATTAAAATAAATAAATTAAAATTTGGTAAGAGAAATCGAATAAACCCTCTCGAATAATAATATCTCTTCCCTCTGGTACCATAACGGTATACCTAGGGGGGTAACTTAAGCATAAGCGAACTCGAATTTTACCGGCCATGATGAGAGAGTGTGTGTAACCATACGAAGGACTGATCTTGGCGTCTTTTTTTGTGAGGGTGGAAAAACGCTAGGAGAAACTCTGCTACTGTAATAATATTATATCACGCTCGAGCCACTGCGGCCCCTCAATGTCCGACCCCCCCTTGTTAGCTGATAGGGTCGGAAGCTGGTTAGGGTAAGCTTGCTTCGCCCTTTGTTCAGTGCTGTATGTATCATACTGTACATAACAGGCTATCATACCTCTTTTTCTCGCACCGCTGACCCCAAATGTCCCAGCCCAAAGGAACAGAAAGTAGAACCGAATGACCATCAGTAAGACCCAGTCCAGAACAAGTATCATCCTGGAAAATACAGACCATTTCCTACTACCGTGCTCGAGTGCTGAGTTATGCTCGCGTGGTTGTCATCTTGGCAAGGGTCTCACTTTTACCCTCACCCATCCACGCCCTGCTACCGGCAGGGCTCCGGGAGCCCCTAAATTCGCGCGATAATGTCTTACACGGGAACCCTATTGCGCAACCCAAGACAACCAATCAATGGCCATTTTCGACAATGCCCGCACGAAGGAACCCACGACATAACTCGCGGGCAGCAGGGAAGGAAAAGAGAGATGAATGTTCTCATTGGGTGCCCACCGTTGGCAGGGCTGCCTCCTGCTACCAGTGCTGCTGCCACCGATCGATGCTGTAAAGATCGGACAAATGGAATAGTCTTGCCAGTAGTATCATCGGAGAAGGTGATTTTGCCGGGGTCTGGACTCAAACTCTGGGGTTCGGTACATTGGTCTGGATTGAATTCGAAGTATACACACGAAAGTTAAATGCGAATGCACGACGATGCCAATTAAAAGGGGAAGACGGAAAAAGTGGGAATGAGGAAGGGCATGATGAAAAGATAAAAAAGAAAATGGAAAGGAAAAAAACCCCTAACAGCCATCTTTTTATGTAGTATCGCCGGCTTGCCTTATTGTACTCCTGCTCGAAATGATATAACACCAACGTATTTAGGAACCCAAACAATGAGGATAGTGTGGATGAAAAAGTGAGAAAAAATGGGGGACGCTGATTCAAAAATGAAATGAAAAAAAAAAGAATGAAAAAATCACCCCCGATCTGCCCTCCCCGCACTATGCTCCCTCCGATCCCTAATTCACCCCTACCCCCAGTTATTGTGGCCTCCTAACGCAGCCTCCTGTTGTAAATTCTCCGAATGAGATTAAAATTGAAGCGAAAATCAAATGAAAATTAGGAAAAAAAAATCGATAAAGCCATCAACATAAGAAACATGAAAACCCCCAATGAGTACTAACGTCATTCGATATCGTGTCTTTGATCCTATGAAAACCACCCATTCTGCGCCATTAACAGGAATACGAAATGAAATACCTACTGTTTTCCAGCCTCCATGGACCCCCGTCTTTTCTAGCTCTTCAAACGTATAGTGAAAGCATTATAGCCCATCCCGCTGCTCAGATAAAAAGACAGATAAACGAAAAGGCCCCATAAAGCAAATGAAATTGGAAAAAAAGCGAGGGAAAAAATGAGACGAAAGCAAGGGGAAATTTTTCGGGGGGGCGAGCACAAAGATTTGCACAATATGAACTCGACGACATATCAAACCGAACCCCAATCCAAGATAATGCGCAGTACATAACTAGAATGGACACCGCTGAGCATAAAAGTACTCTTCTTGAATCCATAATATCTCGGCCGTAGCTACACAAGGAGCTCCTTCAAAATAAACCAGTCAGCCTATGCTGATGACTGCTGTTGAGCCGCGGAATCGAATGAGCTAGGCGGTCCGTACCCGGTCTGTTGACTCAAAATCGGTGGCATTGCATTGTGCTGCTGCGCCGTCGGCTGGTTTTGGGATCCAGAGTTCATGGGCGGCAATTGCAACGGAGGGAGCTGAACCGCGTTTGACTGCTGGGACTGCTGCCGGTGTGGCGAGACGCGTGGAGGAGGCATGGGCATCGACGACGTCGAGGATGATGGGGCACTCAATGGCGATGGCGTATGAGGCGGCTGTTGGGGCGGCCTGGAAATACCCGCGGACGAAGGCGACACCCCCGACACCGGCACCGGCGACCCGATTAGAGGCCCTAAATTGGGTGACTGGGAATGTGGTGGTGGGCCCCCATGGGGTAATTGAGTCTGCTGGGGCCCCGGGGGGTACCGATATTGGTTCGGAAGAGGTGCAGACGATGGCAGCGGGGAGCGCTGATGGGGCTGTCGCGGGCGAGGTGATTGATAGGGTGACGAGGTCGCGGAATGTGATAATGGAGGCGGAGGTGGCGGGACAGGTTGGCGGTATGGATACTCAGGTGAGATCCCATGCCCTTGAGATTGGTGCCCATAAGAGTTAGGTGGACCAGGGTAATTATGGTAGCTCTGATACTGCGGTTGAGAGGACGGAGGAGGATACATGTACTGATCATAACGCGAATGGGGATTATATGGCGGATCACCTCTTGAATCCCTTGGGCTAACCGCAATATCAGAAGTCCTTCGACGTTTTGCTGGCTCGCCGCCATAGGGCGGATAGTCGTGATTCGGAGGTTGAATGAACCCCGGTGACTGGTAAGGTGGCCGAGAATCATTAGACATCGACATGTAGGGCCTAGCCGGGTGGGGGTGGGGGTGGGGGTAGTCCTCTGGCCGCATGCCCGGCGGAGGTCGTTTTCTGGATCACTTTATTAGCTAATGATATGGAAATAGGGAAAACAATTCTCACAACAATGTACGTGGCTCCTTTCGAATCCGTAACCGAACTCCTTGATCCCCAAACGATCGAGACAAAAATGTGGATTCAGACATCCCTGGAAAGTTCTTTGCCGCATATACTAGACAGGGTGTTAGATTAGTCCAACTGGGAGGAGTAACATAACAAACCAGTGAAGGGCTCTGAAGTTATAGATTTGATGTGTACAACTTCATTTCTATCATGTTCGTTAGTAGTCTCCTAAGTAGATATCAGAAAAGGTGATTACCCACTTTAACATTTCAAATAAACTAAATCTCAAACGGAATTCACCCTCAATCTTAACTGACAAGTCACCAAATACGAAGAAGCCGCCATCTAACCACATCAGCTCCCGTTCCAATCGATCTCTCCAGGGAGTGAAAGAAATTACCACTATTATCGATGTCCTTCAACCTGTGTAGGGATGAAACTAATGTTCCAGCCAACGCTTGGTGTGGAGGTATAGGTGAAGGCGAATCATGCATAGAACTGTAAAGATTCGTACACATGAAATAGTATGGGCTCTGAAGATAGTTTCTGCATATGAAGATCGATCAGCATCTGAACCCAACTTTTAGAGATATAATCAACATACTGAGCCGGGTCAGTGTCATCCCGAATCTTCAACTGGATTATTGGCGGCGGGTCTACTGGCTTCCGGTCTAAACTCCCACGAAATTCAGTACTCCATTCTCCCGGGCTATATGTGGAAGGGCTAGAAGTGGAACGAACCCTTCTCTTTTACTCCGGCAATCCGTGCCCTTTCAGGGCCTTGTCGAATATGCAATTCATAGTCCTCGCTGTGAATAAAGGGTTAACCATTGCTCCCCTATGTTAATTATGCTAATGCAAGGGATAAGTGAGTGCAATTCGTTACCTTCTCAGCCCCCTCCCTACTCGAGAAGAGGCGTCAACAAAAGTGTGAGAGTTCATCCAAGCTTTACTCGAGTGATAATCGAGTTTGCACCAGAATTGATTGAAGGGTTGATTCAATATTCTCAGGAGACCCTGAGGAGTAGTTATTACGCCTCCGGATCAATCTCACGAAGTGCTTTCGAGGCTAAAATGCTGTGTATCCAAGCAAACTCCGGTAATGCGGTGGTGCGAAGGGGGGGGGCCTAGGGTTTCACAAACCCAAAGCTCTCGAGGCAATGCGAGGGTATGGGTTATATGGCAGCGATCTTGACGAGACACACCCAAGCGGAAGCCCGGGCCACTTGATCGACTTAGCGGGCGGCTACAGCGTTGATGGTTCGCGAAAGCTCCTTGCTGCACGCTGCTGCGTCTCCTGTATTCTCTTTTCGTAAAAGGAGTCAAAAATTCACACTCGAGTGCTCGGCCATGTGAAAACGGATAGGGCTGATAGGGTCGTGGATATTGCGTGCAATAGCTTCCCCTGCAGAAGTATGCCGTCTCCCTTTCTCTTTCTTTCCTGTTGGCTGGAAATATACAAGGACGAAATTTTTCTCCTTCGTTTATCTTCCTTTGTGCCTTTATTCCCTCCTTCTGTTTCCCCTCAGCGGAAGGCTATTTCCCTCGCTTGGTCCGACTCCGGCTATGACTTTTTTCCCCCAGACCCTGCTCCCCTCCTTTTGTCGACGTTGCAGTATATCCTCACTCCTGCCTCTTCTGCTGCGGTGTCCTTTCTCAACGCTTGAACCCACTTGACGCCTCAACTCGATCACGATGCAGTCCGTAAAGTTTCGAGAGAGTATCTAAGAAAATCTATTAATTTCCCCGCAGCTCTGATTCCGTTCGAGTTGGTTGAAACAGGGTGCCAAAAGCGAATGGATGTTGGCCCAATGATGCCAAGCGAACGAAGACTATTGTAACTGTGACTGCAACCAGGAATTCGCAAACCCGTAAACCCAGATAGCGCGAGGTGGCGTGGATAGGAAACCTGGAGACTGGTTGAAGTTGCGTTCCAAGAACCACAAAATTGACCGCAGTGTATACAAGCCGGGAGAGCAACGGCAACAGGCCAAAGCGAAAAGAAAACAAAAAAACGAAAGAAGGAATAAAAGAGAAAGAGGCAAACGTGCGAACGAAAGCAGAAAGCTACCGAGAAGATGTGTAGGTTGGTATTATGTATGATACGTAAAGAAGAAGGTAATCCGGAGGAGGGGATGGAGGGAGGCGGTAGGGTAGCGACGGTAGGCCGGGCGTGACAGGCTTGGGGGGGTAAAGGGTTATTGTTTGCGGGTTTGCTTGGTATCAAGCTTGACGGGAAATAAGGATTGAACTAAGTGACCGGAATTCAATGTATAGGATGATAAGTTAACGGAGAATTGTGTGTTGTCCAGTTGCCCGCTATCCAACTCTCACTCAAATCACTTACTCTCGTCTCGTCTTTTTTTTCCTTTTTCCCTCTTTTTTTTCCCCCACGGCCCAGCCCTTTTCTTTTTTTTCTTTCTTTCCCTTTCTTTTCTCCTCAAGATCTCTTTGAGGACTACCGGTGGCTCTCTAGATTCTGCAACCTTCCCTAGTTTGCTCGGTGGTTCGGAAAATGCAAACAGTCGCGAGCTGTCAACGGAAATACTTTTTGAGTTGATGCAATTAAAATTAAAATATGCCCGCTCTCAAAGTTTTTTCGGAGTGCTGCAGGATGTGCACGCGCCAGCAGTAGTCAAGACAGTGGCAGGACTAGAGATGGAAGGGGAGAGGGCGGAGGGAGGGGGGGGTGTGATGGATTATGGGTATGGGAGGGTTGGTTGGAGGGATGAACGGGGGGACGGGGAAGGGATCTTGGGCAACGTGTGAGTGTGTGATATTTCTGTACAACGGCTTGCAGATTTGGATGGGAAGGGTTGAGGAAGCAGGACACAGCGCCAAAATGGGACTTGACAGTTTGACTGTTGGGTACCCAGTCTGGACAGGTTCCTACGGACCCCGAACTTCGAGGAAGGCAGCGCGCAGTGTCTCGGGTGACGAAATATGTGGAAGGGCAACACCAGGTGGGCAATTGCCAGAGACGAAGGGTAGGGTAGTAGTACCGGGGGGCAGGTAGGGGGGATGTGACAAGTGAGTATTAAGAAAAGAGGGAGAGGTATTATGAGTTGTAGTGTAGAAAGAAGTAGGCAAGAAGATGGTGGTGTGCCTGGGGGGGCGGGAAGTGATTCGGGAAAGATTCAATTGCGCAGTAGAGAAGGCCGGCCAGGCAGCACTTATGGCCGCAATTGCAAGGTCATCTATGTAGGAATTGGGATATTGCTAACCGCAGTAGTAGGCTACAAGGAAATGGTCGGCAGAATAGAGATATCGTTGTCCATGACGGATTGAGGCGGACGGATTTGCGGTGATCGAGAGGAGCCAACATGCCAGCACAGCTTGAAGGGGGGCGGGCAATGAAAAAGTTAGGAGAGAACCGAGCGGGTGGAAGCAAGACGGGTTACCGTACAAGCAAATCCAGATCACCCTAAAACAGTTTCAGTGGCGGGAAGCGAAGTATAGTAGCACCCGAGCAGGTAGCTATGAGCTGCGCATCACACAGAATTAATGTATGATACAAGTACAATATTATGTGCAAACAAACGTATGTACTGTACTGCACAGGGAGGTAGAAACTGGTATGAATAGGCCCATGTGCCGAGCGGTAGACTCGAAATGTACTTCAACATTCCCATTTTACCCTAGCAACACCCATCAGAAAGGTACGAAGCTTGTGCGGCTAGAAATTCGAAGGGTTGGGAGAAATAGAGCACCGGAGGTGAGAACAACTATCATACCACCACGCCATTAGATATCATGAGCGCAACTGCCACAACCATCCACGCCCCCACGTACAATATCATAACAGCACGAGTACCACCACCACCACAAGAAAAGTGTAAGAGATTAGAGGGGTGGTAACCACCATCTCCAGAGCAGCTCACGAGCAGCAGCCCCAAGGGAGTCGGCAACAAAGAAGCGTTTACCGCCACCACCACCACCACCACCACCACCACCACCATCACACTGTAGAATACCGTGCTATTAGATTGTGTTCTACTCCCCTTCTACACTTGCCGCCCTCCGGCTACACTTCTTCTTCTTCTGTGGTGAATTTTTTCACCCCCCCTCCTACTGATATCCTATTCATCCAACTCCTGTGTTTTGCACTCTGCCATATTTATTTTATTCATGCATTTATTTTTGGCCTCCTCGCAATTCCAATGGCTTCGATTCATGGCCCCCTTTCGGAGGCATGTTGTTGTTATGGCCCAGCCTTGCCCAGCCTGAGCTCAGCCTGCCCACTCCAGCCTGCCAGAGCATGTGCCGATAAATCGAGTCTCTGCCCATTCCTCGGTCGAGGCTGCTGGTGCACAAAAACGCTACCACAGTCCCGCTTTGCGCAACCCGTCGGTCCCTCTGAACCAGGTAGCATGTCTGATCACGGCTAAAGCTCCGGTACGCTATGCGCGAGAATCCTCACACCCTGGCCCGTCAGAGCCTGTTTATCTCTTGCGGATGGGTTTCTAAGTATGGTCCACCCTGGTCTATTGGCCATGTGAGTGTGATTTTTTGCTATTCGTTAGTCTGCAGCCTTGCGCTTGCAGCGATGCTTGAAAGGCTATGGGAGAGGCAGGGGACTAGGAAAAAGAAAATATAATAAGAATAATATATTAGAATCGGAAAAAAAAGAAATAAACTCAAAAGCGTCAGGTCAAAAAATACAAATAAAATAAAAATGAATAAAATCAAGCTGGGAAAAAAAAGAAACGAAGGAGAGAAAATGGGAAGGGTCCCCCAGAGAGGGAAGGTTGAGGGAAAGGAAAAAAAACAAAGTGATAAGATGTCGCCAGTCCGGGTACGCCGATACGTCGATACGCGGACCTTTCTTCCCTCTGGTCCGTTGATTTGAATCAGCTCCACGTTTTTGTGGCGTGGAGGAACCGTTGCGCACGGCAGCACCAGCTTTCTCAGGGCCAGTCTCCCAGGCAGAGACTAGGCCAATGACCAAGGGTACTGTTACATAGTGTATAATTGCTTTTCTCTCTCGCTTGTTGAGAGAAGGCCCATGCACCAATAGAAAAAGGTAAATCGCACCTCTCAAAAGACTGAAAAAAATCCGTCGTGGAACAAGCAAGAACAATTGTGATCGGAGGCAGGCAGCCTCAGTACCCGGACTCCCTCTGTCTTGGTACGACCAATTTCCTGGGTAATTTACCCCTGGCACTGTACAAGCACTTGCTTGCTCCACCTCACTTTTCCCTCATTCGTTATTCCACCCCGATTCTCTCTCACAAGCACAACCAGATTCCCGAATCTCCTGGTGGCTAGGAAATAGGAGAAAGGAAGGGTAGTAAGGAATAATGGAAAAAAGCATAAAGGCGACCCGACGGCCGCCGATGCCTCCGTCGAACAAAAGGCTACCAGACAACAGAGGTCCCAAAAGGAAAAATGCTTGCCGCAACTGCGGCAGGCCCCAAGACAACAACAGAATGGTAGCCAGGGTTCTACTGCCGAAAACCCCATCTAACGCCTTCTAGCGGTCCGTTTTTCTTTGTCACCCACACACTGCCTGATCTAGATCGAAAGAAATATATTAAGTGCACATACAATTGTGCCTGATATAGCTGATCCGGTAATGAGCCCATCCGATTCATGGATGGTAATCTGAGGGCGAGACCTGAGGAAAACAGGACGGGACGGACAAGCGAAGGTCAACAGCTCCCCCCCAGCAGACAGAACCAAACACGAATAAATAAATCGTCCCAAAGGCATCTGGCTCTTTTGAAGTTTTGGGGTTGGTAATTATGAAGAACACGGGGGGGATAAATTGACCTTGCCCTACTCAAATATGCAGACTTTCGATGATAGGATCAAGCAAAACGCCACACTTTTCCCGGCAGGGTGAAACATTCGCTTACCATTTCCTTCTCGTGATCCAGATTCTCCGTGTCTTTCTCCGTGCTTTTCCCTTCTAGTTTGTCTCTAGCATGTTTCCACCGTAGCACTCTTGCTTCCACAAGTTGACAAGATGACCATGTGCAGGCCAAGAGGGTAACCTAATAGTATGACGAATAGAGAATCATCCGTGCACCAAATATCACTTATTTCCCGGCACAAGGGGCCAACCGTGTTCTGAAGTGGTCAGGGGGTGGGTGGGGGAACAAGGGGGATAAGGGACAGGGAGCTGCTGTAACCTACTGTACGAGTAGACTCAGTGTGCTCGGTGGCGATAGTGATGCGCACGAGTTATGATACCGGGGAGTATGAGCACCATACTGGTACGGTACTCGAGCAGAGCAATGCACCGCAGCATGCACCTTCCCAATGCCGGTTGTATTGTCTTCGTTGCATTCGCAGTTAAGTGGCTTATACACCTACCTCAGAAGCCCACCTTCTTGCCTTTTGCCGTGATATGGATTCTGCCACTTTTCCAACATGTTTGTGATCCTCGTAATTTCGCACCCTAAGATACTTGCATCGGTATACTGTAGAACCGCCTAAAAAACCCTTAAGCTGCATCTGACCTCACCTACCACATAACTGGAGAACAGCACATATTCTCTCACTCCAATTAACTATTCCCCTCTCGATGTTCAATTCGATCTTATTCTAATGTGGCAAAATGTGACAAGGCTTCCGATGCTGCGACAATCCCCATGCATGTTCGAGTTCTGCTCCTGGAGAACCACCTGCAACAGCGCCCGTGCACCGTGTGACAAGGGGGATTAAGAGGTTCAAAAAGGGTTTGAAGGTGGTGTGGAGTATTCGGGGTTGCTGATACCGGCCACTAAGGCTGTGTCGGGGGTCAGCTCGATGGGATATTGGAAAATCGATCTTCTATTTCATCCTGCAGCAGCCGAGAAAAGTTGCCTCTGCTCCCCCATTCCAACAGTAGCCCTAGACGCACTCACGGCCCCATCAATAGCATCCACCACACCACATCAATCCATCCATCCATCAAACGCACCCCTCCTCTGATCCACACATCCAGCACATACCGCATCCTTATCCACAGCACTATATCCAGCCCACCTAATCCACACTCTCTCCGATTTCCGGGATTTTAGCCACCGAATTCGTACTCGCTTGCTCACCACTCTTGGATTCACGAGTTGGTGCAAGGACCAGGTTAAAGACTAATTCGGAATTCTACTCGAGAGGAAGCTGTGAGGCCGGTAAGGGCACCAGAACATCCGAGCGCGTAAGGATAAAAACCGGATTACCGTTGGTTCCAATCCATGGTTGGAAAGGGAGGGAGGGAACCGAGCTCAAGCGAAACCCCCTTACTCTGGTTCGTAGCTTATAAATATCCATGTTCCGCAGCATCCAAGTATCAATCACAGTCCTCCCCATCGGACAAAATAAATAGAGAGTGCAGTAAAAAATATAAAAAAAAACCCCTGCCTAACCTTTCCAGTCTTCCTTCCCTCCCGACAATCACTTTCGCTCCTCTCGATATTTGTAGGGGTCGGTAGACCGGAGATAGCGGAATAAGAGGAGAAATGGTTTTTACTGGGCTTGATGTGTGCCACGAAATGTGATTCAGCCACCAGACATCTTTCCCGGTTCTGTGCCGACCCCCTCATCCCACCACCACCATCCATCTCCCTCCCAGGCCTCATCTCCCATCTCCTTTCTAATTTCTCCGGTACAAGTATCTTTATTTTCTCATTTCACTCTAATCTTTTTAAAATAACCACATCCACTCTGCTGATAAGATTTTTCCATTGCCAACAATGACTTGTATTTCAGTCCCCATCGTTCACATCCGAGCCCAGAATGCAGAGCAAAAATGCACCAGCAGGCGGGGGTACTGTACGAGTGCAAGTACCGTTTATCCAGAGGTCATGAGGGTACGGTACTCGTACAGTTGCAGACAAGAAGTATCCGAGAGCAGGGGTCATGAATTCGTATGGGCGCTCAGATATGCAGGGAATTTTTGCCATATATTTTGCGAATCCCTGTATCCGGGCACTTCTTGCCCGCTCGGAGCACTAACCAAGGGTCTTATCCGCCAGCCATTCTCTCCCCCCATCCATCCGCACATCGCGCTCGTACATCCACAGAATATATTACGCATCCTGCACCATACCCCACCGGTACATTTTAAACTCCCACAATTGCACCGGTCTGGTATGTCCTGGGACAATTGAAGCAAATGAGGGGGGTAATTTTTTAGTGCCTTTGACGCAGAGCCGTGCGGGTGCAGCATGGGTGCAGTCCCTTTCACTTTGTTCGCCAGATAGAAGATCACCCCTCACACCCTCCCCTCCCCCATCCACCAACTTGCATGGTTACATCATAAGATCATGGAAAAACGGGTATCAATCATTTCCCACACTTTCTACATCGGTTCAGTCCATACTCGGGGATGAACGCGGGCGACCGGACGCTCAAGGATCAGGAGGTGCCGAGGCTTCTTGCTTGTTCAAGCAGCTTTCCCACCGAACTCGTTTTTTTATTTCCTACGAGGGCGCTAACGGCCAGGGCTCCAGAATCTCGGGGTGTCCGATCACCCACCTCGATACCAAGCACCTCTAGACTAGTGCGGGGAGAGTAGCTTACCGGGGACTCCTAGCGTTTTCCCAAACTTTAAACAGCTCAAACCGATCTAGAGGAGGGTCTTGTAGGGAGCACTAGTACTCTTAGGTTTGTTATGCACCTCACGGTGGGTGGGGTGTTCAAGGTCTGCTCTACTCCAGTCCCCCCTCCATCCCCGCAGCACGACTACCGTACTTGGCTCGGCGCTATTACCGACCTAACCACTTACAGCTCACTACTATTTTTCATATATAATTTAACAAAAGTGCCGGTAGAGTTTACCATACAAACGCCTAGAGACTCCTTTCTCTCTACTCTTTCTCCTAAAAGCGGCCCAGGCACAGTTCTGTATGTACTCGCAGAGCTTAGTACGGTACATATTCCTGTACTGCGCAGATAGCCAACAGGAAACTTGTCCAAAAGAGAAAAAAAAGCCTTGGTGGGGGAGGCAGGAGGAAGATGCGAATGCACGGAGCTGGGAGCAGGAGCAAGCTGGGGAAAAACAATCAAGTGCCGGACTAAAAAAGTAGGGAACCAACTAAACTGCGATAACATCCAGGCTCGCGTCATGGTTGGTACAAATACCTCCCCCCCCCCCCTGAACAGCATGCATTATGTGTATCGTAAAGCACCTGCTAGGCGGACTTCTTCGTTCCATCGCTCGGGTGGTGCGTGTGCTTGTTGTGGGCAATTCGAAATGCCACACCTTATGTACCGTGGGACTGATTCTCACCCCCACTCTCTCTCACCCCAAAAGTGGTACCGTGACCATAGGGAGGGCAATAGAGAATATAGATAGGTAACTTAATGTGCGATGGCAGCAAGGTGTTGCAACCTGCAGCATTATTTTCCTTTTTGCTCTCACTCCCCACCGGAATTTGAGTACTGTTACAATACCGTACGAATCTCAAGCTATCAATCAAAGAACCGTAACTTGAATTCAATATAGCAAAAGCAAGTACTTTACGAGTACATGAGTCCTTCACGGCTAACAAGACACGAACGCCTCCACTCTCTTCTATCACGCCATACAGGATCCCAATTCCAACAACAACCCTTTTCGGAGTGAGAGAGAAAGGGTTCAGAAGAGCATCAATTCGCAGGGGTGTATGTTTAATATCATCCACTGCGCAGCAATTGACGCCGATACAAACTTGGGCCTTCTCCACACTGAGCAAGACATCAGCTAGAAAACATCTATACAAGAGAATAATAATAATATTATTATTACCATACTGAATATTATTATAACCATACTGTGGAAAGTGGTAAAAAGAGGTATTGGAAAACAAACAAAAGTACAGTAATACTATAAATAATTACAGGGTCCTCTCTCTCCCATTTTTACCTTTTCCTTTCCTCCTTTCTTTTTTTCCTTCTGTGTTTTAATGCTCGATTATTGGTGCAGATGTTACGATTGCCTTAGGAGTTAAGGTTAAGATATTTCTTGATGTGCCCGATTGGGAACCCATGAACTGTATGTCTCAGGTCCCCCAGTTTTGATCAATCTTGGCATTTCTGCCCACACACACACCAAAATCTAACACTTTTTGACAAAGAGCTGCTGAAAAGGAATATTTTGTATCATACTCGTAAATGCTAAGAATTAAAAATGATCACGCTCCGCTTCAAAAAAACAAATCGAAAAAAAATATAAAAAACGTGCTTTTCCACCGCAGATGTGTCTTAGTGCAAGCGAGAACCAAGTATTGGATGGTATACCGGTATTGAACATACACCCCTGCAATCGGTGGCATTCCAAACCATTTCTCTTTTTCGGAGCAAGTAGACAGAAGAAGAGGAATACTCGACTACCGGTAGGAAGAACGAGGAGTTTTTTTTCTTTTTCCCTTTTTTTTCCTTTTTTTCCTCTCATTCCCTCCATTCATCCATCCATTCATCGATTGCCCGAGAACGCTCGCCCTTTTTCTCTTTCCTCTTCTCCTGGTTGCTCGCCCTGCGAGAATCATGTCATTATTCTGAATCTGAGGGGCTCTACCTTGACTATGGGTCTAAGCGCCCCCCCCCCGATTACAATTCCACAATTGCTCAACTTCATTTGTTGAAACACTTTCCGGAATGGAGAAGCGGAGGGAAGGCGAGAAACCTATCTGCCATGGAAAAGGGCTGGGGCTCACACAGCTCCGCACACAGAGCACAGATAAACATGTTTCCCAAACGGAACACTGGATGACCAGTTGGAAGGGAAGGAGGAGAAAAGACAGGGGACGAGGGAAAGGGGAAAAAGAAAAAATGAAATGAGAGACAAAGACACGACGACAATGAAATAATGACAATGAAATGATGAGAGAAAAAGAAAAGAAGAAAACAAGCGAAAACACCCATGCATTTTGCGGCAGCTGTCAAAACTAAAAGCAAAGAAATTCCCCATCGTACCAGGGACTCGGCCTCCCTTTTCAGCAAGACTGCTGCCGCCCCTCCCCCAACACATCACTAAGATGTCGATCACAGGCGGCTAGTTTTTTTTGTTTTTTTCCTCCTCTGCTGTTGTTTTTTCCTCAATCATTTATTTTGGCGTCTGCGGTCTTTCCTTTTCTCCTTGGAGCTGAGAAGCGTGGGAAGCGTGGGAATTTCGTGAGACACGGTCGCCTGAACGACAAAAACAACTGAGCTACGGTAGGAGGCTGGAAGTACCGTAAGATAGATAGACTGATCGACGGTACTCGAGTAGCTCTTTTTTTCTTCTTTTTTTATTATTACCCTTTTATGTTGCCTGACAGGATACTCTTCCAAATAGCTTCACGCAAGGCCAGATGCTATGCCCAGTCAGAAACCAAAAACAAAAACTCGCAGAAACATGATAGCTCCCGCTCCCCCCCCCTTCACCCGTCTATCCTGTGGTGGCGCTGCAGACATGTGGATTGGCTCAGATGAAGCCCCTCTCACCATCGACCACTGTCACCCGATCACAATGATGCGGAGTGGTTTCTTTCCCCTTCGGACGGGGGAGCGGAAGGAGTGAGAAGAACAAAAGCATCTAATATGCCTACTATACGGTACTATACTGTATAGTTATAGCTACGGTATATGCCTGGCAAACTAAATAACTAAATAACTAACTATACTTGTATAACTTATATATACTCGTATACCACACCGAAAACCCTTTTCCTGGTCGAAGTCCTGACCTAAACCGGACAGAGCTTACCGGCAGGTAATCGAGAAGGTCCAATAGGATGTGCGAGCGAGGACGAACAAGCAAAGACTCCGCACCAAATAGGAAAGCAAACCTAGGAGTGGAATGGATGGGAGGGTAGGGAAGAAGGATCGGGAGTATGGAAGAGGGGGGGAGATAATGGTTTTACAAATTTAATGCAAAAAAAGAAAAGAAAAACTTTGCATGGCCGAAAGCGCTAGGTCTAATCTGTGATGTGCAACGCATGCGGTGCCAGGGCAGGGGAAAAGAGAGAGAGGACAGGCCGGGGGTAAACAGCCGATACCAGGTTTGGCACATCTGGAACAGCGCATCTGGGGTTGGTTGTTTGAACAATTGGCCGATAGAAGTTATTAACTCACATGATTTAACGGGGTACGGTGCAAGTGGGTAGGCAGGCGGGAAGGGATGGGGGGGGGGGTCGGAGGGTGGAGTGGTATGTGGCTTCCCCAACACCTGTAACAGCATTCGAGATGAAGCTCTTTCCTTTTTTTCCGCCTCCACCTTACGCTTTATCGTAACTTAGTTCCGCGATTCGTACTTGTATGGACCGAAATGCGCAGTGCAGTTCAGTGCACTGATCGAGGAGACAAAGGTGTTTGTTTTCGGTAGGAGTTTGCACCGTACCACTAGCTCCTCGAGCGCAAGGCAAAATAGCAAAAGGTGTCCTTTCCTCTCCCCTCCTTCCACTAGTACTCGCCGTACTCGAGTACCAAGAGGAGAGGGCGAAAACTCAAAAGATGATAGGAAGGCCTATCCCATACTTTCTCCAGTCTCCCGCTCTCATTCACCCCTTAGAGCGCCCCCTCCGCTAGAAAAAAGGAGAGAAGAGGGGGGAGGAAGGACCTTCCGTCTACACCATCCGAAAAACACCTTCGGAATATCACCGAGTGACAATGGGTGACTCCGACAGCCGACCTGCCAGCTGTTTGAAAGGTATATTGGTCGCGAGTTATCGTAGAGAATCCCGTGGGCATGCCACCACTAGGAGCGAGATTTTCCTAGCCCAGTCCTTCCTACCTCTCCTTTTGGCACGTCCTTTCCTTTTGGATACTGATATGGCAATGGGGTATTTCCGGGAAACCCTTCTCTCTTCTTCCACTTGGACACTCTTCACAATTTGCCCCAACCCCGGTGCTTCCTTACCCTGAAGCTTCCCCCCGTTCTAATTTACATGGGGGAAAAAACCCCTTCCTCCGCACTTGTACGGTATGATACAGATACACTATGATACGAGGGCACATCCGGGGGAATCGGTACATAGCACCCCGTTTATTCCCTGTCAATGTTTGCTATGACCTCCCGCATACCTGTCTATGTTGGGCGAATGAAGCTTTTTTCTTCTTCCCCCCGTCCGTGTGGGTGGGAGAGAGTAGGTAGGTGTGTGTGAGGGGTATGCGTGTGGGTGTGTGGGCGAGGGAGTTCTTGATCTGCTTAACCTTGTTTCCGCTTTCATAGCACCTTCTCCTTACAGTTATGAATCTTGAAGGAGTCTTTTATCGGGGCATAGTGTATGGCCGATAGATAAGTACGCTCTGTGGGAGAAAAGGATTTTGTCAACACCCGCCCCTCCCCGCCGTTTCTTACCGGCGAATGACTATGCTTGGGGATACAGTGAAATGTCGGCAATAACCGATTTGGTGCAGCACTTATATACAATACAAGTATGATATTGTGGAGTAACGGGATACTCTAATTGTACTGGCTAGAGTATCAAGTAGCTAAATAGGGAGTGCGGGAAGGGAAAGTAAAAGTGGGGCGTTAGGAGGATGTCGGAGGGAGGGATGCCTGGGTAGGAGCGCAGTAACACGGAATACAGATCCAGTGGGAGGGAGAGGTTGGGTCTATCACATCATCAAGCACTGACAAGTCTTGCTTGTGTCCCACCACGCTGATCATTCTGACCACTCGAGCACAGCATTCTGTTATCCTAACCAACCGTCCACCCCAGTCCGGTCCGCACGAGGGGAAAAGGAAGAAATAAATTTCCAAAATGACCAAGCTAGGCGTCAAAGCAAGACTCGTTACTTGCTTATGCTATGATACTCATAGAAGGGATCGGGAGGAGGGGGGGGGAGGAGGGGGCAGACCAAACAACTCTGAGAGGGCTTACGGAACGGCAACTGCTTGAAGCCCGAATTAGCTCCCGCAGCAGACAGGCTGCTCAGGCTGCTCAGGCAGACCACAGCCAGACAGAGCTGGGTGTCCATCCGCCGTCTTACCACTCTTTTGAAAGCTGAAATCTCTCTCCACCTAACGCACAATCTGCAGATGCGGCTATTCTTTCCCTATTTCTCTCTTTCTCGGATCGGCGACTGGACAGGACTAGGGCGCCCACGGAAACGCTCGAACCCAGAGCAGAGTTATCATAGAGTAGTATACGTACGTACGTATGCTACACTATACCGTCAAATGCTATGTTATGCTATGCTAGCTACGCCTGCCCATCCGGCTGCGCATCGTAACCTTCCTAACAAGCTTGGGGGTGTAGGTATGGGAGTGGACGAGATTGGTCAGTTTATTTGGGGAGGCGTAGGGAGTTATCTTTGAATCGGGACCTTGGACGATTACCACCTCTTCCTTCCTGGGTATTTATTTGTTCATTCGTTCGTTCGTTCGTTCATTTTATTTATTGATAATTTCTATTTCTACTAATCTCTCTGAAGCGATTGGATTGCACTCGAGCATTTGGAGCTTTTAACCTGCCCAAATACCTAGAATGCCAACCTGCAGTGCGCGCTGGGTGGGCATGATATGATAGACGGTGTCTACCTACCCCGGGCTAACCAGCCAACCAAACAACCGAGAACCAAGGCAAGCAAGAGAAATATTATCTATTTAAATCCACGAAATTTGAAATAAACCGTTACGATCTCAAATCATTGGCGAAAGAAACGGAACGAATCCAGCCAGACTCGGTGTCAAATTGAATTAAGCAAAAACTAACGTTAGGCAGGAAAAAATATTAAAAATGAGACGAAAATTAATGAAATAAAATATCGTTCATACCGGCCTCAAAACAAAACAAAAAAACTTGACCCAAGCCATCATACTTTTGCACAAAATGTCTCATTCAAAGCCCTCCTCCTGCTCCTCCTACCCCCCACCCCCATTATCTATCAAAATAACAAAAAGGAAAAGAAAAAAGAAAGAAAAAGAAGTCCAAAAATAACCAAAATAGACCTATCCACACACTCACTATCTCTCTCCACCTTTCCACCTTTTTCATCATTACTATAATTTTCCTTTTCCTTTTTTTCCCTTTTTTCCTTCCTTTTTCCTTTTTTTTTCTTTTCTTCCCCTTTTCTTCTTTCTTTCTTCCTCCTCAGGCTCCATTCCATCCATCCATGGTACATAATCTACATACACCCCAACCTAATTCAGCCGTCGCCACACTGTACGACATGCTATGGCATGGCATGGCATGGCAGCCGTTAACAATTCTAATACCCTACGGAACAATAGAGCGTACCGTATGATAATAATGATACAACTAAACTCGTGGGCACGGGTGGGGCCCCTCCTCCTCCTCCTCCGGTGGTGGAAGCAGTTTCGAGAAATCCTCCGAAGTGAAACCTGGTCGGATGGGCCGCACCGTAATTACTCGAGTACCGGCACAAGGGTTTGTTTGTTCGTGTGTTTATTTTTTATTTTTTACTTTTATTTTGGTAATATTGCGGAGGGAGGAAATAAAGATCATCACCTTAGTTATGATACCTTATGATATCCAATTTGCGAACATTATGATCATCAATGTACCGTATGATATGGTATGGTATGTCTTCCTTTCCTCCTGGAATGATTCGAGGATACTTCCTTTTTCTTTTTCTTTTTCCTTTCTTCTTCTTCTCCTTAATAGAGAGAAAGAAGGAGGGAAAGAAGACGAAAGATCATCATCACCTTCCTGTCGCATGATAGTATGATACCCATGATACCCAATTTGCGAACCCCATCATTAGTGAACTACAATATTGTACGATCTCTAGCACCATTCGATGCTGATTCCTCACCCCCCACCCCTTCCTATTTCTTCTGATAAGCCTTGAACCCCGCGCTTGGACCATGGTTTACTTGGAGGGAGTTCATAGTTAGTAACAAATCAACCATACATGATCGTATGTAGATACATACATTCATACATTCATACATACATACATACATACATACGTATACACATATACGTACGTACATGCGTGCGTACATTACATTTGTAGGCATGATATAGCAGTCGACTGGACTGGAATTGGTAGAAAAAAGATGGCACTGCACAAGATTGTATTATATAGTATATGTGCGAGAGCAAGGCAACAACGCATAGCATATCATTTCAAAGGTTGGGTTTGAATTTCGTGGGGGGAGGGGGGGAAAAAGTCTATTTTTTTTTTTCCCCCAGTGAATGAATGGCTTTTGGGTTTTGACTCTTTTATTTTATTTTTATTTTATATCTTTTTTTATTATTTTTATTTTTATTTTTGGAAGGATTGGCTAACTGGCTGGTCTGGTCTGGTCTGGTCGGTCTGGCCTGACTTCTATAATATCGATATCATGGCATGATGATCTGATAGGTTTCCCCGTTTTCCCAAGCCAAACTTCCAAGCCGGGAGGGAGGGAATAACTCGTAGCCCACCGGGAAAAGCTGGCGGGGGTGGTTGGGGAGCCGGGATCAGGTGGAGAGGGGGGGGGTCATAGCTTTTTTCCCATCCGATGATGTTTTGTTATTCCTTGATCAAACCCCCCCCCCCCTCATTCATCAATTCTTGCAGGAGGATTCACTACTCTTAACCTGGTTTGCTGCAGATCACTTGCAATCACTCGTGCATGGTGCGGTTGGGCGCTCGCCTTTTTTGCCCTTTCTGTGCACGTTTTAACGATTGGGCGGTGCCTTGTTGTGGCCTCTGCTGCTGCTGCTGCTACGGCCTCGAGAAAAGTCTGAAGCGCTTTGCTTCACGGACACGGTTATTGTGCACAAACAGGGCGTTGACGCTATGTGGCCGCATGGGAGCCACTCGAATCCGGAAGAATTCGCGGAGTTAGTGTTAAATTCATTCATTTCCCCTATGCGCATTGATCGATCTGAAGATGGGGTGGTAATTGAAATGAAATGAATGCTAGGACATTTCCTCCACTCCCTCCCTCCCTCCCTTCACTTCCCGTTCTTTGCTCGGGAGTTTCTAGAATAATTGCCTCTGAAAAAGGGGGGGGGGGACAGGGTATAGAGGCAGCCGAGAGGGTAGGTTTTTTCGTATTACGGATGGGATAAGATAGGTGTGGTCATAAGGTACGTCTCCAAAGCATGATGAAAAGAGGAATAATGACAGCAGAAAACGCTAAGAACAACTCGACGGAAACGTGAGGAAGGGTGGCGGCAGGCAATAAAAAAGTGCAAAGAAAGAGAAAGAAAAGAACATAGAAGGAAAAGAAACGCGATATACAATTATACCGTACCCCCACAAAGCTCAGATTATCCCGAAAAATTACAGAGCTCCCCCCCGTGCGGCCTGTACAACTCCGCGTGCGCACGCTATATTCGAATTAATACATCTAACAGCATTTCCGTCTCCTCCCACCGCTCGAATCTCTAAAAACATCCTCCCACTCTCTCAAACTGGCGCTGAAACCATCTGCCACGACCCTCCCAGGGCCCTTCCTTTTCCTCGTGCTCCCGGAGGCGTCAACCCACCCGCCCGAGTCCCCGTATTGAATCCCACTCATCGGGTCGTCAGGGTCTACCTCCCCGAGCTCAATCTTGGTCACTATCATGTGCGCGAGTCTGGTGAAGACCTCATCCACATTCTCACCGGATAGTGCCGACGTTTCCATCGTGACAGGAATGTCCTGGATGGAGGCCCAGCGGGCTGCTTCATTTGTCGTCACGGCTCTTTCTACTGTCTCCGCCTGGGGCCTACTCTCCTCTTCTGGTATTGGTGTGAAGATAGAATTTGAGGTGGATGATGACGAGGGTATGTCAATGAGTTGTCCTCCTAAACCTTCTGGGGGGGTGGAAAGGTCCGATTTGTTACCCACAAGAAGTAAGGTCAAGTTCGGTGAAGCCAGGGCCCGGGCATCCGTCAAGAAAGTCGGCAGTGAAGTAAAACTTGGATGAGACGTAATGTCATAGATAAGGACAGCGCCAGCAGCGCCGCGGTAGTAAGAGCGAGTGACAGATCGGAAGCGCTCTTGCCCAGCAGTATCCCATAACTACAAAGTCAGATCGCGATCCCAGGCAAAAAGAAAAAAAACAAGTAAAAAAGAGCATATAGAAGGAATTACTTGGAGTTTGATGCGTTTACGGCGGGAGCCCGTACCAACTTTGATTATCTTCGAAGAGAATTCTACCCCGATGGTTTGCGACGACAGGATTCGCCCTGTTTTAAAGTAAGCGACGTGCCCATGAATACTGCGCCCACGGTTCCAATTCCCCTCACATTCTCCTCGGACAAACCGATGCAGCAAACAAGACCTATCCCCTGCTTTCAGCCGAGTTCGGTATAACGCTATATTCTCGGAGACGCATACTTTCCACACCCACTCGGTCCCAGTAATATTATCTTTGCGAGGTAATCGTACAGACTACCGAGCTCCTGCAGCCGCACAAAGAATAGGGAGGTCAGTATTATGACAGCGAGGAATGAGGGGGAGGAAAGCAAAGAATCGCGCGAACCTGGTCTTCCGGAGCGGATCTAGAGGACGCAGTTGAAGCACCTGAAGCAGCGCGTTGACGCGGCATGGTAGAGTTGTTTAGAGTAATATTTGGAAGAGTTGACGTTGGTGGGGTGTTGGTGTGTGTATCTTGTCTTGTCCCGTCTTTGTCACCCTTGGTAACTTCTGCAGGGTAATCTCGGGATGCCAATCCAGCGGGCTGAGGCTGAGATAGGGCGTGTGGCGGCAATATTATTTTGCCCAATCGCAGGCGCCCAGCAAGTTAGGGCCGGGACCTCTTAGAATCTCTTCCACGAACTTTCAAGAAGGCTGCGAAAAATAGAACAAGATAAAAGACAATTAACCGAAGTATGAAACGATCGAGTATCAAATCTAAAACTCAAAGAGAATATATCCTTTCCAATTGCTCTTTTTCCCAATGTATTTGCAACAAAACCACGGCAGTTGCGCCCACACTTGATTCCCACGATTGACAGTACTGAGGCCCCGATCACAACTGATCACTCAGGAGCTCAAAATCCCCTTAGCCGTTGTCCACGATAGTTAGAAAACTCCCACCAACCGCTGCACATGGAGCAACAACATCACTCCCGCCATTCCCACTACGTGGCCAGAGTTTTACCCAAAGATTACGATGTAAGGTACTAGTAGATGTAGTTCTGTTGCATCAGCGCGCGCGAAATACACACTGTACTCCGTTTCACCGCAGACCGCAATATGCTGCGGTACACAGCTCCTTTACCCGGTACATACATAACCAGACCAACCTTAGCTTGACCGGGCCAATGCAGTAGATCACATACCTGATGCACCTAGAGAACTCTACTCGAGTACCAGCACAGCTGAGACAGCATCCGTCGGGTTATCAAGCGCTCCCGCCTAACTCCTGTCGCGTGATAAGCGCCTTCAGTTCAGCGCAGGGCATATGGTATCCGAGATTTCATCCAACGAATCTGGAGAGATGGGAGTTATGACCGGCCTGCAGTGCGCTAGGCTGAAGTTATTATAGCTCCAACTTTGCGTTTCATTTCTCTCTTTCCTCATTTTTGATATTGGACGGTGGGCGAGAATGAAGGGAGAGAGGAGCTTTTGGACGCGAATTCTGAACTCAATTATATCTATCCACGTTTTTGCTTTAAACGCAAATTGATATCCCAGAGCTGCTAGTGCTGTACCATACCGTGCTAGTATGAACTGGTGCTTAGTTTGCTTAGTTTGAATAGCCTTGGGATTTTCGATTCGATGGTCGTATTTGAATTCCGGGTGTGCAGTTTTGTGGAACGATGAATTTATTTTATTTTATTTTAATACTATTATTATTACGATGGAAGCAAATACTATCAATCCCCGTTTTCAATCGAGCTCACCTGCCAAATACAAGATAGGGTGCATAGGATACTGTAAATCCCAAGATTGGATCAGAGTTATATGCCGAGTTGGCAGCCGCCGTGGTAGAGCAGGGTGTATAACAGCAACAACTTTCCGCATCCCCTTGTATCTTGCATGTAGTATCGAGAGAATAAAGTGGGGAAAAGCAATTCCCTATACCAGCCGGTGAAACCAGTCCCCCGCATTCAAGATGGCACAGAAGAGGGGCTTAAGAGAGGGAAAGATAACAAGGCTGTCGGATTCTGTGAAAAAAAAGAATACCCCCGAAAGAAACGCCCGTATTGTAAGAACCCTAGACAGTAGAAAATCCCACTTCCACCTGAAAACTAAATCCCGAACCCCGGAAACGTTTAAGATACAATACAGAAGCCTAATTACACAGACCCACTGAGAGAAAAAGGGAGAGGAAACAATATCCAAGGACATTTGGTGGTGATTGAATCAGTGGAAGTATGGAATTGTTTTATTAGAGACTTCAGATTCCCAAAGGACAGCAAAAACGAGCTGACAAACTCCAGATTGAAGAAAACCTTTCTTTCCTTTTGCTACCCATTGTATTACACCTCCGATGCTACCACTAAACTAGGACCAGGGCGCATCCCGGGATCCACACCGGGTGATACACCCTCTTGAGCACCTTCCCGGGAGGCCCCAGCAGAGATTGAGGGGCTTCCGTGGAAATCTCTCGCCCCCCCTCTTGTCTTTCCAGATGAGAGCCCATTCGGTGTGTCCAGCATTTTCCTTCCTCTCCGGTTTTTAGTGCCTGGGGTTCTTCCCCGGGGAGCTGAAGATCCTGCACGCATCTTTTTGGTATAACTTCCGGGCGGTGGGGGGACAATTTCAAATCTGGTAGGAGGTATATCGTCGGTGTTGTCGTCCTGCATGAATGACTTTATTGGCGAGTTCCACTTGCTAGGGGGCGCAAATTTCATAGCCGGTGAGGCTGCCTTCGGGGGGGCAAAGGGTGTGAAGGGTGTCTCGGGAACCTTTAAATCAAACGTGTGAAGTGCCGGGTCAATTTTGTCCATGTCCATGGCGTCCCCTGTCAAGGACCTACTACCACTCCGTCCCAGGTCTCCGGTTGCATCGCATTCTCCATCATCTCCGGTATTACTGAGCGCCACCGGCTCAGGCCTTGGTGCGATTGTCGGCAAGGGTTCGTTAAGTTGCACAGCTTGAGATCGTCCAACAACATAGGGCGTCCAGACAAGCGCAGCTGGATTGAGCTTTACATACCCTTTTGCCTCCCACTTTTGGATATGCGCCTCAAGAGCGGGATAATCAATGCGTAGGGCGTAGGTTCCGGTAGCTGGATCCCTTACCAGAGCATTTAATGCCTCTAGGCCACAAATGACGTCGTCTGGTGTCATTGCCGTACGTTGTGAGAGCTGAACGATAGTTACTGGCGCTGATTGGTTACGGAGTTCGTAGCATAAAGTCAGTTTCCAATAGTTTCGATAAGACAACAATCCAAGGTCGGAAAATGGTTTTTCTGGCGATCCCGTTTTATTTTCGTGTCTCGTGAGTAGATAGGAGAATGCAATTAATAGATTGCCGTATCCTTTGCGTTGGTGTATCGGTAATGTCAAAATACAGGATACATTGTGCTGACTTGTTATCCGTTTTTCCTGTGGAATGGTTAGCTTTTGATCTTATATTGTTGATAGGAGTCCTATAAACCTTTGAGAAATATCCTACAAAGTGCATTCCAAACTCATCGCATTCAGTCATGACATAAAATAGAAATGGCTCCACGTCGTAATACAACGTTTTGGATCCCAAGAACAGCTTTGCAAGCACACACAAATTTTGACAATATAGCGAGTGCTTTCTGCCGTCGATTTCAAAAACAGATATTGAGCCATCTCTGTATACTTCATCACCTGGCGGATGTTTGCTCTCACATTTCATCTGGTGAAAAGGTTAGAGGTAGCTGGACATTAGTAATAGAAAAAACATACCTTATGCCTCCATCCGACATACTCGCTGTTCATGTACTTTAGACAAAACTCGCATATCCACAGCACACGATTTTCGCTGTACTCTTGTGGATAAGGCGCGGTATACCAAGTATCGATCTCATGTTCCCCGAAATGGATGCATTCGATCTTCGAAGCATCCGCAAACTTGGTGTTCCGGTCCCTGTTCTTTTGTTTGGGCTGAGGGTTGAGCGATGCGGATATTACCAAACGGGTCTCTTTTTCCGATTCTGCCTCTACACGAGCCTTTTCAAAGCGGTCTCTCTCCTCGGCCCCAGGCAGAGTTAATTCGGTGGATGCCTCCTCTTCAGTAAGAATCCCACCATAAGGTTTAGATTTTTCATCATCTTGAGGTGAGAAATTATTGAAGATTGGCTTTGGTATATGGGTCTTTGGCGTGGCTCTGGCAGTCGCAGATTTTAGGGGCCGGCCTCTGCGGCCAGGCACCTTCTCTGGCTTATGGACCTCCGTTTTTTGACTTGATGGTATTGACTTCGGTTTCGGCAGAATGAGATTTGTGTTGGTCACTGCAAGGACAGTCGCTAGTTTGCCTGGTGTGAGGTTTGTGATATACAGGTGGAATTTGCGTGCTGTTTTTTTGTAGGTAACAACTGGTATCCGTGGTTCGTACAATTTTTGTTTCCCTTTGGGAGGTGTATCTTGTATATCCGAATAACTTGTCGAGGCGTCTTGATCATCGTCATGGGAAATCTCCATCTGATGTTCATCTTCTGGCTCGAGCTCAAACTCACCATCGTCGTCACTTGCGTTCCGGTTCTTCTTTAGGAGATTAAGTTTTTCTCGTTTTCTCCGCCGGGAACTTATTGTGCCTTCGTTTGAATCACGCTTCCGCTTCCGTTCCCTTAGTCTTGGTGTTTCTTCTTTAGCTACAACGACCACAGATTAGTACGCCTCAAGTGCAAGTGTAATATAATCTATGTTCTTACTTACCTGTACTTGGCCGCCTGTAATGCTTAGACTGGGAAGACGGACCTTTCAGATTTGATACTAGCTCGTGCCCCCCCGCAGCACAGGTTGGACATCGCCATTTTGATGTTTCTGATTAATAAGTGTTAGAAAGAACCATATTTCCCCGAGAGGTTGAAGAGGGTTTGGATCGGTCTTATTACCTTCATCAAAGGCTGATTTTACTCCACCACATTCATTAATGTCACGATCGCATTTCTTGTGAGCTAAACGTTACACATACGCATTAGTATCATCGCGCGAATGTATATGGGGTCCAGAGAATTACCGAAGGAACCACAGGTGACGCATTCAAGCGGATCTTCGTAGTCAGAACTGGGATCATTATCTTCGTCTTGGTCGCAATGTCTGTCAAAGCAGGTATCAGTATCTGAGCCAAAGGTCTATCCGGCTGAACTTGGAGCGGGTCCTAACATGCAAAAATTCTTTGTGGGCTTTTCGGCATCCTCATTCTCAGCACCTTGCCAGGGGTCCCCGTTCTTGTCAGCTCGCCATTCCTCTTCCTCTTCCTCTTCATCATATTCATCGTCATCATCGTCTGAGGAAGAGGAGACGGCAGAGGATGACTCAGAAGATGACTTGTCATCTGCAGAGGACTGGTCTTCGGCCTCTTCGTCCTCTCCTTCAGCACGCTTAAGTTCTATATTACTTCGCTACTCAAGGTCCCATTAGCTAAGCTTTTTATTAGCTCAGAATGAAGACCGGTCATACCTTCCGCCTCCCAGTACACTTGCCACCGGACCTCCGGGATCTGTTTGACGCAACACTCTCAATGTCATTATCGTCCTCTTCTTCCTCACTCCTCAGGCCCTCCATACCACCGCAGCCGGGGTCGGAGGCGAGGAGTGTCAACACCCGTGTATGTAGAGAAAACAACTTGGCAGCTTCGTGGTAAATCCGACTAACTGATTTAAACCTCTGGCTAGACTTCTCTCCCTAGCATCAAATGTGAATATGATTAACCGTTGAAGGCTGCTACCGGCGACGGTAACTATTTGGTCGTGGTAATGTGGATGGAAGAGTTGCGATTTGTGAGTTAGGTGTTTCTGCTCTAGCAGCGAAATTCGACGTCGGAGAAAACTGTCGCAGGGGGGCGAGTTTAGGGGATTTCTAAATTCCGCAAACGCTGTAACTGTTGGATTTCAGGAAATTTATAAACTTGTATTTGGAAATAGGTGGAGATGGCGACCTGAACACGCGTAGAGGGTAAGTAGATGGGAGAGCAGGAACATGTTAGCCCCTGCACGAGGGCGTTCAAGTCGTGGGAGTCGCGGTTCAAACTCTTGACCCTTGGGGTAACACAGGGCAAGCTAGTCTGCATTGAGGATCCAAGCATTCTTCCCCATGCGCGGTTCCAGAGCACATTTAAGAATGCTTGGCAATGGAGCCGCTCCCCCACCAACGACCAACCTATTTTCTGCAAACATTGTTGCTCGATTAATGATTAGAGACATAAGCGATAAAATTACAGTTTAAGCACTATGGCTATCCCGTTTGAAGCCTTTCTCCCATATGCCATTATGGTTGGCGTAAGTAATACTCCTTAGCGGGCACTTGTTGAGTTTGATCATCGCGAAACTTGCTGACCCAACCGATTTTTCCAGATGTTTGGCGTATCAAGTGTCGTGAGTTATAATGCCCTCGAGTCTTGCTCGATAGGAGACGTGCGCCTAGTGTGGTATTGACAACAGTTGTCATCGTGCAAGGGTCTTGTTGTCGTTAAAAGACTTAAGAACGAGGGGAAACATCCGAGATATAATTTGGACGTTTGGGATCGGGTAAGGGACCTCTGAGCCTGCTGTGATATACTCTGATGCGCCGCTGACACTTGCTTATTTTCCCTATAGCAAAGTATCACCTCACTTGGCCCTGTAGTCACTCAAAATATCTAGTATCCGTACTGATGTGTGATTATTTGGAGTAGTGATGGACCGAGACAAGCGTTTAACTGGTTCATTTAGAGGACAGGCAGACAACCCAGTCGCTCCTCCTGAATTCGCTGTCAACTCTGAGTGGAAGGTAGAGTTTCCTATCTTGATACTTGCTCTCTAGTCTCGGGTTTATGGCTAACATGATCATATCTGAAAAGTTGTCCAAGAGACAGATGTAAGCGTTTTAACGTGGAGGCGTTTTACCATATTCCAATCCCGTAGTAGGGCTATCAATATAAATACCTGTCACTAGCTCTCTCACTAGCTCTGTCAGACCGTAATGCCGGGTCTCCGGTTGGTATGTGGTTGTTCCTCCCGCTACTCATACCTCGGATTCTCTTAGGCTCCCACCCATGTCATCCACACTCTACCCTTTTTCAAGAGCTTTTTTTTTTTTTTTGCGGCTTGGCCGTTGTCTCCAATAACAGGACGATGCTTGCACTGATGACAAGAAATAAAGTTGTCGACCGGGCATCCGAGTTGGAAAATACGCAATTTGATGTGTCGCACAAGAACCCCCTCCGGACGATCATGTATGGGTCACACCGCACGGTTGCATATTGCACTTCTCCTCCAAGACCCTGAGCACTAGGCGATACCCGTTCAATAAAACATATTTCTGATCTCCAAGCGAGTAGCCAAGGTGGGCATATAAAGCGCTCCATCCAGTAAGCAATTAGATCATGGAAGTAAGGCCACAGGACAGGCAATCATTTAGTCGGGAAAGAGATCGCCTTAATATCACCGTACTTTCCAAGTTCCCGAGTTTAATTGTTAATCCATGCCGTAGACTGCGGGGCAGAACCTTTTTATCCCCCTAGAGTGATGTATCAGTGTCCGTGAAATTCTGGGCAAGGAACAAGTCCGAAGAGGCAGGAACAGTACATTCAGTTTAAGGCTATGACTTGGACGATAGAAACAATCATTGATTATGGAACACGGTGTATACCCTGCGAGACAAAGCAGGGAAACATGCTACAATTGCATGTGTAGGTGATATGCAGGTGTTTCGGTAGCGCAATGATACGGGATTGCAAATGCAGAACAATGATTTCACCGCACCTTTAGACACACATTCTAGAATGCTTAGGGCGAGCGACTGGCCCAAGTCATGGTTTGAGACAAACCCTGGAAGAAAAATGCAGCGAAAGCTCCTGTGCATGGCCTCTCACGACATTGGGATTTTACAAAGCACTAGATCTATCGCTCTGACTTTCTCGCTAAAGCCATCCGAGTGATCGGAAAGCATGCAAAGCATGCACACTCGGCTTGAAACCATACAAGCCAATCGTTCTAAACCAGAGTTCAATGTCCATCCCTAACAACCTCCAAAGAAAACCCCGAACGCAGATCACTGTCCGAACAGTTCCAAGATATATATATACCTCCAGGCCACTCACCACCTTCCAGAAAACCATGTCCACAAAAAATCCAAGGCAATACCGGAATAGATAGAGAACTGAACCTCATCCTCGCTTCCGGATCGGGCCTCATCCTGTTAACCGGCACCCGTGGGGCTTTGCTCCACCTCGCTCACCTCCACCTCAACACCACAATTTCCCCACGGAGTGGGTGAACCAGCAGATACCATAGACGACCACATCCACAGTCGTGCAGATACAGGATATTTAGATACACCCCAGCACCTGCAATATGACAACAGCGCCCACCCGAACCCCTGAGCCACCGTACCTGCTTCCCGGGAGATCGCCATGACCACTCCACCACCCACCCACCCCCCTTCAACGCACGTGCGTGCAAGTGCCATACCGTACTCGGAGGTGCAGATAGGTTAGTGATAGGATAAAACAGGGATTTGAACTCCCCATGCTCATCACCATCAAAGGTTTAAAAAAAAGGATTTAATTTAGTAAGTATAATTCTAAGAGTGAAAAGCTTTGACGCTTCAAACCCTTGTCTATCCTATCACTAACCATATACGGTACCCCCGAGTATCGTACTGCACATTCATTGTCGTAATCAGGTTACCGAGGAAGAGCCCGGAGCATATCTGTCACACACATGGTGCTTGTGCTACTATGATATAATAAATATACGCAAGATTATCCGGTTCGGGATGGGGTATGGGGCAGGGCGCCACAAGCCCCCTCCGGGGGTTGTCGGTATGTATGTATGCTGCGGAATGGAACTGGTACCGGTGCCATGTACGCGGTATTGGTGAGTCACGCCGGGAGGAGGGGATGGGGGGTTCTACTCGTAGATTCCCTCCCTCCGGTGGGCGGGGGCTTGGACTTACCCCGGCGCTCAATCCTCGGTAAGCTGTGTTAGAGGGATATATGTGCCAGCTAAAGCTGGTTTTCTTAGGTGAAATTGGTATCGTGGTGAGGTGCTGTGGATACTCGGCGGGGCTTGATATCTCCATCATACGGGTTCTTCGGACGAAGCTTCATAAGCCTGAAGAAATGCCATCGTATACCGGTAGGTAGACGCCCAAGCCCATAGTATTATCCCTTACCATACAGGGCATCTTTTCAACCCGGGAATCACCATAAAACCCCTTGTGCCCATTCCCGAATGCTCACAGAGTCCGTGCACAGCCCTACCAAGCCACAAGCATCCCGAGTGACATATCATGAGGCTATATATCCTCACATGGTATTAAGGCCATCCTTGCATGAGCTAAACCGGGTGTTAAGGGGAGGCTCGAGCGCTTAAGCCCTCCCGGGGAAACTTTTATTTCTGGAAGCGGGCCCCAACGCCCACGAACGTCACAGGATTGACTTGTATTACCGGTGTGAGCGCGTCATGACAATCCCCTAGTGAAGCGATCCCTAGAGTTACCTTTGGGCCTTAAGCTTAAGAGTCATCCCATATCACACAAGCCTACCCGGAGATCTATAGCCTCACCAGCGCCAACCCGCGGATACAGCACGCATATATAATTCAACCCCGTCCCCCCCATACATAGATCCGAAAACAACACCGAGCGCACCGAACACAATAGTCTACTGTAGGATTTTCAGGAAAGAACAAGCCTTCAAAATGGCGACGACGACGACGACGACGACGGCATCCCCAACGGCAACCCGAATAGACTTCAACCAAACCCCCCTCGCCGAAGTCTACGGCAACCCGAACAACTGCTTCGCAATGATAATCGATAACGTCCTCACCCCAACCGAGTGCGAGGAGCTAGTCGCTTTGGCGGAATCCACGGGGCCGTGGATCCCCGCGGCCAAGACCTTGCAGTTCCGGAATTCTTTGCGCATCCTGCGCCTTGATGCGGGGACCGCTGGGATGGTTTATGAGAGGGTGGAGCCGTTTTTGGGCGAGGTTAGGCGGCCCGGGAAGGAGTTGGAGGGCATGACTGGGAGGAGGGGAGGTGGGAGTGGAGAGAAGGGGAGTTGGGAGTTGACGGCGTTTGTTTGCTCTCTCTCTTTTTGTATCAGTTTTGGGAAATTGGTTATGGCTGACGGAAGATGGGCCGGGGGGGTAAATAGGCTGAACGAGATGTTGAGGTTCTTAAAGTACGAGGAAGGACAACACTTTAGCCCTCATTGCGACGCCACATATAATGGGAATGGCGAGGAGAAGAGGCAAAAGTCATTCTTGACGTTGCACTTGTATCTTACCGACGAAGAGTCTTTGAATTTGGAGGGAGGATCGACAAGATTCTGGAGCCCGGATAAGACTAAGTTTATGGATGTTGAGGCGAAACGTGGGAGGGTGTTGGTATTTCAGCAGAGGATGTTATGGCACAGTGGGGAGCCGGTCACTGGAGGGACGAAGATTACTATGAGGAGCGATATGATGTTTAAGTGGGTTCCACTAAAACCTCCGAGGCCAAAGGGGGAGAAGAAGAGGAAGAAGGAAGGTGGGAAGGTAGATGAGAAGGTAGAATTAGTAAAGGAGACTGTAGTGTGATGGTGCACGAGTTGTGGAATACTTGAAACTAAAGCCGTTGGAAGCGGTTCTGTTATTTGCATAGAGACTAAAATGCCCATCTATGCTAATTGCCCCACCCAATTGAGCCCCCCAAAACACCAACTCCGAAGGAACAAGCAAGGAAAAGAAGCCGTGAATACCGTTACATTCATGGGAAGCCCCGACAAATTATATCGAAGGAAAGGTATAGTTGGATTTACAAAAAATAGTCCAACCAGCAGGAGATGGGACTTTGTGAGCTTAAGGGTGTGTCTCTAGATTGCCTGCTTGACCTTTTCACCTGTAGGGGGCTCATCCACAAACTCAGGAATCCCCGGTTCGCCCTGTAAGAAACTCGGGGTCTCGGAGACTGTCTCAGCATCCCATTCCCCACCAAGTTCTACCTCCTCACCCAAAGCTTCAAGTTCAGCATCTAATTCGGCTTCATCGACATCTAGGAGTTCAATTAGAATAGCTGTAAGATAAGCGAAACAAACAGCGTAAGTACCTTCTGGAACGTCGTAGGATCTGGAAATGGATTCTTGGATGTCATTCCCGATGTCCATGAGATCCGCCATCTCATCCTGAAGTTGCTCGACTAGTTTTCAAAAAGGCAGGGTGAGTCTCTGCCCGAGAGTATTGTAATGAGTGAATTAGGAAAAGACTCACTCTTGTCGATATCGATCTTCCCATATTGCTTCTTAAGCTCCTTATTCGTAGTTTTTAACGCATCGACCGTGACCATGACATCTGGGTTGGAGCCCTTACGTATCAGCAACCCCCGTACCAAGATCAAGCATGAAGCAGCCAATATTGAGAGAGATAAAGCCGGCCAGAGATTATCTCTTGACGCAAGCAGTGGTGCGAAGGAGAAGGTCAAATACAAGGAAAGCGGACTTTTGAGATTGTCTTGCATCATTCCAGCTTGTTCCATGTTCCAGGATTGCTGTTGGAGCTGGTCCTTCTGAGACTCATACATCTTTCGGCGCTGTAGGACTTTGAGTGCCTATCCGGGGGTAAGGGAATTAGAAGAGAGCCCAAGATGGAACTCAAGCTATGGCAGAGGTGTGAATTTGAGACCTTTTGTTTTAATGCATTTTTTCCGGGCCCATCTCGCATTTTAACCAAGCGTTGCTGATAGGTGGAGAGCTCCGCGTTGAGCTTTGAGAGTTGGACATCGATTGATTCGATCCGGGTTTCGAGCTTTCGAGCTTGTCAGACTTGATGCGGGGGATGAGGCTCCGCCTAGATAAAAAGATAGAAGCCATCGGAAAGACTTACATTCGAAATGGCTCCCTGGAGGTTTGGCTTCGGTGCGGTGCTCTTGGACCCGAAGAGACGATTCATTTTATCCCTTGAGTGAAGCTGGTTTTTGTGTTCTCGTGGGTTGGTGAGAGCTGGTGGATATGTGGCAATAGACAAGTTCACCCAAGATTTGGGTGACTATTCCTCAAAACCAATCACGTGATTTGACAACCCTGAGCCTTATTATGCAGGTCAGGAACATGAGCCTTTGTATGGATTTGATGCTGTCGCAGTCATTTGTGCTGTAAAAAGACTACAGCCATCAAACTCTCAAGGCTCTAGTCCTGGCCCCAGTAAGTTATCTAGGGGCCTGGCACGGCAACCTGGGTTAGTACCTGGTATAGTTTCTTTGGTTAAAGAGGGAAAAGATAAAAGTATGTATATTATAGACCTGGACGATCATAACTTCCTAATCGGATATGCCTATGAACCTTATGCACCTCCCAAGTTGAGAGCCTCTGTGCCATACATCCGTGCCCATTGTCCACGCGGGCAGACTGTCAGTGCACGATCTGAGATATCTACTGGTATTACTTTCAAAGAGTGCTCATACACGTCCCAGGCATATTGAACCCGAACATTTGTGTCCGAATTTAGTACGGGGTCACAGACGTGCACAGACAATCCGCCATACAAATTTTTACCCCCTGTGTTCGGGTTCAATATGGCTGGGACGTGTAGGATGGGTAGCAGGTCCCCTTTCGATAGTCATGCAACATTGGCTCGATATCTTCTGCAGTCTTGCCCTGAGATCTAGACTATTGAACTGGCCAACCCGGCCATTGATTAGTCACGGATCAAGTGCCAAGAACCCTGCTGGTCTTCCAACTTGCTATTGAAAACGATGCATCGCCAGACCCGTTACGGTAACCTAAGCAAAAGGAATACCAAGCAATCTAGTCAGCTCTCTGCTGGTACTCTAGGATATCGGTATGATAATATTACAGTCTCCATAATACGGGTATGGGTATATCCTTATCGTTATTTTCCTTCGAAGCTAAGAGAGGAAACCGCTCACGTGCTCATTGATGAGCCAGAGCACAAGACCGGAGCAAACGACTGCCGGTAACTCAGGATCAGCGGCCTCTTGGAAGTCCTATCGCTGCTGTATTACTATATCCTACCAATATGTAATAGCTACAAGTACGAGGCAAACTAGTAATTCTACTTTACTAAAAGGGGGCCGATACCACTGTACAGTAGACGAGAGAGTATTTGGGTTAGGAATTTCGACATCCCTCAACGCCTTGCTCACAGGCCAAGGCCGATTTACTCATGGGTATCAAAAAGAGCAAACTACCCCTTAACGAAGTAGCTTAAACGGGGAGGAATATAGCGACACTGATATCACACTGCGATCCCATGGGGTTGATGGATTTTTTAGCCAAACTAAGATTCTTCTTTGGTAATTTCCTATACCGATATTTTATTTTTCTCGGTTGCTTTGTTCACTTCATCACTTTCTGTGGGTAACCACTTTACAATAAGGAAAATAGCTCTCCCCCAGGGCTGCGACAAATTCCTTCTGTTCTTGTGCTGTCAGCAGTCAAAAAGTCATTCCTTGCTTGCATCCACCCGTACACACACTTCCTTTTAGGTGCAGCTGCCGACTGCCAACATATTTCCGCCATCAGTGGCTAACTGATTGCCTACCTACCTTTCCCACCAGTCATTCCTAAACATCGACACGCCTCAACTCAGCACGGACACCATATCTTTCACCGGACCCTCAGGTAAGTACCACTTTATCCCACCTACTTTTTTTGAAATTATTATTGTTCCCCACATGAGCCCGGTCTGTGATTCGGCTTCGGCTTCAACCCACCGCTGTTATTTCTTGTTTGCTTTCTGGGACTGGCTTCCTCATCCTCATCGGCGGTCCCATCAAGTTTACCCCCCCCCCCTCCCCTCCATTCCCCTCCTCTCCCCGCTTCCCCGTGGCAGCGGGTTACGGTATACCCACGTGGCTATCCTTTCTGGGGCTTCTCTGTATTGGTAGGGCTCTCCCTAACAACGGCTAACCACTCGAGCTTATGCAGACCTCATCTTGGAATTTTCTCTCCATACCGCACATCGTCGTCACCGCTGTTATCCATCGTCATCTCGTCACCTTGCAGGGGTGAGATTAAGTTCTCCTGATAACGCCCCATCAGCCGCCAAACCTCAGCACAATCCACACACGCAATCATGTTTTGGCGGTTCGGCGGTTACGCCAACATCTCAACCCTTGACTCGATTCTTGAGAAACCTGATGTGACACTTGAGGATCTACTTGAAGAATCAGATTTAATCCAAGAGCTTAAACAACAAAATGGAAAGCTGATTGAATTTCTCCGGAGGGAAGATATTATGTGGAAGTTGCTCGAATACGTTGTTGCGCCTAAGCCTTCAAATCCAGTATCTGAAGAGGGAGGGAGTAATGCTGCCGAGGCTAGTAGTAAAAACGAGTCTGAAGACGGTAACCCAAACGGATGGAACCAGCTCCCTGACACTGAGAGGGATAAGGAGGAGAAAATTAGGCTGAAGTATGCCTACGTTTGCTGCGAGGTCCTATCCAGCGAGTCCTGGTCCATGGCGGAGACACTGATGGAGAATCTGCAACCCCTACGTATGTTCTGGAGTTTTCTAGAGCGTCCTGCTCCTCTCGATCCTTTACAGGCTGGCTATTTTACGAAAGTCAACGAGACATTACTAGACCGAAAAACGGATGAAATGATGGAGTTTTTCAAAGGCTTGGATAATATTGTTCCTAAAATATTGAAGCACGTGGATTGCCCAATGATCATGGATTTGTTACTGAAGATCATCAGTATGGAGAAGTGCGAAGGGGGAACTGGTATAGTAGATGTAAGCTCTCCCGTGTTTGATTGACTATGGTTTTTGTCTGGTGTCACTAGGAGACCTTTTAACTGACTGAATCACAACAGTGGCTCCATTCACAAAACCTAATACCCTTGCTGCTCTCTTTCCTTTCTTCGGACTATCCTGCGACTACTCAAACCTCGAGTGGAGATTTCATCAAAGCGATCATTACAATTTCTGCCAATGCTTCCCAAAACGAACAGTCTTGCATTGGCCCCAACGACTTGACCCGCCAGTTAGTTTCTGAGGCCTGTGTTCAGGGCCTTATCCAGGACATGTTGAATGGCGGCAACCCTCTCACTGTAGGAGTAGGAATTGTCATCGAGGTTATCCGCAAAAACAATTCAGATTACGATCCGGATGTCGGAACCGGCGTTGATAACATCCCCTCTAGTAGAGATCCCATTTACCTAGGCACTTTGCTACGCCTTTTTGCTAAACATGTTCCGGATTTTATGAAACTGATATTAACCCAGTGCATGGTTGTGACGAATGAGGATGGCTCAAAGACAGAAAAGCGAAGGGAACTGAAAGCTGCTTTCGGGGAAACAATCGAACCTTTAGGCTTCGATAGATTCAAAACTTGTGAATTGATGGCCGAATTGCTACATTGTAGTAATATGGGGCTTTTGAATGAAAAGGGGGGTGAAAGATATGTTAAGGAGAGGGATAGGGAGAGAGATAGATTGAGGGCAGAGAGGGAGAGGGAGCGTCAGGACGTAGAGAGGGCTAATGACATTAATGGCTCGATTGAAGGTGTAGTCGTCGAGAAAGCACCACTCCAAGTGCAGAATGGTGGGGCCGAGATCGACGAGGATGGCCTTAACGAGGATGAATTCGAAGATGTGGCAGTCTCAGGACTCCTTGAAGAAGTCAGAGGGGCTACCGGTCAAACCCCTACGGGCGGATTAGGCAGAGGTGTTGTCCTAGATGAACCTAAGGACACTAAAATGAGTGACGAAGACGTTTTTGTTGATGAGCCACTGTCCCCCGCTGCGCTTGCAGTTGATGCGCCTCTAGCTTCTGCATCTGGCTTTACAGTACCAGCCCCTGCGCCAACACCTGCGGATTCTATCCCCCAATTGGACAGCGCCCCTACCCTAACACGGCCGCCGGATGTCCTGGGTCAGTCAGCGCCACTTAATGATCTGGCCGCAGAGGCCTCCGGCGCGGGGCCGGGCTCTAAAGATGAGAAAATGGAAGATGCACCTCTTCTGCCACCTCCGCCGCCGGAAAAGGACGATGATAAGGCTTCAGTATCGAAAGACTTCAAAGGGCCAGAGGGGAAGGCTCAACAGGAGGGGGGTAGCAAAGCAGAGACGGTGATTGAGGGTGATCTTATGATAACTGATGTTCCCAAAGCGCCGTCTCCACCCCCTGCAGAGGGAGATGATGACAATGGCAACCTTTTGAAAGGCGGCAGGTCACTTGTGGACGATCTTAAAACTGCTTCAATTGCCGCACCTCTAAATCCACAAGCCTCTTCGATATCCCAGGACAGGATGGATGCTGATCTCCCTCCGCTCCCCAAAGAGGCTTTCGAGAAACCTAAGCAACCAGATGACCCAGAGGAAGACCTGCTTGACCTTGGGGGCGGCTCACCTTACAGTACTACTACTTTCAGATCTACAGGAAACTCAAGTTTTGAAGAATACGAAACTATGATTGAGAAGGATTTCGAAGGGAATCCTGTCGTAGGTGACTATTTGAAAATGATGTTTGTTGAGAACTCTGTGGTTCCTACAATACTGGTGTGTTGCGGTTTTCACTACCCTTTAGATTTCTACAAATTGGCCGATACTTATGGTTTATTTACAGGATTTCTTCTTCCGATTTCCTTGGAACAACTTTCTACATAATGTCGTCTACGACGTTGTACAGCAGGTTTTCAATGGCCCAATGGAAAGGGGATATAACCGTGCCCTTGCTATCGACCTCTTTGCCACCGGCCGCATCACTGAGAGGATTGTGGAGGGCCAGAAAGCATCCGACAAGGTGGAGGCAGAGAAAAAGATGCGGCTTGGATACATGGGGCACTTAACACTCATTGCAGAAGAAGTAGTTAAGTTTGCTGAACGCCATCCTCCAGAGATCCTCGGTCATAAGGTCATTGAAAAGGTTTCGGATCCCCTGTGGATTGAATACGTCGAAGAGACTCTAGCTGCCACGAGAGAGAGGGACAACGCTGTTCTAGGGGGAGTCAGGCCGGACATGAGTGTAGGACCACGACAGGCTGTTCTCAACGCGGCGCAGGCACAAGCATTTAATGGTAACTTTTCCGATTCTGGATCTTTGATTCTAGGGAATAGTGTGAGTGGAGACTTAGAAACCATCGATTTAGCGAACGGAAGCAGCGGATCTGCGGGAATAGGTAGCGGAGCCGGGATTAGCGGTAGCGCTGGAGGTCTCCTAAGCGGTTTCGGCAGCTCAAGCGACGAGGAGGATGACGATATGGAACGTGATGAGGAAGACGACGATGAGGTCAACAGGTTAGGGCTCAGTGGCAGCAGTGATCAAGTGGGTGACCTTACCGATCTTTTGATTGATAATGACTTTGAAGATGATTTCTTCGAGGACATGACTTTCCTATGAGTCCGCAAACCACCTGTCCGTAATCCTATTTTTTGTCAAAATGGGGGAAAGCTGCCTTTCCCCGCTGTTTACTGTTGTATCGAATGTGTACTTTCGGTGTTCGAAGAAAGGCACGGAGTACTGGTTTGCTTTTTTTTTGATATTTAGGGCTTTTTCTACAGCGGATTCGTCTTACATTATCTCTTTTCCTCCCCTGGCTCTTCATAATATTAAAAGCCACTTTTTCAATATCTTTCGTTCCCTTTTCTGTCTTCTTTTTCCCACCCTACAAGGAGATATCTGTGCTGTCCATTATAACGTGGGATGTCGCAGGATAGTAAGACCAGGATTGCTAACGGGTACTCCTCGAAATGTTTATAGTTTGCCTCGTATATCTCACAAGAAATAACCAATGTCGACAAGTTCGGATCTTCAGACGAAGAGGATGATGACGATGATATATCATTTGCGACTGCTCCAAACGAGCCACCGCCGCCCCCTCCATTGCCTCTAAACATTTCTAGACCTTCATCAGCAACAACGGCCACAAATACAATGAGCGTGGGGGCTAACGCCGGCATCGAAATTGAAGGTGAAGAGGGTGGATTCGAAGAGATCGAAGGGGTTGGGGACTTTGCAGGTGATGGAGACGTGAGAACCGCTATTTAGCTCCTCTTTGTGTTCACTTAGTAGCTGCTAGTCTAAACTAACCTATAATGGGTCTCCATAGAGTTCGGATGAAGACGATGACGAATTGATTTCCGGGAGTGTTTTAAGAAGAAATAAGCCCACTGCCACCCACGAAGCAGAGAGGCGTGCAGTTCTTGAAGAAGATGAAGGCGAAGTCGATTTCGTCAATGAGATCCACGGATTAAGCCTAGCTGGAGTAGGAGATCAAGGCAAAGCCACCAGCGAGACCTCAACACCGGTCACGACCGAATCGGAACTTGCTGCTGGGGAAACTCAAAAAACCGAGACAAAGTGACCGTCCGGGATAAGTTGCTTGCAAGTATTACGGTCATAGATGGTAAATGGGCTGACTGGATATCATGCTTTTTTCCCTCTTACTAGATGGTGGCCTTGCATGAGTCTACTTTCCACAATTATTTCGTATTTCTCTCATCTGCCTAGTTTGATTTTTTGTGACAGCAATTCCAAGCATGGGCCTAGAATCTGCGCTTTTTCTTTTCTCCTAAAGGTCTAAAGCCAACGCCTCCGTTACCATTACTACCATCGTCACAACCCTCACATTCCTCTATCCTGTCAATGTCCGTCATGGAATTCAACAACATAATAGGCTTTTCTTTCTTCGCTCACATAATCACCTTTATGTATTGGGGTTGACCTCTCGTTCGGGTGCATGTACTGTATGTAGCATGGGTTCATACTGGTAACTTTTCTTTTAGTCATGTATACGGGTTAGGCGTGCAATTTTATCGGAAGGTTAAGGATACGGTGAAGAGGGGAGTAGTTTGTGAATGAATTTTACGGCCTTTCTCTTTCCTTTTCGTCTTTGGGATGGAGTCTTCTTTCTTTCCAGGGAAAAACAAAACAAGAGCCGTTTTATGATAGAAGTTATCGCCTGGAGGGGATGGATTGGGAATTCAAAATCTTAGAATGAGATGATTGGTCTGGAAGAAGTTTCGGTGACAGGAGCAAAAGCACTCCCGGAGAGATGGAGAACTTGAGAAATAAAAATAGGTGACAAAGGATGATTTGAATCACCCAGTCCTATCTGAAATTTCTCTTTACTGGAGTGGGCTTGCCCCTGCTCCCGCTGCCCTTTCCTCGGTGCTGCAGCGCTGAAGTCATTAGGCCCAATCAGATTGCCGCCCGCTTGATTACTCAGCATCCAAGCCCGAGCCCACCTGGACCCCCACCTCGAGCAATCTCATCACCGATCCCGGTCGCCACACTGCTGCCCGGAGAAAGTCCACGACAATTGAGGGGCCGCCATCAAAGCCCCTCCACAAAGAAGCCCCTTTTCGAATTCCCCCATCCTTCAATCCCTCCACTTAGCCACCAACTCCGTTGAAACAAAAATTACCAAACAATGTTTCTAGCACGGAGCCCGCGGTGCGGTGCGATTACCATGGCGGTGTCTTCTCGTCCCGCCCGCTCCTCTGCTGTCGCCGGTTACCGCCAACAACGGAGTCGTAACCTGGCTACTGCCAGCAAAACGCCGGCACCGAATAAATCCTACGGAAATTTGAAGGATCAAGATAGGATTTTCCAGAATCTCTACGGCCATCATGGTGCAGACCTTAAGTCTGCTATGCAATATGGGGATTGGTATAAGACCAAGGAGATTCTCTTGAAGGGGCATGATTGGGTATGCGCTCTGCTGCTGCCGCCCACGTGAAGTGTTGAGTGCTAACTTTTAGGAAACAGATTATCGGAGAGATTAAGACCTCTGGTCTGCGTGGGCGTGGCGGCGCTGGGTTCCCGTCGGGTATGAAATGGGTATGTAATACGTTATAGGATTTCCACCGAGCGGCCTTAGCTAACATTGATTAACATAGTCATTCATGAACCCGCCTGGATGGGACAAGGGAACTACACCACGGTACCTCGTTGTCAATGCTGATGAAGGAGAACCCGGAACATGTAAGGATCGTGAGATCATGCGTAAAGATCCTCACAAGTTGGTTGAGGGATGTTTGGTTGCTGGAAGAGCTATGAACGCGACGGCAGCTTACATATACATCCGTGGCGAGTTTTACCATGAGGCTACCGTTCTACAGCGGGCTATTCAGGAAGCCTATTCCGCCAAGTTCCTTGGGAAGAATGCCTGTGGCAGTGGATACGATTTTGACGTGTTCATTCACAGGGGAATGGGAGTAGGTTTTTTCTTTTTTTTTCTAAATGGCGGATGGGAAATGCTGACTGATTTGATCAATAGGCTTACGTCTGTGGGGAAGAGACATCACTTATTGAGTCCCTGGAAGGCAAACCCGGCAAGCCTAGGCTGAAACCTCCGTTTCCTGCCTCCGTCGGCTTATTTGGATGCCCTTCGACTGTGGCAAATGTCGAGACTGTTGCCGTGGCCCCTACAATCTGCCGACGAGGCGGTTCATGGTTCGCCTCATTCGGACGACAGCGCAACCAAGGAACTAAACTTTTCTGTATATCCGGGCACGTTAATAACCCTTGCACTGTAGAGGAAGAGATGTCAATACCTCTAAAGGAGCTGATTGAGAGACACTGCGGTGGTGTCAGGGGTGGATGGGATAACCTGCTGGCCATCATTCCTGGTGGCTCATCGACTCCAATTTTGCCTCGAAAGATATGCGACGACGTTCTAATGGACTTTGATGCCCTGAAAGATGTACAAAGCGGTTTAGGTACCGCTGCAGTTATTGTGATGGACAAGAGTACCGATGTAGTAAGAGCTATCTCAAGGCTTTCGAAGTTTTACAAGCATGAGTCTTGTGGTCAGGTGAGTTATTGAGCTCAATCTGTTACACCTCGTATCATTTACTGATAGAATCATAGTGCACACCCTGTCGCGAAGGAACTAGATGGACTGCGCAGATCATGGAACGTTTTGAGAAGGGCCAAGGACGAGAACGAGAGATTGACATGCTCCAGGAGCTTACAAAACAGGTTGAAGGGCACACCATCTGTGCCTTAGGAGAAGCTTTCGCCTGGCCATTGCAGGGTCTCATCCGCCACTTCAGGCCAGAATTGGAGGCGAGGATGCAGACGCATACACAGGTTTCGGGTGGAGGGGCCTTAGCCGGTGGTTGGGACCATGACGCCCAGGTGAAGGGCAAGCTTATTGCGCCTGGGCAATAGACGGCGCGGCTCAGATCAATACCAAATGCCATTACTCAATTCCTCTTTTTTTCCTTCTGTCTTTCCCCCTACCACTTCGCGCAACGCTAAGGTTTTGCGGGGTGCGTTGTTGCTGCTATAAAGCTTTCCTATCAGTTCTCATTCGATCTGAGGTCAACTGTTGTACATTTTTCTGGCGATTTCCTTGGGGTAAATGTGATTGAACAAGGCTAGGATGTCCCAACCACCGTTCACTCTACTACGAGAGAGCAGATTAAGGGCCCTTACAATCTATGCTTAACAACCCCATTATCACGCGTGATTTTGAGTAAAACCTCACTTATTACGGGCCCATAGCTAGCTCATAACACCCGCTCACCAAGCAAACTACAATACATCCCGCATTCGCATGCATGGCGGGATATACTCATAGCGACAAACACCTCCTACCAACCAAAACCCTTATTTCCAGATGATATCATAAATCTAGAAATTCCCATAAGTCTCCCAAAACAGAGGGGGGTGGGGGGGGGGGGGCATTTCCACACTTCGTCGGCAGTTGCACATAACGCAATACCATGTTATGCCGTGCTGAGCAATTTTTTATATTATAGGGAAAGACATCCAGATCTCGTCACTCGGCAACACAACCTCCGCGAGACGGAATTTCTCTCTTGATTGCTAGTGGAACGCCCTCCTCCTCCCCCCCTCTTTTTTTTCTTATGATAGCCTGCCGGTACTGCGAACTTGGTCAAAGAGAAGTCCCGTCTCACGGGGGGGGGGCTTTTTGCCGAGCGACCACGCAGTGAATTCATAATTAAGCCTGGCGAGGTAGCGCACATGCGTCCATCTTGATGGATGATGCAATGGATGATATAAAAAAAAACAAGGGGGAGAAAATAAAAATAAAAAGCAACGCCCGTTATGCATCATGATGTATCACTAGCAATTATTTTCCAACCCCCCTTTCTATCATAATATACCACCGGCGGTATAACAGCAGTAATTCTAGCCCAGCCAATCGATCACAATAACTTCAAATGCCCAGTGATTTGATCCACGACACTCCTCGGCGCTAACTCCCCCCCAATCCATCCATTCAACCAATTCATTAGCCCCCATCTCCTCTCTCTCTTTCTCCCACCACCACCACCACCACCACCAAAGCACCAAAGGGGGGAGGAAAGGAAGGAGGAGGAAAACGAACGAACGGGGGAAGAAAAAGAAAGAAAGAAAAGAAAAGAAAAAACTCACCAGGCCCAACCCCCAAAACCGTAGCACTCCCCGCCTTAATCTGAGTCCTACCAGCATCCCTAACAATCCTAGCCACGACCCCCAAACTCGCCGCGACGCCCGCCAACGTCTCCAATTCCTCCTCCCCATCCAAGCTTCCCTCCCCGCCCTCCTCCCCGCCGGAACACTTGAGCGCAATCTTGGCCTGCCCGAGCCTCTCCCACCGCTCCAGTATGCTGGGGGCGTGCTTCTGCGCGCTCTTGTAGCACATGAGAGTCGCGTGGCCGCACTGCGCTGCCATCTTGCCCTTCGTCATGGATAGGTCCGTGCGCACGACGAATACCATCTTGCAGTCCTCCGAGAGGTTAGTGTAGGGGTTTATTGTTGAGGAGGTGGTTGCCCAGTCGTCATCGTCGTCGTCGTCGTTGTCTTCGGAGGAGGAGGAGGGTTTAGCGGCTGGGGAAGCGGGGGTGAGCGAGTTGTCGGGGGATACCGGTGCGGAGGGTTTTGGGTCCCTGGCTCGCACGGTGGGCTTGGGACCCGAGGTTTTGCCGATGTAGTAGCCTGTGAGAGCGCCCAGGAGGGTTAGGATTAGTGTCGAGAGCGGGGGCGGGAGGGAGGTCATTGGTGACATTTCGGGGGATTTAGGTATTTGCGGTCGTGGTGGGGAAAGTGGTTGAGTTGTTGCAGGTGGGTGATTCAGCGATTCGAGGTTGGGTTGCGGCTGGAAGGCTGGTTGAGCGAGCACGTGGAGGTGCTGCTGCTACCGAAAACATTACGAGGCTGCTGTTCTGTGATTGGGGGGGTCTGGGCACGCAATGCGGCGCGGAAGACGTCCAAGCTTTTCTAAAGTTAAATCTAAACGGTAAAGTTACACTTTGATTACAATACGCACAATAAAAGTGCCTGGGCGTGCTCGTAGAAATCAGAATCGGCAGAAATAGTCTCCCGACTTTTACCGACCACCGAGTACAAGGAGGTCTATAATGTTATTCGCATTTTTTTGTGCCCTTTTCCAGTACTTCAAATACAAATATCGAAGTCCAGAAAGGATCGTCTTTAACCACCACTGCCCCCCCTCACCTATCACAACCGCCAACATAAAGAAACTGAAACAGCAAAGGTCATCGAGGGAGAAAAAGAAAAAAAGGAAACCACCCGAAATTCTTGTAGAGCAGAGGGGAATATAGCGGGAGGGAAAAAAAACAGAAGGGCATTTGCCTGACTCATATACATGCAATTTTGATCTCCCAGAAACCCACCATCCAAACTTGAAGCCAGTAGACAAAAAAAAAAGGCAAGAAAAGAGAACGCTAACCCATGTATGTATCTCGTGCCTTGGAGACTACTATTCCCGGGTATCAAAACCAACTCCCCATGTAATATGAGTGCGAGAAGATAACTCCAAACTTGTGCGCTGAACAGACACAAACAAGTCATACATCTTTTCCCAGCTCATACTCATTATCTCCCTATAGTCCCAAAGCCAAAAGAAAAAATATATCTGAACCAGCAAGAAAATTAACCCAGAAGCAAAGAAGCGCAAAAATTACAATCCTTTTTGGAAGAATGAGACGTATATGTGCAAAAGAGAAGAAGCAAAAACCAAATGCAAGACCGAAGAAATACAGTAGAGAAGGACATACGAGAGGGAAAAATACCAAAGGCGAGGGAAAACAAAAGGAATTCATCAACAACCCCATGCTACCGGATCACCTCCCAAACAAACGGAGGAGGAAAAGAATAAAGAAAAAACCATAGCAATGCTCGTGAGAGGTATAAGAGATGCCAAGACAATCAAAATGTAACGAAATAAAAAGGGACTTGTTTAATACGGCACCAATTCAGGGGAGGAGTGTTAAAAATAATTCCCACAAACCGCTTCTACTTCGGCAGCTAACCCCTGTTCTTCTGTAGCCCAGGCTGAACCGAGATAGGCAATTTTTATCACCCTATCCACATCCCAACATACTCGACCACTATGTAACTCTGCCTTGAGCATTTGATAAACGAGATAGGGGGGGGGGGTGGAAAGGGTACGACGACCGATGGGAAACTCTTCGCAAATCAATCAAAAATCGTCACCAGCTAGTGATAGAATTAGATATTTATTCTCAGCTCCACTGTAATGAAGATATCTTACCTTCATCCATGGTGTCGTTTCCATCGGGTATCACCAGACCGCTCCTATCAACGACAATTCTACGACCACGCTCGTCCTCGGGGACACCGTCCCGCGCAGCACCGAAGTCAAGCACCTAAAAATAAATCAGACACAAAAAAGCGAAAGAGAGGAAAAGCTAGAGTAAATTACCTCAATGTAGGTGACCTGGTCGCGCTGGACGGCAGCCACACAAATCCTTTCATTAAATTTGACTTGCCACACACCGCTCAAGTCGGTCAACAAATCACGAATGAACTCGCCAGTTTGAACATTCCACATTTTGAGTGTTCTGTCAGAACCAGAGATAACCTTGTGCCCATCGTGTTGGAAACAAGTAATCGCTCCTGTATGCGCTGAGAGAGTATGTTTGCAGTTCCCGGTTTCTGGGTCCCAGATCCTCAATGTCGAGTCTGCAGCAGCCGAGACAAGTCTATCATGACTCAAATCAAGCAAGCCAACAAGTTGAGTGTGGCCTTCAAGAGTGTAAATCACAGATCCAGTTTCTAATGACCAGACCTTGACCAAGTTGTCCATACTTCCGCTGATACAGCGGTTTCGCTTATGATCCAACACAACGCTATAGACTTTCTGCACATGCCCCCGCAGTGTATGAACAGTTTCTCCAGTAGATATCTTCCAGACCTTGACAGAATAATCGTAACTGCCACTCACAAGCGTATCTCCATGTGCTGAAATCGCACGAACAGAATGCTGATGCCCCGAAAGGGTACGAATAAAATACGGGTTGTTGTTAGGGTTTAGGAAAAGATCGTTATCATTCGCATCCCGACTAGTTCCCGGTAGATAGGGCCTATCGCCACGCATAGGAAGCTTCCATACTCGCAACGTTGAGTCCCGAGATCCCGTAATTATCAACGGCACCTTCGGCATGATCAAATCTTTACCATCCGGCTTAACACCGATCTTAGTTGGCATGAGAATCTGCAAGCATCGGACAGTCGAAGTATGCCCATGGAAAATCTGGGTGCATTCACCAGCAGCGATATTCCAAATCCGGACTGTTCTATCCGTTGAGCCGGATACCAAAGTATTGCCCTCGTACTGCAAAGCCCAAACCCCACCTTCATGTCCTTCCAACTTGTTGCGCAGCGCTCCCGTATTGGTATCGTACACGTTAATGTTCGTATCATCAGAGCCCGTCAGAATTTTATCTGTGTCAAACTGTAGACAAGTAACCACGTGTCTCTGATGGCCACGGAAGGATATATGTCTTGGTTTCACTTGCGGTCGTATCCAACTACGGCGGATGATGTGGTGTCTTCGATAGATGGACTTAAACAGATGTAGATTCCTTAGCGACTGTAATCCCACCAATGCCCTGGAGCCAGCTCTTTCCGCAGCATTAGCAGCCGCAACAGGGCCGACAGAGTTGGAGTAAATCTCCGATATAACTTCGTTAAACTCCTCCTTCCCAAGTGTCTCAACGGCTTCACGCTTCTTCTGCTGCTTCTTAGAATTCGCTCTAGTATTGAACTTCTTCTTTTGTCTTCCATGCGGTGGCGGGGTCGTAAGAGTCGGGGCACAATAATTGGATCTGGTTCCTGCATTGATATCCCTCTCACAGTCATCATCGCCCTGCGGATCCTGGAAACCCCAGCCCTCTCGTATGGCCCTATCCAACTCGCCGTTTTCCAGAACATACCCATCATTATCGAACAGTTTCTTCCATGTCCATTCGTCGGAGTCGATGATAATCCTCCAACGCCTTGATACTTGAGCAGCATTGCAGAGACTCTTAATGTCTAGATACTTGATAATATTTAAAGAAAGTTCTGGAGGCAGAAGAGTAAGGAAGTCGCACTTGAGAGCAGGGTTGACCACCTCTGCAACCGTTTGAAGCGTGCTCTTGGAACATCGGCGGAGAAGTTGATACATCACATAAGTTTTGACGGCAGAAGGCATGGCATCAAAGGAATCCAACATTTTTGGAATTTCCATCAACCCAGGGGTACATTGCTCTCTGGGTGTCTGTAGCTGCATGATATGTCTTTGCGGACTTAATGTCAGCTGATTTGACTCGTCAACTGCATCCTCCTCGCTAGGTGGCAGCTCGAGTGGTGAGCTAATCTCATCAGTATCCATCGCCGAGAAATAACTACCTCCGTGAGTCAGGGCGGCTGTCACAGGACTTAGACTTGGACTTGGAAGACTCAGTGGCTGAGCAGACCCGACAGCAACGCTATCGTTCGCCGCATGTTGGGTATCAGGTGATAGAGTTGTAGGTATCATAGTGGAATCTGATTCAACATCATCCAACTCAAGATCCTCTTGTGGGGTAGGGGTTGAGCCCATCTCCAAGTCTTCTGCCTCCAAATCCAGCGGTTTCACTCCCATCTGTGATAAAGTCAGTGGGGTCTCTTGTTGATGATTTTGATTTGGCGTGAGATTAACCGTGGTGAATAATGACTGCGAATTTTGCAGCTGGCTTAATTGCTGGTGAACAAGACGGACAGGCCTAGGAGCATGAGTGGTAGGAGGATTTATTTCAACAGGCGTGGCTGGAGTAGCGTTACGACTTGAGCGAAGATGCTTTCTAGGTGAAGGTGTGTTGGCCTTGCTAGAGAGTATACCTGATCTCGGTCTTCCTGTTTGTCGGCGTTTACTGCCTTTCTGTAACAAGGATACGCGCTCGACTGCCTCCGAGATCGATACCGGCGAGGCGGGACGTTTCCGACTCGATGCGGAATGGGAGGTCGTAGGTAGTGTGGCTGATGCAGGCGGGCTTGTCAAAGGATTATGGGCCTGCACGCGTTCCTCCCCCCGGACAACTTTTCTGATGAGGCCGTTATTCTGATCAAGGTCATGTACAAGCATGTCCAACTATTTCTATCAGCAAATGGCCACTTCCGATCCGAAGACCGAGCCGGAATCCCACTCCTTACCTCTCTCAAAGACTGCTCCGGGTCGTCTGTCTCCCGAAAGTGGGTAGGTTTCCCATTAAGATCGAAACAAAATCTCTTGAGGTTCGATGGTGTTGGTACAGCAGCTAGGGGAAACTCCTTGGGGTCCAGTTCGTTTAGATTTCTAGGAGGTCTCATGAGAAGTTGTGGAAAGGATGTAGTTGTTGTTGTAGTCGTGGTGACCACAGTAGTCTGAGTAGTAGGGGCAAGGGAAAACTGCCCAACAGTGGAATAAGGGGCGAGACGATGAGTACCTGTATGGGAAGGTTGTGACATCGGCCCTGAAGATGCTGATGCTGATACGTCCACGCCACGGATCTGTTGCTGGGGACGGTGCCTCCGGGGTGGGAGGTTTACATGAGGTACTGTGGGCGGCTCCATGAGAAGAACCTCTAATGTCGATTCTTCTGTGACCGAAGACTCGGAGTAGTGATTTGGGTAGAAAAAAGATTGTGAAGGGGCAGTAAGGTATCGATTCGATAATCCCGAGATACAGTAGACGGGAGCTTGTGTGTATCTTTCACGTACGGTATCGGCGTTGGGGTTGTAGAAAGAGCGGAGCGCCTTAGAATGTTGTGTCGTAATGTCCTAATTAGGGAGAGAAACACGGGTTAAAGGATCCAAATGAACGGAATAGGGAGCAAAACAACTCGAATTTTGAAGGAAGGAAGGAAAGAAGAAAGAGAAAAGGGGGGCCGAGAATCTTGATGGAAGAGAAGGGGAATGATGATAATGAAGGGCCCAGCCGCTGGGAGTGCTGGATATTATTGTTGTTATTGGGAGCGAACTATGGGGAGAAAGGGAGGATGGCGAGGGGTGAGCCCAGTGAATGCGGCGAGTGTAGGGTGTGGGTTGGTACTTCTTTGGTCTCTTTTTCTCGGTCTTTCACCACAAGACCCTTGCACCACCGTACCGCAGTTCTGTCTTCTGTTGTAACAGAAACCCGTGTCCTGCCGATCCAGGGCTTCCCCGTCGTGCACTGTACTTCTTCCTCACTCGCTCACTCGCTCACTCGTTCTCAACCTCCCTCACTTTCACTGGTGGCTCATACAACACCGAGCCTCTGTCCTTTCTCTCGCTCCGTTTTTCCGCTTGAATGCTGGCTCGAAGGGCAGACACTTGAGTCTTCTGGACTGACTAACAGGCGGACGAGGAAACAGCAGTAACCACTGAAGGAGGGGAGGGGGTGAAGAAAGCGTGGTGGCCAGGAAACACCGACAGAAGAATGAATGGGCAACAGCAGGGAGGGACTATTAGCAGGGAGCGGTGTGCCTCTGGTTGCAACTTGAGACCATCACCGCAGGAGAAGCCAACTCAAATTGGACTCCGCTAACCCTAATTGGTAATCCTAGCCCTCTAAACTGCCTTTTCTGCCTCTTACATCCCTGTCTTAGTCCATTTTTGCCTCGCCCCCGTCTTTTTCCAGTTGGTCGAGATTGAAAAAGCCACCAGCTCAAGCGTTTGGGGAAGCAAGAAGGAAAGGCAAACAAGGGAAGGGGAAAGGACTGGTGGAGAGAAAAAGGGTTTCCAACTCTCCGCCGTCAACCGGCAACACCACCACCACCACAAGTGACACCACCAGAACAATTCGGCACAGCACAGAACAAGTCATAGAACCCTAACCCTATACTAAACAGTTTACCCCGACAAATTAACATATATCATACCCTTGAAATCACGCCCCAGGTTTGTAATATACATGCCATTGGTACTCTACAGTATTCCATCTATTCCACAGCTTTCCTTCGAGACGGGCGGAGTTATTGTAGAGCAAAAAAATAACATGGCCCGCATTGATAAACCCAGCAGCCGGACGCCGTTGGGCTGTCCTGTGCTAGCACTGTACGCATCCCAACCCCGACGCTGCAGGCTAGTATCAAATATGACTCGTTAAGACCCAAGCCCGATGCAACAAAGTCCCCTTGCAAGCCCTCTGAAGAGTGGGAAATTGAAGAGAAGAGGGGTGGAATGCGCAAGCACCATATCCGCCCAGAAGAAATACACTTTATGGGCCCTTCGTACAGTCCGCAGCTACAGTAGGAGAAAGGTTCTGTCCATGGAACCCCACAACAAGGAGCAATATGATAATAGCATAGGCTGCCGGTGTTATTAAAGGGCCACCACCCGGCAACTCTGCAGTCGGCCAGAGGCCAGTATCGACATTGTTTCCCTTTTTCCTCCCTTGCGTTCACTTTTCTTCCCCTCCGCTTCAACCACAGCTATGGTTCTGTGCGTTCATTCTCACCGCACCCTTCATTTTTCCCCACTCTAGAGGACAAGCACAGCAGTGTTCGAGCGCAGTACAAAGTTACCGGGGGACTGGCGATCAGTTTTGTTTTTGGCTTCTGCTGTTACTGTTCAACCACCCTTTGCACCTCTCTTTCGAGCACCCGCACAAGTACAGCGAGAGCACCTACATGCATACCGGACACAGATACATACGTAAAGCACGAGCATAACAATGCATCACACTGCACGGTAGGTTAAAACCCCGCAGGCACATCGAATACTTTTGCAGGCTTTTTTATTTTATTTTTATTGCCAAATAGAACAACATGCAAGCACTCTGCCCCTAAGATGATACCCCCCCACTGCATAAAATGGGCCCTCATCATCCCAGCACTACCGCCACATAGCGCAAACCGAACCGAACCAAACCCTAGCTCGCGTGGCCTCGGCTTGCCGTCTCAGCCTCTCAAATCACCGCTAAAAATACCCCACTAATTTTTTCCCACCAGACACACTCCGACATTGTCCGCCGATAAGTTATCTGCAGGTAACTCTGGAGAGCTAAAATCCTTAGTTCGAAGAATTGAAAGAAAAAAAACAGCCGGACCCCTGTTCCTCCCAACCCCACTACCGCCGAGGCTTTTGGGCTACGACGCAGGCACTAAGTACTTGCCGAAACAGAGGAGTCTGTCCCCAGCCCTCACCTACGCTAGATCAATCTCTGCGATACTACACCTCGCTTGAAAGAATTGACAGTTATAGAGAGTGTGGATTCTCGGGATATTTGGTTCATGAGGGGTTACCGACCAGTTCTCCTTTTATTAAGCCCACCTGACGAGAGTGGCTGCCGCGTTGCCACTGCTGGCTATACCTTAGGGGCAGACATTGTATTTTGGTGAGCAATAAGTAAGCGTCTCACGCGGCGGCTTTCGCGAAACAGACGCGGTGTCTCTTGATTCTTATTGCGATGGTATGTTTACTTTTTTTCAATTTTTTTTTCAACCTCCCTGCCCTCGTGGTGTTTGCCACCTTCCCCCCGGGAATGAGATTGGTAAGCTATTTAGGATTCCACTACAGGAACTGTGGGGGGGGAGACTATTCGTGATACAGCTGCAACCTCCAGCCACCTATGGAGCCCTTTAAGGAGTTTTCCTTCTTTCCTTCCCTACTTTTCTAATAACTACGGTGGCTGGATACCAGGACGTCGAGCTCTTAGACTATGCCCACCTCAACCGTGAACTCACTGCCTTATTCAATTTTCACTTTCCAGCGACTGGACTACGAGTGACAGGATGTGAAGCTACATGCACCGTGCAACTACAGGTGAAGAACAGGGAAGGCAAAAAGTGGTGTCAGGTGAGCAAACATCCGGGAGGGCAGCAAAACTGGAATGCTGTGCTTCCATTCTTAGTAATCCATTCTTCCCCTGTTTATCGGGTGGGTGCCATGGTCAGCATATGCTCGAAGGTAAGTAAGGGGAGACCAAATTCTCGGTCAAGGATGTACCCGCGGAACGGCACGTCGGCCTCTGAAGTCGCACTCCGTGTCATTGGGGTGACAGCCTTGCTCCTGTCGGCTAATAGCCAGAAGGCATTCCCGGTGCATCCAGCCAGCCCCCTTACGCAAACCTTTAACTGTATCTCGGAGCCGTTTTGCCTCTTGACGATCGGCGGCTACTTCTGCTTGGAAGCGGGGAGTACAAATACTGAGTCTAATAGGATATCCAACAGAAAGCTTTAAAACTGCTGAGGTCAGGATAGAGCTGATGACTAATGGCGGGAGAGGCCGCTTGCCCGAAGCACGCGATTGCAAATCTTTCTCGCTGGGAGCGAAAAGCACTTGGTCGAGTGATTACTCATGAAAAGTGGAGCACAATTATTTCTTTATTAATTTTTTATTAAACTATGGACCATCTCCCGACTCCAAAATCCGAGCAAAAAGAAAGCTACCAGTTGTTGTGGGATTTCCTGTTTTCATGAACATTAGCGTGAGGAGTTTGTTTATGCAGAAGGGATGTGGGCGCTCAAGTAAGGGAGCGCCCAGATAAGATCCACTCAGCGTTAGCTGCATCTGGCGAAAGTCATTCAGGATCGGCCAGTTTAGCCCTCGAGAGCTTGCAGGGTCTCGAGATCATAGAGCTGGCAGATATCATACCCACGGCGCCGATTCGCTCTAACTACTGGACCGGGGTGTGGATCAAGCCCCCGGAAGTGAACTGGTTTGTTTGTAAATTTCACACAAATCCTCGCCACGAGGAATTCGACGGAATGGAGACCCTTGGGTTCAGCTCAAAAACGGCAGATCTAAAACGATGTGGCACCAGAAATATCTCCTGCCCTTCTAAATATCCTCTGCCTAGTGTTGTCCCTCAATTGTGATTTCCAGATATCTACTTTTCTGGTGGCATTTCAACTGATTCACTTTCCCGTCTGACCCGCTTCCCGGCCTAATACGTTGTCGTTTTCTACCGTAACAACTTAAGTAATTGGACTGTGTGTTAGGCAGCCTAGAATTTCCTCCACTAGAAAAGGGGCGAAAAACACACCAGGCTTTGCTAGGAGGGGCAACTCCAACGTTCTAGCCCATGGGCCCATTGTTCGAATTCTCACGGTAGTGGCGTCGCTCACTCCCGGGCTTTTTGGCCAGTAAAATGGGTAGGGGAGCCACGGCTGCAACCTAGCTTAGAAAACTCTGAACCTCAAGGACCTCTCTCTCCTTGGTAGACAGTGGGAGGTGGGGGACCTTGTTACCACAACCGCCAAAATGCCTTGGTCTGGGAACTCAGTTTAAGATTCATCGCTTCACACATATGATAGGGGCGCCTCTGCTACGGTTTGGTTTTGGGACCTCCTTTAATATTTCACCATTACTGCAACTGTGTATTTATTAGCTAGAACACTTGGGGGTGATGGCAGAGCAAACCGGGGCCGTGAGCAGTATGGATGAGATACATCCGATATACGATACCTCAAAGATCCCGAGATGTCATAGAAACGATCAGATTGGATGCAGATTGACAGGGTGGCTGCGGATGCTCCTAGGGCATTGATAAACCCTACCGTATTACCAAGAGGAGATTACGGGCTTCTAAGACACCTTTGGCGAAGCCGCGTGAGTGCAGTGGCAAGCACACATACTAGGTACCGATTGAGAGTGTCTGGTCGTGACATACAAGGTCGCAAAATTGGGAGAGTGTGGCGGGAAATCTTGATACCCTGAGTTCAGAAGCTAAACAATGTTCAATTAGTCTAATCACTACAGACTCCTGGATACCGGGGCGCTTGGATCAAGCCGGCATACGACCAAGAACTAACTCCCCATTTCCACTTTGAGGTCCCGGTAGGCTACCGCGTAGGGATAAAGAATGGAGTAGCATTCTCTGATTAGGTGATAGTCGATTATCGAATATAATATTCTTTCATTTCCACATTATGAGTTGTCCTGCTTCACCTTTATGCCCTAAAGCATGATGTCCACCAATTGTTTGGATCTGACAGCGACAATTGGTCTTGTCAACAGAGAGAGTTTAGCTTCTGCAAGTTTCAGATCTCGGTACCGTGAGCAATTGGTTGGCCGCAACGATTGTAACTCAGAGCCGGTTCTTGTGTTTGGAGCCAGTCCGTCTAGGCGTTTGCCTCCTTTGCTCCCTCCCTCGGTTTCAATACCGGTGCCTGCAGCACGGCAACATAACGGTACATTTCCCAGGGGCCAACCCGCCGCCGTACCTCTTTACGGTCAAGCGGCTCCGATGCACAAGTTTTCTCTAGAGCCTGTACGCACGTCGGAATGGGGGAAGATTCGCCGGGGCCGGTTTTTTTTTAACAGAGGTCCCATATTCGGTAAACAGTACAGCAGAGCCTCAAAACATCCACGCCTGTCGGCCCAATGTCCCCGGGTTTGCGCCACCCTCGACAGCGTTGTCGGCTGGGATTGGGACCCTGTCGAGAGGGATACGCCACACACCCCGCTTGGCTGACCACCATGGGGGTTTGCATTGATATTTTATCTGCGGCGCAAACAGTAAAGCACCGTACTCGAGTACTGTACAAGTACTTGGCCCGTAGGGAGATGGAATACGGTAAGTGGAATAAATGGACTATGTGCTGGGCTGTCTGAAAACCCCTCCTTTGGAAAAGGGTGAAAAAGTGTACTCGAGTGCCAAGAAACCTGCTTTCCGAGACAAATAAAAAAAGAGAGGAGAGGCAATTCCGACTTCCTAGAAAAAGGCCCCATTACCGGCATTTGAGTTCTTATGGTATCTTTGTCCTAGTTGTGGCGACATCATACCGTTACACCACGAAACACAGCCGTCCTCGGCAGCCGGTCTTGAATTTGGTTGGTTGGTCGGTTGATCAATTGAGGGTTTGCTGATCCCCCACAAGGAAGAGTGATTGCTCATAGGATGTCGTCTTCACAGGCACCACCTGCCTGAGTGGGCGTTCCTCCGGGAAATGGGCTAGCGTAGAAACTAATAATTGGTCCATATGCTACCGGTGTGGTGGAAAATCACCCACCCCGGGGGAAAAGGCAAGCTGCTCAGCCCCCCTAAGAGACATAAGGGAACAAGAGAGCGCCAAACTCAAACGACATCCCCTGACCCGTTTTCAGGCACTGGTTTCGTTCCACCTTCTGACTCCTGAATGTACTCGAGTATAAGCGGTGGTTCATCTTCAACTGGAGGAAGGCCGAGTTCGTTGATCGGCCATGTCAGCGTTCTATGAGTGGACGTGTTCCTTTAACGGGTGATATTCTAGCTAATCAGGGTGATGGCCTTGCCTATTACCGCGCTAAATGTGAGTGAAGTTCGGCATGGACTCGCAACTATTCAAGCCTCTACGGTATTTGATAGGCTGCCGGGCACCACCACTTCCCTCAGGGAGATGTTGTGCCTAACCTGGATGGAAAACACTGACTCGTATGCACTGCTCGCTGCCCTATCTTGCTCGACGTCCTGTCAGCTAGCCTGGCACCAAACCCTAATATCCAAATAGTGGCTTATAACAGAGATTCTTGAGAACCGGGGTTGAACATAGCAACTCGGAACGATATGAGGCCTACTCGCGCAGCGGGCTGCGTACGTCATTGGGAATAGATCACTTCTTGTCAGATGCATCTGAAAGAACGTAATTACAGCTCGGGGGAATACCGCTTGTCTGGCGAGAACCGGTAGATACGGTACTCCTACGTTGAAATAAGAAGCGACTGGGGTGAGGTTTACAATTGCGTCAAAATCGGAGCCCTGAAAGGCTTAGTCCTGGAAGTACAGAGTTAGGAGTTTTATTGCAACCCCGAGGCAGAACAAGAATAGAAATCTTGTTTGAACATACTAGCTCCCGACGGTTCTCACTAGATAATGCGGTCCGATAACTTAAACGAAACCCCCCCCGCGCCCCGGCCGCGTTCTGTCGTGCGAATGTCATCAGTGACCTCGAGGGTTGTGGTGTCTTCCTGATTGAAATGCCGGTGCTCGTGTCTCCGAGCCAAGAATTGGCACCCCTTTACTGTGCCTGTACTCGTAATAGCTATTCCAGAAACGGTGCTAATTCTTGGCGCGGAGATTCGAGTCCCGCAATACCTCGCTTCTTCTCTCCTAGTACCAGTGTTTGTGCCCCCCGCCCCTATCGATTGGGTCGGCTGTTTCCCTCTTAGTCGCACAAGTGCAGTCCCTTAGGCGGGGAAAAGGGCGCAGTCATTCATACATCATTTGTGGGTCCCTGCTCCAATGAAGCGAGTGATTTACTATGCGCCACATGGTTCCTGTGTTACACTCAGCTCACTTTATATCCGTATCCCCCTCAGGTGGCACTTTTGCACGGGCTCCTCCTAACAGCCTCGCCTTTCGCTTCTCCGCTCGCCTTTTGCCCTACAAACTCTGGGACCTTATTGAATTGGAACCGGCGCACCGACATTTTGTTCCTCGCTTCTTGCTCAGCCCGCGCATGTGTACGTGGTTGCTCTCCGCTGTTCATTACAAAAAGTAACCGCTTTGGTAGGAGCTCATTCGTTATTATCGTGGGTCAGCCGGGCATGTTTGATTGTTTTTCACAGAGACCCATAAGATCGTTCGCGGCCCGCCCACAACTGCGATATGACTCCTCTAAAAGGATTGACGGCGTCAATATTAGCGTTTGGACTCTCTTTTCCATTTGCGCTCGCGGCGCAAGGATACCCGCCTCCCGTTCGGGATCAGAAAGAGATCAGATCTCCACACAATCCCAATGTTTACATTCGCTACAAGAACCCAACATCGGAGATTTGCCGAACAGCAAGCACGAAGCAGAAGCAATTTGCGGGCCATATTCACCTTCCTCCCTTGACATTGGCTCCGGTGCAACAGAATTACCCAATAAATACCTTCTTTTGGTTCGTTGAGGCCCAAGAAAATCCCGAGAGTGCGCCTCTAACAATATGGCTCAATGGCGGTCCTGGTGTGTTGACATCCCTTTTTCCCTCGGAAAAATACTTCTTTCGAACTTGAGGCTGAAGGACTTCCGGTGACTTTTAGGCAGCTCTTCTTTGATCGGTATGTTCTCTGAACTGGGACCTTGCGAAGCCGTGCCGGCAAACCGTAATTCGATTACCACAAGGACAAGGCCATTCAGCTGGGACAAAACGAGCAATATGCTGTTCATTGACCAAGTTTGTTATTACCTTCGTCTTTGATTGCGGAGAGTAATCTCAACTAACATGTACAATCTAGCCAAACCAAGTAGGCCTTTCCTTTGATGTTCCCACCAACGGTACAGTAGCTCTGCTCGATCCGAATGGGACCTACCTACCAAATACTACAGCTCCAACAAATACCAGATATTATGGCGACCTCGGCTATTCTGACGAGGAATTTGCAAATCTGCAAGACTATAGCAAAGTAATATACAAAATTGCCCTTCTCAACGGAACATTTCCCTCGGGTAATAAGGAGTTTACAGCAAACACGACAGAAATATCCGCCATGTCTGCCTGGCACTTTTTGCAAGCCTGGCTGGTTGACTTCCCTCAATACAACCCGAATTCCACTGGTATTAACCTTTTCGCAGAAAGTTACGGAGGAAAATACGGGTGATATTCCATGACGCGAATGCAACCTCCACAGTGCTAATATCTTATCAGACCAAAATTCTCGGCTTATTTCGAGGAGCAGAACGAAAAGCGTGAAACTGGGGAGCTTTCGAAGAATAATACAGTTGAACTTCACCTTGAATCACTCGGGATAATTAATGGCTGTGTGGATAGCGCCATACAAACACCTTGGTATCCTCAATATGCCAACGCGAATCCATACGGGATCAAGGTTATCAGCGATAGGGTGCGGGATGCGGCATTGAACGATTATTCTAAACCGGGTGGGTGTCTTGCCAGAATCGAGAAGTGCAGGTCGCTTTTGAAGGTGTCCGATCCCAAAAGCTTTGGCGACTCAGATACCGTCAATAAAGCTTGCGACGATGCAAATACATACTGTACCTATATCCGGGATGTATACCAACCTAGTGGCAGGTAGGGTTCCCTCAACGTATTTGCAAGTGGTGTTTTCTAACCGCTACTATTAAAGGGGGTATTACGACATCGCGTCCGATCATAAAGACCCATTCCCGTACTATTACTACTTGGAATATCTGAACAACGCGACAGTCCAAGAAGCAATTGGGACACCGGTAAATTACACGCAGAGTAATAGCTACGTTTACGGAGCGTTCGACAGCAGTAAGTCACACATTACCACAATCTGTTCTATCATGTTATTTTAGAATATAAAACTGAACGGGGCTGCTAGCCGGCGATTTCGTCCGCGGCGGAGAGGTCGAGGATATTGCATATCTACTAGGCAGAGGGGTCAAAGTTTCGCTTATATACGGTGCGCGCGATAAACAGTCACCCATCCCTCTTGGCCAATCATTTCCAGCCCGCTGACTAGTGGGAAAATTAGGCGATAGGGATTACATTTGCAACTACATGGGCGGAGAAGCAGTGAGCCTCGCAGTAGACTACCCCGGTAAAGCAGCATTCAAGGCCGCGGGGTACCAGGATATCCGAGTGAACTCGTCCTATGTCGGTGGGCAGGTTCGCCAGCACGGAAACTTCTCTTTTGTGAGGGTTTATCAAGCAGGGCACCTGGTCCCTTCATATCAACCGGAAACAGCATACGTTATATTCGACCGTATGATCCGCGGACTTTCCATCGCCACAGGTGATAAAATCACCCGGTCTGGATCGAACGTATATTCCACAACCGGACCCCCAAATAGCAATACCACATTGAAGGCCCCGAACCGCTTGCCACAAGTCTGCTTCGTTAGAGAAACAGCGACATGTAGCATTGATCAGGTCTTCATGATCGCAGGGGGGAAGGGCGTGATATACAATGGCGTTCTCTACAACAGCTCCTCCGAATACTCGATCCCGCCGGGTCTAGGTATTGGTGCAGGAAACAGTGGTAATGGTGGTGGTGGTGGCGGCAGCAGCGGGGGCACACAGGAAAAGAACAAAACCTCTGAGGATGGCGGTGCAGAAGGAGGGGGCTCGGCGGTAGCATTGGGCGCGAGGAGGGCTTCCCTATTGGCTCTGGCATTCGCATTGGCCATATGCATAGGAAATCTTTGAGCACATACGGTGCGGGGATCTACTTGCTTTTAAGGCGCCCCTCGTCGTTATTTTTATCAAGGAACTTTTTTATTTTCTTTTTATTTTGCCCCCCCTCGCATTTCTTGCTTTCTTCTTCCCCTAAGTTGATTAATTAATTAATTCAACTGGTGACTATCCGCACGGAAGTGTAAATTGAATTGCATGGAAGTGGAGTGGGGCCGGAGGTGCGTGGGATTCTGTGGGAATCATACACTTTATAACAAGGTAATTTGGTGATGGGTGGTGATGATGATGTGCACTTACGAGAGCCATATTGCTTGTCATATCTTGGTTGGTCCGTTTTTAATCTATTCATTTGCGATCTATAATACGGAGGGGGGGACCAGCAACTGGCAGTTTGGAGGAATCTGATGTTGAGGCCTTATTGTCACGTGTCTGCAGGGCGGTTTAGAACTGGATCGAGCCCTGGCTGCTGCTTGGCGCTGCTGGGAAGATTGAATGGACGTCGGGAGGGAAAGGCCGCAGCCCTGATTGATACCCGGGCAAAGGGCCAGATGGTTCGATATTACAGTAACGTGCGGGTTTTCTGGAGGGGTGTAACTTAGATTTTGACAGATATCATGGAGAGATATGGTAGGTACAATAAATGCTGTAGATAAGTGTACAGTAGTAGTGCAAGCCCGATGCAAATTGTTATCGTCTATCGCATCGCATCGCATCGTATCGTACTGTACAGTACTCGGACCAGTACCGCGCCGTACTCGAATAGCATATATTATACATATCACAGTGCGCCGATGCCAGCCCGAGAGTCCAGAGCACCACCTCCACCACACCCCCCACCAGCCCCAGCGTGCACTAAACTAGGATCCCACCCCAACCTAGCCTAGCCTCCCTTCCCCTCCCTCCCTCCTTCAACAACAACAACACAAACTCCCGCAATCGCAGATCATCACGACACAGTCAATCAACCCCAATCAATCAACCCATCTCAAAGAAATTCGCCCTTCTCCTCCCCCCCCTCCTCCTCCTCCCCCTATCACCACCAACACACTCCACATTACCCCACCTCATACAACCCACCCAATGGCCACCACTACCACAACCGCCGCCGCCGCCGCCGCAACAACAACGACGACGAGAGCCCTCTACAGAACACTCCTCCGCGAGCTCCCACCAATCTCGCAAAAGCGCACACACCTGCACACCCGCCTTCGAAACTCCATCTCCTCCTCCTCCTCCGGAGAGGGGGAGACGAGGAATAAGGATAGACAATTGCTCGGACAACTGGCAACATACCTCCGCGCTCAGCGAACCTACGCTACGCTTCTGGAGCGGTACAATCCATCGCTGGGGCCGCGGGGGGATGATGATCGGATTAGGATGAGTGCTAGGAGGGTGGGGCTTGATATGCCCGAGTGATGGATGGATGGATGCCTGGATGGGTTGTATGATAACTCTACGGTTACGGCACGGGTGCAGTTACGGTTGGTTGGTTGGTTAGTTACCGTAGTTGGGGCAGGGGGAGGAATGGAATGGTTGGTCAGTTGGTGGTTGGTTGGGCTTAGTTATGATGGGGGGGCAAAGTTGTATGAGTATGATCGTCTGGGGGGAAAGGAGGCTCCTGATACTTGTGGAAACTACGATGATACATTTGTTGGGTTTTGGGTGGATGGGTGTATGATATGATATGATTTGATACGATAGGACTTGGTATGGTATCATACCGTATGTGAGGCTGGGACTCCTTATCGATTGTCGATAACTGGGGGCGTGATTGTGCAATAAAGTACCGATACCGATAGAAGAAAAGAAAGGAAAAGAAGAAGAAACCATCCAAGCCTCGAAGGAAAATGCAGAGAAGGGAGAAAAGAAGAAAGGAAGGAAGGAAAGAAAGAAAGAAGGAGGCAATGAACTCCAAAAAAAGAACACTGGCAGACAGATCGATTCCGATCGTAACTGTCCCCCCTCTCTTCCCATCGTTCGCCTTCTTCCAAGGAACCCCCACTGGTATATCTTGCCATACGATAGCTCGCCTCCCTCCCTCCCATTCCTGTATCACACCACACCCCACGCACGACGCCGACCGACCGACAGACAGACAGACCGATCCACCGACAGACAGATAGACAGCCAGATAGACAGAACCGCCTGTAGGCAGAACAGAAGCAAACCCGCCACCGTTTTTTCCTCAGCCCTGATAAACATAGCAACAAATCTCCTCCTCCTCCTCCTCCTCCTCCTCCCTCTTTTCTTCTGCATAATATTATCATAATAATAATAATAATTATAATTATAAAAAAAACTCCGACTCCATTCAAAGCAATTATATTCTATTCTACCATCCCATCTACCGCATCCCATCCCAATCTAAATAGCCCACCCAGTCCAGTCCAGTCCATCCATCATACCGGTACCTAAGGTTAACTCGCAGTTCTATTTCCACATACACACCGCACCGCACTGTAACGATATCTCGCAAGCCATTAATATTGTACGGTATGTGTGTGTGGCTCAGCTCAGCTTTTCCCCCTGTTTATATATTGTACGGTATGATAGTACCACCGTAACGTAACACAGCACGAGACAGTATCCATCCATCGTGGGATCTTTTTTAAAGTTGTTTACAGATCGATACACCCATCCATCCCCGACACACACACACACACACACACACACACACACACACACACACTTGAAGAAAGAAAAAAAAAAGCAAACCATATTCACATTCACGGGTAATCATAATCATACAAAGCCCACCGGTAAATTCTATTTTTCTCCTCCTCCTCTTCAATAAGGTGTGACACGAACTTTGATGCGCGAATGATACAGTGCGAGTACCATGCTGAACCGTGGTTTATCATATCATACCAGAGAAGAAGAAGAAGAAGAAGAAAAAGAAAAAAAACGGGACGGGTTGTTTTGTGGATGGTGTGAGGTGAGGTGAGGTGGGGTGTAGGGCGAGAAGGAAGGAAGAAAAGGAAGGGGGAAAAGAAGCGTTACGTTTCGAGTTTTGCAGGGGTTAGTGGTGTAATATTCATTGTGCTATCGTAGTACCGCTGAATGGATGGATAGGGGCTACATATGATGCGAACATAATACACAAGGAATCAATACCGAAGCGGGGGGGCGAGATCCAATTTCATGTATATTACTGATGTATGTACTCGAGTACCGGGAAAAGGGGGGAGGTTCGAGGTTTCTCGGTACAGTACCGGTACGGTGCTAGCACAACTACAACTGGTACGGCACACTGTGTGCCGGTACTAGTATATCTTCTTCACACAAACAGAAGAATAGAGGTTTTTTTTTATATACCGTCCGTTTTCTCAAGATGCCACTGTGCTACCGGTGACTTGGTACAGTGCAGTATATAATATTTACAGAGCACTTATCGTAACCCGTACACATTAGCCAGCAGCTTAAGAGCCGATCCGGTGGTCGAAATAATAATATGGCTGTACAGTACTGTACGTTGTTGGTTTGTGCGCCGATATCAAGAACCTCGAATCTCCCCAACTGTAGCATGGATATCGTGTGGTACGACGCCCCACGACAGCTCACTGTGGGCCGGCGGGAGGGAACGGTGAATTGCGACTTACCTGGAGAACGCACCGACTGTACTATACTGCACTATACGGACACTCTCCTGGTATCGATGCTGTACCATACCATACAGGTGCCACCCGGGACAAGACAAGGTCCAGGAAACCTACCACCCATTATCGGAGAGAAGAACGGGGATAAACGACGAATGGGTAATAATGGAAGGCACGAAAGGCATTAAGGCCGAAAGTGAACCAAACCAAATCCAACTGTATTCGTCAGTTCTTCACGCTATGACACTCTTGTGGGTTGTTGTTGTTGTTATTGTTTGCAAGTAATTGCAAGGTGAGCATGTGTGTTCGCACAGCATTGCACGGTATTCTCTCTGTGGGTCAAACACGTGCAAGTGTGAGCATCTCAAAGAAGAGAAAGAAGAAAAGCTACTCACCTCACAGACGCGTAGTTGCTAGCAAAGGCGCCTGCCCACCCAATCACCGTCATCTCGTTCCCATATTATACTGTGTTCAAGACTGAGAACGACGCAGCGATAATGATGACGATAAATGATAGCCCCTTTGTAATGTAATATAGTATACAATAGACAAAGATAAGGGAAAAGAGACAGTGGGAAGAAAGAGTCAAAATACATACTTCAAAGAATCACTTTTTGAAGAAATATTATACCAGTATCCGGTTCCCCAGCAAAAACCCCATAAAAGAAAATAAACACAAAAACAGATACTCACGCGATGCAAAAGTAAAGAGGAAGAGAAAAAGAGGATATCGCGGGAAAAAGACTATGTACTGACACCCACCCCCGCCTGCCAAACCCAATAATAGACAAAACCCATAACACCTTAAACCTTTCCCATAAAAGTGGTGATGAGAAAACCCCGTGGCCCTTTTTTTCTCACCAACCGTGCAACCGGGTTCGAGCCAAGCAGATGCAAGTAAAACAAAAAAACAGAAATGTGACCCAAGGAAAAAGGAAAGGAAGACCCCAAGATAGTTTGCAAAGTTTAATCTGCCAAACTCCGCAGAACCCACACCACACCTGCCCCCATTGTATCCGGTATCAGACATAGCCCCCCAAACAAGAAAACCAGAAGGAAATGATACTAAGTTATTATCAGACTCTATGTCCGCTCCGAGATGAAAAGGAAAGAGAAAAGGAAAAAAACTAGTATAGTTTGAGGTAGCAAAGGAAGGGATTATGGCGGGTAACAAGAGAAAGCCGCCTTAGTGATACTGATGCGATCGTGACTTCTCGTGTGATGAAGAAGCTCCCTGCAAGAAACGAGCGAAAAGGCTAGTTGTTGGGCTGGGCTTCTTTTTGCCGGTATCTATAGGCAGCAGATTTCTCATCATTACGACCGAAGGTGTGTTCGGTGATGAGGCCTCGGAAGAAGCAATGCTGGATGATGTGCCACTTCGTGCTAGGCCGGGTATAATTGTGGAAGACGGTGCGGTGGAAGGAGGTGTTGGGTAATAGTCGGTGGCAGTCGAGCGGCGTCGCGAGCGGCTAGCACGCGGATAGTATGAATCTACTGACCGTTCCGAAGCTCGCGATGAGCGACCAGATGATGACGATGGGGGAGTAGAATTCTGGCTCGGCGGTGTGTCTGAACCATAAGTTACAACAGGAAGGTAGTATGCGGAGGAAGATGACATCGATGATGTGCAGAGTGGTCGTGATCTGCTGTTGATTTCCATCCGTAGCTCCATGAGTGACCGGTGTCTTTCAAATTCCCTCTCCTGTTCGAGCTTCTCCTCGACCTCTCTCTCGTGCTGCTTAATGATGGGCTGAAGGAACGGATCGAGATGTTCGTAAAGATCCTCAGTAGTGATTCTCAAATCCCAGTCCAATAGAAACAGGAGCTGCTTTTCCATCAAATTCACCTCCGTCAACGAAAACCCAAACCCATCAAATCCCTTGACAACGCTATACCTAGCCCAATGTTTGTTCTTTGGCGACGAATCGTTCAAATTCTTAGCAGCAAGAATCAGTGACGCGAGGAAGATGCGGTGAACTGTACATCTCATTCCCTTTGCCACTGCGGGTAGTCTCTTCTGCAGTCGTTCAAGGTACACTAAGCTCGACATCAAAGTAGGAACTTGAACACGGGACCTATCCACTGTCGAGGTAATGAACTCTTCGAGAGTTGGAAGGGCCGGCTGCTTCAGAGCCGAGAAATCTAGCTCAACATCGCCGTTTGGTGGGGTTGACGGAGGTGTCGGAGGTAAGGCGGTATTGCTTTCACACTTAATAACATTGGCAGCCTTAACGGCCAGAAATGAGATCATATCCTTGCTCACAGGCAATCGAATAAACTCCTCAAGAGCGTCTTTTCGTGACATGGTCGACATTTTGTATATGTGTGAGGTTTGTAGTGTTATTCTACTGGCCTTTGTATTAGGTATTTAGCGTAATATGATCTCGGTTGCCACTAATCCTCTTTGCTGATTGTCGATGTTTCTCTCGTGGTCGTGTTCGTGATCTGCGTAAGTCTACTCGTGGTCGAGGGGGGGGGAGGGAGTGGTGGTATATGAAGAAGGGGGTACCGGACCGCAAGACATA
>Ga0307513_10000372_pt1 | contig 65272 bp, 65 predicted proteins | sample 15_EM_MG_FD_202174 | JGI IMG/M metagenome (GOLD analysis project Ga0307513, IMG submission 202174) | Populus trichocarpa ectomycorrhiza microbial communities from riparian zone in the Pacific Northwest, United States - 15_EM | ecosystem: Host-associated > Plants > Roots > Unclassified | place...
AACATTCTATGAAGTTATCCTATTTTTAATTTTAATGTTGGTGCTAGAATAAGTGTGTCAAATTTGCCATTTATAATGTAAAAATTGCTTGAACGCATTCTTCTTCTAGTGTTCCAAAGTTGCCTCCGCAACGAAGATTGACCACCCCGGCTCTGTACCATGAATTCATGATCTAACCTTGTATCTTGGTTGAGCCGCCAGGCACGTGTGCTGCAGCACTGCGCGCGGTTACACAACCAGCAGGAACCTTAGCACTATTAGTTGAACCATGGGTCCAGAAGGTGAATTAAGGGGGGTCAAGCGGAGTGCCTGTATCCTTAACCCACCAATGCAATTGCGTAATATCAGTGTTAGATAGTCTTGGTATTTGTCTACTCATGAATCCATAGTCTTAACCCCACCCACGATTAGACTACCGGTACGCAGGTAACGAACAGGGGCATTGGTGGGCAAAAGAAGTATCACAAGTTGGCAAACTTAGGGTTACTAAAGAATTTATTATTATTATTAAATCCGCAATTTATTTGTAACCAGCAAGGTACACGTACGGGAAAATCATAGCATACCCCCCGAGGTACAAGTACTGTATCACGGCATGGCGCCAGCAGTGGTTCGGAGGAAGTGCGCACAGCACTAGTATGATACTAGTACAGTACTCGAGTACTAGCAAAACCCCACTCGAGACCTCGAGCCTCCCTACTTGCTCCCTTGTGTGTTATCTCACTATAGTCTTCTGCTCGTTATAGCGTTTTGTGAAAGTTTTTTTCTCTTATGTTCTTTTTGTTTTTGTTTTTATTTTCTTTCTTTCTTTCTTGCTTGCACACCGCCCGGCTTTCTAGGGATGCATTATTATTGCCGGGCGGGGGTCCGCTCACAGCAAGCAAGGAAGCATCGTGGTGGTTTAGGTTAAAAATATTTCTTATCTGATCGTACGCGGATTTTCGAACATTGATAAGCGCCGTACAGTACATACAGCCGCGTTCGCAAAATTCTCATACCCCTCCTTGTACCTCTAGAACAATACCTATTTACAACAACAGGACAACAAGAAGCCTTCTGATAACTATTTTTCGGATATACCCCTAGGGGCATTGTAAACCCTTGTCACCATTTATTATACCGAATAATCAAGGGAGATGGTTAGTAAAGCGTTTCTAATTACTCGAGGTACTCGGGAGGGTATGAGAACTTTGCGAACGCGCATGACCGAGTGATACTAGCGGACTCTCTTTTCCAAGGGAAATGGAATCGAGCCAGATTGAATTATTCGAGTGCAATTCCACACAGGAAATCAATTTTTTATATTCAATTATCATACCCCGTCTTCGTTCCTCCACCCGTCTTAGCCAATTGACCCACCCCCACTCTTCGCCCTCAAGTTCCGGACCCTTCTTGTATGATAGCATGCCGGGTCAGTGCTGTAAACAAATCATGGAATTCTTCTGCCTGTTCCCGAGTGCAAGGTACTTAACCCAAAACGCACCCGCCCGTCTTGGCAAGACTGTTGACCCCTGCACCTTCCAACTTTCGCGTTCTCCCCAAACTTTCACTCTTTAGCACCTTTCTTTTCCGCCGTCTCTCTCTACGACCCCCTCTCCCCCCCTTCCCTACCTTTCTTCCGCACCGGAGCCAATACACATACGCAGAGCGAAGAAAACAGGAGATAATAATAATAATACCGCCCCTCATACCAAAATGCCGTCGGACATCGAGACCTTCGAAAACATCTTTCTCGACCTCTCCCGCACGCCTGGTCGTTTCCGCTTCGCCCCAAGCGGAATGGGCTGGCGTCCGACCACCGGCGAGATCTGGAAGATGGCAAATACAGAGCTGAGTACGGCACAATGGAGCCGCGCGGCGCGCGGGTACGAATTGAAGCTCTTCACGCGAACCATGGGGATTGTGCAGTTGGATGGGTTTGAGCTTGATGTATGTTACCATGCATCCCTCTTCACCATCCCTATTCTAAAATGCGTGTTGACACGGTGGCGAAACCACTACACTAGGACCTGGACAGAGTCAAGGAATGCCTGAAAGCATACTACAAGGTCAACCTCGAGCACCGCGAGCACGCCCTGAAGGGTTGGAACTGGGGCAAGGCCGAGTTTTCAAAGTCGGAATTGTACTTTAATGTTGCCAACAAGCCCGCTTTCGAAATCCCCTTCGCCGAAGTGTCGAATTCGAACCTTGCCGGGAAGAATGAGGTTGCGGTCGAGTTTGCCACTGCTGATGCGGGCGGCGGTGGAACGGACGAGGCTGGGAATAAGAAGAAGAAGAAGGCTGCCGCGCAACTAGACCAGCTTGTTGAGATGAGGTTTTATGTTCCAGGGACTGTAAAGAAGGGGGATGAAGATGCCGGTAGCGATGCTGAAGGCGAAGAGAAAGAGATGAGTGCTGCGAACCTGTTTTATGATACGCTTAAGGAGAAGGCCGATATCGGGGAGGTGGCGGGAGATACCTATGCTACGTTCCTGGATATCTTGTTTCTCACTCCTCGGTTTGTTCTCATCTCACTCCTCATCCCACTGATGCTAATAATGGCCTTGCAGAGGTCGTTACGATATAGACATGTATGAGTCCTCCTTCCGCCTACGTGGGAAAACCTACGACTACAAGATCCAATTCGAGAACGTCAAAAAGTTCTTCCTCCTGCCGAAGCCGGATGACGTGCATAACATGATAGTGATAGGCCTAGACCCGCCCCTCCGCCAAGGACAGACCAAATACCCCTTCCTGGTAATGCAATTCAAGCGCGAAGAAGACATGGAATTCGACCTGAACATAACCGAAGACCTCCTCAACGAGAAGTACGCGGGCAAGTTACAAATGCACTACGAAAACCCCGCGCACCAAGTCGTCTCGCAGATCTTCAAAGGCCTAACCGGCAAGCGCATAATCACACCAAGCAGGGACTTCTCCTCCCACCACCAACAATCCGGCGTGAAGTGCTCTCTCAAAGCCAACGAGGGCCACCTCTTCTGCCTGGACAAAGCCTTCATCTTCGTCCCGAAGCCTGCGGTATTCATTACCTTCGACAAGATTGCACACATCACTATGTCGCGAGTAGGAGGTAGTGTCTCCGCCTCCAGAACATTTGACGTGACCGTCTCACTAAAGTCGTCCGAGGGCGGTGGTGAGTACCAATTCAACAACATCAACCGCGAAGAGCAGTCCTCGCTGGAGGACTTCTTCAAGAGCAAGAACCTGCGCATCAAGAATGACCTCGTTGATGACTCCAGCGCACTCCTCGCTCAGGCTCTCAAGGACCAGGACATGGACGACGACGACGACGTTGCTGCCGCTAGGGGCTCCGCCGACGAGGACGAGGAGAGCGTTGACGAGGACTTTCAGGCCGAGAGTGAGAGCGATGTTGCCGAGGAGTACGATAGCGCGCATGAGAGCTCCGGTGGGAGTGACGATGAGGATGGACCCGGCGGAGAGGAGGATGAGGATGACGAAGAGGAAGATGAGGAGATGAGGGATGTGGAGATAGAAGTTCGTGAGGACGGTCCTGCGAAGAAGAAGATTAAGACTTCGAAGAAGTAGGCTGCAGCTTTTCTACCTTCTGGTAGATTGAGTTTGCCGGGAGAGAGCGTGGGGATCAATGTGGGAGAGTCTTGTACCTTATGTGCTGCCTTTTTCTAACTCTTTTTTTTCTTTCTGCTATAACGGATGATAAGTTGACGCTCATACCGCGTGATGGAGTGACTCAAGTGGGTAAGGTAATAGTTCTCGCAGCGATCGCTAAACAAGTTTTTCTCCGCTCGCGCCTTCATACTCATCCAGTTAAACTCGGCCGAGTGATAGTCTGTGATCACATACACCAGAATTTATTCTCATCGTAGTATGATGACGCTTCCACCCCCCCCACAACCACAAACTTGCAATTGCCAACACTCAACTTTAATTTTTCACTTTTTTAATTTTCCCCGTCCACACCATCCATCTAACCAAAAGCAAGAATAGAGTTAGAACAAGAGAACAAAAAAGTAGTTGCTGCAATTCAAGCAGGTATCCGGCTCCATCCATTCATTCCATCCCATCCCGAACCAATACAGTTAAAAAGAAAACCCGACAAAAAATCACAACAAAAAAGGTATAAGAAAAATTCTAAACAACCCTCAACCTCCTCTGCGCGCCCTTGCCAGCCTTCGTCCTTTTACTCTTCTTCTTACCTGCATCGAACGCGGCAGCGGAAACGTGATCACGACCAAGGTTGTCTAAATCTTTCACCTTGTAAATTCTCACAATCCAGTTCTCGCTAGTGAAAGCTTCATCTAAAATACTCAGAGTAGGGCCAACAGCTGGGAGTTTTGCATTTCGGACGCGGTCCTGGGCTTGGCCGGCGGGGAAGAGGGATTGGTAGTTGTAGTATGACATCTTGTACATTAAGGAGTTCTTCATCGTATCGGTGGCAGCGTCGTCGACGCGGTATTCTCCGCGAGGGGTGAAGAAGTCGCGTTCTCTAACTTCGTTGGGCCAGACACCTTCCGCGATACGAATCATCCAGAGGAACTGGATGTGTTAGTGGGGCTTAGGTAATGGGGAAAGGGAGGATGGTACCTTGTTGATGTCATCACCAGAGTACCCCAAAAGACCACCGAAGATGACGAGAACGTAGTCAACGTCGTGCTGCCTCAAGATAGGATATGCAACTTCCTCGCGGGAGCTCATAGCTTTACCAACGGTAGCAATATGGGTATTGTTCCAAGTGTTGTTGTCAACTAAAGTGGTGCGGTCAGCCATACCACCGATCTGGTAGCCGTAATCCCACCAGCTCATAATCTTAGCATCATCAGGGGTATTCTTCCTAAGCCAGTAATAGGCTTCGCGGTAATCGTCAATGATGTGTTGCGATCCGTCAGGTAATCTAGACGATAAAACGACAGATGGCGAGGAGTAAGCATTGGAGGTGACCCAAGTGCAATGAAGAACGAAAACAAAGAGGTAGATGCTAAAGGCAGCAACAACAGCAATGTTGGAAGCCTTGGAGTAAATCCCAACAATGGAATCTTTGCCAGCGCTGAGAATGTTGACGCGGGGCTTCTTCTCCTTCCTGTCATCAACACCTGGGACACCCGCTGTGGGAGCTGCAGGAGTCTTGATTGAAAGGTAAACATCCAGGATGTTTGACAGAGCAATGGCAGCAGAAACACAGACAACAGGAGTCAAAGTCAACATCAAACGAACCATTACACCAGCAAAGTAGCTGGCCATGATACCATAGATGATAACAAAGACATGGTGGTCCTGAAGAGTGCTGAAACACATGTAGATACCGGCAGGGAATAGCCAGATAAGCATTTCCAAGTCAAAGAAGAAAGCAGGCCATGCGGTAGGTTGATGTTCCGAGACAGATGCAATGATAGGAATGTGGATCTTGGCGTAACCAGTATCCCAAAGTGAATAGAATCGACCAGACCAGGGTGCAATAACCCCGGAAACTGTAAGAAGCACAAGTAGAGCAGAAGACAATGCGAAGACGATAAAGATCAAAGCCTTGAGCAATGTCTTAAACTGGCGAGATGGAACCTGGTATCGGACGAATTCGACGAATCCAACAAGCTGAAGAAGTCCGAAAACACCTGCAGATGCATTAGCCAACCACTAGGCCAGAAGCGAGGCATTCGGAAGGTTATACCAAGCGCAGCCATATGCTCGGAAGATCTAATAGGTAAGAAGCCGACAAACGGGATCTGCATACTGCCCAACGTCCCGAGAGCGAACCAGCTTGTGTATGCGACGTACAGCCTCGGTGAGTATCTGCCCATCAGGACCAACACAAACGCATGCAGAGGAATCATGTTCGTAATGAAAACATATCCACCCCAGGCAGCGACCATGTAAAAGTAAAACAGTGCGCAAAGAGCACCCCAGAAAGCGCTGCCATCCTTCAATGCCTTGATCCAGAGGTAGAAGGTGAACATCAACAAGAAGATAGCAATTGCCTCGTTGTCGTATGAACCTGCAACGGAACGAGAAATGTAACCGGGCGCAATGCCAATAAATGCCGCAGCGAGTAGACCTGCGGACTCATCCTTCATTTCCTTGGTAAATAGGTATGTTGCGAGGGCCGTGAGACCAGAGAATGCTGGGGCGAGGAGAACACAGATATTCCGGATGTCGACTGGCATAGAGAGCATACGAAGGATGTGGTAAATTGCACCGGAGGTCACCATGAGACCTGGGTAGAGAGTTCCCCCGGTAACACGACCAAGGGGATGCCATGTTCCTAGAGACCACGCAAAAGTAAGAAATCCGCACAAGGTAGAGCGCAGTAAACCGAACATAGTATCAAGAATAGGAGGGCATACGATCATCAAACCAGTCCCAGAAATTGTAAAACCCATTCTTGACGAGGTATTTTGAGGCGCGGAAGTTAAACCATGGATCAACTAGAGTGTCGTTAGCTTTCCACATTCAGGTCACCAGTACCACTACCAAAACTGATAGTTCCTCCAAGACCCAATTGTCTCAATTAAATGGCGGGGGGATTCCCACATTCATGAATAATACTTTCAAATCCTAAGTCACAATTAGCACCAATTCTCTCATCCAAACAAGCAAAAAAACACAATCTTCAAAACAAAGGGGCTCTTATCAGGTAAAAGCTTACGTATAACAGAAAACAACCGACTTGAAACAGCAGCACCAGCAATAGTAATAAGAATAACTACTTTCAGTAGTCTGCGGATATTCCTCGTGGACTCGTCCTTGAGGAGTGCCTCCATGGACGACATGATTGAGGAAAAGTGGTGGAGTTGAAAGGGGGAGGGCTGTTGCGTGTTATTCGCAACAAGCAGTTCTTAACTTTCTGGGAGCTTTTGGGCTCATTGGGAAGTTGTCCTCTTCGCATGGACCGGTATGGCGAGTACGCTCAGTCCCAGGGTACGCGTTGTCATGAGCAAGTGTCCTCTGCATCACATGATATGCCGGGGAAATGTTAAGTCTCAGGTTCAGCCTCAACCCCGACTCTTCCGGGTATCATACCTATATCCACGTGCCGCCATTCGCTTGCTTGCTGCCCCACTAAGCTTCTCGACTCCAACGATCTGCCACAACTAATATATCATAGACTATCATAATATCATACATAGAAACAAAGTCGAGCAACAAACCAAGCCCTGTCGAAAGCTCCCCCCAAAAATCTAGCAAAAAACTTCCTCGGCCCCGCATTCAACAAAAACTATCCAGAGCCATGCCTCTGGGAAATCCAAAACTCTCCCTGCCTTACCTTTCTGCCCTCGCATCCTCCTCCGAAATACCCTCCACCATTGTCGAGATACTCGCGGATCTAGAGACAGAAGCAGCTTTAGCCCCCTTCTCACCAGACTCTGCCATCCTTCTATCAAACTTCTATAGCATCTACTTCTTCGCCCTTTTCCTTTGCGATGACTTGTAACCCCCCCTCACTTCCTCATAGCTGACAAAAGCTAACACAAAGCCTCCCACAAACAGAAATGAAGCACGCTTCCTCAGCAAGCGTATCCCTGTGCCAGCACTCCAATCCGACCCGCTGCTAATCAGTACATACACACTCCTTCGCTTCCTCTACACCAGGAACTACGCCGAGACCTACACCGTTATCGATTCCGCTCCTTGGTCCGAGCACGTCAGCCCCCTTGTCGTCCGCTTCAAGGACTATTATCGACAGAAGACGGTGGTATTGTTGTCGAAGGCGTACTCGAGTATTTCACCAGTTCACGCTGCCGTTTACTTGGGCTTTAAGGGTGACGAGCCCGGGTTGCAGGAGTATGTTGCAGAGAGGGGGTGGTTGTTGGATGAGAGTGGGCTCTTGAAGCCGGCGCCCGCGGAGGTTGAGGAAGGAGGGATGGATACTGATGCTGAGGGCAGTGATATGAGAATTGCCATATTGTCTGGACTTGTTACTCACCTGACAGAGGCCTAAGATGGAGGCAGGGAGACAAAAAAGGAAAGGCCGTAGTGGGGATGAATTGTAATTAGGAGATGGCTAGCTGAGCTCGGTCCTAGAAAAGGCCTTTTCGATCTTGTTTCATCATTTTTTTCACCTTCGGTCTTAGTGAACCGCTAATGGAATCTCTCCTTTTTTGATCGTGAACCCTTAAAACATCACTCATGATATCATACAGTACAGCATCGCTGTCACTACGCACCGACACCAGATCCCCCAGCCAATAATCCACGGAAAGAAAAAGCCCTCTCCCAACACCAAGGCATACAGCACAGAGCACTATAGTGCAGTACAACGAGCAATTGACTCGAACCTCTAATTCGTCTCATCCCCTACCCATCCATCCATTCATCTAATCGTCAAAATCAAAACTCCCAGGAATCCTCACCCTCCTCTCCACTTCCTCCTCCTCTTCCTCATCATCCACGTTCCCCGCATCCTCCTTCTTCCCTCTACCCCGAGCATCACACCCCCTCCCCTTACCCTTCCGAAAGGGACTCCGACCCCCAAACGTATTCTCAGGCCTAACCACCACTCCAAGCCCCAGTCCTCCCATCCCAATTTGCTTCCTACTAGCACTTGGCGGGACAACCAGTCCGCCCCCCAATTCCTTCTTACCACTATTCCCAGGCGTTGCTACTTCCTCCCCCTCCTGCACCTGCGCATTCCCGTTCGTCTTCACAGCTGGTGGAGGAGCAGCGCCTGCGCTGGGAACTATTTTCTTCGGGGACGACTTCGGAGAAGCCGCTGGTGGGGTTTTATTCCCAACCAAGCCGACCAGGTCTCCATCATCGTCGTCACTAGATTCGTAGAATAGAACTGCAGTGGGCTCCGCACGGGAGCTTAGAGGGTGGTAGACTTCCCGGGGGCAACCGTAGAGGGTCATTTTTGAGTTTTCGTTATAGTGGGGTGTGTGTTTTGGTATTTTGTAGAGGTGGATGTGTCTCCTTGGTTCTTTTTGGTTCTTTGGGGGGAGAGGGGGAATGGAAGGGTTTGGCGTTTTTTGATGGACGGGGGAGATAGTGTGAACTTAATGTCGGAGTTAGTGGTAGGGAAGGGAAGGAAACATTTGGTTGACGCGCAGCGGCTTGGCAGCACGTGAATTATGATACGTTACGCGTGAGATTAGGTAAGGGGAGAAGAAGCACTTTAGACTGCCATTTATCGGGCTGGGCTGGGTTTGGTTTTGGCCTGTGTTGTGATCATGGTAAATGGGGGGTCCGCAGTATGGGAGGCAGGCTCTAGTTTGGTGCGTGAGGGCTAGGACCCTAGAGTTGGGCTTTCTGAGGGATGAGGGATATAACGGTAATTAATAATTGGTTCTGCTTGTAAGACTCTTGGTAAATTCTGATGTCGGAGTCGGGTTGAATTGTAGAGGATAGTAGAAACGTGGGTATAGTATTGGTCTACAGGAGACATATCCCCCCCCCATTCTCGATAGAGGCTAGAATGGTCTTGAGGTTTCTACCTGTACAGCACTGTACGGTAGCTACCGTTAAATGTCTGGAGCTACATGTTGGTCTCTATGACAGAAAGATAACTTACTAGTACTGGCGGAAGGCAACAAAACAGGTCCACCCCCAAAGCGCAATTTTGAGACGTGAAAAAGACAAAAATAAACCCCAACCAGATCCAGTAGCAATACTCTACATTACAATGAAGCGGTTAAAAAGAGAAGGACAGGTGAGGAGGGAAAGCATCCCTTAGAAATACAGCGACCCGACCACGCCGGGCCACCCTGATAGTGCGTTCGTTTGTCTAATCCCTATACCTGCGATCTCTGCCTCCTCCTCCACCACGTCTGCCGTATCCGCCACCACCACCTCTGCCTACAGCAACAGTATCCCTCCTCCCGCCGCCGCCACCACCACCACCCCCTTCTTGCAACGGAACATTATCCTCAACCCTCTCACCCCTTCTCCATTCACCGCTCGGAACACTAACCCCACCCATGGCGGCCCCACGTGCACCTCCACGAACTCTGAATCCACCAAATCCATTTTCCCGGGGCCCACCCAAAACCCCACCCCTGCCTCCTCCGAACCCGCTCCTGCCATTCCCCGTAGCTCCAACCCCGCCGTGGCCCTCGGGGTAAATACACACGTCGATCCAATCCCCTACGACAAATGAAACCTCACTGAGCGTCTTCCGGCCAACATTTTCCAGCCCCGCGTCGCCATTCGGCACCACCGCGCCTAGGTCTTTCGATGTGTAGCGCGTCGTGTTGTACCGCGTGTCCGCAAATATAAGCCGGAAGCCACAACGAGAACGGGGTGGGCAGATGTTTGGCAGCGCCTGCGAGAGGAGCATGCTTAGTTCGCTGAGGGTGCAGTCGCGCCAGGTGTAGATTGTAACGTGCTCGCGGGGTTGGGAGTGTGCATGGAAGTCATCTAGGCTGTTTTATAGCATTTTTTTGGTTAGCTGGATTGTGCTTGCGAGGGGGAAGATAAGGGGGATGGGGTAATCGAACCGGTGGAAACCGCCTTGTCTGTAGAAGAGCTTCAGCAGGAAGGGAGTTGTGCGCCGACGGTCAACCTTTATTGGCGCAGTAGTAGGGGCAGTGGTGAGCGGAGGGGCTGTGGACATGATCTGATAATTTAGAGAGTATTTGTGTAGTCCTAAAGTAGGATTAGGGGGAAAGGTTGGATTTGGTGCGGTGGTTGTGTTGAGTTGGAGCTTGAGACTTGTTGGAACGTTGATCAGGTTGTAAGAAAGAATACACGTATCTTATCTGATCTTATCAATCTCATCTGGGTTGTCTTAGCCCTTAAACAATTTTATGTTATCATAGCTACTCGCTCGTCTTTGCCAAGAATACCTCCGCCAGCCGATATTTTGCTGGAGTTCTCACCAAATTTTCGGCTCACGGAGGTATTCTTGGCAAAGACGAGGGAGTAGAGCCTTTATGGTAAGATAATATCCTTTCGGAACCTGATGCAAGGTATGGAAATTTATGAGAGCGTTCAGATAGTATTCTGGTATAATAGTATTATGATTCGTTATTTTGATATTGATAACGTGCTATCACAGGAATGTGAACTACTATCATACAAGGCAAGCTTTCTCTACCAGTACAGCATTATATTCTTAAAGACCGAAAGCACTACAAGGTATCGAACGTGCACCCTCATCCTCTCAAAAGTCGGTAAGAACCATCTAGCAAAGGAAAAGGTAGGAGAATTACAATACTTCACCCTCTAACGATCCTCACGACGCCAATTTCCTAAATAAGTATTTAGGGGGGAAAAAAAACCCCCTTCAATACCACCTTATCCCCGTTTCCCCTTTCCCAATTTGTTTCCCTTCTCCCTAAGCCCGTAATAGCCCGAAAAAGAGCGTCCAAGTCAAAATGAACGACGAGAGGCTGCTCCCGCTAAACACCTCTGTAGTCCATATCTCACTCGCGTCCCGGAAATAGTTTTGTGGTTTCCCGTCCGCAAGGAAGACTACCATCAGTATCGAGACGATGGAGGAGCCGAGGAGGTAGAAGATGAAGCCTGAGTACGACTCTAGGCCTAGGATACCGGCAGCGATACCGAATACTGAAGAGGTGAGGGAACGGATGTCGGTGATTGTCTGGGGGGGGTTAGTAAAGGAGGCCTAGAAAACGGAGATGAAAAAGAGAATGTGGGCAAACCTTTGTATTGTGGATGACATTTTCAGGGACAACGGGGTTTATCTGGAGGTCCTTTTCTTCGGCGTTCATGATGTTTTGCTTTTAGTGATCTCGGCGGTAGGCGTGGGATAGGTGTTCCGTCGCAGTTTGTATTTCCAAGTTGAATGTTGTCCCGGAGAGCCATTGGGTCCTAATCAGCACGCCAAGCGTTCTTCCAACAACCACCCATCCGAGCCTCCTCTTCCCTGATCCCCCACCTATTATACCACCACCCTAAACTCCATTCTCATTCCTCCAAACCAATTCGCCTCCAGACCATACAAATCCAGCGGAAGAAAGAAATGTCACGAAACGTCAAAATGGAAGAAGTCGAAGACTCTGACCCCGAAGAAATGGACATCTCCCTCTTCGACCCCCGCGCAGCCGCAGCTGCGAACCCAACCCTACTGGACCCGACCGCAATCCCCTACGGAATAAACGGACCCAACCACCCCCAGACCCAATACGTCTCTGCGGACGAGAGCTCCTACAAGACTTACCAATGCCTCTACCCAGTATACTTCGATAGCACTCGGTCCCGTGCCCAGGGCCGTCGTGTAGATAAAACCCACGCAATACCCAATCCACTCGCCCGCAACATTGTCGACGCATGTGCATACCTATCCCTAAAAACCGTGTTCGAGCCTGGAAAGACGCATCCAAAAGACTGGGCGAACCCGGGCCGTGTAAGGATATTGTTTAAAGCGGATGGAAAGCCAACTGGAAACATCAAGAACAAGTTCTTGCTGTTTAGGACCATCGGAGAGTTTTTGAAGGCGAATCCAACGAGGCCGGGAGATCCACTGAGGCTTCGGATTCCGAATTTCCCAACGGATGGGAAGCCGCCGGAGCCTCCTGCTGTCCCGAGAGGGTGGAAGATGGGCACGATTTTGCCCACGCATTCGGCGGCCTTGACTGGTGGGGGCGTGAGCGATGATATATTTAAGGAGATGATGAAGGACATGGGCATGGATGCTGGTGGGCCGAGTGGAGGTGCTGTGGAGAAGAAGGAGAAAAGGGAAAAGAAGGACAAAAAGAAAGGGAAACGATGATTGGGTGCGGATAGTGGTTTAGGTTGGCTGGGTGGGATGCGTTGTATATACATTATCACTGCTTGGACACTCGGACATAGGCGCTTGTGCTTTTTGTGTCTTCTTACTTTCATAAACTCGAGAACCTGTGCTAAACTGGCTTATGCCCTAATCTATTGGAGCACTATTTTGGATCGGCGTTTGTCTCTCCCCCGGGACCCCGGCTGTGGCCACTGGCACACCTCAGCCAAATCGGAAAATTGCGAGCTCAAACAGTGGGGGCCGGGGACCATGAAAACCACCCAAAACTCAAGACCCATCTTCCTCCGTACCTAACCTTTACAACCACAGGTCATCACTCGACACTCAGCGCACAGAATTTCTTCCTTACACGGCTGTAAGATTCATAACGTTTGATATTAAGGGTGTGGTGCCTTGGGTAAGGTTATTATGGGCTATGGATAGTGTAACGCTCCTCCATTATACATTTATACTCGCCAGATACGGTAGCCTCTCTAGGCTCTCGGCCCCAACACCTCTCACAATACTCTAGCCTATTCTGCCCGTCCTCAACCCCCCCCCTTACCTAGCTAATATAATACTTAAAGTAGAATAACGCTTCACACCAGAACCACGGCCTGATAGTATAATATCATGGTCCCTTCAAACTTAGTCTTCTTAGGTTTCCAAGTCCTATTCTGCTCAAGGACGATAATTACCTCCCTGAGAGAGAATTTTTATATAAAAAAAGCACACCATGTCCCCAGAGGGGAGGGGGTAGAGGGGCGATTGCAGAGGAGGAGCTAGGGTCTGATGCCGGAGGTCAGACATTGGATCTTTGTCCGCCCTCACTTCCCCTACCCCGCTCTCTTCCCAGGTATGTAGTAAACCTGAAGGATATAACATAGAGACACAAACTCAGATTCTGCAAAAGAGTCTGAATTGAGGCCAGGGAGTGTATTCATAATAAGGAATTCCTTCATCCGTAAAAGATGTAGAGGTAGTCTGTCTTCAAGACTTTCATTTGCTTAAATGTAGTGTTGGGGTTCTCTCTATTACTTCTCCTGCTACCAGGTATTAGTGTCAGGAAGAGAAGGACCCCTCAATTTCTACTACCCCACTGGGGGATGGAATCCCCCAGTGAGCCCGCTTGTGGTGGTTGGGAGTATATGGGCGCCAATATGTGGAAAAGTAGAGTTGACAACTAGAGCGGAAGAAGCATTGATAGGATTTGAATAGGTGCTCGATTTTTGGATAGGTGGAAGTTGGAAAAGTGCATCTGAATCTGGCAAAGATTAATGAATTCACGGCAGAGGTAATATGATTTCATTCAGAACAGCACCCTCGGAGACAACGTGTTTAATAGCACACTTCAATCATTAAAAAAGAGATCAGGTTGGTATACCAAACTCTACGCATATGCATCCATACTACTAAACTCCTCGCCATCATGCCGTACCTATCCCCAAATAAGAAAGTGGAATCAGGAAAGAAACTGGAAAGAAATGAAATGAGCAACACGGCTACTCTTGCGACGACGTCAATGTCAATTTCTCCTTCCCAATGGAGCTTGTCCAATAGCCCACCCTGCGCAGCACCCTCTCGATTCCCCCCAATAAAGCAAACGGCCCCTCAGCCCCATTAAGCATGATGAAAAACGCCAACATAGTAATAACCAGTCCAATATCTCTCAGCGTGCCCCTTACTCCTGCTCGCGTTCCTCCTCTTTTCCTATCCCCAATATCAGCAAACCCCACCGTAGTCGAATCCTCATGCTCCTCGTCATCATCCAAATCCCTTGTAACGACCACCGCGGCCTCCTTCGCCTCGTCCTCTGTTCCCTCGGTGACTTCGCAAACGTCGTAGGGAGGCAACCTCCACCCAAAATAAGGTTTCCGCTTTATCATGTCTTTAGTTATCTCGTCCGCGCCGAGGTACAACGTCTCATCCTGCAACTCCGTATCCGCCGTCATCTTTGAAATCCACTCATCTTTCTCCCACGGTTTCGGCACTTTCGCTATCCCAAGATCCACAAGCGCACTCATTACCTTCTTCAACTCGCACTTGAATGGGGCCTCGAGCCTCGATCTGGCCAGGACAATCGCGAACCAATATAGCGGTGCATTAAACTTGGTTTGTAACTCGTCCTGCGCCTCAGGGATCTCAAACCTATCGAGTAACTCGGGCACAAGCTTGATCATGGTCACCCGATTGTGATACGCCGCCTTAGAAATCGGCAATAACTGAATCGGGGAATGCGCGGCCGATTCAGGGATTATATCCAGCTCAACTAGTTGGTTTACCAGAGCCATAATCTCGTCTTGTTTTTTTGTGCGCCAAGCGATGACGGAGTTGAACGCTACGATGTTGCTTTCGATCGCGGTGCCCTCGAGGATGTCTTCTGCCAGGTTGAATATGTCGAGATCCATATATGTGCTGCCCCCGCCGAAGGAGCTGACCTCCTGGCGGACCCAGTCCTTGAATTTCTCATCGGCAGGGCAAACGGACAGGTCTGGATAAACTGCTCTTGGTGAAAATTCTGTCATTGCTGCTTAAGACAGCTGTAGCCAGGGAGGGAAGAAGGCGAATGAGAGAGGAATAGATTCTGAATAGGCGTTATGACATCTAGATACCATCGAGGGGGGAGTAGGGAGGGGGGCGAAGGGGAGGAGTTGTGAAAGCTTATGGTTTTATAGAATTATGGCTTTGCAGAGGGGTGGGCTTGTCCCTCCCTAGGCAGGTGCTTTGTAGCCTTGTCGCGGTCTGCCGACATCTAAGTGTTATAGCGGTATACAGAAATCGTGTGCTTCTCCCTTGCTACATAGTAAGCTGTAGGCGCATTTGGAAAGTTCTAGATCCCCAGTGCCCATACTTTCTAATTCGTAAAATATTTGGAAATAGAGAAAACTATTTGGAGCCAAGAGAGCATTATTATCCGGTATAGCAAACGCAGTCTATCGCTACCAGGAGATTTCATGCAGTGAAAGAAGCCCTCATATACGATATGGCCATAGACTTAGCGCCAAGAGACTTTTTCTATTCCCGGATACCTTATGAGTTAGCGAATAGTACTGGGAGCCTTATTGTTAGGCATCCAGTCAACTGTCGAGTGATCACATATGATGCCCTGCCTTTAGCAGCCTTAAAATCTCTGACATTAGAAGAGTCATTCACCGAACCCCCCTCTAGGAAATAGGCCTCTTGTCCGTGCACGGTGATGCATTCACTCTGTTCTCTGCCGCCTAAGAATGAAAGGATAATATCAGAGCATCACTCACCGGCCTAAGCGGAACAGTTCCCCTCCCCCATCCACTCACAAAAGCTCTAATCTCCAATCTAGTATGCCAACTCCACTCCACCGCACGCTCTGGTTCCTCCTGTGCTACTGCGCCTAAAATCTCATCTACTACCCCCTCGGGTCCATCTGTCCTTTTGTGAAACACTCAGTCATCAGGGTTCATTAGGCCTTGAGTCTCGCTTGTAGTTGCAGTTGTATGTGCTTCCAAGGCGAAGACGAAAGTTCAGAAAGACTAGAGGTGCCGGTTGATATTACGAAGGGCAGTACGGAATAGGAGTACTGCCCATGTTTGCGAAGCTGGGAGCTCGACTGGGATTTGGTTTTATGTAGGTTATGCTTGGCGGAGGGGGAGAGGGTTTCTCGAGTTTGCAAGGAGGCGAATATGGCTTACTTACGGTGTTATGATATATGTTGTTTCGCATTGTATTGAATTTGACAGGCTTGTTGAATTTTTCGAGCTGTTCGTCGATAACCTTAGCATAAGGTTGAAACACTCTCCTAACCTAACAGTATTGTAAAAGTCTTCCATCCTCACGCCACACCATAAGCAGCAGTCCTATGCCCACTCGGGGCCAAAGGCCAGACCTATCTGCTCGCCCGAAGCATTGCTCGCCTCGTAGCGGAGTGCGACACAGCAAGAGGAGGAAATAGCTGCAAGGAAGTTCCCCCTCAGCAAACCCTCTGCGAACTAAACCCGAGCAAAAAATATCTTCTCCCCCGTTTCTTTATCCCGCGACTAAACGCAAGAGCTCAAGTAAACAAATCAGAAAATGTTAACCCAAAGCCGTGGAATCCTCAGGAGCGGGGTTCAGGCGCAAGAGATGCGCATGATATGCCGAAGATGGCACACCCGGGGGCGAATGCCCCGGAGTGCCTCAGTAACACTCTCGGCCAACGATTCTTAGAAATCAGGACCGTCAGCGCCCCGCAGACCGCTGCAGAAGATACGATCCAGAACGAAAGCCTAGAGCAGAGCTTTAGCTATTTATGCTAACACCTAGTCTTGCAATTCATACGCAGAATCGAGGCCGCACCTGTTTGATCAACCAGGCCGGGTGTTGCGGAAGGTATTCGAGGTGCTTCATCACTACCACTTGACTATTCCGGCTCCTGCTCTAGTGCATGTTCTTTACAGTAGTTATTCTGATACATGCCCGCACCAACCTTGTCGCTACCATAACCATGGGAAGGAAGATCGCAGTTAAACTGGGATCGCAGAAATATTTAAGCACCTCAAATTACCCCAAACGAAGGCTATGTTTTACCTTCTAGGCACTACCAGCGCGGCCGAGTTGAAGCCGGACACTTAAGGTGGCAATACCTATGCAAAGTGCCAAGCTTCAATTTTGCCCCGCCAGTCTAGTAGCAAAGATCAGCGAAATCGTCTTGTCCAGTAAGCAAGGTATCACGTGATAATTTAAAAAGGCTGAGGGGTTGCTCTTTGGAGTGAAGCTTTTGTTTAAAGGGATTCCCCATAGTAAATTTATAACTCGCGATCACACTGTCATACACAACGTCCTAACACTCTGGCACTACTGGCCTCTTCATTTTTCCCAACTAAGGAGGATATCCACTCTACCGGTATATGACACAAACAGAACATAAAGGCTACAATGCTGCCTTCTCAAAAGATATCAATGATCATTGAACAGGATTTATATCATGTTTTGATATATACAGGAAACAACAACAGTACCCACTATAAAACAGGAGAAATTATACCCAAAAAGTCACCAATCTAGAGAGGACGCTCGTACGGGGCTCACGCCCACTGATCCACACATACCATACCACCGCGTCAGAAAACAGGCTAAAGCGTAAGAGTATAAGAGCTCATATTACTTTGCTAACTGTACTCTGACTTCACCATTCAATCAGTATCTATACTCTAGGCAAGGAAGAAGGACAAATGGTGAGCATGGCGAGGAATAAACATGGCTACATGGAAGAAAAACAATACATCAATAACAGCTTGCTATCCATATCTATTCCTAATTCCAGAGCCTAGGGCAACCTCAGGAAATCCGCGCAGCAAGGAAAAATGAGTACCAGGCTGCGCACAGGTGACATTACTGAATGGTCTAGTCGTTCCAACAATGAAGCTACTCCCTTTGGTTGTTATATTCCCTGAAGTTCTATCCGTAGACCTTCTTTAAACAAAATAAGCGCAAATACGGCACCAAAAGAGCAACAGTGGGAGAGAGGATAATGATAGCGAGCAACTTGAAGTATTTTCGTCGATGAGTTACTTGCTAAACTGACGGTAATGACAGAAGTATATATGAAAAGCAAAACACCATTCTCTGTCTTCCAACCATCACCACACATTTCCACTTCGTTCCGCAAATGCCTCCTTATCGCCTTGTCTATCCTTCAAAGAAACAAATGAAATAAACACTCTGTTATCCCTGAACAAAAGAAATGTATGACAAAAGAAAACTTCCTTCATTCCCGTAGCCTTGATGCTTTCCACCTGTCCTATCCATCCGTCAATGAAAACATCTCTCTTAATCTCCCTTCTTTGATGAAACAAAAGAAATCAACATGCCGAGCAGCTTTTCCAACATTCTTTACGCACTTAGCCCTTTAGTTTTCTGTCCCCATATCCGTTACCGAATAAAACTATTATTCAACCGGTACTGTACCTAACTTGAAATACGTCCACCAAAGCACAGCACTACAACCATACAATTGCGAATAGAGCCTTTTATCCTCCCCAAAGTGTTCCTTATCGGTGCTTGGAATTGGGTGGGGAAAATTGCTTACAAAATCGGCAACCAAATCCCCAATTGATCCGTATTTCAGTAAAATGTTTTATAAGTGCTAGTCACGTGTCAAACACCATTACAAGCCTAGAGGGGGTTGCTGCTGGCTCGTAATAGTACTGTAAAGGTAAAACAGCAATACCTGCAGAGATTACACTCTTAACCAATTGAAGGGCCCAGCGAAAAAAGTGCAAAAGTCATCAAGTCATACTATATCTGGCCCAGTCTACTAGGTGAGGATTGGCTAAGATAAACAAAAATAAAATTTTGTAGTATCATACTATCCTTGAATAACCAAAAGTGTACCTGGATCTTCAGGGGAGGTTACCTCCCCACGCCCCCAACCCAGCCCACGCATTCCTTCCCGCTCCCTCAGGGCAGACTCCCACCGCCTGCCCAAAACGGAGCAACTCTGGGAAGGCAGGCTGAACGCAAGCAAGGAAGGGGATTTTACATCCAAAACACCTGATCAAACAACGAAACTCCCGTGAGCAAAACGCTGTAGCGAGCCAACAACTAAAGAATGCAGATGCAGATGTCCTAGGTCACGAGCCCCGCTAGCTGTGAGCCCACTAGAGGGCCCTTATAGCATTCAGAAGTTGCGGATGGCGTCCCAAACCAAGGGGCAAAATATTTCTTCCCTTCTCCTACCCCGGCGATCGCGGACCTGCACTATAATATGGGCATCTTCTAGGGTGGGACTCTACCAACTCGTACATAATATTATATCATATAAATAGCAGATCTAACTTTCTCTGCAGCCCTATGCAGGAAAGCCAAGATCTCCAGCCTCCCAATTCTCATAGGGCGGGGTTCATTAATTCCCCTACCCCATACAACGGGCTATCATACTCAATAATAACCCATCCTAAGGGGAGATTTAACAGCCTGGGCCCAGCTAATTACACAGGCGCCAACAGGTTCCTAAACATCCAAACCACTGTATCATCTAGGTATTTCGCCGAACATTACTGCGGGAATAGATGCTCATCCTACTCGCGGGTGCATTCCGGACCCCCCGATCCCAAATATTATATTAAACGCCGAATGCACCAACAGAACAGTAACATCCCCCCAAAAAAAGAGATCATAAACGCTGATCACTGAGAACTAACAGCCAAATTCCCTAGTCTAGAATATTCACACGCGGAATATCATCAATGATAAATGGTAGTTTTTGCTACCTGTAGGACATGGTTTGTAGGGGGGTTCACAGGCCACAGATATACCACCGAGCGCCATCAAGCACCCGTGAGGAGTCAGTAAGTGTACAACTAAAGACCACTAGCATACAATATTCACAAATTACGATAGGCCCGTCCAGAGCATTGCGCCCAACCTTAAAGTTGGGCGCCATTGGTCCCGGGGCAAGGGGTGCCAAGGTCAAAAGCAACCGCTGGTGGCAGGAAATACATTACGCCGACCAAAGCTACAATACATTTCTACACTCCCACACCATCTGGCTGTGGTAGGTCATTTGATCATTAATGCTCCGTATTAGGCATATGGCCGAAAGTTTGGAAAGAACGTCAATTTCAATTTGGCAAATCATCACAGCATATCACTCGGGCGTTCCCCTCATGGCTGTTGGAATCCCCTCCTAACGGTCAGCCAGTAGAACATCTAGCGAGCCCGAATTCATCCAAACGCAAAGTCGCACGCAAGGTGACATCATAGGATACCCAAATGTTATTAGTGACAGCGGGCTTATTCAGGCAGACCAGCATGAAGGTTTAGCCTTATGTATGCAAATGAATTGAGGCTTTAGTTATACAAATACCATACCCGAGGGAGGGGATGTTTTCCCACACAAGACAGGGATAGCTAACCAGAAAAACAATCCCTGCCTTGCAAGGAAACAGGTTCCCTAGCACCTGTACCAGCTGACCGACGACACAGCCCTCCCTATGCTGCACGGGTATTTGCGGTCGGAGAGAAGGACTCTGCTCATGCTCGCGCAAAATTTTGTAGGGATCCTTTTAGAAGGCCCAATAGCACTGCTCGAGTGCCATAGGAGACGCTTTGGCACAAGACAGGGATAATTTCGCTGGCCAACCTAAATTGACTTTTCACTAATTTTCCAACAGGCACTTGTGCAGGGCTGAGGGTGAGTTGTGGTTAACCAGAGTCTATTCCACCGATCCAAACCTCCCCATTCCACCACTCAATCTACACCAGAGCATACCACTAGTATTCCCTTAGAAGGCCCCCCCCGAACAAACCATCAATACCTCTCGAAGCACAATTCCGAGTGACCCCACATGATCGCACACCACCCTGCCCCACAAACTACAGTAGGACTACAGAAAATTGGGGGCCGTTGGCTACTTTACACTTAAAACAAGAATCCTCAGAAGCCCACGGCCCAACACTATCCGGGCAGTGAATCTCAAGAAGCTACAAGAATCACCACCCCTATCCCCTTCTATAATTGAAGTATCATACAAAGCCCTCAGATCGATAACACGTTTTGCACAATGGTGTTGTAAGATCTGAAGGTAACCCGAGACTTTATACGGGGGTCATATAGAAGGCACATGACAGCCACCCTTGCTCTAAATCATCACTGGTTTCTCAATTCCATAAGCCGTCTATTCAACTTTCCCCGTTGAAAACCGCCCCTCTACTGGTACATGCCCCCGCCCCCCGGCTTGATTTGACCGAGAACGGAGCCCCCGAATTCGCTGGGAGCAAGAAAGTGGTTGGCAAAGATGGCTCGGTTTTGGCGCGAGAAAACCGCCATCGGCTCAAGTTTTTTTTATATCTTAATATTATCACACCCGCAATACTTTCCTATCTAGCCCACCGATATGATAAATACCCCTCCCCCTCTCTGCCTCATCTCTCCACACCATCCCACCGAGACCCCACTCGGACACGGGGCTCCACCTCCTTACCTACCCACGTGCCATAAATTTATGGTCCCACCCAACCAACCAAGATGCCCATCCCTGTGGCAAAACCGACCTTTTGCTCGAGCACAACATCCACCACACGCTGGGCCGGTGACGTAACTACTTTTCGCTCTCACACTCGTAATCAGACGGGCAAATATAGTACCAGGCTACTGCTTGCAGAGTGTCCTGGGAGAAACGTGGAAGTTCATCGGAAGGGTGTATTCCAGCTGGCTAGTACGATATGTCAAGCTGGCACGAAATATGCAGGGTCTAGGATACGCTACGATACACTACTGTAGATGCATGAATTCACTAAGAATCAGATGAAGGTGGGTACTGATATGAAGTTTTCGAATGAGTATACATAAACCATACAATCCTGAAAAAGCGCTCCGCACTGTCGCCGCTTTGCCAAATGTGAAGCGAAGCTAAGAACGTAACCTGGGAGGCCATACGAAAGGAGACTATAGGAAGATGTGACGGTGGTGGCCACAGGGCGACAATGCTCCTATACATAGGAAATTTCGGCATGTTGGATGTGTTTGCGAATGGACAGATGAAGGAGAATACTCGGGTATACGGAAGTCAAAGCAAAAGAAAGGACATAAGCCGAAAGAAATATACGCCCAGAAAGAACGAAAATGAGGAAAAGGAAGCCCGGTGAGGAATATAAGTCGATCTAACAAGAAAGTTAAGGTATAGAATAAGAATGAATAGAAATCACATAATTGCGCAGCTGTCCGGTCTGGCAGAGACCACCGTATCGCCCCTCCCCATCTTCCCCATCTTCTCTTTCCCTTTCCCCTTTGATTTCCGCTCATCCCTACCGGGTCTGAAGGCAAAGTTCTTGTCTTCTTTCTCCTCGCTATCTGGCCGGAAGACAAAGTCATCGCCGTCCTCTTGATCATCCTGCTCATTCTTGGGCCCGCTGTGCTGGGATAATGGCTCCGGCCATAGCTCTGGAACGGGCCTCACCCTGACTCTACTGCTCTTCCGTTTGTCCTCTTCCATCTCTGAGTCGTATTCTCCTGCGGAAGATGAGGACCGGGTGCTAGCGTCTGCTGTTGGGGTGGATGTTGAGAGGAATGAGTGGCGGTGGAGAAGGCTCTGCGAGAGCGATCGAGTGGGCTTCAGGGTCTGGGAGGTTGAGCGGGTGAGGCGTTTCGAATTGTTGCGCGAGTTGCCAATGCGAATATCAATGGCATTTAGCAATGCATCAGAGCCAGGCGTAGGTGGGAGAGATTTGTTTAGTCGAGACGAGGACTAAAGGATTGGTTATTCGATTCCAAATGCCAGTCATCAATATGCCTACCTTCTGTTTTGTAACTCGAGAGACCACCGCGAGAGAGTCCTAGATATCATGAGACGTTAGTCATCATCCGTCCCGATATATCATGGACACCACATGCCTTATTCTTCCTACTCGCAATCCCCGTCCTCCTTTCGATCTCTCCCAATACACCTTTCAGCTGTTCTAACTCCTCCTTCAAGCCTATTGATTTCGTCTGCAGAGACACAAGGCCTCTGAACCATTGCTCAACATTGAATGTGATGGCGGCATAAACTCTAACCAAATTCGAACCCTTCCAGCCCTCCTTCAGTCCCAGAAGATATTTAGCCAAATCATCCACCGCAGCTAGCCCCTCCGCCACATCCTTCAAGGCCTCCTTCATAGCACCCATTGTGCGCTCAACCACATACTCCACATTCTCATTTCCCTCCAATATCTGCAATCTAAATTCCCGACTCTCAAGCATACCGTCGAATGCCACTGACGCAGGTTCCGAATCTAAAGGAATCCTAAGATGTTTCAACCGTTGCGATATATCCGATTTCGCTAGGTCAAAATCCCTTGTAGTTTTGGAGATGAATCCGTCCATATCCTTTACATGTGATCGCAAAATCCTCACAACTTCAGAGTCGGATTTCGCCAAACGGTCATGCAGAAGATGAATACCAAAAGCGATTTGTGAAACGAGCTTCAATAACCGATGATGCTTGCGCTCCTTATCCCTCTGCTGCCGTTTCCTGCTTCCCGACGCTGAACTCCCGGCTTCCGAGTTCAGCGCTTCAACCTGGAGATCACGAATTGATTCCTCGAAGGCGGCTTGCATGCTCAGTACAGGGTGCCGGGGAACAGGGGGCGCCGACGCGGACGCCCGCCCGCGGTCCCTCGGGCCCTCACGTCTGCTAGAGTGTAGAGATGGCGACAGTGGAGGCGTGTAGCCCCGTCCCCGCTTGAACTTCTTTTCGTGCTGGTTCGCCATATCCTGCTGAGGGCTTCGTTTCTCTCAAAAACGCTAAAATTTGACCTGCGGTATGTAGCTCATAGAACCACCCCCCCTATCCCACAGCGCCCAATCCAGCTATCTAAATCACACCCCCTCCACACAACAGGCAAAAGGGGAAATGTTGTAAAAAAGGAAATAATAAAAATAAAAAACAAGAACCTCAAGACGCACTCGTACACAGTTACTCAGTGCGGTCGGGAATTGTAATGTGTGATCCCACACCTAAAGGCAAAGTTTCAGCCTCCCGCCCGTGAAATTTGCTCAGAAAAAAGTTGGAGTTGCGGTGCGCAGAGGCCGATTTAAAAAAAACGAAAAATGAAATGACAATTGTGGTTCGCTCACTGCCAAGAGCACGTAGAGCAACCTGTATCCTACCGGTAGATGCAACTGATGGATTATGAGCTTGCAGCGCCGGTATATCGCCCGATTCACCGATTGGACTGGATTTTTACTGAATTCCTGACACCGGTGATGGCAGACCGCGGGGCGCGGGTGATTATGGAAAGGATGGAGGATGTCACCGTTCGTATTGGCATAACGAAGAGAAAGCTCCTTGGGTCTAGTTATGAGCAAGTGAAAGGCAGGAGCCGGAAACAGGAGCTAGGTGGGGCGTAATTATTTTTCTCCGAATAATTCAGAGGACAAAAAAATACCATCCAAACCCATAACAAGCCTATTCCCCTGTAGTTGTGAATGAGGGAAGAGATGAGGATGAGGATGAAAAAGGCAGAGATGGACATATCTGGAGGGGGGGGGTCTGCCAGAGGGTAAAGATGCGAAGAGGGGTCGTGCTGGATAATACTCGAGTACTGGTATGGTGGGTTGGGCATCTCCTCCTTTCGCTCTGACATTGCCTATGAAGCTTAACCCGGTGGAATCGTACAAGTAAGGGGGACAAAGGCGTCCGACCCCAAATTTAGAGACGGGATACCCTGTAATCATCGACTACCGGTACAAGTATTGTTCCTTGTGTTTCTATCAATCAAATTTAGTGAGAGCGGGTCATAACAGGAAATGATGTGTGCCTTATTGACTGATATTCATTGGTGGAGTCGAAAAGTAGGTACGGTAGACTAATGTCGGCGGCCAAAGTGAATATTCCCCTGATAAACTAACGACCCAAAGCTACTAGCCAAAGTCACACCGACCAGGCGCCAGATTCCCCGAGGCCTTCTCCCTTTCTCCGAGGCCGGAAATCCGTCTGTTCGGCCATTCAAATCAACCCCAATACTAAATACGGTCAGCTCCAAACCCCCTAGCCCGTCAACCACAGCCCTCAAGCTCAAATGCTTACATAAAGTGATCGTTCAATGATTGCCTAGAGAATCACGGCGGAATCTCCACTTGCCTGGATGCTAGGGGATTCAAAGTTTTGCCCTTTTTGTGAAGAAATCTGCTGGCTTAACATGACCCAAGCCAATTGTATCCAGCTTATATTGTCACTGCTAAGCCAAATGAAGTAATCTATTTACCGATCTTTGAGCCAACAAGGCACAATCTAACCTACAGAGGAAAGAGACCGGCTGCTTAATAAGCGGACGTAAATTAACCCCAGTGTCTATTTGCAGGCCTGGAACAGCCAAGATCAACGGTGCGACGCTGTCATACATAGGAGACCCTATCATTCAAAGTGCCCTGTGTAGTTGTTTTTTGCATTATCCTATTTACCGGAGCGAGCCTTGTCCAACCGCTGAACCCGAAAGGAAAGCAGGTGTGACAATGCAGGCGCAATGCCTATATTAGGTTGGCCTGAAATCATGCAGTTGGAAGGACAACTCCATCTCCAGTGCTGTTGAAATCTCAACTTGAAAAGCTCTTCCAAACACCCTCTGGAAGACGAGTTTAGAATAACTCGAAAAACCGCGACCCTCTGATGCGCATCCCTCGGGCCAGTGCTTACAGGGTATTTGTTATCTTTTAGTGCGAGGTGTTCCCCCAGGCACACACACTACTCGAGTACCGGTACTGAAGTAAGGTGACTAACCGAACTAGTGTCATGCTGGTCCACCATTTTGCGAATTGGGTCAACCAGGGCTAGGGGTCGTTTTTTTAAGATTTTAAGCGTCAGACACTGACGGGCAGTGGCTGATTCCCACGCGATCCATCCATGACGGATCGGATCTTCCTGATCGTTCATCCCGCGCAGAACTTACCACGCATGCCCCTTGTTCACCATTTCCCCCTGCCCCTATTCCCCGACTCCTCCAACCCCTTCCAATAATACCCTACCAATACGGTATCATACTTTCCATATCTCGATAAGGCAATAAACAATAGTCTTTAGGAGGCCCTACTTTTTTTTCCTCCTTTCCCTCCACTCCCTGAAACTCATGACAAGTTAAACCTTCGATTAGAGGGGAACGGCAAAGAGGGCTCGGATGATAGGCGCTCGGTGGACATCACTTGCCGGTACAGCACAGTGAGGGGCCTGTGTAGCCGAGACAGGCGGACATTCATTTTGCCGCAGGAGTAGTGTTATTTTGCCGAGAGTGGGATTATTATAGGTTAGTCTCTTGGCAAATACCCATTAACTGTGTTTCCAAGTATTTCAGCAGTAATTAACATTTCCTGGGCACCCCCCTGCTCCACCCAAAGTGTGATATATGATACAAGTACTCCTAAACCCAATATCTCCATGAAAGCTCAAGACATTCCCATCTTCTCCTCCACTAATGTGTAGAGAATAATCCACTCTATTGTCTGATAGAGCTGTAATTCTCACAAGAGTAATGGTTGAAAATCCTCTGGGGGTTGAAGCCGAGCAATATTTTCTTGGCAAAGTGCCTCTGCTGCAGACGTCCCCCATGACACTGCAGGTCCCGTCACGAAAGTTCCCTGATGCTATCATAGCTTGCGACATACAGATGGAACTTGGCAGGATTCTACCAGTGGGGTTGGGAATAGTTGTGGTTCAAAGCCAGTTACCATTGGGTTCCGGACTGTCGGGACACGACAACACTTCATCATATCTAGGGCAATTTTCTAGCTGTTCGACTGATGAAGTTCATTGACTCAACATAGATGGAACAGTCGCTACTGGAGATAATACGCAGTCCCCCGGCAGTTTATTCGGTCTGCAGCTTGGAGACACGTTGAGCCGTACAGTCAGCTGCTTGTGCTATTAATTTCGTCTGAGATCAGAGCTCTTTGAGATTATGGATTCAGCATGAAACAAGTTGGTGCCGTATCGCAAACTTTGATCGATTAACCCACCGGTATTTCTGAGGTTCAATTACCATGAACCTTACATATCGGATTGGCCAATATTACTCTGTGCTCGGGTATCTCTCTGCCGCCCAGCACTCGGCACGATTGGGACAAGAAAGGGAGTCAATAAGAGTACTCGAGCACTGGTGTTCGGATCATATATCGTTTGGGGACGGCTTGGAATTTTGGTTGAGATTATTTTGGTACCGGCGAACCAAATTTCGGACTATGTAGCCTAATGCCTTTGCTCCTCATGAATTGATACCGGTAATTCGTATCAAGATATAGATATACCCTTACCAGGTAAGTTCCACGAGCAACCCCGGTTCACGAGACGTGAGGTGGAAGAGAATTGACTCACCCGCACTTGATAGGGACCCTTGTTACAATAGCTTTAGCCCCGACCACAGCATGATCAAGGCGACGGCTTGTTGGCACGCGTCATACAACAAACCACTCTCATCACATTGTATGAGTGCATTTAATGGTTGTTGTCCAGCAACAATGGCACCTCAGCGTTCACGTTCTTGCCTGAAGCGGTGATCAGGCAGTTGCTATGGGCCCGCACCCGAAAACCAATTGGCTGTAGGAGACAAAAAAAAAGGTACTTAGCAGGCCCGTTCGTCAGGGAGGCGCAGTGTCAGCTCCTCTATTGACCGCTAGACAACTGCCTCAACAGCAATCCACTCGCACGGGGCTCTACCAATCGTTCCATCATCTTCCATGAGGCACGGTAGATGCCATTGAGTATCCGGTGGTCTCTCTGGTCCGATGCAATGCAGTAGACATCGGGGTATCTCAGAAAGCAACAGGCCTTCGTTACGGCGACTTCGCACAGCACAGAATGCTCCTCCCCTGGTAGATTGCACAAATCCTCGGAGCTCCCACAGAAGGGGAACCCAGAGCCATGCAACCAAGTACGGTTACCGCGGGAAGGATGCGCACTCTCCAGCGATAAGGGCTGCCGAATACCCACCCCTTGGGATACCTTCACCCAGTCCACTGGACGAATTATCCATACCCAGCAAGCCGCAGTCCCAGAAACCTGTTTTCCGCACCTTGACACAGTGCCGATGAAAACCCCCCTCTCTCTCTACGAGCAAAAGCCATGGATTTTTCATGGGTGTTCCATCAAACGACTGGTGTTGTTCCTACTCCAGATAGATACCGACTTCAGACTCCTGGTGGGCTGGGACCCTTATGAGAGGGTTCTTTTGGGAGGGATGCAGTATGGCGCCGTATGTAGTGTGAAATGGTGTGGTTTGTGCCACATACACAACGCTTTACATACGGTATTATACCGTGCGATCGCTATGTTACAGAGAAAGTACTGATAGTTGAGAATAACTTTTTTTCGCCATATTGGAAGAAAAAAAAGGAAGCTGTAAGAAAAAAGGAGTGTCTTGATTGAGGGTGCACACTTTAAAAGCAAATAGACCCACTATCACGTTGCTTCCTGACCTTCTGTTTCCGTTCTCATACATGCATCAGATATCACAAGATGCCTTGGGGGCTCAATATGGAGTGTCTGTTTGGTTGGAACTCTCGTACCCGCCCTGTGCAAGAGGGCGCGCGAAAACAGGCACTGTTGAGATTCGTTCGGCTACTATGAGACTTACTGGGACGAGAATGCAGTCTTTTTGAGAAACTAAAAACAGGATAAAGAAGAGAAAAAGAATGATGTGTAGAAGTTGAAGACAGGTAAAGCATTAAGCAGTTTTTAATAGATAGCGCGGTTGCTCTGGTACGGTCCTCGCAGTAAGATCAGTCAGGTGCTTAGGTGTGTACGTCATCCACACCACAAACACAGAACTTTGCGCATGTACATAGTATCGACTATCACAGAGGTCTCATGTCTCCGGTGCCTTCAGTTCTCGCTAGTGGTATTTCCTAACACCTTCCCTCCTGAACAAGACCCTGATATAGTTGTATGAAAAAGAAGAACGAAATGTAAAAAGGAAAAGAAAAGAAAACGAAAGAAAGCAAAGTCCACCCAGGTATCATCGGGCACCAGTAAAACCCTTCCTACAAATTGTCTCGGAAGGGAAAGGTATACCCTCAACCCTCTATGCGCCAACGAGAACTGAGAAACGGTAGGTGTGAAAGAAAAAGGAAAACAGAAAAAAGGCCTATTCCAGTTGGAGCTGCACAATGAACTCGGTGTGCCGCCCAATGTCCAGTCCCTTCGTAAACCCATCGGCTCTATTAAGCTTACTTGGAACGTAGGTGAAGTTCACAACCTGGTGCTCCTGGAGTTCACGGGACTTAAGAAGTCTGATGTCGAAGTGTTTGTTTCTAGCGGTAATCCCTTCTCCCTTGACATTGGCGATAGCGCGTTCACTATCACTGAAGATTGTAATTTCGCCATGGGCATAAGGAGGGTAAGGAGGCTCGGCGACATTACTTTCGATGTTGAAACCAGAATCGGATTCCTTTCTTGGTGTTTGCTTCTCTTTTATAGTCTCCTCCTGACCATAGTGAATGTCCTCAAGCAGTTGCCGAAGCCAGAGTGCCTGTTTTGAGACATCTAGAAAGGCAGTGAATTCGGCTTCGGTTGTCGAGGTTGCGATAATTGACTGTCGCTTGGATTTCCATGATATGGGAGCACCCAAGAAGAATACGTAACCACTGATTGACTTCCTATCCTGCGGATTGCCAGCCCAATCCGCGTCAGTGTAGGCATGTAGTTTGTGAAGATTGGAGGAGGTGAGGTCTGAATCCTTTCTAAATACGAGACCAAGGTCCTGGCTGTACTTTAGGTACCGAAGGACCCTTTTTGCAGCTGTCATGTGTGTAGTGCGTGGGTCGTGGTTATATTGGCTAAGTTTGGTGACAGCAAAGGTGATATCAGGCCGAGTACCTAGAGCTGTGTACATTAAGGACCCGATTATACTCATGTATTCCTTTTGACTTGCTGCATTGTCCAAACGTGTTGCTGATACATCCAGGGAAGTATCCTTAGCTAGAGGAGTCGATACAGGATTGGCATTGGCCATGCCAAACCGATGAAGAACATCCTTGATGTATTCGGTCTGGCTAAGGCGGTATTCTCCCGAGGCGAGTTGAACAATTTCTAGGCCAAGAAATCGCTGTGCTCTGCCCAGATCTGTGATTTGGTAACGATCTTTGAGTTGTACTAGTATAGACTCAAACACTGCCTTATCCTGATAAGCAAGTAGCATATCGTCCACATAGAGTAAAAGGAATAGGAAACGGTCTAGGATATACAGATTCGGTTCCGCTAAAGATTTGGCAAATCCTAAGGACATTAGGAATGAGTCTATCTCTCTGTACCAGAGTCTTGGAGCCTGTTTCAAGCCATAAAGAGCCTTCCGAAGTCGTACCACTTGCTGGGGTTGCAGACTCGGCTCAGCCTTCTCCACTCCGTCTGGTAGTATCATATATAGGTTGTCGCGGTCAACCCTGGGGTTAAGGAAGGCGGTAACAACATCTAGATGATGGAGAGTTAAGCCCTGCTGGCTGGCAAGTGTGAGGAGAATTCGAAGTGCTTCTAGCCGTCCTACTGGAGCATAGGTTTCATTGTAGTCAGTTCCGTATCTCTGCTCATACCCTTTGATAACGAGCCTTGCTTTGTATCTAGTAGATCCATCTGGATTTGGTTTTGTTCGAAATATCCATCTAGAGCCAATAGGCTGACAGTTATGTGGTATACCTGTTGTTATCTCCCATGTTTGGTTTGATTCAAGGGCGGAGACCTCTTCTCGCATGGCCTGAATCCATAACTCACGGAGAGGACTGTTCCACGCATCCTCAAAGCCATCTGGATCTACAGGCATTTGGCCTTCAAGCAACGCGCCAGATATAGCCAGAAGAGTGTTGTCCGTAACCGGCTGGCTGCTTCTATCACTAAGAGGCTGAGGGCGAGCTCCAGTTAGGACTTCGTAGTCTCTTGTATCCCTTGGCCTTTTCCTAATCCGAGTGCTTCTCCGAGTTGACAGCACTGGTTTCTCCGGTCGTTCAGGTAGAGTCTTATCAGTCTCAACTAATGGACTCGGATGTACCACTGGGGATAGATCACCTGGGTGATGGATGCCGCCAGCGCTCAAGTGCTCCCTTGCATCGCTTAAGCCCTCTGGGGATACATCATCACCGAAGTGCATGCCGCCAGCCCTGTCCGGTACCACAGCCTCCAGAGATGCCTCCTTAGATAAAAAACTGCCACTAGCCGCCTTCAAATGCTGCTGTTCTGGAGATGCCTCACACTCTATGTGGTTGCTGCCAGATTCTGCCTCACAAGTCTCGAGACCCACTAGGGAGAGATCACCAGTTAGGTGCATGCCGCTAGCCATAGTACCTGGGGATGCATCACTACCTTGGTGGGTACCGCCAGAGTCTGTATCACTTGCTCGTTTACCCCCCAGAAGCTGAGTCTCAGATCCATCAAACATTTGATCCAAGTAGCTTTTAAACATGTCTCCCTCGGTAGTCTCTTCAGATGCACTACCATAGCGCATTTCCCATGCATTCTCAGTCTCAACAAACCTCACATCCGAGGAGAAGACTGGCCTTCCACGGCCACCATTGCCCTCAAAGTCCCAGAGTTTCCAAATCTTCTCAGAATCACCGTAACCCAGCATCATACAAAGCCGGGACCTCGGACCGAACTTCAAATGCGTTTTCGATATCATGTCCTCATCTGGGATTCGCCTATAGGCCACACAGCCAACTCTTCGTAAGTGCTGTAGTCGTTCAATATATGCTGTGGTGGACGACTGGTCAGAGCTCTTGGTGGAGCACTCCAATACGATTTTCGGACAGCGATAGTCAAGGGCAGAAGAAGGGATCCACTGCTGTAAGTACACAGCAGTATTTATAACTTCTGCCCAAAAGTCAATAGGAACCCCCGCATCAAGCATCACAGCTCGTGCTCGTGTTGAGAGTGTTTGAATCATGCGCTCCGCTACTCCGTTTTGGTGAGGTGAGTGCGGAGTTGATGGTTCGAAGGTAATGCCGTACTCGCTAAGCAGACTCTGGAATTTAGTATTGGCATACTCACCGCGGCCATTGTCTGATCGAAAGCGAGCTACAGGGAAGTTTGGATAGTGACTCTGAAGATAGCTTAGTAGTTCCTTAAATGCGCTCGTACATGATTCCGAGTTCTTTTGAATGAGAAAGTAAGTGAAGGCCTTGCGGGAGTAGTCATCTACAAAGAGAATGAAATAGCGAGCCCCAGACTTGGAGGGTGGAAGGGGACCACAACTATCCGAGTGTAATAACTCAAAAGGTCGTGTTGCACGATGGGCGGTAGCCTTTGAATAGGTTCTTTTGTGCTTAGCTCGGATACATGTGGTGCAGTAGTCCTGACAAGTAGCTTCTGTATAATTCCTTCTGCCTGAGTGGACGCTCGCGGAAGGATTTTCCAAGATCCGAGAGAGAGCTAGGTCACCAAGATGCCCAAAGCGACAGTGCCAGCGGTTCCAATCCTCATTTTTGTATATCTTGCTAATACTGCACCCAGTGTGTAGGGCACTATAGCTTATTGGTTTACCGTATTGAAGTCCCGTGGATGGTGTTCCAATTACCTGATAGAGGCCATTGATTAGGTGTGCAAATATAGACTTTGGTGGTTCTTCTTTGCAGGAGGCAGGACCAGTGGCATCATGGGTTTGCCTAGCTTGTACCTTCGACAGATAGCAAACCCCATCTTGAAACTGTAGTGTGTATCCTAAATGGTCTAGCTGCGAGACTGAGAGAAGAGATACACGTAGCTGAGGTACATATAAAGCCTCTAGGTTCAACCCTCCAACGGCAACTTTACCCGCATATTTGGTATTGACAGTAGCTTCATTTCCAAAGCGGATTTGACGAATATCTGGCAGTGGAAAAAATGTTGAAAATAGTGACCGCTCATTGCACATGCTGTCGGATGCTCCTGAGTCGAGGATCCACTGGTCGATATAAAATTCATGTATATTTTTGTTTGTTCTATTTCTCCGATCTTCTTCGTTATAGTTTTTGTGTAAGACGTTTGGGATTGCTGGGGTATAGAGAAGGGTAGAGTAATCGTATACTGTTTTTGAGTTTATCAGAAGGTCGGCTAGTCAGAAGCCATTCGGGTGGCTTGTATGAAGGAGTGATTGATTGGATGACATCTCGGCTGGAGGGCTAACTATGCTTGGTTGATCTTGGACCGCCAGATTCGCTGGAATTGTAGTATTTTCTTGGCCAGTCCTATGGATAGTTGAGTTACCCCATGCAAGGAGGGCATTTCTGCCTCTAGCAGCCTGATCCTGACTAAGAGATGTATAGTGACAGTCGCGACTCCTGTGTCCAACTTCGCCACAGGCAAAACAAGTGCTTGTCGGCTTGGGTCTATTGTTTTTCACATAGCCGACCTGGGAGGCGGCGCTAATACGGCTCCCTGGAGGACTGCGGGGACACATATTCGCCCGGTGGCCTCTCTCCTTACAGTGAAAACAGGTTCCACTGAATTGGGAACTTGGGCTCTGGTAGGGTGAGTAGCGGTTCGAGTTGCGTGATCTTCCAGAACTGGGATACCTTCCATTAGAGAAGTAGTTCTGGGAGCTTGATATCAAGGCACTTCCGGAAACCAGTGAGGTATTTGCTGACTTCACCTCTATTTCCTTTGCGATTTCTGATTGTTGAACCTTTCGAATTACATCCTCAACTGACAGCTCAGCTTCTCGCTCGTGAATTATTTCCACCAAGTTGTTATAGCTGGTTGGAAGGGAGCTAAGAAGTTTGTCCTTGAAGCTAGCGTCATCGACACGCTGCTCACTACCGGCAAGCTGCAGCCTGATATCATGAAGCCTGGAGATAAACTCTCCTAAGGGCTGTCCAGGTACTGGTGATGCAGAGAGAAACTGCCGACGGAGTGCCAATCTGCCATTAATGGAGGCTGCCTTGTCCAGACGGTCCTTTAAAGTGGTCCACATCTCCTTTGCAGTTGTCATTCCGGTTAGGTATAGTCTGAATGCAGGAGATGTCGAGCCAAGTATGACCCCTTTTGCCTTCGCTTCGAGTTGATAGTAGGAATCAAATGCTTCTAGTGACTGCGGATCTGGTTCCGATAATCCTGATGTCGGAGGAGTTGTAGTCCCAAGAACATGGCCATATGCACGGATTGCTTGTAGATGAATGGTAATCGCATTTCTCCAAACATTATAGTTTGTGTCAGTAAGAAGAGGAATCTCACCGGCATACTTGGAACGATAGTAAGAGCTCATCGTAGCCTGCTTGAGCCGTGCTTGATCTGGTAGGATGATTGATGAGTGGGGTAGCGACTATACCGGGCTCATAACCTGTTGAGATTCGTTCGGCTACTATGAGACTTACTGGGACGAGAATGCAGTCTTTTTGAGAAACTAAAAACAGGATAAAGAAGAGAAAAAGAATGATGTGTAGAAGTTGAAGACAGGTAAAGCATTAAGCAGTTTTTAATAGATAGCGCGGTTGCTCTGGTACGGTCCTCGCAGTAAGATCAGTCAGGTGCTTAGGTGTGTACGTCATCCACACCACAAACACAGAACTTTGCGCATGTACATAGTATCGACTATCACAGAGGTCTCATGTCTCCGGTGCCTTCAGTTCTCGCTAGTGGTATTTCCTAACAGGCACTAAGGAAATACGCCGGCATATCAAAAAATCAATGTCTATCTGAGCGCACAAAACATACCAGTACCCCCCCCTGGTTTCGGGTAATTCTTCCCCGTAGCCAGGAGGCGGTAGGAGCGGGGGGAATACCAGTGAGGCGGTCCGGTGCGGGGGGGGCTGGGACGTTGGGTTATGTTGGGTAAAAATTTAATAGAAAGTTAATGGAATTCCTTCAAGACTCGAGCATCTACCGTATCTATTCAGGTGTTTGCCACTTCGTAACGGGGAGTTCCGTGACGCCTGTTTGGGGTTAGGAAGAGAAGAAGAAAAAAGCCTCCTCAACTTCCCCGCCTGCTTGGCGGGAACAGAGCTTGGTTAGACTATGAGTTAGTACAAGTATGATAGCGATAATGTTGCAACAGTTCTCCCCCTTGCATCTTACTCGATTCAATGATGCAATTTTTCTCCCCCCCCCCCCTTAAAAAAAGCGAGCTCCGGGGCTAGCGAGCATTCTCCATCAATTACCTACCGGTAGCCTTTCGTGGGTCGAGTGGTTTTAAATGGCAGTTCAAAAGCATTTTCTAATTATGTTGTTCTGAGGAAGCATTCTGGGTGGGTAGGGCCGGTCGGTACCGGCGATATGAGAGACAGATTTTCGTTGCCCGAGTGTAACCACTGTGACCGAACCGGATTGTCGGAGCGGTAGTGCGTGTTATTCGTATTCTTGATTCTTTTTCTATTCACGGGGGGGGCACAGTACTGTACCGGCACTGGAGCATCATACGTTTGCGGTAATGCAGTGTTGGAGTTTCTTGGAATTAATAGATTCCGAAGGAGTGGATTCAAGTATTTCATACATGTAGTACCGAAACTGCAACAAATGGGGCTGGGTCACCCTCCTTGCCTTACCTTGCCTTGCCTCTTTTGGAGAGTGCCGGTATGATAGCTGTACCATCGCACGGAAAGTATCGCTGATCATTTCACAATCACTATGCATCCGCCATTCTATTGGTCCCTTCCCCCATTTTCGTACTCGGTAGACCACGGTATCACATTCCACATTGATAAATTCAGCCTTCCTTGCCAGCTCGCTTGCTTACGGGGGGCTTTGCTTACTGCTTCGTTTCTCCGACCTTCCGGTATTGAGAACCCCCCCCCCCCCCCACATCTGTAGGTTGGAGCTCCACGCTTGAATTTCACTCAGTTGAACCTTTTTTCGAGAGAGATATGGTACCGGTGCGGCAGTCTAGTGATCCGCGGATGGTGCCCACGATAAGGTTTTTTATTGATAGACCCTGCTGTAGCACGCCGCTACCGATTGCTAATGCAGTTCCCCGAAACGTTTTCCCCTCAGCGAAGCACCCCCGTGCCGTATGCCCTTTCCCTTTGACTTCCCTTCAAGCCGACTGTGTGCAGCCTACGCACAGTGCCTGCACTTGAAGCGCTGCGAATTCCCGAGACTACTGCGATGCTAGTTCTAGCACGATCACTCATAAAAAGCGGCAGCTCAACTCAATGGTATCGTATTTATCATAGTCAACCGCAACTCCCCGCCTATTCTCGCCTTCCCCATTCCCTCCTCTCCGCCCCCGTGCACCGTAACTCCTTGCACTACCGTACTCGAGTATTATACCGTACGTGATGCTTGTTCACTTCACACCTTCTTCTTCAGGAACGCCGTCCAGGAAGAAGAAGGGAGAATGAAGAAATGAAAAAAGAAAGGAAAAAAAGAAACCCCGGACCCAATAACACGGTCAACAGCCCTGTGCTTTATTTTTTTTCCTTTTCCTCCTCCTTCTTCAATTCCTTGCAAAATCTTCAATAAAAAAATTAACATATGATAAACAAGGATTGGACCTCGGCCGCTAGCCCACTGACATGCAGACTGGACCAGGAATTGGGGCTGAAAGGTCCAAGAAAGAGGAATTGAGTCCAAGCCCCTCTCAACAATTTACTTCACTTTATGCTGAATGGGACATGGGATGGCATAAGGTCATTGTGGTAATAGTGAGGGAGGCGAAAAGCGCTCATGGGGAGGAATCTTGAAGGTTTTACTCGTTTTGAGGTGTTGCAGTGCGCAACCCGCCGGCTGTGTTTGACCAAATCGCGGTAGTCCAGAGTGGAGTATCGGTATGGTATTTTGTGGAAAGAAGTTGAGTTCAAGCCATTGACCTCATAGTAAACCATGAAAAGCAGAGGCATTCAGCCCGGGAATCGAGAAAGAGTTTTTTCGAGTGCTAAGTTTCGAGTGGGTCTGCAAGATTTTCTGTGCGAAAAAAAGGCGTTACATGCACAATCCGATTTTTTTTTTTCTTTCAACGCTGGGCTGAATGCCTCCAATGGAAAAAACATCTCCATTGCTCGAGCACAGCAAAATCCTAGACAGCCAGCGATCCATACCCGGGTATCGGTACCTCACCGGAGCAGCCAAACCTTCAGGCATCAAACCAGACCAGACCTTGCCAGACCCGGTAATTGCTGTGCTCACCTAACCGGACGGGTGACCTTTGCGCACGGGCTCCTTTATCCCCCCCTCTCTCCGAACATCAAAAGAGACCAATTAAATAATCCTTCGTTCTCAGTCCTCGATTGGTCAGACCGGGCCACACCAAGAAAAAATATTATTCAACTTAAATGCACCTCATCCCACCCTAGAACCCGATTCCCGATTGGGGGGTAACGATCCGGGGTAAAGTACTGTACAAGCAATAAAAGTACCGGTACAGTAGATAAACGAAAGCTTAAGACGGTGACACGGCAAAGCACATGCTGATGAACCCGCCAATATGGGTGGAGGTTTGGGGGGGGAGGGGGGGGGGTAACTTGCCTGTACGAGTGAGGAAGTGTGGGAGGGGGACGGCTGGGCTCCTTTGTTTTTTGTTTGGTGGGGTGTTTCACCGATTATCTGTGCCGGTATTGTGCCGTATTATGAGCAGCAGCATTGTGGTGAGTGACTTTGCTGTTCGGATGCGCCTCTGCCAAATCACGAAGCTTCATCGCATTCGGGTGCACCGTACTCCTGCTTGTGCTGCATTGTACATAAGGCCAGGGTGGGAAGGTGCTTCTTGTGTTAGAATTATTGCACTACTGGTACAATTGTGATTATGTGATTATGTTGGCGTGTAGGAGGTTAAGATTCTCGTTAGATTACTGCTGGTTAGTCACCGATGATTAAGATGTCGGCAGAATTTCGGGTGGGTAGCTGCGTTACTTGCACTGGTATTGGTATTCGATAGGATGGGACGGGATGGAATTTCATGTCGTGGAAGGGTTGGACTATGATACCGTAGCGGTTATTCCGAATTGCTGCCATGTTTGTATTAGTACCCGCAGCCCGTACTTGTACACTGGTGGCATAAGGGAAGAGCGATGAGGGTCATGGATCTTGATGAACGGGAGGGAGTAAAACGAGATCATATGATTAGGATTAGATGGTATGAAACGTCGCAATTCCTGTGATATTTTAACGTGATGTGGTACACCCCCGTAACGGTTAGCGGTTTCAGTGAGAAGAGGATGGCTTATGATGGAAACGAGCTTGTGGCGGTGTTGATTCGCGGTGGGAGGGCTCATTGATGGAGTGAGGATCCCCTGATGATGCTGCCCTACTGCTTGGTGCTTGGAGTGGAACACTGCGGGTTAAGAGGTGTATATAGAGGTTGTAGGACCGGAATAAGTACTGATCGACTTGCTCGCGGCTGCTGCCGCTCTTTTGCCCCACCCGTACCAGTTTTACAGTGCTCGAGTGCCCGCTCGGAGATGGGTGTAAAAATCGAGCAAGCCAGAAGATAGGAACAAGGAACTTTAGGGAATCACGCAGTTGGCATGTTGGAAAAACAGGGCGGGTACGGAAGTTAGACTAAAGTCCCGGAGTAGCTTCGTCTTGACTACCGGTATTGTGCAGGCCTCTCTGGCTGCGGTTGGGTCACGAATGAACTCGGGACAGAGTGCATATAACTGGCAATGGTTTCATACCTGAGATTGATCGGTTCGTCCGGGGTTGCTGCATGTCGTGGCTAGGGAAGAATCGAAGTATGAGGAATACAGTGAATGTTATTTCGTTTCATTCTTTTCCAAACTTCCTTGATAGGGGACATTCCGGGAGGATTGCGAAGGGAAAAGGTCATATGCTCCGATTGTGAAGTCATTGAGTTCGTCTTACCAGCACGGTGGGCTGAGACTCCATCTTGCTGAGAACAAATGCAACCAGGGCAACTCCCTTGCTGATAAAGTTACTGGGAGAAGGGAACTGGATAAATGACATGTTGTAGGTATGATTAGAGGGAAATTTGTCCAAGTGATGGGGAGCGACTTTTGATTGCCATACATAGGTTTAGCTTACCATACTTGTAATATTATTACTTCGACAGTTGCTTCTCCTTGTTTACGACTCCAAAAATTTCTACTTTCCCTGGGAAACCGGTTTTATTATTATTTTAATATTTCTAACATCACATGGATATTATCAATCCCATGTTACGTCTGCCCAGTGTTGGTCCAGGCACATTCTTGGGGACTTTAATTCGCCGATCTTTTCTACCCTTCCGATCAGCTCAGTGCTTCCCCTTCTTGGAGGATTTTCGGTTCCATCTCCTCGCCCAGCGCGGGGCTCGTTGGCTCCACTGCTCGGTAAATTGCCCTGCAGCAAGCCTTTGTGCGATCTGGAATTGGGCATTCGTCCTAATATAGTACCTGGCCCTGCTTCTTTAGGCAATATATTGGGGGGTTTTACCCAGCCAATAAGCTTGTTTTAATAATAATATTTAGAGTGCTCATCTCTAAAGCTCGTCCAAATTTTGCCCCAACCTTGAGGGCCATTACGACAGGAACCACCTCTCCAGAATGGAATCCGCCCTGTTAATGTCTTCCCTATGATACATGATTCCGTGTGAAATAATAGTCTATGGTGATGCTGGTGGTGCTGTTGTCGAGAATTTGGGAGAAATTGGTTGCCGCGAAGGTTGATTCTGAGTCGCTCGCTCCGTATCGGTACTCTGTAGGAATGAAGCTGCTCTCTACTCCAGACTCTCTTTGACTGCTTTCTTTTCCCTTCTTTTCTTTTTTCATTTTATTCTGACATTTTCCCACATTCTCTCCCTCCGAACTTGCCTCTCTTTCTCACCACTCTTTGTGATTTATTTTCTTTTTACATTGGTGGACTCGACAGCAGCCGCAGCGAATCGGTGGCAGTATCGCTCTCCTCGAGTACCGCACCCTTTCCCCTCACAATGCACCTTCCTACGAAGAGTTAGAATGCTGAGTGCACTACGCTACCGCATTTATCATGCTTGTTATGGCTGGCAGCTGGGATCCTTTTCTCTTTCTCTCTTTCTCTCATTCCTCCCTCATATCCTATCCCACGGTATCCTCGCTGTTCTGAGGACGGACTGCCGCAGCACTGGAGTTTAAGAAAGAAGAAAAAAGGAAAAAAAAAGGAAAAACTCCCTTCTTGTCTGTTTGTGGTGCTTTCACACATACCCATCCATCCATCATCTTCCCTCCACCTTGACCTTTCACACTCACTCACACTTACTCGCTCGCTCACTCACGCACTCACATTCACCTCTAGGTGGTGCCGTGGGAGCTCTTAATATCGTCACCTCTCCCCACTTCCGACCACTTTGCCTCTTTCTCACACTCTCTCACTCTCCTTGACGGCCAAGGGAAGAAAAAGAAGAAGAAGAAGAAAAGAAAAAAAAACTATTCCCGGCCTGCACGGTATTTCCTACCCCGCTTCTTTTTCGTCCGTGTCCGTTCTTTTATTCTCCTCCTTCCCTCATACTTGTACTTCCATTTTTCCCTACCCTCCCTCCAAAAACAAAGTTACCGGCTCCCAGCTCCTTGGGTCCGTATATAATCCCGTTCGGGGGCCACAATACGAGTGGAAGAAAAAAAAATTTCCATAAGTCACGGCTACCCTTCCACCTTTTCTTTGCCTTCCACTTTACCCATCCCTTACCTCACACTCTCCCGAAGGCCTGGGTCCGCTCACCCACTCGATTTGTTCGTTACCAGTTTCGCGGAAGGAAGGAAGAACAAACTTGGGTGCATCTACAATTCTCAACTCCAACTCGTCGGATTATTTTTACTGTCATCCACTCTGATCAATTTTTTGCCCATCCACTTCTGTTAGCCAGCGAGCGAACAACAATATCTCACGATGAGTGGTCAATCATTGAATCGGGAGGCACTCCCGCCCCTCGATTGCACGAATATTGAAGTAGATTCGGGGATGGTATGTTTTGTGCTCACCGCTTAATTTCGTGTGAACCTATGGGGCATCCGATTGATGAGAAGCATTAGGATTATCATGAGAGTGATGAGGATCAAGTGTGAGTTTTTGTCCCGTCTTTTGGAATCCCGACAATCCCCCCTTGCATAACATGTCACTTTGCCTCCTTGCGTTTGTGTTCCGTATTTGGCCTAGAGTTTCTCTCGACTGATCAATGTATTGGATGGGTATAGTCCGAGTGGGTGCGTGTCGGTAACGTCCAGCGTGGTGGATTACCAGTATGAACATGGTGAGTTTCTGTTTTGGTTATCGGGTCCCCACCTCTCGTTTAAAACACTAGCTTGACTTGGTTTCGTGTGGAATTTATTGTGCTAAAAGTGCTGTTGTGCAGGCCGCCGCTATCATAGCTATTCGCAGGGCCATTATCCAATGCCGAATGATGAGACCGAACAGGATAGGTATGTTGGGGTCGAGTGCTACGGTGTTTAGCCATGCGAGTCCTAACATTACTATAGACTCGATATGCATCATCAAATCTTTCTGAAGATGCTGAATGGGAAATTGTTCGTTGCGCCGTTGGACCGAAATCCACCCAAGCGAATTTTGGACGTAGGCACAGGAACTGGGATTTGGGCGCTGGATGTGGCGGAGTAAGTTTCTTGGGCCGGCCTGGAGACCCTCAATTGCTAACACGTCTTATCACACCAGACACTTCCCAGCTGCTCAAGTCATAGGAACTGACTTGAGCCCTATTCAACCAACGATGGTCCTCGAAAACTGCCGTTTTGAGGTCGACGATGCGGAGCTTGAGTGGACATGGCCACCGGTAACACCCACCTCTCACCCCTTCGATAGCGCTAACATTAACATTGCAGAACCATTTCGACTTTATTCACTCCCGGCTTCTTGTCCACAGCATGAAGGATTGGGAACGCTACCTCCAACAGATGTTCAACCACCTGAAACCTGGTGGCTATGTGGAGCTGGTTGAGCATCTGATGGACGTATGTTGCGATGATGGCAGTTATCCTGCGGGTTGTGCTATGAGTCAATACATGCGCCATCTCAATCTTGCACTGCAACAAATGGGTGTGCCGTGTGTGGCCTCAAGACTGAGGGGGTTATTGATCAATGCTGGGTTTGTAGAAGTTAGGGTACGTCTTCGTTCCACTATCCCCGCATACGGTATATTAGCGAAATAAGGAAATGTTATTGATAAGGAGGATAGGAGGAAGTTCGCAACATGCCTTGGGGTCCCTGGCCCAAGGACCCTCGGATGAAAGAAATTGGGTACTGGGCTCTCCTTAATTCGGAATACTCCTTTGAGGCCTATGGACTAGCGCTATTCACGCGGGTGCTAGGCATGACGGGAGAAGAAGCCAGAGAATTGTGCGCGAGGGCTCAAAGGGACCTCAAGAATAAGCACATTCATGTTTACAATCCGAAGTATGCCTCCTCATCCCCTCGGGGCATCTTGTTGAAATCCTGGAATGCTAATGGGAGTAGCTATTTTGTGGTCGGCAGAAAACCCTTCCACTAGCCTGCCCCCCCCCCCACACATCTACTGCCGAACATTTATTTTCTTCTCTTTCTATATCATTCATAGCGACGGGTGTTGCTATGGATACCACTTGGAAGCGCCACCTGTAGTGGTGAGCATGTTGATGTTAAAACTCGGGTTCGTTCGGGTATGCCGCGTGCCGTGGATTTTAGATAAACGTGTGGGGGTTCATACAAATTTCCCCCTCTCATTCCGTTTCATTTCAATTCTCGTTCTTGTTTATCTTGGGGCTTTTCATCTTATATCATAGGCGTGAAGGTGTTGGGGGAAGAACGGCCAGTCTCCTTCTCCATAATTCTTTTTTCTTCCTATTTTCCACTTTTGCTTTTCACTTTCTCTGATAGTTTCTATTTTTGACTATTCATAATTTGTAAATGAAGTTATGACCTGCCTGTTGAGTTTTGCCTCTCATCTACCTGTATATATCAATAGCATAGGCGTTTTTGGTCTTTGTTTTTTTCTTTTCTTGCAGTTGATGTGTCTCACTAAGTATTCGCTTTGTTCGGTAAGATCAGGCAATAGGGGAAGGCAAGTTAGAGATGATTTGTAAGAACAGTATAGCAATATGCTCGGCTTCCACTTTCTGGTCTAGGTATCGCTACGGCGGCACGTTCTACCGTAGAGCCAGCCTACAGCAGCTTACCCTACCTAGCAAGGTAGCTGATAAAACCAAACCAAATCAGCAAAAGTTAGGGACCAAGTTGACCCCTCAGTTCAGTTTGCCTCAAACCGATTTCAACCCAAGTCTCAGTCGGATTTCCAACCGCTCAAAATTTGCCCCCAGGAGTACATAAAATGGCCGAATATATCGGGCAAAAGATACATATGCTACCAACGCCCTCGGCTGTCATATCCCGACCGGTATTGGAGAAAAACTGCTCTCGTGTACTGCAGGCGGCGGATGCGTTGTCTGTGGGGTTTAGGCCGCATGTAAAGACTCATAAGGTAGGCTTCTCCTTTTATTTTCTGCTGATCCCTTCTGATGTCTATTTCAAGGTGGTGAGGTGAAAAAGCAATGGTTGTACGGATTTTGGCTATATTTAGATGGATATTGGCTTACGGGATAGATTGGCATGCTAGACGATGGAGGTTAGTCGGTTGCAACTTGGCCAGAAGGCTCACGGCGGGAAGGTTGTTGTATCGACCGTGAGGGAAGCGGAAGGGCTGAGTCAATTGATCGCGGAGGGAGTTGTGAAGGATGTGTGTTCCTCCTCCTCCTGCCGACCATGATTCCATATTCACTGATGAGATGCGAAGATCCTTTATGGGATGCCAATCCCTGCATCGTCCATCCACAGGCTACAAAGACTCGAAGAATCCTGCCCGGGATTGGAAATCTCTGTGCTGGTTGACCACCCCGCCCAAGTTGATACCCTCAAAGCGGCCGGTGTGCAGTGGAACGTCTATGTGAAACTAGACATGGGCACCCGCCGTGCCGGCATCCCGCATGGCTCCGCGGCGTTCGGGGAATTACTGGCGTGTATAAAGGAGTCCGATATCGGACTTGTAGGGTTCTACTGCCACGCCGGTCACTCCTACAGCGTTAGTGATTCCGACGAGGCGCTGACCTTGCTGCAAAAGGAGATTGATGCCGCGGTTGATGCCGCAGCCAAGGCTGAGGCGCAGGGTATCTTACCATCGCAATGCACTGGCTGGGTGCTATCCGTCGGTGCAACCCCGACTATTATTTCCACTGCTGGAGCGGGGATTCCTGGCCAAGCACAACCAAAGCTCCAACAGATGATTTCCTACTTGGCAGGCCTTCGGGAAAAGGGCATACACATGGAGTTCCATGCGGGGGTGTACGCAATGCTCGACCTCCAGCAGCTATCGACCCACGCTTCCACCACCGCCCGTGAAGGCCTAACAACTTCTGATCTAGCATTAACGATCCTCGCGGAGGTCGTCTCGCTGTACCCCCGCCGGGGAACCGGGAACGGGAACGAAGCCCTCATAAACGTCGGGACTGTCGGCCTCGGGCGGGAGCCCGGGAGGGCCTACCCGGGCTGGGGCACTGTTTCGGACTGGCGTGCGGAGAACGAAGAAGGGTTTAGTCACGAACTTGAGGGCGCCGGATGGGTCGTTGGTCGTATCTCCCAAGAGCATGGAATCCTCACAGAGGTTCCGCACGGGAAGGTGAGCAGCGTTCGGCTTGGAAGCAAAGTTAGGATCTGGCCGCAGCATGCGTGCATTGCAGGCAGTGGGCACGAACGGTATTTTGTTGTTGATGAGGATGAAGTTGTGGTTGATGTTTGGGTGAGGTGGATGGGATGGTAGATCCGCCTTCCTTCCTTCCTCAGCGCCATACGCTAGTAGTAGTAGGCGATCTCCCTTCGTTCAACATAAGCTCTAGATCCATGCCCTATGACGCCACACCCAATCATAAACCCCACCGGATAAAATAAACTAAAAATATAAAAACCAAGCTTCTTCAAGACATCCTGTTCCCCGATCCTCCCCTCCCTCCCCTCCTCCTCAGGATCCACCAACTCACTCGCCCACACCCACTTCGTCTGCTCGTAATTGAGTGACGTCTGTGAACACAACTGCTATTGCATACGGCCAAAGTTCAGCTTTTTTGCCCGGATCTCGGTATCATGCAATGGTGGTCGTGTTCACAAACGTTGTTCAATTACGAGTGCCGCATTCTCCTTATCTCCCAACTGCCCAATTCCCAATACGGCCAATGCGCGTGACCTCGGTTTACGAGTATGGATACGATGCTCTACATTACAACCGATTATATTTACTTTTTCATTTCTTTGCTCTCCTTCTTTCTTTTTTATTTTTCGCAGGAGCTGAAACAGCGATTGTGCGGTAAGTTACTCGTACGTGGGCTTGGGCACTGCAGGTTAGTGTGTGTGTGCATGGAAAAAGCAAGGGGAAAGATTTTGGAAGAGTCGAGTGAGAGGGCGTGAGTGAGTAAAGTGAGTTGAGGTGCCGGCATAAGAGAAGAGGGGTAACTTACCGGTAATGAGTTCTTAATAGGCGGTGGTAGCGAATGCTTGGCAGAAGAAGAGAAAAAATAATAATACTTGGGCGGTGGGGAGAGAGAGAGTTGATGTGTTCGACAAGTGGTCCTTGACCGATTGGTTGTTCACTAGATACCGGAAGGGCAGCAGTGCGCACCCCTGCTTGCCTGGCGGGCCCGCCCAACAGGAAAAACACACACAACGGCAGTCACGGGCCGTTCTGGCTAAACCACTACGCCATACCAACTGGAAATTTGGATTACCCCTCCATCAGATGGGGCGTTAAGTAATGGGCGTATGATATGAGATTGTATGATAGGCTCTTCTCATTACTCGGGCAGATAGACTACGGTAGACGATCTGAGCGTATGATTGGTTTGAAGATTGTGCAGTAGGGCAGATCAATTGTTAAAAGGAAGGGGGAGTGGAAAAAATAGTAAAAGCCTGCTGACTAACAATCACTTGCGGGTGTGTTTGTGAGGTGGTGATTGGCCAGTGTTTGGCTCCCTTGCTAGGGGCTGATCGGTGCCAAAGTTTTTTTTCCTTCTCTTCTCCGAGAATTTTACGTATTCCAGTAGCTGAGCGCTCACTGCACCCTGAGCAGTTGAGCTCTCTGAAGTTAGTGGTAACCGGTCCGAAGTGTCGGTATGGAAGTGGATAAAGTCATTCGTTGATGTGACAGTAATGGCCTCGTGTGAGCGTGGTGGTAGTATGGCATCAGGCGTCTGGGAAACAGAATAGCGATGGTATGTATTTCTGATGGAGTTATGAATTTTGGCGCTGGGTTTCAGGGCTTGGTATAGGCACGGGGGGAGTAAGGATGATTCTTATCTTAGATATGATGCGATGGCTGGGATGGCAAGGCTTAGAGATATTATACTATAGCAGATATTCTTTTCTAGAGGTATTATTACTGGCAAATAATCATGTTAATGTAAGGAAGTAATGGGTTAATGAAATCCCCATATCCTAAGTCGTTAAGTTTGAAATATCCAAGCGAGCTTCTTTGACGAAGTTTCTTCTCAGCTCGCGTTGGTTACAGGCTTGATCTCGTTCCAATGGCTGAATAGTCCCGTGGTGAGGAGTGTTGAACTCGTGGACTGCTGATCGTATCGGTGGCGGCGGCAAGAGCATATCTGTTCCGCCATTTCCTTCTTCTGGAACTTGGTGATGAGAAGGATTTTATAGTGCTGGTTCCGGGGGGGGGGTTGTACTGTTATAACCAGCACTAATGTGCTGTAGACAAAGGGTAATATGATGGATAGATATAGAAGGGGGCTACCAAAAGGCCCTAGGATGGAGAATGGGAAAAGTAAAAAGTAGAATATAAAAAAAATGGTATGAGCGAAGATGTCCTGAAAAGCTATCAACTTGGAAATCTCCTACACTGGAGCAATCATGATAAGAGAAGGAAATGGAGGAGAGAATAAACTTGAATCTTGGCCATTGTATACTAGAGGTCAAGTCTGATCCTTGAGCTTTGTCGAAGTCACCCACATGTGTTTTTCTTGTTTTTCCCCTGGCTTTCTGCCATAATTTGTAGCCTGGGTATTGCTATGTGGTGTTTGCTATAGCCATCGCCGCATGTGGGTTCCTGTACGTTAATGGGGAATATGTGAGTTGAATAAGGTAATACTGCTATGTGGTGTTCGCAGTAATGCGGGAGGGAGTGGCTGGGCTTTGCTGGATGAGTCCGACTAACTATACTTTTGGTCATTTCTTTTTTGCTCTTATGGCCCTCTTGGTACGACACCGTGTGGTACTTGGGTGGTGGATTTGGGGGGTATCGTGGGTGCCTGGGTAGGGATTTTGAAGGCAAAACCCTGGCGAGAGGGGGCTTATTGGCAATTGGAGGGGGGGTGAATGGGGGCAGTTGCCTTTGGTTGTAGGCTCGAAGGCGGAGCGTCCCGGGTATGACTGGCTAGGTATGGAGATATGGGTTTGGTAGACTGGCAGGTTGCTCTGGGGTATTTTTGGAGAATTCATATTACTAAGGTTAATGGGGTACTCGTATTTATCTGTGCCCTATTCGTGGGGTCTGGGGATTGAATATGTGGTAGAGTTCTTGTGATTAGGGAGCACGTGGGGAAAGGAGGTGAGTAAGTAAGTAGATAGGCAAGTATGATAAGTGCCGTTTTTCAAATGGCCAAAGTGAACTAAGAGCTACTGTTCACATAACACCCCTGCTCCCGGAAATGGTTGGCAGAGTCGCAGTATTTGCTCTGTTGGAGGGGCTTTGTATGCTTAACCCCATTTTGTTCGGGCATTGTGTGGGATTGGTGAGTATTCTGCGTCAAAGCATTTGTTTTTCTTTTGTAGCAACGGAAACGTGGGTATGGGAACTTGGAACGCGAGACTTGGGTAGTATTGAGGAGGATCTGGGCTTTCCTTTCCTTTTCTTGTGCGTATACTAGATACCTATTGCTCTCTTTCCACGGGAGAGGATGATGGTATCTTCTGGAGTAAGATAGAGTTTACCTATTCGCTCACACTCACACCTCTGTATGATACGTATAGGGGGGGAAATCTCATGCTCTATTATAGTTGGTTGGATAAGCCTATGACCACAGAGTCCGGGAATACCGGCTTCTGCTTCCCCGATCATTGGGGTGGGATACCCGGCCCTGCCTCAAAGTGCAAGCCATCGTAGCGTGGCCTCATCAGAATTATCTATCACAAGCAGCAGTTCTCCCCTATCCATTCCACACACCCCCCTCCCGTGACTACTCCCGGAACTCATCGCCACCACCAACAACTAGCCCCGAGTGATACTCCATGAAAACTCCCCTCTCAGACCTCACCGTGGGGGAGTGTATGATACTGGCAATAGCAATCTGCTGCGATCTGCTTTCCGAAACTTTAAATACCCCCCCCCTCACACCTTAATTCATCCCTAGCCTCCCTACCTCCAACTTATGTCTCCAGATATAAGTAAGAACATTAACATACACAGCAAGACTCTTATGTGCCTTACTGAACGGATGCGTGAACTGAAGTTATGCGAGCACGGAGTTGGCAGTGAATCCCAGCAATGGAAAGGAAACCGCTAGCCAAGGGCCATTGGAAGTGCATAATGCTCACTATTAGTAGAAACTATTCTCACAACGATGATGGGGTTTGATATCCCGGGTATGTGTTAGGCATTTTCTGGCCTTGGATGGACGTAGTTGAAAGGTTATGGTATAAGTGAACCATGCAGGATTATGTACGGATAATATATAACCCTCACTGAATTAGACTCTTGCCCGCTCCCCGCTTTCTCCCCAACCTCCACCTCCAAACTGGAAAAGACAGGTGATAAGTAATTTAAGAGGCATAGTTAACTAAGCAGTTAAGTTACTCTCCCTCTGCGGGAGCTTCTTCCAGCTCTGGAGCATAATCCCCCTGACAGCCCTGCACGTCTCCTTCCGGATAGTGAAACTACTCCCCACCCTTGGATTAATCTTCACGCGGGTATTGCCTGCACCTGCACGGGGGCGGGTCTCTGGGATGCTTGCACGCTTGGTGCTGGTGAGGTTTGCATGGCATGATTATAGTATCTTCCGCTCCCTCTCTTCCTTCATTCAACCGTCTGTTAGTTGGTAAAGTGAATTGGATACGGTATCTTACAATCTTGCTAGCGAAGCGGGCACATGCCCCAGCGGTGGCGTGGGTGGGGGATTTGGACAATGTGGAATACATTTCTTTTAGCAGGATTGACGTGGGGATATTTCTCGCTGTGGTGGTTGAAGTACCGCCCTACGTGCTCTTGGTCTACGCCCACGGGGGGCCATATTCCGTAAGGGGTTGGATGTTTGGTGCTCTTGTGTTGTAGCGAATACTACCCTCGAAAGAGAATGAGCGAGTAGAGGTAGCGTCAGGCGGAGGCGGTAGTAGGTTTGGCTACTGGGCAAGTAGAGGGAATTTCCGAAGTGGGCGTGTTAGGGGGAAGGATTAGGGCTGTCCTTATACCCGAGTATCATATCATATGTTGCTTGAGAGGCCCTAGGGGAGATGCTTGTGTGAGCACTTTGACCCCTCTGCTTCCACTAGCACGGCTGGGTGAGAGGGGATTTGTTGTTGGGAATATCCGGAGGAGGGGTGACCAGGTGGGAGATTTGACCAGCAGGGTCCACCAAAGTCCATCCGGGTATGCAAACCTATGGGGTAGGCTCGCACAAGCCTAGCCCGGCCCATGAAGGCCCACCGGCCAGGTAGGAAGTATGAATACGACTGGAGGTATGAGTTCCCCAAACCATAATGTGGCGTAACACCGCTAGTCTGAGGGCTGAGACTAGATGGTTCTCATATAGATAGTTCCACTGGCTCTTTTGAGCAACCGTTCAAAACCACAAGTGAGTGCAGAGATTCCAGGTAAAATCAAGGTGATAGAGGCATAGGAAACTGATTATATTAAGAGTTGAATTTTGGCAAGCATATCTCCTGCAGGCAACAGAGTACATAAGGGCCTGAAGATCAAACTGTGAAGCACGCTGAGATCTTATTACAGTAGGCTATAGTCAGGAATACTAGGGTATTTTTGTTGGTATAATACGCACCGAATAAGGCCTTAGCTTTTTTTTGGCTCAGATCTTGGTGTCGTGAGATTGGCAGTCGTGCTCACAAGTACTCGATTAATTATTATCATATGATAGTAGGTATAAGTTATGCACCGAGGGTTATTAGGTGGGGCGGACCTGCGCTGATTGGCGCCTCGTCTGATTAGTTAATCAGAGGTGGGATATCCGTACCCCAGAGTGGTGCCAAGATACAGGGTGGAAGGTGTTCCATCGTGGACCACAACTCATGCCTTTTATGCAATTCTGGATAATGCGCAGACACCTCAAGCCCAATACGAAGATAAAAAGGAAACAAAACGTTTTAACCGTGACTGGTTGACCTCCGCTGGGCCATCACGTGATTAGGGATTTTTTGCAGTATTTGATTAGTTGGCCCACACCCTTTTCTTCCCCAGGGGGCAGACTCTCACTGCCCGCCGAGGACAAGGCAATGGAAGAAAGGAAAATGCGCCTGGAAAGCCCTCAGTGAGCAAAAACGTTGCAATGGGGAAAACACTGAAGTGAACTAATATATACCAGAGCAGACTCTAATTCGTGGGTCTCCGATGGTGTAACAATCCTATTATAGAGTTATATGCAACAGGCAACAACACTCGTCTATGTACTAAGCGAGCCTTCGTCTTTATATCTTATGGGGAAGGAGAATACTATCTCTTCAGATAGTACGGGACTGGCTCGCTTATCTTGAGTGATCTGTCGAAGAATACTATCTCGTCAGATAGTAAGATGGGTGGATTGTCGTGTCTTGACAGAGCTATCACAATAGCTCTATGTTCGGGCGACTCTTCAAGACTATCACAATAGTCTGCGGGTTCTTAGAGCCTAGGCTCTCGTAGAGGAGAGGTGTATGTAAAGAGAGTAAAGCGTAATCGTATTGTAATATCTTAAGTGTAGGAAAGTACTTAGATGGTTGCGTGAAGATCCTATCTCTTGGTTGGGGGGTTTTTTTTTTTTTTTAAATCATGTATTCATTGTTAAGGTACAAGAACTCACATGCATCGTGAGATATGGTGTAAAGAAAACCTTAATTCCAACAACCGCCCGCTTCACCTCTTCATGGGAAAAATCAAACACTCTGAATCCATAGGAAAAATCCCCCTCGCCTAGCACCTAAGACAATAATACCACAGACACGTAAGGAAACAATTCATAGAGACGTACAGGAGAGAGACCCAAACCCTTCCGCAGGCTCCCCGAAACAAAAGAAACTGCCTGTTCTAAGACCCGAAACGCGGGCCTGAGGGAGTGGATAGGTGATTGTTGACATAAGAAAACTTAGAACTTGAGGGCCCGCCGAAACCATGTTGTACGGTCAGGCAGGTCATTACATCGATCCAAGGCATTGGACAAAGCTAGGGAGGCAGTGCTATACCACGACTAGGCGTAACCGAGGAAGGGTCAACCTATGGGAGGGAGGTGGTAGAGGAGTAGCAGTAGGGTGCCAGCCGGTGAGTAGCAGTAGGGTGCCAGCCGGTGAGTAGCAGTAGGGTGCCAGCCGGAGGGGAGCAGTAGGGTGCCAGCCGGGGAGGATGTGAAGCAATAAGGTGTCAGCCTATGGGGCAGTACGGTGCCAGCGGACAGAACCGGAAGGGGGGTAGAGGAAGGATCGCGAGCGGGCTAGCCACAGCCGACTAACGGGCCATAGCGAGGGCTTTTGGGACGACAGCGAAACCGAGCGAGACCGTGAAGTTACTAAACGAAGCTTTCCCCATCAGAGGCACAAGCCCAGCGGAACCGAGGTCCTACTTCGACCGAGAGTCTGACACTGTAACGCCGGCCGTGAGCGAAGTGAGAAGCTTTCCGACTGTGCAAAATGCTAAGCGAGGTTCAAAGCAAGTGCAGGGTAAGGTGAGAGAACCGAACATCATGAGCGGGAGTCAACGACGAACAGGAACGAGAACCCCAAGGAGGGGAGGCCGAGGCCACAGAGGAGGTGGGAAGATGGCTTAACGTCAACTCCTAGGCAGTAGCCATCGTGGGAGAAGAGAGGTGGGTGGGGGAAAGTGATGATAATTTCCCATGGTATTGAGATTTCAATCGCCGGAGGTGGAGGAGAGATGGTTCATGTGCCTATCTCTTGGTCGGTTTTTTTTTTTTTTTTTTGTAATCATGTATTCATTGTTTTAAGGTACAAAAAACTGCATGCAGCGCTAGCTATGGCAAAAACAAAAGCTATAAACAATCCAACTTCCCGCTTCACCTCTTCATGGGAAAAATCAAACACCTCGAGTCTATAGGAAAAGTCCCCCTCGCCTAGCACCTAAGATAATATACCCCAGACACGTAAGGAAACAATACATAGAAAGGTACAGGTAGAGAGACCCAAACCCTTCAGCAGGCGCCCCGAAACAAAAGAAACTGCTTGTTCTAAGACCCGAAACGCGGGCCTGAGGGAGTGGATAGGTGATCGTTGACATAAGAAAACTCAGAACTTGAGGGCCCGCCGAAACCATGTGGTACGGTCAGGCAGGTCATTACATCGATTCAAGGCGTTGGACAAAGCCACGGAGGCAGTGCTATACCACGACTAGGCGTAACCGAGGAAGGGTCAACTGATCGGAGGGAGGTGGTGGAGGAGTAGCAGTAGGGTGCCAGCCGGTGAGTAGCAGTAGGGTGCCAGCCGGAGGTGAGCAGTAGGGTGCCAGCCGGAGGGGAGCAGTAGGGTGCCAGCCGGGGAGGATGTGAAGCAGTAAGGTGCCAGCTTATGGGGCAGTACGGTGCCAGCGGACAGAACCGGGAGGGGGGCAGAGGAAGGATTGTGAGCAGGCTAGCCACAGCTGACTAACGGGCCATAGCGAGGGCTTTTGGGACGACAGCGAAACCGAGCGAGACCGTGAAGTTACTAACCGAAGCTTTCCACATCAGAGGCACAAGCCCAGCGGAACCGAGGTCCTACTTCGACCGAGAGTCTGACACCGGAACGCCGGCCGTGAGCGAAGTGAGAAGCTTTCCGACCTTGCAAAATGCTAAGCGAGGTGCAAAGCAAGTGCGGGGTAAGGGGGAGAACCGAACATCATGAGAGGGTGTCAACGACGAACAGGAACGAGAACCCCAAGTAGGGGAGGTCGAGGCCACAGAAGAGGAGGGAAGGTGGCTTAACGTCAACTCCTAGGCAGTAGCCATCGTGGGAGAAGAGAGATGGGTGGGGGTGACAATGATTTTTCCCGTGGTGTTGAGATTTCAATCGCCGGAGGTGGAGGAGAGATGGTTCGTGGCCTATCTCTTGGTCGTTTTTCTTTTTTTTTTTTTTTTTTTGTAATCATGTGTTATTTGTTTTAGGTACAAAAAGCCTTATGCAGCGCTAGCTATGAAGAGAAAAAAACCTATAAGCCCAATAACAACCGCCCGCTTCACCTTATCATAGGAAAAATCAAACCCCCAGAGACCTTAGAAGAAACTTCCCCCGCCTAGCACCTAAGACTTGCACCTCAGACCTGTAGGGAAACAACTCATAGAAACGTACAGGAGAGAGACCCAAACCCTTCAGCAGGCCCCCTGGTAACACTAGGAAAAGAATCAAAGAAATGACAAGATGTAACTACTATTGCCAATATGCCTAACCAAAAGGCCCCACGGCTAGTCGCGGTAAGGGGCAGGCAGGTTCACGGTCGGGACTGACCGGAGGATGGCGACGCGTCGGCATTTAGGAGAGACCAAGGAGGCAGTGCAATACCATGATCAACCGTAACCTAAGCGAGGTTTGCGACCGTAGAGTAAATCGCAGGAGGGAGAGAGGTAGGTAGGCGACCGGAGCCACCGGGCAGACGGGATGCCAGCCGACGATGAAGAGCAGTAGGGTGCCAGCCGGTCAGTAGCAGTAGGGTGCCAGCCAGTGAGGAGCAGTAGGGTGCCAGCCGGTGGGGAGGATTAGCAGTAAGGTGCCAGCTTATGGGGCAGTACGGTGCCAGCGGACGGAACCGGGAGGGGGGTAGAGGAAGGATCGTGAATGGGCTAGCCAGAACCGACAAACAGGCCATAGCAAGGGCTTTTGGGACGACGACGAGACCGGGACGAGACTGTGATGTTACTAACCAAGGCTTTCCCCATCAGAGGTACAACTTGAAGCCCAGCAAGCCGGGGCCTACTTTGACCGAGAGTCCGACACCGTAACGCCGACCGTGAGCGTAGTGAGAAGGTTTCCGACCGTGCAAAATCCTAAGCGAGGTGCGAAGGAAATGCGGGGTAAGGGGGAGAACCGAATATCATGAGCGGGAGTCAACGACGAACGGGAACAAGAACCCCAAGGAGGGGAGGCAGGCGTGCCTCAGGAGAGGAGGGTAGATGGCTTAACGTCAACCCCTAGGCAGTAGCCATGATGGGGGAAGAGAGGTGGGTGGGGGAAAGTGACGATGATTTCCCGTGGTGTGGAGATTTCAATCGCCGGGGGTGGAGGAGAGATGGTTCGTGCCTATCTCTTGGTCGTTTTTTTTTCTTTTTCTTTTTTTTTTTGTAATCATGCGTTATTTGTTTCTAGGTACAAAAAACCTTATGCAGCGCTAGCTATGAAGAGAAAAAAACCTATAAATGCAAACCCACCGCCCGCTTCACCTCTTCATGGGAAAAATCAAACACCCCGAGTCCATAGGAAAAGTCTCCCCCGCCTAGCACCTAAGATAATATACCCCAGACACGTAAGGAAACAATACATAGAAACGTACAGGTAGAGAGACTCAAACCCTTCAGCAGGCTCCCCAAAACAAAAGAAACGACGGCTGTTCTAAGGCCCTTTCGGAGCCCGAGGGGGAGGATAGATGATCGCCGATATGGGAAAACACGGAAACCGTGGGCCCACAAGAACCACTCACACGGTTGTGCAGGTCATTACATCGATCCAAGGCTTTGGTCCATAGCCACGGAGGCAGTGCTATACCACGACTAGGCGTAACCGAGGAAGGGTCGAACGATCGGAGGGGGAGGAGGGTGAGCGGAGCCACTGAGCAGAGGGGATGCCAGCCAGGAAGGTGAGCAGTAGGGTGCCAGCCGGTGAGTAGCAGTAGGGTGCCAGCCAGAGGGGGGGGAGCAGTAGGGTGCCAGCCGGAGGAGGAGTTTTTAGCAGTAAGGTGCCAGCTTAAGGGGCAGTACGGTGCCAGCGGACGGAACCGGGAGGGGGGTAGAGGCAGGATCGCGAACGGGCTAGCCACAACCGACCAACGCGCCATAGCAAGGGCTTTTGGGACGACGACGAGACCGGGACGAGACTGTGATGTTACTAACCGAGGCTTTCCCCATCAGAGGTACAAGCCCAGCAAGCCGGGGCCTACTTTGACTGAGAGTCTGACACCGTAACGCCGACCGTGAGCGTAGCGAGAAGCTTTCCGACCGCGCAAAATCCTAAGCGAGGTGCAAAGGAAGTGCTGGGTAAGGGGGAGAACCGAACTTCATGAGCGGTGTCAACGATGAACGGGAACAAGAACCCCAAGGAGGGGAGGCAGGTGTGCCTCAGGAGAGGAGGGAAGATGGCTTAACATCAACCCCTAGGCAGTAGCCATGATGGGGGAAGAGAGATGGGTGGGGGAAAGTGACGATGATTTCCCTTGGTGTTGTGATTTCAATCGCCGGAGGTGGAGGTGAGATGGTTCGTGGCCTATCTCTTGGTCGGAACAAAGCACCTTATATAGGCATCTTCCCACAACCCTAACCCAGCCGATTCACCCTCTCGTGTTACATAACCTCTATGACTTATAATGAGTCATAGTACGAAATCCATCAGATGACGCATATGAGTCACTGTGCAACATATCGTTAACCAATCGTAACCCCCAAACCAAGTTATGTGCTCAAATGAGTCGCATGGGTGAAACCCATGACTCATAATCCGAGTCATGTGCGAAAGTCATTACATCATATGACCTCACAATCGTGAATCATGAAACAATCAACCAATCATAATATAACGATGACTCGCAAGTGCATAGTCATGAAAAAGCTTATGAGTCAAGCGACGTCATAGTGTGAAACATAAACAGGGAATGACTTATAACTAATTAGTCATGTGAAAACAAATTGGCTAAGTCAGAATTTGTGACACATGGGGCCTTACTCTACCTGGTGTTGGTCTATTAATAGGCGAATTATCCTGTATCATGGCTGAATTTTGCTACAGACATGAAAAAAATATGATCCCCTGATGCGTACTACTCGTAAGTACTTATAGGAAATGAACAGAAACCAACAGTGAACTTAAATGTTGATTATATTTTGTTTTTATAGAAGGCTTTGAGGGGTGGGTGTGATAGACGTGTGACAATGGGGAGTGGGGGGGGGGGGGTTATAATGGAAGGAGCGGGGAAGAGCTGGATCAAGGGACAGGTATAAGGAACCTCGAACTCCGAAGAAAAAGAAGGAAGATGGGGAGGGAAAATATCTTCCATCTATGATGTTGAGCAGCAAATAAAAATAGAGAGATCAAGCCATACCCCAAACTCCCTCTCTGGAAGCACTAATAGTGCCGTCAGTGTTAGCCCACTGCGGGTCCTCCCTCCCAAATCTCTGCTAGAAACCCCAACCTCGCTCACTGACACGGGCTCTCCACTTCAGCTGCAGAAAGTATACAGTCCCACCCTTCCAAACCAGCCAGTGCCTCTTCCCTTCTGCTAAAACCCTCCAATCGACCTAATAATCCTCGTTTCAGGACTGCCACGAGTCCCCAGCTCTGCCCATGGCTCTTTAGTTTTTTTTTTAACGTTTCGAGGTAGGAGATAAAGTGTTTGTTCTACAGCTTGATGAGAGGATAGCTTGCTGGTTGACATCATGTAACCTCCAGAACTGGGCGGTATGATGGGGAACTTTGAGTACTTAGCTACATGGTAGGGGCTTTTTGCGGGGGTGCTGTGGAGGGGAATAGGAGAAGGAGAATGGGGAGTAAGGGAGGGATTCGTGGGTGGAGAACGACCTTGGGTAGAGCTAGCTTTGATATTGGCACACTTTTGGTGTTTGTATTGCGTATGGACGTATATATGTATGTGCATATCATATCTTACCACACCGGAATTAAGATATGCTGGTCCGCGCCTGTCGAGTTTCCGCAGTTTTTGTGGTATATATAACCCTTTGCTCTCATTCACTCCTTATCCTTCCTTTTCATGATAAAGTTATTCAGCCTATTTCTTCCATTCCATTATTTCACTCTTCAATAGTACAGGTGCTATTAAACACATCCTTCAGATTTTCAACCAACCAAGTACTTTAAAACCACTCCTAATCAGCTATCCTTTATCATATGCATAATGCTCTCAACTTTGGCCTTGGGTATGCTCTTGGCATTGCTGATCAACTTACAAACCCTCACCGAGATGTCGGCATTACCTACCACTACCATCAGCACCAGTACACAATTTGAGAAGAGACAAGCTTCAGGCCCCAACTGTAATAACAGCAGTGATAATTGTCGTCGTGGTAATGGCGATAATAATGTTGTCCCTCCAAATAACACTACCACTTCAAAGTAGGTTACCGTTGGTTTCCTAAATTCTACGAAATCCCAAAGGCCCCTAATATCCTTGAGGACTCGGAGCCCTCCCTAAGGGGTACAACGGATCTGCACTCTATGTTTTTATTATCTACAGATTTGTGCTACTATTATACTAAGCCGTCGTGTCTTCTACAAGAGAATTTGCTATCCAGGAAAGGTTTCCCAAGTTTGATAAATGTGATACCTTAGAAAACAGGGAGGACAGCAGGAATGACACATCTCCTGGAGGGCTGTTGGCAATTGTTATAGCTGCTCTTACTTTACTTGTCGCAATAATACCTCTCTTCCGGTCCTCGAGGTTTAGTCGTTGGGTATCCTCCTCGATACCACCCTTTATTAAAGTTTACCAACCTTCTTCGTTCTCTCTGAACCTATCCACATACACATCCTTAATCTTGAGATCTTGCACAGAAAACTTTAGGAATTACTCCTCCAAGCCCTGTTTTCATTTACAATAACTCTTCCAGTGTACACCCCTTTAACTTCTATTGTAGTGACTTTCTAGACATCCAAAATGACACCGCCTGGGAACATGGAAGAGTACTGCGAATTGAGGAGTCACTGGGGCTAAGAAGACCTGAGCTGGGGGTCACCTAGCTGTTGCCATGAGGATTGTTATTTTATCTAGTCATAAAACTTGGGGTAGTTCGGTATTCGGTAAGTTGAAGCTTATATCACAATTCTGCCTTTCTATCTGTTACTTGCGTTTGAAATATATGTTGTCCTTACTGTTGCTAATGCTTTCTGTGAAAGATGTTGATAGACTATTACAGTGTGGCCGTCTGTGGAGAAAAAGAGTAAGGGGTAGGCGGGCTGGGTGTTTTCTATGTTACGGCTCTATGACAAAAGCTTGGGGACATGATGTGAAGCGCTTTCAAAAGTCTGTTTGTCACTATTCCTTAGTCTTGGTGCTTATATGGACTTGGGATTTCTTGATTTCCATTCTGACCTTATACTATTTGGGACGAGAGCAGTGGGTTCATATACTAGTACGATAGCAAATAATTGTGCACTATTGGTATTCTGCCTTGCTGTGTTGTGCCTCACTCTTTCTATGATAACACAGAGACACATTTCAGATACCAGCAATGGATTTGTGCAGATTTCTTGGTTTCTAAGCCCGAGAGTCTGGTTAGAGGTGACTCATAGGTGATCTAGATTATCTGTGGTGCTGATGCTGGACCACATGAAACCTCGCTCGGTGGTGCTGTTTCTTGCATTGGATTAGTTATTGTATTTTTTGTGCCATTTCGGAAAAGGTTCCTCTTCGCTACTGTGTCTTCTGGCGGGCTTGGCCTAGCTAGCTAGCTGAGCACAATGGCTTACTAGTAGTACTGGATCGTATATCAGTCTGTTCCCCCCTGGGGTGCTTATATCCTGGTGTCTTATAAGGTCTCCCTTGCGGTCTTTGCCCGGGCAAGTCGCCCCAACCTTAACAATCTCTGACTAATTCCCGAACAAGTGACATCCCATGACGCCACTATCCCTGGACAAAACCTATCCCTGTAGTGGTGATAGTGCCGAATTTCCCTACACCGTGCTAAAGAGGCACTAGCAAGATTAGGGTATTTCTTGGATTGGTGGATTCAATCTCATAGCGGTGTAGAGCTATCACATGATCGGGATGTTGGTTAGTAAATCTCAACAGTTGCATTGCCTCACAACTACGGCTAGCATCGCTCTCATATCAGGTTTAGTGTTCCTGTTGATGGAAAAAGATCTGCATCATAACTTGACCTGAAATGCTTTTGATATCACTCGATTGACATATCTAGAAAGGTGGGGAGCTAGTTTTTTAGTTTGTATTTTAGTGTGATGTAGGGAAATTCGGCACTATCACCACTGCAGGGGCAGTACCGGCGATAACCACTAGCATCGTAACCTGGCGAAAAAAAAAGACTAGGACAAGTATGATACTGCTAACCGAGCCAGCGAGGGGGCCAAAAATAAGCCCTACACTCCACCGCTGTTAAAATAAGCTTCGGGGATGGCGATCCCTTCTGCTTCCGAGTTTCACACTCTTCCAGCATCGTGCGGTAGCTCGACAGAATTAGCAGTGTCGGGCTTTACCCATGGCATGAAAACAGATACGCGCAAATTTCAAGACCTATGATACTAAGCGACCAGGCAATACCGTCAAGTAGAAATTCCCCTCCATCAGAATCGCAGAGGGGCAAGGCCCTTCTTTTGATTTCGGGTTTATAGTAGTAGTGTTATCATAGTTGGCTGGTAGTTTTGGGTCTTCGCTGCTGTACCTAGATGCATAGTTGTGTCCGAACAGTTTCGGTACCTTTTTGGTCACCCAGTCCTACACCGTGTGTTTGTACTTAGGTATATTATGTCTGTTTTTTTGTTTTCAACTTTTATCATAATTATCTCTATAAGGCTTTATTTGGCATGCAGCCATGTATCATAAAAGCAATGCTGTTTTTCATAAAAATGGGTTATAAGGTAAAAGTTATGAAGAAGGTTAAGTGAGAAAAATAACAATTTTGTTGCATCTCTACCAGTATTGTTGTTCTATTTACTAGTGTTAACTAGTTTAAATCTACTTTTATATATTTTCTCTCCAGACCCCATTTACAATTTCAAAAATGGTTCTCGAATTATTCAAGTTTCACCGTCATAGCCAATCACTCAGCATAATAAGTACTATCCTAAGATGCCTCATAGCTTTGAAATTTGGATTGTTGCATGCTCGCTAGATGCCAGGACCGGCTTAGGTAGGATAAAATATATCGAATTACCCATGGCTCCGCCGCTCATTCCAGACACTATGATCGCCCGATTGCCTTGACCCCTGTTTCACCGCAGTTGGTTTCCGATTTTTAATGAACCTCCCGAGCAGATCTATGGTCCCTACATCCACCGTGCTGGTTAATAAGGTCGCACAAGACTTGAATAATAAAGGTGTAAATCCGGATTCTAAGATGATCATCTCCGGCATGCCAACTGTGCTCCCGCCCAATTCAAAATCCCCCCGCTGCCCGCCCTCGTCCTACCAACGGTTGCTAGAGCACACACATACACCACTGCGTCACCATACCGCTCGTGTGCTCGAGTATAACGGCTGTCTCACATTTCGGGCGCTCCTGCGCTTGTGCATGTATTCTGTCGCTACGGGTGGGGACCGAGGGATGCGATAGTCATTATCGTTGCCGCAATGGAGAGTGCGCTATTTTTCAGAACATAACGAAGATGGGGAGTCGCAGGTGAATTGCATAGGTGAAAAAACGGGAAAGGATAGTCTGTTTGGTTTGGCTCGTTTGTTTGGCCGATTGACGGAAGGCCCTACTGTACCTCTCCCCGCCCTGTCTGAAGTGGGGCGGGAAGGAACGGTGCAACCTGCAGGGTCTGGACCCTGCGTCCAGTGCGCTTCCCAATCTGGGGGGTGTGAGTAGGTTTCGTGGATGTCATGCGGACACAGAGTGATTGGAGGGCACAATGTTATTGGTATGATTTTCTCTTCTCTTGTAGATACCGTAGATAGCCAGCGCGGGTATTCGAGCACGAGTAACCGGGAGCTTTCTTCTGCTTTTTCTTTTCTCTTCTTGTGATTTCGATCCTCTTCTGTCTTGCCTCGTGAGATATTCTTCTTCGCTCATTCGTTCCTGTACTCGCAATTTTCTGACGTTTGTAAAAGCGACTGCTATTGCATGCCACCAAAATCTTGAGGCCCTGGTCGATTTTTCGCCCGTATGCAATAGCAGTCGCGTTTACAAACGTCAGAAAATTGCGAGTACCCGCGCACCGAGACCGAGACTTACTGCAATACCTTGCAGATTTTGCTGGGTCAATCTCTCGCTAGGCGGATCGATGGTAACTAATTGATGGTAAATGACGCGCTGTGCTTGGGCTATCTCGTTGGTGTACTATAGAATCCCCCATTCTCTAACATTGCCCTGGCCAAGAAAATGCAAGCTCTTGCCACAGTCATGGTGGATGGGGGTAATTATGCTATAATAAGAAGTTGCCAGGATGTGCCACTCGGTGGCTCTCTAACCACCGACGATTTAACGTTGGATCGGGAAGCCGCTTTCTTTATCTTGGCCCATGTCGGCGATAGACAATCGCCAGAGCCGGATTCGTTCCGTTATCGGTGATAAAATTCGGACGGGAAAAAGGTGTCTTGCGCGTGGATAGCGCTTGGATGCCATTATGGTATCGCAAGCCCTGGCTTTCTCTTGGTTACGGGCCTCGCCGATTCCGCGAAAAAGCATACCTCAGCGCGGTATGTCTCCGAGGGATATTCCATTTCACGCAGCGTACCGTACCGTCGCAGCTGTGATAATACCAGCAGGATAAGTCGGTAGATAAGTATCATACCGGTATGTGTCTTCCTCGGCATATGCTCCCACTTTTTCCGAGGCTTACGGAAAGAAGCAACTTGGATTAGGTCCTTAGAGAACTGGATGCCTTTGTTTTTTCGACTTTTTTTCTTCTTTCTTTCCATTACGGTGAGGAATAGTATCCACCCAAAAGGAGAGGTGAGTTGTCCATGATTGATTATTGCATATAGTGGAACGCTAGCCATAGCACATCGCATAGCGAACAAGTTTTAGTTTATTTATTTATTTATTTTTCCTCCTGAATTTTCAGTTGCAGTCCTGCAGCCTGCAGCGCCTGCCAATAGTATAGTATCCCAGGGAGCTCTGGAACTGCCGAATTTGCCCTGAAGAAGTAAGCGAATGCGGACGGACGAGTGATACCGAAAAAATTGAGGAAATTCGCTAAGTCCGCCCCAGGATATGTTATTTCCGGCCCAGTAAGATATCGTATTGCTCCAGATTGTGGCTTATACAATGGATTGTAGTTGGCTGGTTCGAGGCAACCAATGAGAGATGCGATCTGAAGCTGAATCTTACCTTTCAATTGGACCGGAAATAGCAAATCCTGGTGCGGACTTAGCGAATTTCCTCAATTTTTTCGGTATATGTGATGGGGGTACAGGAAGGAGGCTCGAATACAGTGAAAAATTTTCAACACTGCGAGGAGAGCAGGTTCGAATATAGCTCTGAGAGGTGGTTCCTGGTCTAGCCGCCGCTGTGGTGGCTGACCTTTCGGAGTCCAGCCCGCAAAGGCTCTTATACCTCCCGGGTTAGTCCCAACTTTAGTTCACTGTATCCTATCTCGGGGGTGCTGGGAGCTCTCGCGTCTCACAAGGCGCGCCAAGAATAATAATAATATTCTTCCCTCTTTCGGGCTTTCTCATCTCGTCTTTTTTTCTCTCCTTGTACTCGTACAGCGGTAATTCGTTCTTCTTCTCTAAGTATCGTGTTGTTACTTGATATCTTTTCTTTTCTTTTTTCTGCTATCCGACGCGCTGGGAGAGAAAGTCCGGAAAGAGGGGCGAAAGCAAAAGAGAGAACAGTAGAGGAATAGAAGGAGGAAGACGAACATTCTGATCCCGGGAGCTCGTGTTTGCTTTCAAAGGCAAGAAATCTTTTCTTGGGATCCCCTCTCCCCCCTCCCTCTCTTTCTCTCTTTCTGTTCCTCCCTCAGAAGCTCTTTTCTTTCTTTCTTTTTCCTTTCTTCGAACTTTTCACTGCCGTCTTGTGTGGTGGTGTGTGAACGAGATAGAGAGAGAGGTGAGGGCTTGTCTCTTTGGAACCTTAGCCACTTTACCCCTTCTTAGGAGGTTAGGTGGTTTACATCACGCATTCCCCAACCTTTCCCTCTAACTTGTATCATAGTCTAGTACTCGTGCCTTCCTATCTTCCGCGTCGGGTAAGCCGCAGTTACCAAGAACAGCTTTACACCTGCTCTGTTGTCGAATTGTATTGTATTGCGTCATTCGCTCTTATATCGCCACCGCTGGGAAGTTTGCCCCATACAATCTCATAACGCCGTCGAGAATTAGGGCTCCGGACGAGTACTCGAGTAGTCACTAAGCAAAGAAAAAAGCAAAGAAAAAAAAAAAGCGAGAGGTTCAAGTGGCGGAGGCCTGGAGCCTTCACAGCTTCTACCTTCTCTCTCTCTACACCTTTCTTCCTTCTCTCATCCCCCTTCCCCTTCCCCCTTCATTGATCGAGTATGGGGAATTATATGAATGTTGCCTCTCCAGGTGACGTCTATCATCCTGGTGCTTCGTTAGCACGGGATGTCGTGTTCTACGCTCATTACGCCTACCCAGTGTCTCTCTTTTTCTCCTTCTTGGTTACACTCACTTGGTGGGGGATCTCGACCTCTGAATCTTCGAAACCTACTCCACCCCCTGTTACTGGTATCTACGAGAGCGGGAAGAGAAAGAAAAAACGCCAGAGCTCGGGTCGAACTAATAGTGGCTTTTGCGGAAGGATAGCAGAACGGTTTCCCGGGGGCGCAAAAGCCAAAGGAAAGAAGGTGGCTGATGATAAACTAACTCCACTGAGAAAGGCCGCGTTCAATTGGCTATTGGTCGGCGTAATTTTCACTTTAGTCGCAAACTCAACAAACGTCATTTTGCATGCTTTGACAAAGAAGGGCTGGTGGTGCGGGAAGGATTATGTCGTACGTACCTTTTGAATGTGCACTTTGGTCATTGGTCACTGACATACCTGGCTCTCATCTAGGTCTGCACTATCTCGTTGCTCTTCATATATGCAATCATCCTCATCTCGCAGCTTGACAACAGCCTTTACCCCACCTTTCCCCACCTCGCCTCATGGTTTTTTGGTTTAGTTGGCGAGGCTGTTCTCTTGGTAGCGAGCATCTTCACTTATGGGGAGAAGCATGGTTCGTTGACTAGCAGGAGTGGTGAAAGTGTCGGAGCTACCAAAAAGCGCTTTTCACTGCACAATTGGGATATTGTAGACTTATCTATCGATCTTCTTCGGATTGTCTTCCTCGTGTTATTGGTCGGGCTGTACACTTGCCTCATCGTACTCTCGAAGCAGGAATCCGACGATAGTGACTCGGAGGAGAGCAGTTCACTTTTGGCCTCCTCTTCCTCATCTACTGTTGACGGTGTGCCAGATTATGGTTCTGTTCCCGCACATAGAAAACATGGTGTCTCAGAGCCATCAACTCACGCCCCGGCCGGGTGGGGCCGAAGGGCTGTTGTTGGAAAGCAAAGCTGGTGGGAATATGTCCAGGGCTACACCATCTTTTTCCCATACCTCTGGCCAAGTAAGGATAGAAGGTTGCAGTTCCTTATGATAATTTGTTTCATACTCATGGTGCTCCAACGTGGTATAAACGTGATGGTGCCGATGCAACTTGGAAAGATTACAAATATCCTCGGCGGGTCGAACGGAGAATTGCGTAATACTATCCTTGCCTTCATAATTTCATGTTGTCCTTTGTGCTTCCGAAAGACTAACCTGTCAAAACTACAGCACGTCTCCCATATGTCCAAATACTTCTATATATTGTCTACAGGTTCCTTCAAGGCAACATGGGTGTTCTTGGCGCTACCCGTAGCATGTTGTGGATACCGATTGGCCAGTATTCCTACCAAGCCTTATCAACCTCAGCTTTTGAACACGTTCATTCTCTATCACTCGACTTTCATCTTGGCAAGAAGACCGGTGAGGTTTTAAGTGCCCTTAGCAAGGGCAATGCCATCAATACTTTCCTTGAACAAGTTACATTCCAAGTCGTTCCCATGTTGTTTGATTTGATAGTTGCGATTGTATACTTCCTTGTCTTTTTTGATGTGTGAGTTTCGGCCCTTCTCATACGTTAAATAGTAACACTTTCTGACTCTGCGGTGTTTAGGTATTATGCACTTATCGTGGCTATTGTCACCCTGTGTTATTTGTACATCACAGTGAGGATGGCCCAATGGCGGGCGGATATTCGTAGAGAGATGGTCAACAGGTCCCGTGACGAGGACGCAGTTAAA
>Ga0307513_10000373_pt1 | contig 65261 bp, 39 predicted proteins | sample 15_EM_MG_FD_202174 | JGI IMG/M metagenome (GOLD analysis project Ga0307513, IMG submission 202174) | Populus trichocarpa ectomycorrhiza microbial communities from riparian zone in the Pacific Northwest, United States - 15_EM | ecosystem: Host-associated > Plants > Roots > Unclassified | place...
TGGCATTGTGTTTGTATTACATAATTTATAATTAATTTATCTTGAATTTGAATTATGTTTGTTGAATATATATATATATATATATATATATATATATATGAATAGTACAACTCCGAAACGGCACGCCGAAACACTCCAAAACCGAACACATTCCATTCCAATTGAAAAAACGAAACACCTACCGAAACGAAATTGACAACCTTAGCAACCCCTTTCTCTTCTACCCTAGTAGCTAGGGATGATCATTTTCGGTTCGATTCGGTTCGGTTTTTATAAAAAAAAAAATAACCAAACCGAAATTATAAAAAAAAAAAAACCAAAACCGGTTCAAATCGACCGGTTTTGGTTCGGTTTTTTAGGACAAAAACCGGTTCAAACCGGTTTGACTCGGTTTTTTCAGTTTGGCTCGATTTTTTGGTTTGGCTTCGTTTTTTTCCGGTTTGGGTTGGGTTTAGTTTTTTCAGTTTTAGACTTATAAAACTGAAACCGAACCAGCCGGTTTTTTTAATTTTTTTTTCTGGTTTTTTTAATTTTTTAATTTTTCAGTTTTTTTCTCACCCTTAGCGGCCACCTCTTCTCTTTGTACTGCCGTCGCGGGGCAAAGATGCACGAGCCTTGTCCATCCTTTATACGTAGCAGCTATGAATTGTTTCTATAATTTCAATCAATGTGTACAAGCAATAAAATAAATTCTGCTGATACCAACAAATATTTTCCTTTCGAATCAATTTACACAATTCCTGGATTGTCTTCGTTGCCTCCCATTTTAATGGGTTTTGTTGATAAATTAAAATAGGATAATTAGGGCAATCAAGAGGAATTTTGAAGATACAACATTAATTGTCCATCGAGCTTTACGTTGACTACACTCTTTTCATCCTCATCCTCATCCTCTACACAACAACCAAATCCATTCAAAATTTCCAAAACCCTAAAAAACATAATTTATAATATTAAAAAAAAAGAGTTGGAGAGAGATGAAGGTGATTATTGGTGCTTTTTGAGATTCATCATTTTTTATAAATTGTGTTTGTGAAACCTCTCTTAATTCTTTGATGGATCATCTATTATTTGTTCGAATTTCTGCATAAAAAATTTTGATTATTTTTTATTTAAAAATTTATGTTAATCTACCATGTAAAGTATAATTTTTTAAAAAAATTGAAGTAAAAAAATAATTAATTATAAGATGTTAAATATAATTTCTCCAAAGAAAAAATTAATGTATTTTAAGTTGAGATTTATATGTTCACGTATGCCTTGTCGTGAGGTTGATTAAAATGGTTGGTTTTACAATCATTTAATCAACTATTTAATGATAATATTATTAAAAGAATAATTTAGATAATAAAAGATGTTGATTTTATAAATTTTAACTTTGAAATTATTATCTAATTTTTTTCTTCTAAATATACCAAATCAATAAAAGATTCTTAAAATCATTTTCAGGATTTCACAAGTTAGCCCCTAACTATTTCCTTACTATTAAAACTTGCATTGTTGAACTTTTTTATGAGTTTTTGATTGTATTGTTTGATTACACTTATCACTTTATTAGGATTTTTATTTATCAAAAAAAAAAAGTTTCCTTGATTGAAATTGGGTAATTTTAAAGCTCATTGCATGACAATTACACAACATATAAGAGCAGAAAAGAAAAAAACAGCTCCTAAAAAAACAATTGGCAAAGTCTAAACCTAGACTCATATTAAATATATGCCTTAAACTATGCTAGGGAGACTGTTGCTTTTATACATCACCTTCTCCATGTGTTATCATGATCTTCATATTCATATCCTTCACTTGCGAGAATCGAGAACAACCACTTAGACCCTGTTTGTTTGCTGGAAAGTAGTTATTTTTTAAAAGTGAATTCCGGAAAAGTGAATTCTAGAAAAGTGAATTATTTTATGATATTTGATAGTGTAATGGAAAATAAGTTGGAAAATATTTTTCCAGTGTTTGGTTATGTCATGGAAAATGAGCTGGAAAATAACTTATTAATGTTTTATTATTTTCAAGTTTATTAAAATAATGAGAAACAAATCTTACAAATTAAAAGGTTGAATGAGAATGAAATTGAAAAAAAATATAATTTCATAAATTATCTCAAATAAAATAAATAATAATAAAAATAATAAAGATCAAATCTAAAAAATAAAGAAATTAAAAGATGAAGAAATTAAAATAAGAATAATAAACATTTCATAAATTATTTCAAATAAAATAAGTAACAATAAAAAGAATGAGGACCAAATTTGATAGATAAAAAATTTCAATTAAAAAATGATAAGGAAAAAGCAAATAACAATTATAAAAATAAGGATCAAAATCAATATAAAAATTAAATTCTAAGGGATGAAATTGAAAAACAAATATTCAAAACAAAATATATATAGTAATCAAAAGTTTGAGGACCAAATTTGATATAATAAGCAAATAATATGACACTTCTAAATTTTTCACAACTTCCAGAAAGTGTTTTCCACCCAAAATAAAAGGAAAATATTTTTCTAGAAACCAAGCTAAATTTTTCTTTGACTAGAAAGTGTTTTCCGTTGACCGGAAAGTGTTTTCTATTGACCAACTTTTCTAATGGCAAATAAACACAGGAAAGTTTGGAAAGTAGTTTTCCAGAAACCAGTTTTCGAGAAACAAACACAGCCTTATAAATGGTTGAAATATCCTCTAAATCAAATGAGAGGAGGGGACAGAGAGACGTGGATCTCCAATTCTCCCTCCAATAGAAAACACAACATCTCCTCGACCACACCAAGCAATCCGATAAACTTATATTGATGGTCGATGCAATGTCATGGGTCATGCTAGATTTTTTAAAAAGTAAGAAGAAAAGAGTTAAGGCGATGCTAGGATTTCTAAAAAAGTAAAAAAAAAATTAAGACTCAAGTCATTAAATCGACTGAGTTTAATAAGTTAAGTTAATTTAATAACATAAAAAACAACCCTAATTTAATAATGTTAAAAACTAAGTAAACTCGAGCGAATCTCCTAGATCCGACTTAATCTTTCAAAATCTTAACTTGTGAAATCTCAAACCTGAGTTTAATCAAAAAGCTCAATTTTCAAGAAAAAAACGATGTCATCTCGTGTTAACCTATTAAGCATGTGACATAAGTCATTTGACAAGAAGCACAAAAAATGGAAAACCTCGAAACTGAATTTTTAACTAATCAAATGTTGAGGAAGAAATTGAAGAAAAAAAATCAATTATGCAAAAGGATAAAAAATAATTAGCAATTATAAGCCAAAATTAGACTTGGGCCCACCCGGGTCAACCCACCAAATTCACATGTCAGTTTATGAGATCGAGTAACTTGATAGAAAAGAAAATAAAGAAAATCATGAAACCCTTTTATATATATATATAAACCATCATTAGCTTTTAAAACTCATGACTCAGGCCATTTGACCAAAAATACCAAATATGAAAAAATCACGAAACCCAATTCTCTACCAATTAAATATTAAAGGATATGAATTTTTTTAAAAAAATTCAACCACACCAAAGGATCCACAAGAATAAAGAGTAATTAAAGGCCATATAAAATGTGCGAGTTCACTCAGATTAACCTGCCAAATCCACGAGTCAGGTCATGAGATTGAGAAAGAATATAAGTAAAAATAATAATGTTAACCCGTGTTAACTTATAAAGCTCGTGACTCGGGCCATTTGATGAGAAACACTAAACCTGAAAAAAATCACAAAGCTTAATTTTCAATAAATCAATGTGAAAGGATGAGATTAAAAGAAAATTAATTATACAAAATGATCCAATAAAAAAATAAAAATTAAAAGAATGAGGATCAAATTTGAAAAAAATAAGATGATGGATAATTTTGGATTCAAGTGTTAAATTGAAAAGAAAAATTCACAAAATAATTAAAAGAAGAAATTACCAAAAGAATGAGGATTGAATTAAAAAAAATAACAAATTAAATATTTTTATTAAAGGATAAAATTGAATATATTTCAAAGTTTATAAAAAGGGAAAATTAAGAAATAAAAAGAATCATGATCAAAATTAAAGAAACAAAATTAATAAACTTAGTTTGAAGGATGAAATTGAAGAAAAATAAAAAACCTACAAAAAAGCCAAGGACCAAAAATACAAATCAAAGAATAAGGACCGACACTCAAATACACCCAACTAAGAGGGCTACCATGAAATTTTAAATGGTCAGTGTGAGTTTCAAGGAAGAAAAGAGAGAAAAACATTGTCGGTGACAATATGCCAAGAAACAACCGACACACGTCATCTCTTGAGGAAGAGGATGCTGCATGGAATCCAGTCACGTGGTGGAAGGAAGTTTTTCATCATTGGAGTCAAGCCCAAAACCTGAAATTAACCCGAAACCAAAAATCTTACCAAGCTCACATCTATTTTTTAGGTGTTTTCAAGGTAAAAAAACCTAATATTAATCCTCCTTATCATATGAAATCTTTTGACACTTAAATCGACCGTTTTGGTTGCCGAAATGTTCTCCAACGACAACTTTCTCTCTCTAAGCTGAAATCTAGCAACCCTCCTCTCTCTCCTCCACCTAAAAAAGGATAAAAAAAGAAAAAAATAAAGTTTAGTACCAAGTAACTTTTCAAACAAATTACAGACTTGCAATCTATTTTATATGTTTTTTCACTTTAGTCCTCTATCTTTTAATTTAACCTCCACCCCAAAAGAAATATGCAATTTGGCTCCAATTTGGGCTCAAAATAGCTCAATTATACTAAAGAAAAGTTTGAGGGCCAAATTGAAAATTAAAAAAATTCACTTTGCAATCCACGGTGAATTGTGAGATGATGAACAGAGAAAATAACAATAGTGTTTTACCCATAAGCTTTAATTTTTGTTAATAAAGTCTAGTTTCATCTTTTCTATCACTTTCTTCTATTCATCATCAAGTTTATTAATTATAGCATCAAAACAAAAGCTATATATTCTTCCAAGATTGAGAAGTCATTGTTAATTATGGCATTAAAACAATTTATTATTAACTATGTTGCGATTGATTGGTGGAAATGTTAGTATTCATCATTGGTTATAATGTTTAACATTTTCATTTGTGGAAAGGTTGATGAACGTCACTAATACATTGACTAGAAATAGTCATTAATCAAGAAAAAGATGTTTGCCTTACATAGAGAGTGGTGCACTATCACCATTTGCTAGAAAAGATGGTGCATTGCATAAAAATATGTAGTGGCATAAAGAATATGTTAGTTAATCATAAAAATATTGTTTGTATAAGGTTGTGCGTTGTGACGTATTTTAACTCACCAAGACTAAAAAAAAAGTGCGTTCTAGAAGTGATAATTTACTGGGTGTAGTCATTAGACCAAGGCTCAAACAGTGACAAAAGGTTATCACCTTCTAGCCACGATGTTGTTGTTTGAGCAAATGCCTAAACCACAACAATTGGGCATGTGGCCCAAACAAAAAAACAAATTATTATTATTATTATTATTATTTGGTTTAGAAACCCATGCACCATAACTTATGATCTTCATTGCTTTGTTCACATAATTGTGATCTAACTTTGAGTAATTGGTACGGTTTGAAACCACTTTGAGTAATTGGTACGATTTCAAACCATGTTGCGCAATTACCATCTAAATTTATTATGATTTATCATCAACAAGATCTATGAAGGCTAATCATTCCATTTGATATGGGCTAAAAAATTAATTATTCAATTATAATGTATGCCTATACCACATTCACACGCCTTACTAGTCTTTATTCATGTCCACACACACTAAAAAAAAAATTCTTTCTTTATAATAAGATGGCAAAAACTCTGATTTTATTTATATGTTTTTGTCAATTTTTTTAATTGTATCATGTGTTATTTAGTTTTGTCTAATTTCAACCTACTAACAATTGCATTTCATTTTCCCATTAAAATGCTAATATGAATAAATAAATAAATAAAAAGAAGCAAATAACTAACAAAAACAACAATAATAACTAGTCAAATGACTTGCGTTTCACTATAATTTGTATCAAAAAGTTTTTTTTGTAACGGAAAAAAATACATAGATGCTTATAATGCATTTTTATGCATTGAGAAAAATTTTAACTAACTAAAAGTTTATATGTGTTTTTAATAAAATTAATCGAGAATTATATATGTCAATAAATATAAAAATAAGTTGTTAAAGTTAACCAAAGACTAAGTCAAGAAGTTGAAAAATGGATGTAGATTAATATATCTTATCTCATGTTGTGAGAAGCTCTTAAAATATTTCCATCTAATTATATGTCGAAAGATTATTTTTTTTTGCAAGAAAAGCACTAATTTAAATTATATTGAAATAAAATTATTTTATAGTATAATTGTTTCTTTTCTTATCATATATGTTTTTTTGAATATAGCTTTTGGAGGCATGTTGTTTGTTCGCTAAAAACTAAAAGTAATTAGAATAAATATATATAAAAAACTTCTAAAGATCTAAAAGAAGGTATCTCCTTAATTAAAACCCTCCTTATCTTATTAATACAAACTTTTTTTTTGTGATAGTTTTTTTACTAGAATAATTATTTTTTAAATAACAACTTATCAGAATCACAAAAGCAAGTTTTAGTAAAGAAAAAAACTTGTATTTGATATTCTTTGTGAAAATGTGTGTGTGTGTGTGTGTGTGTGTGTGTGTGTGTGTGTGTGTATAAAGAATAATATACAATGTGTTGCCTTATGTATGATTACTGTCCATCTTAGGTGGCTAGAAAGTTGAGTTTAAACCTTTTTAACACAAAACCCACTTCCAACACTTTTTTAACCTGAAAACATCCTAGACACCTCAATAAACCCGTTAATAACCTTAAATTAACCTTTAATCTTCCTAAAAATGAAAAATCAACTCGATTAAAAAAACTCTCGAGCCCTGATCTACCTTTTCCTCGTAGATGAAAGGTTAAAAAACCATAACGAAACTCTTCTTATTAGATGAAACTTATCGACAACAAGAACAACTTTTTTGGTGGTTGGATTGTGGCAAACCGACACACTTGTTCTCTCCTCTCATGTTTCCTTATGACTCTCTCTCTTTCTCATCTCTAAAATCTAGGGATTAAAAAGTAAATAAAATAAGGTTTTGAACCAAAACATAAAACTTCAAGAAACATGGACCAAAAATGAAAAAAAACCTAGGGGATTAAAAAAAAAAAAAATATGCTCATGCACTATGAAAAAGAAGAGGCTAAATATTTGTTTTAGTTTCAAATTCAATCCCTGAAGTTTCAATTGTTTTGAATCAATCAAATTGAATTTTATTTTGTCAAATCAAGCATTAACCCAATATCGAAACTTTTTATTGACATTGCCAAAACCCCATATCAAGCCAACCAAAATAAATCATTAAGTCCAATCGTATATCAATTTAATATGAAAGGATCAAATGGAAAAAAAAATCTAGTGATTAAAAAAAATGAAATGACAAAAAAAAAAGGAAAAGGAAAAAGAAAACATTATGGGTCATTGCTGCAATCCATAGTTGATTGTGTTTTCCTCTAATATTGCATTTCCATCTTTTTTCTTAATATTTATTTTATTTTGCATTGTCTCATATGTTCATGATTTCAAACATCATTCCATGATTTATTGAACGTTAATTTTACAAAACCGAACTATATTTGTTGTTAAAAATAATAATTAAAATAATAATAATTAAATTTGATATAAAAACAATTGGTAGCCTTGTTTGTTATTTTGGAGAGAGTAAGATGTAGAAATCAAGAAGAAAAGAGAGAAAAGAAAGATGAGATAAAAAAAAAAAAAAGAATGAATCACTAGAACCATGCCATCATCACACACTGCTAGAAAAAAAAAGCCACACCTAAACTATTCCAAAGGCATGAAGGAAGACCATCTTAGGAGCTTGGAGGAAGTCACACGTGTCGCCATAATATGGTAGACTTCCTCACACGATGGTGCGTGTGTTACACGAGCTAGGAAACATCATCCTTTTATTTAATTTAGTCCATGATTTGGCAAAAAATGAGTTGAACATTTGTTTCAATTTCTAATTTAGTCTCTAAAGTTTTAATAATCTTGAATCAATAAAATTGAATTTCATTCTGACAAATCAAGTACAAATCTAATGTTGGAATTTTTTTTTGAGAACCTCATATCAAGCTAACCAAAATAAATCATCTATGTCAATCCCAAATTAACTTTAATATAAAGGACTAAATTAAAAAAGAAACTTGAGTGATAAAAAAATCAAAGAATAAAAAAAAACTATGAGCAATACTACAATACAAATAGATTGTTTCTATGTGTAAAGGAAAAAGACGATGAGTTTTAGCTTCTTTTTAATAATAATTTAATAATTAATTAATTTAATTAACAACAACAGCAATAATAAAATCGAACCCGGTTCACCTTGCGATATTAGGGTCCGGCTCAGACGTAATAAAAAACCGAAATTGACAAAAGTGTTATCGAGTGATCCTGGTCTCTTCCTCTTCTATCCAGAAAGCCAAAGATTTATGATTACCAAAGCAGCAAAATTGAAACTCGCTTAAAAATGGCCATAAAATCACAGTTAATTTCAGGATTAACCCTGCCATTGCCACACCCTCCTTCTACTTCTTCAAGCTCCAACAACAACAGCAACAGCAACAATAATACTATTTTGAGTCTGGTGAAGAGGAGGAATCTCAAGACATCGTTTTTCAATGGTGGAGGTACGTGCTTTATTTGTTGTTGTGTATGTGTTTATAGGTATGTGTTTTTTTTTTTTTTTTAATTTTGGTCCCTAAATTTGATCCTTTTTTGGATATTTAGGTCCTTTTTTCCATCGAAGTTTGGTGCCTTATAGTGTTGAATGTGAATTGAGAGGAGACCCAGATGCTATAATTCGCTGTTTTTTTATGTTAATGGCCTTTTTTAGCGATATGAGTGAAGGATTTTTGGATTCTTTGTCTTGTGTGGATTTTCTTATTCAAAAAATTATACAAGGATAGGCAATTGTTAGCTTTAGAGTAGTAATTGTGTGGAGCCCAATTGTATGTTTCTATAGTTGGTTTCTTTTAGGGGTGATAAATAATGAGACCCTTTTGGATAAATTTGTAATGTCTACGGTGGAGTGTTGTGATTGTGAGGTGGAGTTTGGTAGGGGCTGATTGTTTGAGGACCAATGAATTCAACAGAGTGTTACAAGTCACAAGAGTTGATGGGGTTGGCTGTATGGATGTTCTTGATTGTTTTGTTCGGTTTTGGGCTGAATGTTGTTTGTGAGCTTTTGGTATTCTGAATTTGAGTAATTTGATGTAGATCTTTAACAAGTTTAATAATGGTATTGTCACAAGCATAACAGAGTATCTCTATATAAATGCCAGCAATCTGATTCAGAATACACACATTTCTGCAGTTGGCACTGCACTTGTGCGTTTAAACACATATATTTGCTGAATTTAATTTTGCTTGCAGTTGAAGCTCTAAAAATTACTAGGATTAGGACCGGTCTATCCACTCGGTCCCATTGTTATGGACATGGTGGAGGTGCTCTTGGAACTCGTATGAACCTTTTTGATCGGTTTGCTAGAGTTGTGAAGGTGAGATCCTGGATTGTTTACCTGCATTTATGGACTGATACTGTGGTGTTCGTTAATGACCACCATTGCTAACAATTGTTACTTTTTCTACATTAACCAACATGGTTTAGCTTTCTTCTGTCACAGTCATATGCAAATGCAATTGTAAGTTCCTTTGAAGATCCTGAGAAAATTCTAGAGCAGACAGTACTTGAAATGAATGATGACCTAACAAAGATGCGTCAGGCCACAGCACAAGTAATTGATCTTGCATTTGTTTCCTTCTTTAGTTACTATTGGTTCTCTCTTCCTTCTTCTCTTCATCTTTTCTCTTCTTCTTCCTCCATATATGAAGGTATAATATGTTAAGTATTTAACACCAAAATGGCAGTATCATTAATGAATATAAAATGTCCAGGCTTCTCAATATCCTGCCTGTGTGGAATTTCTTTATTCTTCCTCCTTTTCCTTTATGATGTTCTTCTTTTATATTTTCTCTAGGTTTTGGCTTCTCAAAAGCGTTTGGAAAATAAATATAATGCTACACAACAAGCTTCTGAAGAATGGTAACCATGGTTGGAGTTACTATTACAAACAAGGGAAAACTCAATTAGATTTGTTATTTTGACTGCATTCTTATGGTATAAATGAAGCATTATTTTGCACTGTGTAGGTACCGTAAGGCACAACTTGCTCTTCAAAAGGGGGAGGAAGACCTTGCACGTGAAGCTCTTAAGAGGCGTAAAACCTATGCTGTAAGTTCAATGTTCCTGAAAGAGACTATGTGGTGTTTGAATTTGTCCATTTCTAGCTTCTGTTTTGCACCATGTACCTCTGCATTACAAAGCAATAACGATACTTGGACTAAAGGTCTACTGGTATCAAACAAGGTTAACAATGCTAAATGCTACTGCATCGGCATTCAAGCCTTGTTGCACTGCTGTCGGAAAGAGATGGAGAAAGAGAGCGAGAAAAGGAAAAATCTTTTTTCTTGAATTAACAGTCCATAAGAATTTGTGGGTTAATTTAGATGTAACCTCTCTGCTAGTTCCATCATATGTTTTCATACTTTATGATCGTGTAATTTTGTTTATTTTATTACTGCTTTAATATATTGTGCTAGCAAAGAGTAATTCAATCTAGATGATGAGAACACATCAGTAACTAATATCTTCCATTTTCTTAATTTGTTATCAATTCATAATTTTCTACTTTGAGTATCCCCAGTCTGTAAAGAACCTAGGATAGATGATTTTTTATGAATGTTGTTACTTTGATTGGCAGCTCTGTGTTCACAGCAGCTTCTGATAAATAATGCTTAATCTAGAAGAGCAAATATTTTATAGGGTTGTTCCTCAACTTAATGCCCTCTTATCAAGTACATTCTTTATCACCATCAAAACAAAAAGCTTAATTCCCTCATGTTTACTGAACACTGTTACTTCTAAAATAACAAATGTGGAAGTTGCTGTTATTTGTTGTTGAGAATTCAGGTGTGACTGTAAACAAAGAGTTGTTCAGATGTTGCAAGCTGAATGTGGAAGTGTTGTCAAATTTACAAAGGAATCCTTGGGAAAGTTAATTGTTCTGCTTTCATTTTTGCAGGATAATGCTAATTCTTTCAAAGCACAACTTGATCAACAGAGAAGTGTTGTTGAAAATCTCATCTCTAATACTCGGGTATGCATATTCTTATGATTCCTACATCGTGCTTCTTGTGAAAATAGCTTGTGTATTGTCATTGGTTTGGCCTGTCATTAACTGAACATTCTTAGGTAATGGTTCATCCTGTACTCATGAATTTATTTGAAGTATGGTACATAAACATTTATGAGATATGGTAGAAAATATATTTCCTGCCAGGAACAGAATGAACATGTTCAATAAATGTCGAATTCCTACTTAGTTTTGGGTTGAATTCAAGAAGAGGCATAGATAGAAATAAGGTATTAACTTATTGTTTGTGATCAGTTGCATAGTAATAATTTGAGTTCTTAAATGGAAGTAAGTTGGAGAGATATGGAGGCAATTTGCCTTCCCTTCCTTTCTTGTAACAATAAACCAAAGATAAACTTTAAAAGATGCTTGAGATTCTCCTGTTTTAGGATTTTGTTTGGTGTGGGAAGCTGACAAGTGACATTTTTTAGAATCCTTTTGGTAAAGATTTTCAAATTTACTTGGCCATATTTCATGCTGCTTTTCCTTTCTAATTTTTGGTTTTCATCTTTTCAATAGCTATAGTGATATATTAATGACTTTGTGGTAGTTGCTTTTAATGAAATCGATTTTATGTGTAGCTTTTGGAGAGCAAGATACAGGAGGCAAAATCAAAGAAAGATACTCTGAAAGCACGTGCTCAGTCTGCAAAGTTGTCTCTACCCCTAGTTCCCCTCTCTTAGTAGCTTTATTTCTTTGTGTTACCTTTCTAATGCTTGTTTTGCTGTGCACTTCTGTGTTCCTGTAGGACTGCAACCAAAGTGAATGAAATGTTGGGAAATGTTAATACAAGTAATGCACTTTCAGCTTTTGAAAAAATGGAAGAGAAAGGTAAGGTGTTTGGAACTAATCTCTTCATTGAAATTCTGTTTGGTATGCATTTCCTGCCGTCCTCTCCTATCTTATGTGAAGATTTTGACAGTTTCAGATAATATACTCTGGAAACAGAACATTATGACGTGTGATATATCAGTGGTTCTAGAATACACCTACATGTAGACATCACACTATATGCACACAACTGTTTTCCTTTATTTCCATGTCAGTCTACCAAAAACTCAATCAAGCTACAATCATTCTTTTCTCTCATTTTGTTTCAATGATTATGTCTCCAAATTGATTCTTTGTAACTGTGACCTGGATAGTTACCTAGGTTGTGTGTTTAACTTTTCCATTGCTTTCCAGTCTATTGATGCTCATATAACGATGTCTATTGTTGATGTCAATTCGAATCCTTTCTGTTACATATTCATGCAGTGTATTTAGCATCCACTGTATCACTTCTCTGTATCCTCCACTAACATGGCTGACCAAAAAATTTCAGCTGTGTTTCTCCCGCATCATCTGAAAGTTGCAGTCTCCCCCTTTTGAAAATGTTTTTTCTCCCCTGAGCTATCAATTTGGATATTAAGAGCACCATGTTATTCACCAGTTCCTTCATTGAATAATCCATAGTACCTTCAGTTGGATGCTGTTTATGTTTATCCTTGATCAAATGTGATTATTGGTCTCTAAAAATCATGCTTGCGGCAAGGCATCTGGATCCCTTGTTGATTGTCCTGGATTATTGCATAGTGTGGAATGCTGTTGACACGTAATTGTATCTAAGATCTTTTTTCTGTATGCTCCCCCGCCCCCTCTCCCTTTTTGATAGTATTGGCAATGGAATCAGAAGCAGAAGCTCTTGGCCAATTAACTACAAACGAGCTTGATGGAAAGGTATTTATTTTTCTCCTTCAACTATTTTTTATACTTTCGCCTTCTATAATTTTTAAGAATGTTCCTGAGCTAAATTGTTCTCTGTCCAATGCTCCGTTTCTAAATTGTTGGAAGCATCCATGTTTGCTTTGTTGACCTTTACATTCTTATTGTGCAATGAGATGGCAACTTTTTATTTATGTATTTATTAATTTTGAATTGTTAATAAAAATATGCTAAACACGAAGACATATAGGCATGTCCTAACTTCCATAACTGATTGTCTAAAACTATCTGGTGGGGACACTGGACTCGAGATATTGTTTACGTACTCGTATGATCATAGACGATGGAGGGTAGTCCAAACCATTGAAAGATTGGGCTTTAGTTTATGTTTTGGTTTAATTTATTTGAACTTTTAGTTAAGGTTTATTAATTAGGCTTTATTTATTAAGCTTGATTTAAATATTGTTAGATATTTTATTTAGTGGGCTATAAGCCCAATTGCTTGTTTCTAGTTAGGGTTTAAATATTTATATCCTACTTTTCTAAATGTTAGACAATTGTTGATGAATTGAATAAAATTTGCAAAGTTGTGGACTTTTCCAACCCCCATTCTTTCTCTTCTTCAGCTTTTGCTTCTTATTCTTTGGTTTTTTCTTCTTAGCTTCTTCTTTTCTCTCTTCTTAACTTTTTACTTCATCTGCAAATCTCTCTTGTCTCGCATTAACTTTGGTATCACTGCATAGGCTTTTAATTGTTCTTACAGTTAATCGATCTTTTAGGACTTGTGAAAATCCTCAAAATTCAACACAGTTCCTAAACCCTAAAAACTATGTAGAATCATCATCAACAGTTGATCTAGACTTGAAAGAAAAAAAAAATCCTTTAATCTTTTTGCTTATAGCTTAAAAAAAAACTACTGTTCATCTTCAAATCTCTTTTGTCCTGCATCACTAGCACATGCATACATGCACACATTTGTACAATTGTGAGATTGATTTCAACCATGCCAAACCACACAAGCATGCAGTTAGGCCCTATTTAAAAGTCTGTAAATTTAGCAAATTTAATTAACTTCAAATTCATTTTCTCTATTCATATTTCAGAGCTAACATTAGTTATATAGAAATGAATTCAATTGTGATTAACATGATTGAGAAGCTGGGTTGGCTAGCCTTCTCTTCTTTTTGGTTTTCTAGTTCCAATTCCTTTCTGCAGCAATGGCTTACTCTTTCTCCTCTCCTATTTATTAACTGATGTTAAACTGCTAATATGGTAAGGAAAGGCCTGATTCTAACCCAAGGGGAGGTTCTTGAGTCCCTTTCCATGAACATGACTTCTTTGGCCCTTGATGGGCTGAACATCTGTTGGAATAGAATTTGGCAGACATTTTACCCCTGAAAGCTGAAATGCGTGATGGATCTGACTTCAAGTGTAGTCCTTCAAATGGGTCTTGAAGAAGAAATTCTCATTCAGTACATAAATACGATGAATGATGTATAATTAAAGGGTAGCTATTAATGTGGGCTGTTGGGAATAACACAGATAAGTTCCGTGTTAGGGTATTTGAAAAGTAAAGGAGTTTTAACTTTTTGCCTTTACTATGACAACATACTTCTGAAACTTTCCATTGAACTATATATTTCTGCATGATTTTTACTCCAATTCCTACTTAAAACCAACTGCTGATCATCCCAATCATATTACCATATCAAATAGCACTTTTAACTTTACAATTGATGGTTTCTTTCCAAAAAGGAGATTTCTTTGTGATCCTTACCATTCTTTTATGCTTGTTGTATATGCAGTTTGCATTGCTTGAAGGCTCATCAGTTGATGACGACCTTGAGAATCTGAAGAAGGAACTTGCTGGTAGCTCAAAGGTTTGCCTTACACAACTTACTAGTTTATGAGAAAAAAGGTGCCCTGTGATTTTCTTGTCATATATAGCTCAACTCAACAAGGGCTAAATAATTACTGTCATAGTCTGTTTGATTACTTGTAAATAATCTTATCCTGGTATTCGTATCATGGATGGTGACCATGGAACCAGGACAAGAAATTATGAAATCTACATGATTATGGATTGAAATAATTTCTGTATACAAGACAGAGGTAGTACTGTGAGCATAAGAAGAAAAGATTGTTGATTGGCTTAAAGCTTCCATTGTGACTTTTCTTGTTGTAAAATTTGTGTAACTTCCATTTCCTTTTTCTTTGACAACTCTTATTTCTTTGATCCTCTGAAACAGAAAGGAGAACTTCCACCCGGAAGAACAGTTGTCACCAACTCAAACAATCCATTCCGAGATCCTGACATCGAGATGGAGCTCAATGAGTTGAGGCAAAAGAGAAATAACTTTTGAAGTATTTAATATTTTCATGTGCGAACACCCAATTCGTACGTATTGGATTAGGTCTTGCTTTGCGAGCAAAATACTCTGTAAAGGCCAAATAGATGATCGTTGTATAGTTGAGCCGAATTAAAATAGAACAAGTTTTGTTGAATTGGCTTGATGTTACACACCATTGTCACGTTGCAATTATAATCTATATTGCATGTGTGCGTGACAGCAAATTGACTTGCATTTAAAATGATTACTGGTAGCAGATTTGACCATTTAAAGATGCCGTTTTTTTTATGGGGCTTCAGATGCCACCTTTGCCGCAGTGTGAAGTGTGAAATGTGACCATCGAGCCAATTGTTCACTTGTCACAGCCAGCACGAGCGATGAAGGCTGCTTCTTCGCAGGTGGAGACAACAGTAATGCAACGGATGATTTTGGCTGTGCCCTAAACCGAGAATTCTTTACACATTCTATTGCACTTCTTATACGGGTCATAGGCTTGACAAGGTGCGAGCAGGCGGGCTTCCTAAACAGGTAGGAATATTCCCCATTTTTCATAATATTTTCTTTTATTATCGTCAGATTTTACCCGGGGTTTATATTTATTGTTTATATTTTAAATGTTTTTATTTATTTTATCTTAGAGGCTAATTGCAGTTACTCATAACAACGGATTTATGTTTTTATGAATGCGCTATACAAATACAACTAATTTATATAAAATATAAAAAGAAAAAATTGGAGATAAATTATATTAATATTTTTGAAGTATTATGAAACTAGAAAAAAACATGTAAAAAAATCAATATCTATTTAAAAATAAAGTTAAACCCAAAATTTTAAAAAATAAAATAAATGACATTATCAATATTTAAATAAAAAAGATTAATGTAAAGGAAAAAAAAGGCTAGGTGTTGATGGGTTTAGCAAACTAGATCCAAGCGTTGGCCTATAATTAAAAAAAAAACAACTAAGTGTGCCTAGGTCTGGAAATCCAAGCCCACATGCTTGAGAGAGTTTTTTCTTCTTCTTCTTTTAGGAGTGGACGTTGTTCTCTCAAGTTTTTCTTATATATAATGCAGTGGACGTTGTTCTCTCAAGCCCACATGCTTGAGAGTTTTTTCTTCATCCGGAACAGGTAGGAATATTCCATGACACATGCAAAGATTTTAAAGAGGCAGAATTGGGTTTTTTCTTTTTTTTCTTTTTTTTTTTAACCCAAGGTGTCCGGGTTAGCTTATACGTACCATAACTAATTCCCGGACCCACTGAACACCCTGCAAGCCTAGTAGGCAGGTAAGACACCGCGGGGGTGACAGACATGCAGATACCGCTGGGCCACAAGCCTCGGTGCGAGTTCTTTTTAATTCATATGCAAGAGCATGCAGATAAAAACCGATCCCAACACGTGAAACCATGCAATTGTAATTTATAGGAATGAAATTGAAAGAAATACAAAGTTCAGTGACTGAAATAAAAAATAAAAACTTCAATGATCTTAAAATAGGAAAAACTAGCTATAAATTGTGGGGTGAATATGTTAACGTGAGAGGACGTACCGTTAATCCCCATTCTATTACTTTATACTGTTAATGAGCAAGTAATTCAACACCGGGTATGTTACACGGAAGCCTGAGCAACCCAAGCAAAATTCCTACATTTTCCAAGAGAATTAAGTCCAAGCATACAATGCTACCCTCTTTTGTGGATTATTTTTTTATTATTATTATACATAAATACCATCACTCATCAAGGTTCAGCATTTTCGGTTAGATTTATTTATTTTCCTTTCAAAACCAGGTGAACATGTTCAATTTAATTGGATTTGGGCTTTTCATAGCTTGTTTTGATCCATCATCACCCTCTTTTACCACAAATAATTTTAAAAAACCACAAAACACTTCTCCTAGACTACAAACATATATACAAAGTTTAATATTCATTTTAATAACCAATAAAAAAATAAAAAAATATTTGTAAGAGTTTCTTTCTTCTTCTTTTTTTTATGAAAAAAAGAGCTAGCTTTTGCATCCATGGTTATTTTTGGTTTCCAAAAGATATTAGATTTACTTAAAGGTGGTTCATTTTTGTCTGAATCAGTCGAATTTAATTAGTTTTAACTTTTTAAATCAAAACCGGGCTGAACTTAATGTTTTTCCTTGTTTTAAAATCTATATTTTATGGTTTTTTTCTCAATTCAATATTTTTAATTATTTATTTTTAATTTTATTGGTTAATCGATTTTTTTCTCACCGCTGTCACCCATCTTTATATTTCCACAAGCCAATAATAAGCACTCAAAAGCTCCAGGTAGAGAAACTCGCATATACAAAGACAACTTTCTTGAGCAATTTTGAGTGCATTTTTTACCATAAATTTTGAAAAAAGGAGCCATCTCTTAATCATTTATGTCATCTTAGTTTCTATTTTAAGCTAGCATCTGTTTAGTGTGCAGGCAACAAGGGTGTTGCCGGAGGAATTTGCAAGAGCAAATCACTAGACATTCTCTCCAGTTTATGAGATGGCAGAAAACAACATGTTGGCTTGCATCAGGACCCAGCGTCAGAGGCCCTGGTGACTAGTTTTATTCATGACGGAGGGACTTGTGGATTTCTTTAATGATTTTATGTACAACAAACAACACTGTGAAGCCAAGCTCCGAGTCATCAAATCACCGGGTCAACCCATCAGGTTAGATCGAGATTTCATAACTATACTTGACTCGTACATACTTTAATAAAACAGTGAACGCAGGAAAGCAAAATGAAATCACAGTCTTGCATTAATAGCAAAATGCAATAGCCAATTCTATCTTTGTTGCTGTTGTTGATTATCATTTCCTGGGATTACAAAACCAAATGCTAAGAAAGCAAACACAAATATTATATCTTTGTTTCCATGCAGGTAAACTCAACAACAAAATGAACCACTACAAAATTTTGATCAGGCATCACTTGTCAAGAAGCAAAACATGGACCTCAATTTTCTCCCAGCCAGGCTCACCCCCCAGAAATTCTAGGAGCTCGCTTCCAGGGTTAACCTTTCACTTTCTCTTGCTATGTCTCACAATTTCAGTAAAATAACCAAAACTATCCTACTCGCCTTTCTCATGTTGGTAACCTGATGCCTTTCCAGTTCTGCCAATTAGATATGGCTCCAGCATAGAATCATCACCGTGCATGTCAAGACCATGATAAGACCGAGTTGCAAAATAATCTGCCCCGGATCGCACTGTGCCCTTGGTGAGAGAATTAGAACTTCTGTCCTGCAATTTTAGAGCCTTCTCTGTTGCATTTGCCAAAGCTAGAACTCCTTCATTTTCTTCTTCTTTTTTCTCTGTTTGTGCAACAATTCAAATATTTTGTTAAATCACTACAGCATGTAAGATGTGGAATGAATACATCAATGAAATTCTCAAGAAAGTTTAGGTAAGGTTACAATAAGTTCAACATCTCAAAGCAAATCATGGTCCATAATTTGAAAAAAGAGAACCCAAGACTCACAAATATGAGAAAATAATGGATGATGAATCACCAATTCATCTAGTGCATTTTTCACTTTGCTTTCCATCACTATACCACCATTAATAATAATAAACATTTACTATTTCATCAAGAAAAAAAAAAAAAAAAAACTAATGCTGAAACAATGAAGAGTAATAAATTCCAACATGCTTTTCATCCATGACACTGCAGAAAACGAGGATAGAATTATGGTATTATCCTCATGGCCTAGTCCCTTTTCTATCATTAACAGAAGTAAACAACAACAGCTTAGACAATCATGCATTATTTCCAAGTTTTATCATTCAAAGGTACAACTCCAATAATCCACATGCAACAGAGAACTGGAAGCAGGTAAGACTACCTTGCAAATCAAAATCTTCAACATATCTGCCTTGCACAAAAGAAAACCGTGCTTCTTCAGAGTAACTCTTCACTTCCACTGGAGATGAAGTAATCAAATCCCTGAATTCCATCACATATGCTCCTGTCCATTCACTTCCTCTGCAAAATGCAATTCTGATAAATGAGGATTTGGAAGTGAATGAATACCCAGAATTCCCGGGATGATGAATTCTATATGTAAACATAAATTTTGGAATGCAATTACTCTCCAAATCCCCTCCATCCACCTTACAATGCCAACTCAAAAGTCAAATCACGGTCTATATGTTGCTCTGATGTGGCATCGCTCTGTTTTTAAGGGGGAGAGAATAAAATGGAAGAGATAGAGGTTTATTCCAGTGAAGAGGATTAATGAACTGCTGGACCTATTGCCACTGCTTTAGTAAGTATGATGGATAACCTGCTTAGCCTACTCTTCTAACTAGATAGCAGAAGCACCTGCTATTAGACTATCCCTTGGGTTTCAAAGGAGGAAAAAAAATTGGAACCACATAACTTAACTTATTAATAATGAGGCGGAACAGAACAAAAGGGAAAGAGGAGATTGATGAGATTACAAAATAGAAGTTGGATTAAGCATTTTGCTAGGAAGTCAATTTTTAGCTTGCAGGTGTAACAAATTCAAACCTGTTGAAAGCTAGCGTGGCCTCAAATGGAGTAATAACTGGAGCATAGAAGTCTTTGCTATCCAGTAGAGCAGTTTGGGCACACGAGACATAGATAAAAACATCACACTGCCACAAACAGAATATTGTCATTATGCAACTCAAAATTCTAACATCCATAACTAAAAGTAGACAATCTTCCGAGTCAGATAATTGGGTTTACTTCAGGGAAGTTGGCAAGCTTTGCAGGATTTGGCCTTCCCATGACAAGAGTATAGACCTTTTTCCCTGCACCAGTGATCAGGTCTTTCATCTGATGGATCATATTGAGGTAACCAGCTGCACCAAATGGAAGCACATTGGACAACTGATTGTCTATACTACATTAAGAATAGAACACTAGTAATACATTATCTATAAGCATACAGCATGTATTAGTCCCAAAGAAGTAAGAAGAAGAAACTTTGTAGTATTCCAGATATCATGTAAAAATGGTCTTGTTGTCTTAAAGCAAAGCTAAAATGAACAGATCTTATTAGTTATTAGATGTTCATTCTCCTAGGAATATTAGAATTCAACTTCCAAACAATTTTTAGAATGAACTCAAAGGAATAACCATATACAAGCAGGATATCCCATAGTCATTCAAAGTCAAACCCAGGAATAATTTCCAGATTCTGGTAAGATTTCCCATCAATGGGTGTTTATTATTCTAAGACAAACTCTAGGAACTAATGTCAAAGAAAGACCAATAGATAAGAACTAGAATAGTGAAAAAAGTGCAGATCACCGGAGTTTGACTACATGCACATCTAAGCGTGGCGTATGTATATATACATATATACGTTGCATATATGCACACAGAGACATAAAAGGGGATAAAATTAAGAATCCAGTTCTCAGCAGGTAAAAAGAAACGTCTTGAAAGAAGAGTGCAGACATGAACATGCTCAGGATTCAGGAATAAATGGGAGTGCATTTCAGAACTGCACAGGAGCCAGAGTTCCAGACTGGTATAAAAGTGAAAGTTAAATGGTAAAATAATGAAATGCTGGAAAGATGACCCCCCAGGAATGCAAAACCACAGATGTAACTATAAATACAAAATTAGATAAAATCACCAGAAATGACATACCTACTCCGAGAGTTCCCACCAAAATCCCAACAATGTTAGCATCTTTTGCCTTCTCCACTAGGTAATATCTGCATGTAATATCACTAACACAATGAATCAAGCAACAGAGCTACATGACATGAATACAGAAAATTAGGAGGAAAAAATTCAGAGAAGAAGACAAAGGGAGAACAAAACTTTTATCTCATAAATAATACCTACGCTTCAGAATCCTTCTCTGTTGAGATAAATCTGTTCCCAAGAAATTTCCATTGGCATCATATCTGACTAAAACCACCGCCACCAAATCAAATTCAGCATTTGTTTAAGAAGATAAAAGAAAAGAAATACAGCTGGCATATTTTAACATTGGATAGTACCCAAATATGCAGATGCTTAACTGAAAATGTTTCACATTCTGAGCAATTAAGCAAATAATTTTAAGGACTTAGGATATCAACTGACAGGCCAGAGCAATCAAATCAAAATATTTTGAGGTTCTCACAACCATACTAGCAAATAAGCTCAATGAGAAAAATACATGCAAAAGCATAGCTTGAGTTTAAAAGGAAAAACACCATATCAATATTATCAGAAGATAAACAGGAATGGAGCTAACATGGCTTATAAATAAAGGCAGTTAAGCAACCAGAAACTGAAAATTTTCTAGGTTGTGGGGAAGAATTGTAAACACAAAACATACACACAGAAGCACAGTAATACAAACAAGAATATCTCCACCACCATCAGAATGCAGACACCTGAATTTTGGTAAAGCAACAAATGCAAGTTATTCATTAAGCAAACACACACATGTGAATATCCAAAAAACAATTCATAGCAAATTTAATGCAAACATGGCAACAACTTCTACCTATTTCGCATCCATTGAATGTGAGTACAACATTTGCAAATGCTGAATTGTCCGAACCAATCCATAAAAGCAAGTAGTCCTCCATTTTTTGTCCACTAGGTAATTCCCAGCTCAAGCCTCCAATGGTGTGTCTAGAACAAGCTGCCACACCAAGTTCATCGCTAACCTCACCATCACCAACTGACCTGGGAAGCCCACCAGAATCTTTATGGCTATCGGGAGGATTTATTAATGGACACATAACTTCCGCAAAATGAAATACAGTCTTGGTTTTGGACCCAGATAGTGTGGATGCTGCTGCTACCAGTTCCTCTCTTATATATGGAATTGCATGTGCATATTCCAGTCCAAAAAGCACCTATATCCAAAAGTAAGTAATTGCGCAATTTTGCTTGCTGGCAGTAAGCTATGCCAGAACAATCAATTCTTTAAACTTCAAAACACACATTTATCATAAGATCCTATCATCCAATGTCATAGTTGCCATGAATATACATAGCAACATTATGTTGTACCAACAAAAGTCTTTGTTACATGGATAGTATATCTCAAATAAAGGTGTCTTTTATACCTTCAGAATTATAAGACCCCCAAATTATTAGCAGACAAGAAAATCAGTAACTTCATGTTTGATTTTTTGTTTCTTTTAGGCTCAAGGGTAATCAATGCCTAATATAGTTACAGGCACACACTAGCCAGCTAGTAGAGTTAGTAAGGGATTCTACCAACAAGACTCAATCAATCTCCTTCACTGCGGATGGAGAAATTTACAAGCAAAAAGGAATTTAAAGCACCAACTCAACTTGATCATCACAATTTTGAACTTAACAGCTACAGAGAAGCCACTAAGATTTTCTAGACTGTGATGGACAAGCAAGCAAATTATGAACCACCCTACATGCTCATCATAAGTTCAACTACAACTACATTGCTCAAATCACGATAAAGTAGTACCACATTGCCATGTGGATCGCTTAAAAAAATTCGTACATTGCAACATTATATCATACCAGAAAGGGCTTGCTGTTATTTGAGGCATAATTCGATAAACTTGCAGCACAACTTGATACATCAATCATAGCTTTTCCAAAAACAAAGAAAGCCGGAAGAGTCGATGTCCTGCCAAAATCAAACACACAAAACATAAAAAAAAAAAAAAAAAAGAACAAACAAGCTGAAATGTAAGAAATGAAGATAAAAAGTAGCACTCACGGGCTAAGGCAAGTGTGTCCGTAATGAATAACACAATCAGCATTGATACGCGAAGCTCCTACTTCATCAACACAACAACTTCCATACGTTGAATCCGCCATTACAAACAAACTAACCCCAATTTGTTCTTTCAGTTTCGCAATTTTCTCCCTCAAAACTCTCACCACTTTAGTACAATCCTTCAGTAACTCATCTGGAAACTATTTTTTTTAAAATAATAATATATAATTAGCAGAGAAAAAGAGAGGTTTTAGCCATGTAATTAATTATTATTAATTACCTGTAAAGCGACTCTGGTGAAGTTTCTGCTGTGAATGAAATCCACTGTCCGGTCAATTTCGTAAATTTCCATCAAATCCATGCCTAAACTTGAAGTACAAAGCCTTCTCTTTCTGCTGTCTGCACTGGAGAAGGAGGAGGACTGGAAGAAGCGTGCACAAACATTAAACAAACAGACTTTAACACTAACATAGATAGGAGTGTAAGAAAAATAATGGTCCTAATGGGCCAGGAAATCCGGCCCATTAAGTTAAACCGCCTTAATCGCCAAAATAAAAGAGCCCAAACCATATAGGTACGTTTTTCTTTTATCCTCTCTAATTCCTCTATTCTATCTTCAGAAAGAAAGAAAAGACGAAGGTAAACACAACAGTGACAAAAATCGCCGGAAAGTTCTACGGCTTTCAAAATCACCGGTGAGTTATACGGATTTAAATTGAGCATTTTTGGTTGCAAAAAATCGATTGAAATGGAGATTCTCAATTTCTATTGTTTATACTTTCTGTTATTATTTGTTGTTGATATATTTTTTAAAGTTTTTATCGGGAAAGGTCATTTTTCCAGTCTCTCTCTTTTTAAAAAAAAGAAGAAAGAAATTTGTTTTTCCTGTTGCGGAAATGAATTAAAATATGTTTGTTAGTAATCTTTCAGGGTAAAATTTAGGTTCTTAGAAAGAATACTGAACTGTATCTTAATGTATGCGGGTAACTGTATACGCCGCAGCAGCACAGGTATTGTGTTTGTCTTCACCGGATTCTTGCTCATAACTTGTTGTGGTTATAATATCCTGACTTTTCTGCAACCAAATGCAAGGACATGTGATCATAATTTGAGTACTTTTTGAAAAAAGACTGTAACAAATGGAAGATGGATGGTGCTGGTTCTTCTATGAAGTCTTCGAAATTTTATCAATTTAAGCTATTCTTTAGTGACGCTTCTAGTTTGAAATTTTAGGTTTTTTTTTTGGGAGATTTAATGCATCCCCAAAGAGAGGGTTGAAAGATTGGTCTAGATGGCGAGCTGCATTCAGACAAATGTTCACCGTCCTTCTCTCTTTATTCCAAAAGTTTCGCAATCAAGGTGTCAAAATAATGCACCGTTGTGTGTTTTACCATTGCCCCGTGTTAATGGTTCTTCTATGAAGTCTTTGAAATATCCTCCAAATGGTTTGATGCAACAACAATTTGCCACTTTATTGAAGCACCAAAAAAGTGAGCCTGTGGTGAAGTACCGGAATGGCTCAGCTGTTTGCTTGCTTGGTGGTGAAGATAAGTCCGAAAAAGACAACCAGGTACCAGGCCTCTTATTTAAGTTTTTGTTTGGTGTGCGTGGTTGCTTACATATTTTTTTCAGTGATATTTCTGAGATTTTAATTTTGTAGTAGGTGTGTTATGCTTTCCAAAGGGATCCCTGACATAGTTGTTCTTGACCATATAATAATTTGATTGAATGCTGTGGGATATTGATGGTTACACGGTGCCCTTTTTTAGTGAGTGTGTGTGTGTGTGTGTGTGTGTGTGTGTGTGTGATAGTGAAGGGCATTAAACCAATGTGTGAGTGTCTGCTTCTTCTGCTAACCTTGGGCAAAATATTCTTGTTTTCTCACTTTTCTTCCTTGTCATCTAGGTGACTTCTTTTCCTGCTGTTTGCATGAGTGGAATCTTATTTATATGCTTGTTTGTTTGTTTGTTCTATAAATTTATGCGATAGTGAAGGGCATAAACCGAATGCTGTATTTGGGCCTTGAAAATTGTTTTGTATGAGAGGGAGGGAGGGATTTGATGTCTAAGAGAGTACTGTACTTGTGAGTCATTTCTGTAAGCCTTGGTCATGATTAAGGAACACTGTATATGTTTGACTGATCTTCTTAATTGTAGGGACTTGCGTGGAATCCACTTGAAAAAGCTATGGGAAGTTTCAAGGGACAATCAATAGAAGATATGCTGCGCCAGCAGATTGAAAAACGAGAATTTTATGATGGAGGCAGCGAAAAAAATCCACCAAGTGGTGGTGGTGGTGGTGGTGGTGGGGGTGGAGGTGGAGATGGTTCTGGAGAATCTGAGGATGAAGGTCTTGTTGGAATCATTGATGAAACCATGCAAGTGATATTAGCTACTATTGGCTTTATCTTTCTGGTAATAATATCTTTCTTTTCCTCTGCTTTGGTGGCATATGGTCGCTCAAGGCACTGTATTTTTTCAACTCAATGTTTCAATTTGCAAGTTTTTGAGCATATTTATCTCTTATGGAATAGAGAGTTGCCATAAAAGGTTCTTGAAATAGACTATAACATCATTTCGGCTAGTTACTAGCCCAAAACTGAACTAATAGTATTTATTTACTAGCTACTGATTCTCGGCTGTTTGCTGCTTTTGTGTGTGTCTGTGTAAAACAAAAGTGATTGGCAGTAGTGTTATTTCTAATGCAGCGAGGAATGAAGGTTTTCCTAACTGGAAAACCTTCATTCTTTGTTTCTAAATGATCACTGAAAATCTCCCCTGCTTGAAAATGCAACCTAGTCTCTTTTTGTTTTTATTGGAAGACATTTTTTTTTTATTTTTAATTCCAAAAGTATTTGCCTCTGTTGGCTTGTGTGTGCAGCTATGTTTTTTCTTTTACTCTTGCAAGCCACAGCCCTATGATAAATCTCTATTCCTTCGAAGTTTTTCATGTTTTATATTACAATGTATCACCTGAAATGGTTTGAACCATGGTCGCTTCAGTTGTCTACTAGAAATACTTGTGTTGCACCGCATTTAACTTTTTTAGCCCAATTACTGCAGTATGTCTACATTATCAGTGGCGAGGAGCTGACTCGACTAGGGAAAGATTATCTCAAGTTTCTCTTTGGAAAAGGCAAAAGTGTTCGTTTGAAGAGAGCCATGAACAAGTGGAAAAGATTCTTCCAGTCGTGGAATGAGATGAAGGAAGAAGATCCATTTTGGTTGGAAAAGGAGATTATCAACACCCGGACATGGTTTGACAGCCCAGAAAAATACAAGGAGATCTTCAGGTCTGTTTGATCCTCTAATGGCAACAGTAATCTAAGCCCTGCTGGTATCAATTTTCTGGTCCGTACTTGGCATTATTGGTTCTACATTGGAGCTAGCAAGACGTTCCAGATCCCATGAGGTAAAAGGCCATAGATGTAAGCCACAAGGGGCTTGATGCCAGATTGTGGGTTAGTAGCTTTCAGTTTTGTATAAGATTTGAAATATGAGATCAGGGGAACACTAAATTACTGGAACTGTTAATTGATTTTGAATGAAGCGAATGACTTTGTAGTCCTTGAGTTGCAGTGTGACCTTTCCTTTTGATATTTGAGTTTTATCATCCAAGACCATAGAGTAGATAAAAGCATCCTTTTCTAGGTCATGCATGTTCAAGCTAGCGACTTGGACGAGTAAGCATTCTAAAATGCTATACGTTTCTTACCAGAATTTGGATAGATATCTGCTGGGATCTAAACTCCGATCATAATAGTAAGATATATTGTCTCCTAATTACTGCCAACTAGAGTCCAACACGTCTTCAGCAACAAAATGGAGGTAGACGTTCTTTATCCCAAATCCAACCCCTCCCTTCAATATACTGCTATTTGCTAACAACTCACCCCAATACCTGTGTTATACCTGTGTTGAAATTAAGGTTGTCAAAAATAAGAAAAATATAATATAAACTTGGATTGTAAATTTAAATTGTAAAATTATAAGTTATATATTAATAGTTCTAGTTAAGAAATTAAATTACATTACAATATGATAAAATGAGTTTACAATATTATAATCAATGAGTAATCTAAATAAAATGAGAGAAATAGATAGTATGAATCAATAAATTAATGACATGAAAAATAAAAAAATCTCAGAACAAAATTTCTCAATACATGAAAATCACTGAAAGGTAGAAAGCACACATAAACCTAGTGACAACTTGGTTGTTCCCATCACAATAAGTCTTGATAGACCCCTTTTAGGTTGCAAGCTAATGAGTTATATTAGTAATTAACTAACATAAATTCAATAATGAAATAAACCTCCAAATAATGTCTAATGCGTTAGAAAAAATTCAAATTAAAAATAATTATTTAAAAATAAAAAAATAGAATAATAAAAAAATCTTCATATTAAAATTCCTTCATGTAGCTTGAATCTTTAATTTTTGCATATTCTTGGTAGATTTGAGTCCTGATTTCAAATATGTTGTTCTCTCCCAACTTCAATCATGTCGTTCTCTCTCGTTTGGATAAATTATTGGGCCTATAATATATAGTTGGAAAGTTTCAGATGTCTAGTTTCCATCCCAACTTTAATCGAAGCAAAATTTCACTGGTAACTCTAGATATGTCCCAAATAGTACACAAATATCTTGTTTGACATATTTGACAATATTAGTTTACTAACTTTGACTCTCTGAAATATTATTTTCCTAACTTCATTTGACCTGAAAATTTACCACAATATATTTTCATGTATCTAATATTTCTCTGTAAAATTTTAGTTTTATCCAATATACGGTTTGAAAGATATGTTTAATCTCGCAAAACTAGTCAACAAATATTTTAAGGTCAAATTTGGACCGGCTTGGTTCAAATCACAAATTTAGTAAACTTGTAAAATCAGACCGAGTTTACCGATTTTGCACGAATTAAGTTTGATTTTACTGGTTTTGAATTTTTAGTCTGATTTAGCATGTTAGATACATGTTGACTCGTAAAATCGTAAGATTTTACGAGTTAACTCGTGATTTTAACAACCTTGGTTGAAACATTATTATACATTATTATAACTATAACTAAATATACTAACAGCGTGTTTTGAACTGTGTCAAACACTGTTCAAGCACTCACAAAGAACTGTGGAATGGAGTAGTGTTATTTTAATTTTTTTTCACTTTGGTCCCTTAACTTTTTTATTATGTCTTTTTGTTGTAAAATTAGCACCCAATTGCATCAATTTTATTGGCTAAAAACAAAATTGAAAGACAGGGGATCAACTTAGAAAAGGCGTCGAAAATGAGTTGTGTTTAAGTCGACGTAAAAATTACACTTCTAATTTATAAAATTAGACCTTTTTGGTCCCTTACGTTTCTAAATTCAATTTTGATACACAACATCATTTCTATTGTTTTTAAGTTCCTGGTTTTTTAAAGAGAGAAATTTTCACCAGATTCTGGCATAGGGAGAGAAAGTCATCATTTTTGCATATTTCGGCCACCAAATTAGTTGATATTTGTGTCCACGGGTTTCATTTGATAAAAAAAGTTGAGTGGTGGCTGTCTCAAACCTCGATATTACCTAAAAAATAGATCAATGTCGAGGAAGAAAAAACTAACCCCGTTTGATTTCATATGTTGAGGTCGTGTTTGGAGTTTCTTAGATCGATAAATTGGTTTCTAGGTGTTGTGATAGTGTTTATAAGGTGTTTTATGGTTAAAATGGGTTGGAAAAAAAAAATTTTAGGCAAAAATATCTCTACTCTGATTTTCCGACCACCACTATGGTAGTCGGATTTTGGGCAGACAGGCGACAAGTCGCCTGATTTATTTATTTAATAAAAAGGTCGTTTGCCCCTTTAAAATATTAAAAATTATATAAGGCCTCAGCGCGCAGGTCCAAGCCCCTTGCCTTTTTTTTTTATATGCCCAGACACACTGGCCCATTAGGCCCTTGCACCTAGGTTTTTATGGGTTTTGTTTTTGCAATTCATTTTAGTCTATATTTAGGTGCAACATAAATTTATTAAAAAAAAATATTAGACCCTATTAAGCCCTTGGCACGAATTGATGATTCAACAGGTCGTGACACAACATGTAGGATTTTTTTTAATGAATTCCCACCTGAATTAAAAATGAAATAAAATTAACCCTTTGTTATCATTGATATTGTTTTTCAACTTCAAATAAATAAAACAACAATTTCATCATTTTTTATAACTTAGCTTAAAAACATTATGCTCGATTGGAATCATATTTTGACTTAAATTCTAAATTTTGTTTTTTAATTAAAGCTGACTGAGATCAATATAATATGACATATTTTTAAAGTTTTAACTTCAATTCTTTCATAACTCTTTTATATGCTTCTAGATTTAGTCTGGTTTGTGATCAATTAAGACCCAATAAAGGTCCAACTTAGAAGAGCATGAGAGAAGGAAAAAGAAAGATAAACTATCTAGTTAGGTTAACTCATTATGGTCATGTCCATTACCCAGGTTGTAAATTTCATGTGTAAACCCGGGTCGATACAATTTGTTTTCATTTTTTCATTTCACTCCCTTATTTTTTTTCTTGTTTAATCCTTTGGCAATTCTTTATTTTCACGTTTAAGCTAGAATTAAACAAGACTAGAATGACATATGAGTTTTTTTTTAAAAAAAAAAAAACAAATCACCATTTTAGTTAGGCAGTCAGTTTGCTATTTGCTCGCTTGGTCGAACAAGTCACACCAACTTTTTTTTCATTTTATTAGTGTTTATGGTGGTCAATTAATTTTTTCTGATACACTAATCGAGTTTTTAATCATCATTTTAAATATTTCATTATGTATAGGAAAAATAACACCATTTATATTTTTTATCCCACTCGCAACAAAATGTGGACCTAAAGCCTAGTAATATACTAAAACCCCTCGACATTTCATGTTAGCAGTGAACAATGAAGTGCCAATGCATTTTACACTATAGTCCTCAAAAATAAAAATAAAATTATGAGTTTGTTTTATTGACTTGGGTGGTTTTTTTATATTTTTTTTTTAATTTCATCATTCAATATTGGGTAGATTGTAAATTGAGCGTCAAAATTTATTTCGATGTACTTTTTATGGAGTTATCTTAATTTCATAACCTATATTTAGAAAGTTAATCTGAATCGACTTAGCTTATTTTTTAATTGAAATTCGTTTTCAATTATATTATTTAACATTGGATTGATTGAGAATTGTGGTTAATAAATTTTTTTTAATGTTCTTTTTATAGAGTTATCAGGATTTCATAACTTGGATAACAGATTTAACAGGTTAATTTGAATTAATCCAACCAATTTAATATATTATCATTTCAATACTTAAACGGTGCTCACAGAAACATTGCTATGAATAACAGCACATACATTCTGCCAAATTGATGAAATTCGAACACATCTTTTGCTTGCCAACTGATTGCTTTCTCTGCCCTCTACAGGTTGCACCAGTCAACAGATTACGGAGAGTAACATTTATAAACAGTGCCCCTAAGTCCTCTTCTGGAAAGATTTAAAGAAGAGAAATGATTGAAAAGGTTCGATCCAAGATGTAAGATACATGCCAAGATGAAACACTCCCGCATTCCATTGTTGCCGCTTCCTATGGCTGCTGCAGTTAGTGTTGTTGGGCCTTTAAATATGGGGCTTGTTGCCTCCTTCCTGTGGCTACTGCAGTTATTGTTGTTGGGCCTTTAAATATGGGGCTTTCGTTCCTTTCTCTTTCACATGTTGCTTATGCAGGTGGTCTAAACCATCTTCAATAAATGACTGAAAGTAGCTATGAAAACTCATGAAGCTTCAGGACCAGAAATGAACTGGCAATTTGGGATCAAATGATTGTGACCAAGTCACACATGCTAATGCTCTAAAACTTAGAGCTTGTTGCTTGCGTTTTATCTTAAAAATTGGTGTGTTCGGGGTATCGAGTAGGGAGGTCTTTTTGTTGCACAATCATGCAAAAGCAAACTGGCAAATTATGAGCTTAGAGAAAAGAGACAGGGTTTTGGGAATGTCAAGTTTCCTTTCCATGGTACTGAGTGCTCTGAATGCTGGTGGCATAAAATATCCCAGAATTATGTTATCTCAGCCATGCTCCAGTGAGGTTAATTATATTGCTTAGGAAGAAATCTCTTCAACCTTGAGAGCTGAAATCTGTTTGAGATTCTTTAGGAATATAAACTGAATGAAATTTGAGTTGGAGAGCCCTTAGTCCTCTTTATCATCCGCTTAAAAACTCTCTTTTTCTAGACCATACATTTTCAAGATAAATAAAACAAGAAAATATTCAAAAAAAAATAAAAAACCAGGCATGATAATTGATTTTGTGCAAGGGAAGCATATATCTTTGACTTGAAAACGGCTTGCTAGTACACTGGCCTTGCTTTTAGCAAGCACACCATTATGCTCTGACATTGAGCATAACCTCGGCTTCCCTACAATCTACCAGCATTCTCAGCAGCAGCGAGCCAGCAGCAGAAGGTGAAGAGAAGAGTCCGAAAATTCATTCATTAAACATGCTAGAGAGGGCCCGTTAGAAAGCTAAAGTTTCAGTCACATTTCTCGGACTTTGCTCCTTTAGTAATTTTTTTTCCGCTTTGCCAATTGCATGCTTACAGCTTAAAATGCCTACTGGACTGACTCGCCTCTCTGCCTTTATTTTTTGTCCTTCTGCCTTTATTTTGTCCTCCCCGTTCTTTTTGACTCCACCTCAATAAATAGTTCTTTTTCCTCTTACTCCTAAGAAGCTTTCTTGTAGCCATTACATTTGAGAGTACTTTACTTGATACAGCAGAGTAGAAGGATGCTACAAAACATCCTCGAATGTTTATTTTAATGATGGAGGGTTTGAATGGCTAAAGAATGGAGCTCGATGGCCAATTGTGCACCGAATTCGTGCAAGAACCTAAACCCAAAATGACAACCTTACATTTCAAAAAAGCAACGGAAGAGGAAAACATTGAGGATTTAGACACATTTTGCTATTAACTGCTATAGCGTCTTTATTATTTTACCCTTCTTGAAAAAATAATGTTAGGGTGTTTATATCTTTTTATATGGACAATTAATCATTATTAAATTAATTAGGGGTATGATTGTTATTTTTATTTTTTAAACATGGTGGAATTATTAATTTATCTTTAAAAGCAAAATTCTTAAAAATATCATCTAGAAGCTTTTATGTCATTTCACTATTTCAAGTACAATAACTTAATAATGTTTAAAAGTAAGAATTTTAAAGATTGCGTTAAATGAATTTTTTATCTTTTAATAAACATAAAATATTATTAAAATAAAAAGATAGGTGGCACGCATCAACATGTGAGGGGGGTGTTTCTGTCCTTCTAATTTCTTGGGCGGTGTTTTCCGGTGGTTAAAAATGCTCTTCTATCATATTGTTAGAGTCAATCGTTAGTCATTGTAATGTCTTTTTTTTATTGGGGTAATCTGTGATGGCAGTGGTTGAACAAATTATGCCATGCGTGGATTTTTTTTTCTTTTTCTTTTCTCTTTCTTCCAGTCAAAAATTGCGTCTGCCATTCTAAATTTGATGGTTGTCCTCTTAATTATTGATATTTCAACTTCGGTTCTTATTTTTTTGATTTTTTTTTCTTGATCATTTTATAAAAGTTTTATTTGTTATCAATTTCATCCTTTAATTCTAATTTGTAATGTATTTTTCTTTTTTAGTTTGATCTTTGGTCTTTTGATCTTTATTTTTTCTTGACTCTTTTGTACACACAATAGTGCATGTGTCATAAAATGGGTGGAGTCTTGTTCACACTAAGAGCCCATTTGATTTAGCGGCGTGGTCGTGTTTTTTTTTTTTAAATAATGTTTTGCTTGTGCTTTAAATAAATTTTAAAAAATATATATTATTTTAATTTATTTTCAGACAAGAATACTTTAAAAAGCGTACCAACAAGAATGCACTTCTCGTTCAAAGAAATATATAAATGCACTTATGACTTTGGTGCTTTTTAGGTGTAATAATTGTGCAAGAAAATGTAAGGTATCCTAATAATACGGAGGTATTCATTTCACAAAGCCATGCTTATAGAAATAGCAACAGCCACAGTAGAAAACAAGATGCACTTTATACACGGCTTTACATGCAGGCCAAGAAAAAAAAGAGTGAATTTTCTAGGCTGTTTGCACGAAACTTCTCTGTGATGATCCCTTGCAGTCACATGCTTTCACTCTCATGGCATCATCATCTTTCACTGTCATCAACTCTCTCCACAAGTTTACTGGCTACCCTCCTAGGTTACTGTAGAGAAAATCCTGATAGTTTACTCCTCATGGCACATCAAAGAAAATCCTTTTTTGTGTTTTAAGAAAGAAATTTGGTGATGAAAACCAGCTCAAATCTGTTAGGTATAAAGCTGTGCTCTGAGGAGTTGGGAATGGGCCCGAGAGGTTTAAATCCCTAGTGGTCATTTTTCCTTGTGAGATCTTGACATAAGATGCTAGCTATGGCTGAGCTACACCATGCAACTTTAATAATTCAAATTCAATTGGTCAGTTGTAGGATTCCTCGAGGAAGTTCGAGTGATTATCACAGTATTACCATATATTTATATAGTTATTAACTTCAGGACTTGTAGGATTAGTTGAGATACGTACAAACTAATCCGGACATTCATGTTAATAAATAATAATAATAATAATAATTCAATTTCCTATGGGATCAAAAAAATATACATGTATTTTTATCTTTTCATAGGATATATATATATATATATCCTACGAAGGATTAGACCTAAAAACAAATCAACCACACTTCACCATGTCTCATTCCCAAGCACACTCAAGCCGTTGAAAATCTAGCCCATCTAGACTGTGATTCAATCTTTTCAACTTTTGGAACCATGGGTCCTAGCTTACCTTTGTTAATTAGACATTTTAACTAACCTGTGTTGAGTCTCGTTACTCACCCTTTTTTTTTCTTTGACTTATTTGTAGAATTCACTATTTATAGGTTCATTAGTCTTAATAGATGTGAGGCTCAAGTCCTAATCACTTTGAAATCTACTTTTAAGGCTATAAATTATTACTACAAATATCTCACTCTTAATTTGGCAGAGTCTGCTGTCTGGTAAATGGTCAAGTATAGGTAAAGAATTAGGTGTAGAGTCTCCTCCTGTCAATACTATAGTACAAGAATAGTTTGAAACCAAATAGAGCTTGTCAATTATTAAAGATTACTTTAAAGTAGAGATTTTTTTTTTACTGTTTAAGACTTTCATTACTTATCATTTAATGTATTATTCTAGATGGACTGTATAAAATTTTATATCTTTTTAATTTAATTTTTATTTTTTTTATGAAAATATAAGATTAAAAGAAGAGGGACCAGAATGAAAAAAAAAACATTAAATATGAGTGGCATGCTATAAGTTTTGTAATAAATGCACTTTGGTCCTTGAATTTTAAAATTCACGCAAATTATACAATTTCAGTACTTCAGTATTTTTCTAATTCAATTTTGGTATAAAAGTTTATTTTTTGTTATTTTTTAGTTCTTGGTTGATAGAGGAGAGAGAGAGAGGTCGCCAGATTCCGGCATTAGAGAGAGAAAAGTATCATTGACACTGATTTAGGCCACCAAAGTGAACTATATATGTGTCAAATAGTTCCATTTGATGAAAGGATTTCATATTAGGTGTTTTATGCCTTTAAAGATCATAAAAAAAAAATAGATATGAACTCGTGATGATTTTTTTTATTCAGGTTGATTTCGGTTTTTTGAGCGGTTTTTTGAAGTCATAGATAGATTTATCACGGTTTCTATGGTGTTTTATAGGTGTTTTGGGTCAAAAATGGGTTGAAAACAGGTTTTTATATTAAAAAACTTAAACATTGATTTTCTGACCACCACAGTGGCTGAAATAAACAAATTTAGAAAACACTACATGGTAAATGTCATGTCTTTTGACAGGATAAATGTCATGTCTTTTAAAATTAAATATCTTGATCTACAAAGCGCAAGCCAGATAACTTGTACATCGTAATCCGTGCACAGACACACATTTATAGCACTTGACAAGAATAGCATATGAATTATCTAGGTTTATAATTCGTATCATAACATTGTTTGTCTTGTGGTCAGATTTTTGTGGGACTTTTCCCTAAATTTATCTTCCAATTGAGTTTTGGATAAAATTCTATTATTGGATCAATAATTGTAAAATCGAGGATCATATTATTATTATATTTTTGAATGCAGACGAGGGTTGGTCCAATTCTTGGCAATGACGATTCATAATCTTTTTAATGGAAAAAGGTTCCTGCACTGGCCTTCATTTCATCACATCAAAATTCATAAATGACGTCCCCCACACCCCACCATCATCTATCAGACATCGTTTTCTTGAACAAGCTTCCTTCCACTGACGTGCTTTCTTCCTTCATATCCACGATTTCTTCTTGTTTCTCTTTAAGGTGGTGGGGATGGACTTCAAAATTCATAAATGGATGGATCACCCAAAAATGCATAGTACTACCATCCTATGGCGGATATCCACACATGTCTTGTCGGCATATGGCCACTGGCCAGTTCTTGCTTGCGTTCATGGCCTAACTCTGAATTTTGATGTTACATATGCCTACGTTGGAGGGTTTTTTTTTTTTTTTTCATAGGAATAAAAAATGATAAAATAACACAACGTAAAAAACACCAAGGAAATACACTGTTTAGAGAATAGCAATTGTTATCTATAATTCTTTTAAATTGCAAAATTATTAGATATGTGATACAATAAAAAGAGAAGAGAGGGCAAAGAAAAAAAAAAAAAGTTGGAAGTATATCGAAACTTCAATAATGACACCGCCCATATCGTTGGAAAGATTTCAACGAGACAAATCCGTTATTTTTCAAAGCAACCCTTCAATTTGTTTTTTCTTTAGATTTGGTTCATGTTCTTTTGATTACGTTTTGTTTTGTTTTAAATTTATAAAATTAGATATTGTTTCAATCCCATTCATCTTTAATTTTTTTTTCATGTGTCATATTTGATCTTCATTCTTTTGATTGTTATTTATTTTATTTAAGATAATTTTTTAAATTGAACTTTTTTTTATGATTTCATCCTTTTTTTTTATTTCTCTATCAAATTTGATCTTCATTCTTTTGATTGCTATTTTTTTTACTTTGTAAAATTTTCTAAATTGATTTTTTCTGATTTCATCCTTTAATATTAAATTGGATGGGAATTGAGCTTCTTGATTGAGCCCGAGTTTAGGATTTCACGGGCTACATGTTTGGGAGATTAACCCAAGTGTAGAAGATTCGTCCAGATTTGCTTGGTTTTGTTTTTTCTTTTTTAAGCTCGTGTTTTTTCTTTCTATACGATTTTTCACTAATTTTAAAAATAACTCAGGTTATCTCAGGGTTTTTAATTTGTCATACTTTGTTAAATTTAGATTTTTAAAAAAAATTCTTTTAACTAAATTAAATTAATTAATTAATTATAAGAATGAGATGCTTACTTTGGGATATTTTTTTTGTTTGCTTTTCAGGTCGTTCCTTGACGGCGTTGGTGATTTATTTTGATGTCGTTGCGTAGTTTTTTCGCAATGGTATTAGAATTGCTTCGGTGAGCTCTTTCTAGTGATGAGACGGTGTCCACAACAGAGCAACAATAATACTTTAACGAACTTTTTTTTCTTCTCCTCTCGAGTATGATATTGACAATTCATTTTTTATGGTTAATTATTGCTATTTTTTTTACTTTAATTACTATTGATGTATTTTTTAATCATATTATTAAATTAGTCGAGCTTATTGAACTCAATCAAGTCGATGACCTGAGTCTCAAAAATTTTAAATACACTGGCATCACCTAAACATCTTTTTTTTATGTTTTGAAAAAAATTGACATGACTAGTGATATAGCGCATGCCACCTATCTAGTTATGCTCTATACTTAAAAAGTTAGGGTTCACCTCCCTTTTTTTCATTTCCACTTTGTTTTTTCTTTCATTTTTATCCTTATACTATTTTTATCCAGATTAACTTTAGATTGATCAAGTCGATTGGATCACAATGAAGCAACTCCTACATGGTTTGGTTTTAAACCTGGGCTAAGCAAGAAGTTGGATCGGTAGGTTTCAAGATTCACATGTTAATCCGAGTTTAATAACAATGTAAATAATTTTTTATGACCTAAATATTTTTCATTATGTTTAAAAAAATAACTAACTTGAATTGCAGCGTAGCGTGGTCCTATAAAATAGTATTCTTTAAATGCATCAAATAAATAAAAGATAACGTTTGTTAAATCATAAAAAAAAAATTCAATTATATAAAGTAATTATAAAATATCTCTTAAGTTAAAAAAAAATAGAGAAACTAGCATGAATTTCATGATTAACAAAAACATCATGGAGCACAACATCTTAAATTTCAAAATTAATTTGTTGTGATTCATTGCTTTATTTTATTATAAGCAATGAAGCACAACAAATTAATGTTTTTCAAGTTTTGGGTCTGCATGTCTCTATTGTGTTCTCCCGTGGCAGCCCCCTCCTCTTTCTCAACCAAGTTTATCTATCTACCTCTGCTTTAACCTTCTCTAGTTTTATTTCCTTAAATAATTTATATCTTGCTAGATTTTTGTCCCGGTCTACTTGATGAACAAATCAATCCCCTCGTAATTATGATATTTATGCCTAGATTAATGAAATCTAAGAACATTTAAAGCAGCACTTTCCACGGCTGCTAGGAAGAGGATGGATCTGAAACTCTTGATCCGAAATATTAATCCAGAAGTAGGCTTCTCCAAACTTCAGTAAAAATGTTAGAAGTGGAGTGGGACTCGTTCATCAGGGTGTATGATACTTTTTAAAATAGATTTTTATTTGAGAATAAATTGAAATAATTCTTTACTGTCTATTAGAGTTGATGGTTTCAAAATTTGAATATCTTTTATGTTTCTTGTTTTTACTGCGTTTTTCTACGTGAGTTGTTGTGCTTTAAATATTTTTGTATTGGGTTTTTACCCCACAACTAGATTCATTGACCCGTGATGTTGTTTATGCTCAATGAAATCTATTTACTGTTCAAAAGAAAATGAATGTTTCCGGTCACCAACGGAGAAATAAAGGTGATGAAACGTAATGTTTTTTATTTATTTATTTATTTATTATTATTATTATTATTTTAAAGCATTACCTCGAGGAGTAAAGAAAACATGGAAGCATGCAAATGCAATTAGAAGAAAGAGAAGGAGCTTATTGTGGTGCACAGCTGAGATCCTAGCCCTAGGCCCACATCATAAGACAAAAGCATGGCCATCTCATGACCGTACAATCAAAAATGGGTGGCGTGTGATGCCTTGACAAAAAGGAAAGGTGGCTGTAATATATATATATATATATATTTTTTGTTAGAATATTATAAGTGGGTGATCATAGTTTTAAGAGCAAATAAAAGCCGGGGATTGTTTTTTTTAAAAAAAAGATGAAATAAATCGCAATAAAAAATACGAGAAAAAAGAAAAAATAGTGAGAAGGACAAAAAGGGTTTTGGGGCCAAAGTATGGAAGAAGAAAAGTGGTCACTCTTAAGCATATGATCACTAACATGTACACATGGGAAATGAACCAACTTCCACTACGAAACATGCATAATCATTCATCATTTTAAACCACAGCGCACCCTTTTTGTCACTTGCCACTACGAAGGTCAACTTTCATCGAACCCTAGCTTGATGGGTCCTTTCTTTTCTCGCAACAGGACTCCTTGGTGGATTCCTATTAGTTCATAGTACCCCCACTTTATTAAACTAACGATAAATCTTGACACCTCGCCTGTAGTGATGCGTTTTTCGACCCTTTGCTGTATTGGTGGCTTATTTTTTTTGATAATTTGAGATTGATTCTTCACTTTGAACTAATTCCTCACTTTTGAGGACTCAAATTCCTCTTGTTTCGCTTGGTTAAGGCCAGATTTGGCACTTCGTTTTCTTTTTCAAGACCTATCTTGGCCACAAACCTCCTGTAATGGTGTTGATGCGTTCACCTTGGAGATGGGAGTTTATTGATAGTGGTTATCAACGCTAGAATAACATGTGAGAGATCGGGGATCAAAATCCAAGATATAAAAAGGTCTTGGGAGTTGTTTTGGTTCATCAAAACGAGTCTTAAGGTTGAAAATAAGTGTTTTAAAGATAGTTTATGTGAAAAAAAATTGGATCTTGAGGGTCAAATCTAGTGACCACAACCAAAAAGTCACCAAAAGTAGTAGGGGCAACTCGTTCACCCCCCTAAAAAGTACTAAATTTTAATTTCTTTTCATCAAAATTATTTATTCTATAATTTTTTATTTTAAAAAGTATAATTTTAGGTGTTGAGAATCTCACATTCAGTGCATCAATCAAACTATTTTTTAATTTGGTTTGTTTTGATTTAGTGCATGAATCAAACTGATTTTCTTTTTTTAATTAGATATGTTTGAGATTTCATAGAATTAATACCGTCCAAAAATGTGTGAGTATATCAATTCTAGGTTGAATCTAATTCCTAATAATATAAATTTTTGTTATTACTGTTTTTTAAAATATAATATGAATGACTCAGAAAATTGTTATATTCATCATTTATTATATATATTAGGTTATTTTCATTATCTATTTTTCTTTCTTGATTTATTTAGTATCAAACATAAAATATGCACGTATGATATTAAATGGTACAAAATACATATTGAAATAGAAAACTTATGTAATTAATAATGGTTGATTTTAAATTTATATGCTTAAATCCTCATCCCTAATTAAGATTGTATTTGAAAACGCGGTTGTACCGGCGTTTTTAAAAAAAAATTTACTAAAAATTAACTTTTTATATGTTTTGGATAGTTTTAATGCGCTGATCTCAAAAATAATTTTTAAAAAATAAAAAATATTATTTTAATGTATTTTGGTATGAAAAACACTTTAAAAAACAATCATAATCATCCTCTTAAATATCCCTTAAAATATTAAAAATATTTTTCGCGTTTCAAACACATTTTAAAAAAAAAATCACTTAAAAAAAAAACTGTTAACCCATTAAAAAAAAAACTATTCATGACAGTGTGCGGGGACAAAAAAAAAAAAAAAAAGTACATTATCAAAAGAAAACCCACACAAAACCACATAAAAAAGAGCGATCGTCATTTCTTTTTCTCCCAAACAAAAGTACACACTACTCAGCTTTCAAAAAAGAAGTTCTTAGCAACCCATCTGTATAGTTTCTTGTTAAAAGAGAAGTGATGAAAATACTCATCAACTTTCGTTTTTTCCATAGAAAAGTGACAGTGACAGTGACAGTTACGATGACAGGCAAATGCATGTGCAGATGTCGATTTATTTCTCACCAAATCAATGGAAACTGCATCCACTGAGTTGAATCCTTGAGATATAGCCAGAGAGATGTATACTTGAACAGGAAGATGATTAATTTAAAGCATGTCGATTGTACCTTTCTTTTCCTCTTAAAATATTGGTTAGGCATGGGGAGAAACGAAGTGGAAACCCACTTGAAAAGATTCAGGGGAATAGTACACCGATTTCTTTTTCTTAACTAATTAGAGAACTAGCTACACATTTTTGTTTTGGTGTTTGCTGCCGTCAAGGATACCTGTTTTGCAAAAGGAAAAGACTTGTATCTTGATACTCCCCATTTGGATTTCCACTACACCAGACTAACTAGGAATCGATAAAGCTGAATGCCCATAGAATAATCTCTACTTTTTAGATCAAAAGCCTAACAAGAAGGAAGGAGGCGACGTACATTGCATTATTGGTTTAGCTGGACTTTAGTTTCTTGTTTTTGCAACATGTACAAATCCACTCAGGGGATGAGCTAGCTTCAAAAGATTCCAACTTTAATTTGAGAAGTGTGGATCTGCAAATCCTGACTAACGGATCGAAATGAGTTGGTAATAATGTACGTGGAGCTTTTTGTTGAGGCTTTTTTTAACTCTAATTTGCATTATTGAATGTGCGGGTGATGGATGCGAACGCGATAGAAGCACAGATCTTCCTGTTCTATATGTTAATATATTTTCATCGTGGGCTTGGGCAGATTCCTTTTGCTTGATTGCTTTCTTTGATGCCGAAGAATCAGATCCTTTTGGAAGCAACTGAAACAAGAATTCTTTCTAGTAAATAATGAATAGTAGTGTACTAAAGTGACGAAGTTTCATGAAAATTCAAAAAAAATCAAGTTCTTTTTAATGTTGATGGATGAAACTAGGAGATCTAGACGGTCGAACTTGGACTTCACAAGAACCTACAAAACAAGTCTTATGTTGGGTTCAAGAGAACCTCCGATGCTTAAATTAGCAATGTTATAGGAGGAATGAAGACTTAAAGGAGGTGTTATGTGTTTGCAGGGAAGACATAAGAGATAAATAATCAAAGGTTGGAAAAGATAACATTAACTCTGAGATTAGAACCCTCTCTGATGACTCATGAATGTTTATATATAAGTGAGTCACACAAACTTACATGGAGATATAGTTAGCAGTTCAATGTTGAATGAAAAAAAAATAACATCACAAGGGTCATATCATGGATATGAACATGCCATAACACTATTTTGTATGTTGGCTCTATTATGGTAGAAGGATATGTGAACATTTAATGCAAGTGCTTTTTGTCTCTGCAGTTGGTGGTGACTAAACCAAGTTTAACAAAAGATTGTACACTCAAGGTATAACAGTTGGGTTCATGGGTATAATCCTTGTCCAAGAGGATGTTTAGCCAATCCATTAAAAGGGGACACGAAGTCAATCCAGGATGACACGTGGTCAATCTGTCAAATGAGGGCGCAAAGTCATTCTAGGGAGACACGTGGCCAATCCACTAAGAAGAGATGCAAAATCAGTTTGAAAGGACATTTGACTAGTCTAGTAAAGGAGGTGCACGACCATTTCCTATTGAGAGGGGTACATGGTTGATCCGCTAAGAAAGGGGATGTAAAGTCAATATAAAAAGATGTATGGTTAAACAACTAAGAAAGGATGCAAAGTCAGTCTAGGGGGAAGCATGATCATTCAATCTAAAGAGGGATACAAAGTCAGTCTTGAGGACGCTTGGTCAGTCTATCAAAGAGGTATACAAAGTTAATCTAAAGGGAAGCATGGTCATTTGGTCTAAAGAGGGATGCAAAGTTAATTCAGAGGACGCTTGGCTAGTCGATCAAAGAGGGATGCAAAGTCAATCCAATGGGATGCGTGGCTAGTCCAGATAGAGGGAACAAGTGTCCAGTCTACTATGAAGAGGAAACGAGTGACCAATCCACCAAGAGGGTATAAAAAGTCAATTACAGGGGACATGTAGCTAGTCCATTAAAAAAGGATGCAAAGTTATTACGAGAAGATGCGTGGTCAGTCCACTAAGTAAGGATGCAAAGTCAATTAAGGGGATTATGACTATTCCACCAATAAAAAATGTATAATTAAGTCCCGTTAAGCAAAGACGTGTAGCTAGTCCATAAAAAAAAAGGACCTATGGTTTGTCCTATTTTGGAGGATGTGCAGTCTTGTAGACACCTAGGTCTAATATAGTAGGCTTTGTAAAGGAATCCATATCTTATCCCTCATCAATTGCTTCTTATCTCAAATCGAGGTTCACTTAGTTTAAGATAAAATAATTTTCTTGTACATATGATTTGAGTGGACCAGGAATTTGAAGATGCGAGTCATCAAGTCTAAACTATTTTTCTATCTTGTTTGATCAACACTGATGTTTTTTTAAAGAGCTAATAAGTTATTCAGGATTAATCCAAAATTTTCTTGTGATATCCTTTGTACTAGGTGGTGTGATACCCTTATACCTGGGCATAGTTTAACCACACACTTATGAAGGATCATTACTTTTATACTTGGACAAGGTGGATGTTTTTATACTTAAGTAAGGTGGGTTTTTGTATTGGAGGGTGAAAGCCTTTAAACATGAATAAAATGGTTGATTTGAATAACTTATGAAAAACAATTCATGCAGAAGAATATATGAAGAAACAGTCTTATATTTGAAGAGAAGAAAGTCTTTGTATTTGAGAAAAGTTATACCTTGTACCTGGGTTGGAGAATGCCTTTATACTCATGCAAAGTTTGCATGTTGCACCGGGGCTCAATAATGATTGTTTCTAGAATGTCTCCTACCTTCAACATCTATTTATTAGATCTCTTTATATAGGTCTTGGTACCCTTATTTTTCACTTATTGGTGGTAAGAAGTTTTATGGAGCTTTACTTTATTGAGATACTAGTGTTATAGTGAGCAATGAGCTTTATAATAACAGATTTAAAAACCAAATAAAGATATCATATTTAGGTTAACCCATGAAATATGACTGGGGAAAATTTTACACATACCTTATCTATCTGGCATGATCAATTCTAGATTCTTATGCATATTTTGCATATTCTTTGTTAGGTTTATAAGCTTATCATAGCTATCTAAACTCATTTTTATGGTGATTAAATCCCTTAGAAAAAGAGTGTTCAACATTTATATGGTCAATGAAGAGCCTCTCACCTAGTAAGGGTTATACACATTCACATCAGAGACCCGTATAACCACATATCTAACTTGCTTTAAGGTTCATTTTCTCTTGTGATTGTGACTGCATACTAGTTTGTCTTTTAGCTTTTCCTGGTAGTTCTTGGAGTATCCACATGGATAACATTTGTTATGATGGCAATAATAGCTTTTGTGTGGCTTTAAGAGTGGTGATGCTCTCTCCTACTCTCTGACACTTTATTATGGCATGCCTCCTTCTAAAACTAAAATTGTCTGCATATAATGGAAGGTGTAAAATGTGGTTTTGATGGAGGATCCATTTATTATGGAATATTTAAGGCTCTTAATTGTTTGTGTGTGAACAAGAATGCCTCTGTGAGAATTATTACTTGTTAGGTTAGCTAGTAGAGATTTAAAGAAGTTGATGAAGCACTTGTGGTGGGAAGGTCTATAACCTTCCCATGTCTTAGAGTTTCTAGGTTATCAATCATGGAAAAGGATAGAAAATATATGAAAAGAAAAGAAATTAAACTTGTATTTTTCAGGATATCTCATAGACAACGCTATTAACGAGGTTTGATTAAAACTTTAAAAGATCAAGGTCTTTTCAAGGCTAATAGATGGACTCGAAAATAGAAACTAACATATATGGACTTCATGAGCACCTATAAAATAAGTTTTTTTTATTAGGCTTAGAGGACCATATAATGCAAAAGTTAACACTAATCTAAGAGTAATAAAGTCTTAAAGGTTGTGTTGTATATATTTTTAGAAAATATATAAGAGGTGGTTAGAGGTTGAAAAAGAGAATATAAGCTTCGAGATTGGAACCCTCTACTTAATGGCTCATGGTTGTTTATATGTCTATTATTCTTACCAATTTGTATGGAGATAGGGTTAGTAGTTCACTATCAAGTGTAAATGATGATATCATGAGGGTCGTCTCATAGGTATGGACATGCTTTAATTCCATTTTATGGCTTTATTATGGTAAAAGGTTGTGTGAACATTTAATATATGTACATACATTTTGTCTGTATAGTTTATGGCAAATAGATCAGGTTTGACTATGAAGAATTACCCCTGAGGTGTAGCAGTTACATTAGTAGGTATAAGATCTTTCTAGAGGGACACATAGCCAATCCATCAAGGAGAGACACACGACCAAGTCCTATGATAAAGGATGTATGACCGATCTACCAAGAAGGGGGATGCAAGGTTTGTTTAGGGGAACATGTGAGTATTTTTCTATGAAGGGGCACAAAATCAATCCGAAATGACGTGTGGTCAGTCCACTAAAAAGGGATATAAATTCAGTTTAGAGAGACACATGGTTGGTCAACTAAGAAAGGACTCAAAGTTAATAAGAGATGACATGTGGTCAATCCACCAAAGATGGACACGAAGTTAGTACAGGGTATGCTTGATCGGTCTATCAAGAAGGGAAACAAAGTCATTCTAAAAGGGTGCATGACTAGTTTGTAGAGGGGATATGCGCGACCAAGTCTTGTTGAGGGGGGATGCATTGTTATTTTGTCAATGAGGTGGAACGTCAAGTTAATTCAGAGAAATGCATGGTCATTCGATTAAAAAGAGATGTAATGTTAGTTTTGAAGGATGGTTAGCCAAGCCCCATAAAGGTCGGGTGTGTTGTTGGTCTACCAAGGAAAATGCATGACCAGGTTAGGGTTGGCACATGGTCGGTTCATCAAAGAGGGGGCGTGTGTGTGGTCAATTAGTCCAAAAGGTTGTGTAGTCAGTCCTGATACGTGGGGATGCATGATTGGTTTCATTTAGAAGGGCATACAATCTTATAAATACTTTGAGTCCAATCTAGTATGCTTTATAAAAAAAAAAACCCAAATCTTATCTCTCATTAGAAATTAGAAATTATTAAGCATTTTGTTGAAACATGAGTTTTTTTTTTACATAATAGAATCGAAAGTTGAATATGTAACTTAAAATACCAGTAGCTGCAATAGTAACTTTGATGAAATTGTATAGTTAATTTACTATTTGTGACACTGAAGGGGTTCAATTTCCAGCTTTTTTGTTGTATATATATGGCAATTGGATGCTAGTGGCAAAAAAAGGTTCCATGTATTCCTTTATTTTTCCCCCCTTGTTACCACTATCCTTGATGATCAATAATATATTTTTGACCCTTTCACTTATTGTTTTTATATTGAATATTTTTCAAAAAATAAATAAATAAAATCAAAGAAAAATAATAATAATAAAAAAAGAATAGTGATTGAAATGATAATCATGCAATGAAAGAGAGACCAAAATAAACATAAATTTTTGCCCCCCTCTCTAAGCAATTAAGCGACAAAGATACAAAAAAAGAATTAAAGAAAAAAAACAAAGAGAGGAAAGTGGAAGGTGGGAAAAAATTTGAGAAGATAAAAAGAGAAAAATAAAGGGGAATATAAATAGAGAAGTCCCATAATAAAAAGAGGGGGTGCAAAAAAAATTTATTGGGAGAGATTTTTAGAGAGAAAAAATGAAGAGAAATATAGAAAAAAAGGTAAGAGAAATAAAAACGAGAGAATTTTTTTTTTTTTAGAAAATCAAGAGAGGAAAACTTATATGCAAGTACAAGGAAAGAAAGAGAGAAAGGTAAAGAGAAGAAAAATTAAAGGAGAAATAAGATTTGTTTAGAAAAAAACAGATAGAAAAAAAAAGAAGAAAAATTGATAGCCTCTTTTTTCTTCATCTCTCCACCATCAATGTCATTTATAACCACACGTTATAATCTCTGATAGCATCATGTCCATCGTTAGCAACTTTTTTTTCACAAAACAACTTGTCATCGATCAGCCCCTCTTCCTTTCATTGAAACATCCCACATTTACCCTAAAATTAGTTGAATCTACATTATCTCTCCTTCATATCAATGAGAAACCCATCACTACAAGCCTTCATAGCTCTAACGACCAACAATAATAGCCACCCCCCACACAAGAATGACAACAACCAAGCTTTTTTAGAGATAAAAGTTTGACAAGAAGTAGAATATAAAGGAATAAGAAAAGTCAAGCCTTTTTAAGGTTCAATCTCCTTCCTTGGGTGGAGATTCTTCTCACCTTCGACATGAAAATGAATTGGATAGGGTGGTGTTGCGAATACAATAAGAGATGTGCAACAACAACATTGACAATGCATGGGTCCACGCGCCAAACCAATAGTGACACGACAACAGTAACAATGCATGGGTCGACGCACCACCACTATTTTGAGCCATTCTCTAACAACTTTGTAACCATTCCAACGACTCTTGAAGGTCGATTTCAAACTTCAAACAAATATTTTATTGTTCTCAAATGACTTTGATGTATTATTGATTTATTATACATGTTTGTGTTATGATATTTGAAGTATTGAGGTCCACATCAATGTGTGGTAACCCTAAAGGTACGATGCCTTCAAGAATATTTTTTTAAAGTAGGTTTTGGTTGAAATCAATACCCTACAATAGGGCTGAAAGGATTGAATTGTAATATGTTTACTCGTGATGTAATGGTTCGATCTCAGTTTGAAATTTATGTATTAATATCAATTGTTATTTTAAATTTAGATGTTGTTTGGTTTTGGTATATTGTGTGTTGAAACTCTTATGTGTGCTTGTTTGTGAATGTTTGTGTTGATTTCTTCTCTTTCATTATGAGTTTGTGTTAATAAATGTTAGAAAAAATTGATTTGACAAAAAAAAAAGTTGTTTTTATTTGTTTTGAGGATGGTGGCTATAAAAACAAAACTATATCATTTTTGTTTTTATGTGATAATTCTTTCTATTATTCATCAATTAATCTATTATGGTAAGGTCTAATATTGGGCTTTGTTCTCAGGATGTTGGTTGGCAGGTAATAAGATCAATTAATACATGATCCCTTTTAAAATGTGTGATTTCAAACTTGTTTTTAAGTGTTAATTGTTTCTATTATTTGCCGAGCAGCTCAGGGTGGTATGTGTTCAATGTTAAGCCATGTCCTTCGGATGTTGCTTAACATGTAATGGAATCGATTAATACATGACACTTTTTTAAAGTGTGTTTAAATTTGTTTTTATATGTTAATTACTTCTATTATCCATTGATCAAGTCATGATGATATGGTTTGATATGAAGTCATGTCCTTTAGATATTGTTTAGTAGATAATAAGTTCAATTAATGCATGATACTTTTTAATGAGATTTTCATCTTTTTATTTTAAAATAAATAATAAAGGTTTTTCTTCTTTCTTATGTGAATTTGGACCACTAGGTTCAAGGGTGCTCTCAACAATACTCTTCTGAACAACTATTCCTCTAGTCAGTCACCTTTAATGAACAAAGTCATTTACTATGAAATCATTGTTTTTGAAACTATTAAATATAAATATTTGTAAAAATATAACATTGTTTTTATTTTAAGTGTTTTTCTTGTAAATATTTATTTTTATTTGGATTTGAATTTGAATTTTTCCATATTCATGTTGGTGTGTGTTTGGATTTATTCATGTGTTACTTTTTTGGAACACCTTTCTTTGATGGTGCAAGCAAATTTGGACTGGATCGGTGAGATTCCATATAGCCTCATCGATAATGAATAAAGGTCTTCAAACTTATTTCAATCAATATAATCTTGAACATACTTATACTTATTAATTATTCATCTTTCTTGCAGGTCCAATACTTGCATTTCAAAAGTAAGGATCGGATCTTGATATTAGACCAAGGTCCTAAATCACAATATCCTAGATCATAATGGTATTTTATTTTTAATAACAAATATACGTATACTAGTTTAAACAAACTCTAAATATACAATCACATTACAAGTTTTTATCTTTAAAAACAAATACGAAGGAGATTATTTTAGGTATAACGGACAAGATGCTCTTTTACATAATCAGCCAAATCTTTTATCTATTAAATAATAAATAGAATATAAATATAGTAAAATCCATATCATGAATATCCCCTGCCATCGGTGTTGGCTTGTCATGCAAGATCATCCTCTTCGTTATCAGCGATACGCGAGTCCTGCCTGCTCCTCATTCTCCAACAAGATTATGCAGCAAAAGACGAATAGGTTTTAGAATAGGGACCATGACCATGAGCCTATGAAATTTGTGTGAACCAAGAATTTCAGCCTCATCACAAAGTGAGGGCATGTAGGGCACAATACTAGTTTTTAGTCTTTGTGTGTAGAAAGCTGCAAGTCATACTTGGGATTTTGATCATAGTCTAACAAAAAAAAGTGGACCCAAAGCCAATTTTTTATCTAACACTTTTTTTTTTTTTTTACCTCGTTTTCTCGATCATATTTTAAGAGAAAAATGATAACGGTTTGACTTTTGGAGCAGATGTCTAGCGACTGCCCAACCCTATCTCTAATCATCCCTTGTTTTTGTTTATGTTCGTTGCTCGAGAGAAGGAAACTTCATAAGAACGACTTCTTTGATTTTATTTTTTTATTATAGTTTCATTGATTTATAAGGAAACGTGCTTCATTTTTAAAAAAAAAACTTTAGGGTAAGCTTGAAGATGAAGCAGTGCATTCAAAAAGCATTTTCAAAAAAATTTGAATTTTTTTTTTTTTACTTTGAATTAATATGTTTTTGATGTTTTCAAATAATTTTAATGTGCTGATCTCAAAAATAATTTTAAAAAATAAAAAAATATTATTGGCATACTTTTCTGAGTGAAAAGCACTTTGAAAAGTACCCACAACTATATTTTCAAACACGTTGTTTTGGATCTCAAAACATGAGTTTCCCATGGAAAAAGTCGTCAATTGAAGGGTGAATGAGAAAATTTAAAGTTAAGGGACTAAAATGTAAGGTTTCTAAAATGAGTGTACCTTGGCTTCCTCGTGCTAAAGCATGGTTCTTTTCTTATCAACAGACAATTCTTGGTTTGAAAGAGTAATTATTGAGCATAACGTGACGAGCTAATTAAAGAATTAAATAGATCAACAACACTAAGAAAATCCCAAATGCTCAAATTATATTTTTTATTTGCATCATTATGATGTCATAGTTACGAATGTCATAAATGTGAAAGCATTTTTTTTATAAGGAATTACTGACATTTAAATATTTTACGAGAAATTATAATTTCTGGTGTTTTTTGGGAATATAATTACTAGTATTTTGAAACTGATACAATTATATATACATGCCTGAGAAAGCTAATTAATTCTTTTTCAGAAGAAATAGTATCGAAAAGATGATTTTCTTTTATTTCTGAAGTAAATATTATTTTTGAAAATTTTATATTTGATATCAACACATTAAAACATTATCTAAAATCATAAAAAAAAATTAAAAATTTTCATAAATGTGAATACATTTTTTTTTATAAGGAATTACTACATTTAAATATTTTAGGAGAAATTATAATTTCTGGTTTTATTGGAGAATATAATTACTAATATTTTATTTTTAATATTATAAAATTATAAAAACCTAAAATTTAAAAATAAAAATTTAAAAATATTTTTTAAACACAAAAACAAACACACCAATTCCATAACCCTGGCTAACAATTAAGATTGACAGAAAATAATGCAACTTAGGCACAGTAAAGACAATGGAATGGCATAATGAGTGCCACATGCACCACTTTTAATGAGTAAATTGTCCGAGTGGGCATTTGAGTGTTTGTCATTTGATTAGGGTTTTTTTTTTATATACTCTGTTGATTTGCCCCCTCACCCCTCTCGTTGGAACAGAGAGTGAAGGTGGGACGAAAATGGACCACCAACTTTATAATAGCAATAATTACAGGCTCTCAACAGGGAAGAGAGGGAGGAGATTTCTCCCCCTCCTTTTGACTTCTTCAAGGGCACTCGCTCCATGGCAAATTACTTGCCTCCTAATATATGTATTCAATTAATTTCTTTAATGGAAGATCGACCACCGCCCCCTCCTAACTTTGCACCTAATGTCCAACGACCTTATTATTACATGTTTAATTATAATTGATTTTTTTTATTATTATTTCTAGATATCTCTTTTCTTTGTCCTCTTCTAATCCCAGTCCTAAGGAATCTTCACTTTATATACTAATGGGTCAAACTGTACTGTATAATCCTCAAGCTAGGATCCAATGGTTCATGCATGAGCAAGCAATCGTCACACTTTCTTAGGGACCATGACTTCTCCACTTGCTAGTTTAGAGTGGGTTTTTTTTTTTTTTTGTATTTGAAAAAATAGTTTTCATTTTTTTTATATTTTTTCTTGCTCTTTTAAAAATAATATCATCACCTGAAAAAAAAATTATATTAAAAAAATTTGATATAGCCTTCTATGTAGCGTGAGCCACCTATTTAGTATTTTTTATGACATGTTGAGCATGAGAGTTTCCCCTAATGATTATATATTTTTAGGTTAAATATCATATTTATCTATCTGTATTTTATTTTTACGAGAATGATTATCTTTTTGTTATAGAATTTGATTGCTATTAACATCTCTTTCTCAGTTTATAGGTTCATGCGTTTAATATTTATTTTGTTTAGCGTAAACAATGTATTTATATTTCTTAGTTAAGAGAATCATGATACATTTAAATGCACTTATAATATTGTTCTATTTCTCTACTACTTTACAAAATAAATTGAGATCCTACATGTGGTGTTGTGTTCATAATGCTTTTTTTTTTTTACTAATGCATGTTATCCTCATTTTATTTTATTATATGTGAGTATCAAATTTTTTATTCACAATTATATTTTTTTCTTGATATTAAAAATCACATTAACAACACCTACAAATTCATCCTTTCGTGTTAGAAAAAAAATTATTTGACCCGTGGCGAAGCAAATTGAATAGACTTGTTAACTTTGCATTTATTGGCATAAATAGTTATTGATATATATAATTAAATGCATGTATGAGCTTTTTGATATATAATTAAGACTTTTTTTTTTGTCGAAACAAATACATTAAAAAAACCTGTATATTTATTTATTTATTTATCTTTCTAAAAAACATTATTCAACTTGCGAAGTGAGTGTCAAATAGCTAGTTTATACAAAACCTTATGAGTCTTAGTTAGGGTGCAGCAAGGAATCTGATTAGTAAGAGGCTAGTTTTTACCCATGCTAATGCATGGGTCAGATAAATGTTTTTCAAACTTAAAATATAAAGGCATTATGAAGTCAAAACTTTGATGCATAGTGGACAAAAAAAACTTTTTAATATATTGAAATATTAACATATTGGATGACATATTATTTTTTAAAAAATATTAAGACGATGACATATTAGATCAACTCAAACCAACCATGATTAAACTATAAAACCTGTAATTTAGGGCATGAGATCGTGACAACCCCATGAAACCTATACCAATACAAATCATGAAGGTCAATCATGATGAACCAAATATTGAAGGTCAAAAATAAATAAAAAAACTAAATCTAAAATAAGACCAAAAAAACAACTTGAGTAAATCTATATTGGTGGCTGGAGTCACATTGCAGGCAAAGAAAATTTTAAACGTACATTAAAAAAATAGTTAAGGTGATGTAAGTGTTTTTAGAAAAGTAAAAAAAATCCAAAACTCGAGTCATTGATTCGCCTAGGTTCCATAAGATCATTTAATTTAATAATATGAGGGGAAAAAAAACAACCCTAATTATATAATATAAAAAACCAAGCAAACCCTGGCAAACCTTATAAGCATGAGTTAGACTTGGGTTCAATAAAGAAGCCCAACTCTCAACCAATGTAACGTTGAAGGATGAATTGAGAAAAAAAATCTAGACTCAGGTCATTGGGTCAATAGGTTTAATAAGCTCAGTTATTTTAATAATATGAAAGAAAAACAAATCTAATTCAATAATATGAAAATACAAGCGAACCCGGGTGAACCTTTTATACAGGGATTAAAATTCTAAATTTACAACCCGTGAAATCGTGTATCGGGCTCAATAAAGAAGCTCAATTCCTAATAAATTTAACACTAAAGGATGAGATTGTAAAAAAAAAAATATATATATATTCATAAATTTTTCCAAAGCAAAAAACACAACAATCAGAAAAATAAAGATCGAACTTGATAGGAAAAAAATTATGGAGGGTGAAATTGCAACAAAATATCAATTTGGAAAACCATCTAAAAAAAAGAATATAAATATAATAGGGATGAAATTTAAGAGATGAAAAAAATTGAAGGAGGGTGATTTGAAAATAATTTCCAATTTGAAATAATTAATTGATATAAAAGAAGAGCAATTAAAATAAAGGAGGCTAAATCCAAAAAAAAAAAAAAAATTGAATGATTATTGTGATTACTTTTTAAGTGCAACATGCCAATTGAGGGGAGGGGGGGCAAGAATTACACACTAAGAGAAATAAGGGCAAGAATTACACACTAAGAGAAATAAAAAAACACCTTGGATGGCCATTTCTTAGCCACCATAAACTTTGCACATACCACTTGAATGCGGCGGAGCGGCTTACATGTTAGCGCATGTCAATGCACACGCTAATCATTTTTTTTTTATTTGTAATTCAATAAAAATATCACTGTGTCCCTAATACTATATTACAACCACATAAAAAATTAAGAGGAAAGTACAATTAGCTCTTGGAAAGAAGGCTATTTTTTCAAATTCTAAGAGCTATATAAATTAAAAAAACTAAAAAAATTCAATAAGCTTCTAAATTAAAGTTAATAATTTTTCTACTTTTATAGAAAAAGACCAAGGTATCCCAAAATAAATCAATAATAACCTATGAACCTCATGAAAAGACATAATTACTCCTCATAAAAAGCCTTTTGTTTCTTGATTTGAAGAGCAAAATTATACCTTCACTATTTCAATAAATAATAATTTCTCTCTCGATTTACAAGATTTTTTACTCACAAAATTTAATTCTAGTTAATGCCTCTTTCAATCAATAAGATTTTTATCAGTGATCACAATCTAATCCATAATATATATAACATTAATTTTATGTCAAAGTTCTTAAATCTTAAGAACCATCACATGCATTAATAGAAATTTTAATGGTAAATATCAATTATATTGTTTTACCTTAATAAAATGATACATGCTATAACAAAAACAAAACAAAAAATTTATACTCGCCCAAGACAGTAGAAGTTTCTCCGACACAACACATGGTACGTGACAAACCTATCATGTGTCGATACAAGTAATTACTTGGCGAACAAAATAGGCTGTCTGTCATGATTAGAGAAAAAGAAAACTTTGTAATGAAAAAGAAAAAAAAATAAAGAAGGAAACATACATGATATTAATTTGATATCTCTAATTATTTTCTTAATAATGATATTTCTAACATCTTTTGTTGGAGAAACTCATGCTGTCTTGGGCATCACGAAAAACTTGTTTGAATTAAAAAAGACTTGTATTTTTTACAGGAGAAAAACATTTTTTAATTTTATATCACAATAAAAAATATATGTTCATAAATTCAACTCTATTATATTTTTAAGAAATAGATTAATCATTTTATTTCATTAATACCTATATATACATCACATAAAAACCTAAATAATATAAAATAGGCTTCTTAAATTACCCATAACCTGTATAGTATATTACAACTTTATTTTAACTATTAAAATTGTAAAAATGCTTAAAAATAACTCCTCAGAAGTCGATAATTAAAATCTAAAAAACAATAAAAGTACATCAAAATTTATCAAAATCAATTGGAATCCTAATGTTTAAAACAATTCTTTGTTGATGGGGTTCTTCGATCCATGTCAGTTAACATTTTCCACTCAATGTGAATATTTTATGCAACAAAATAGCATCATATTTGAAGAAAATGAAATGCAAAACACTAGCTAGTGGACATAAACAAAAAAGACTAATTAAAAAATATTCCAAACATTAGTGGGGTATATCTTCTCGGAGGGTCTCCCTAACATCCAGAGCATGTTTGCTCTGGTAGGGGTGTGAACAGTAACATCAACCTAAGTTGACTTGTGGGTTTTTTTTTTAATTTAAAAAATGAACGGATTGTTGAGATCATTTATGGGAGAGTGACCAATTGAATGAGGAGGACCTTTCTCTGGATCAATAGGATGCAGATGACATCAGTCAGCCGTAAGCACCATCGTGGCCAGTGCAATGGTATATTCGGGAGCGGTTCAAATATTATTTTTGAAAATTTGTTTTTTTTAAATTAAATGTTTTTGAATTATTTAAATGTATTATTGCAAAAAAATACTTTAAAACATAATTTTTATTGTATTATCAAATACACTTACATGTCTTAAGTTTGATTTGATACCCAAAATTTATCCGATGCAAGAGCAAGAACGGAGCTAACAAAATTTTAAAAACTAATTTAACTGGTTAGGTCTTGAGTTTGCTTTTTAATGGTCACGAGTTTAGATATTCTCAGAACTACTGAAAACTTATATCGTTATTAATTTTAGGACCCGTATAATTAGTTGAGGCTCACATAAACTAGCCTAGACAACAAAATTAATAATAAAAAAATAGAGCTGGCAATTATTATTTCTCCCTGTTTCGTCACATTGATGGGGTTGTAGCTTCTTTAATTGGAATGTCTCACCTGACTATAGTCTCCATTCTGTGTTATTCCCCCCTCTTTAGCCCCCTGTACAATACAATTATTTCTCCTCCCCCACTGGTCTTCAATAAATGACGTGTCTTTTTTCAAAGATGAGGTAAAAAGAAAAAGAATTCCCTTATATTTGGTGATATCATTTCAAATATCTTAGACTTATTTTTCCTCGTTTTAAATAAAATCATGATATCTAAAAAAACCACAATTAGTTTAAGTAAAATGACGAGAAAACAGATAAAAAAAATTAAATAATATTACCTCTTTATTAGAACTGTAGTTATATTGTTCAAAATAAAAAAATAAATATTAGAGGATCTAAATGCGAAAGAATAACAATTAAACTAACATTGATTTTAAATTATAAAAGCAGGCACCACTGATGCGTACGCTGATTTAAGAAATGATCGTTGCATCAATTAAACTTATTTTTATTTTATTTTTCAAAAATTAACTATTTTTTTATTCTTAGAAATCTCATTTGAAAATAAATGTTAAACTTTAGTTTGTTTTTTGGCATAAAAACAACAGATGAAATAAAAAAAATAGAACTAAAATTAACTAAATAAAAAAAAAACGAGGACAAAATGAAGAAATGGGCTTAAAAAAAAGAAAAGAAAAATTGCATGGCAATTAAGTGATAAGCATAACGATGGTTGGGAAATAAATGTAAACCATGCACGTTTTAAATAAGCAAAGCAAGTACTTTGCACCTTGCAGGGTGCAGCAGCAGAGAATTGCCCTTGGGTTGAGTTATTAAACCCAATCTAAGAGTTAACCTGAATTAATATCCGGTTATAAATCAAGTTGATTTACTGAATCAATTAATTTTTAAAAAAAAATTAAAAAAATTTTGTTTTAAAAACTTTTCTTAAAAAATGTAATAAATATAACTTGATTTCGAGTTACCTTAAATTGAATTTAACTAAATCGATTTTTGTAGACATGATATAGGCTATGAGGGGAGTAGGTTAGGTATTGCGTTGACCGTTGACCGGGTAGATTAGAGTGGGTGTAATAACAGTGTTTCAGAGCAAAGGATTGAGACCAAAGATGTGTCTTTGCAAAGCAAAAAAACAAAGTACAGTGTGGCTGAAAGGAGAGAAAAACATCAAACCACTCTCTCTCGTTTCTTTTACCTTTCGTAATTCATAAATAAACTCAAATTTCCACAGTTCTTAGCTCAATCCCCACCAAGAAGGAATAAAAAACGAAAAAAACTGTCTTGCTTAAAGAAATCCACAGTGTCAGATATGGCAGTTACGTTTATTGTATTCTAAGTCTGAAAAAGAAATAAAAAAGAAGAAGAGCTGAGTCACTGAGTTATAAAAACCACATAGGCATGATTAGAGCAACATCTCTCACCCTGTTCTCTGAAAACAGGCTTATTTTAGTTCAGCTTTGACAGTGTGGAATAGTACTGTGACCTAGAAAGAAATTCAGAGCATCTCAATTTTGAGAAGAGAAAATGGGTGCGTATGGCTAATTTGCTGTCATGTTCACCATTAAATAAATAAATAAAACAATCAAATTCACAAAATCCAAAGATTTTTCCAAGATTTCCCGGCAATTTCTTGTTTCTTGAAGTGGTATCCGCTGCAACATATTTTTTAATATTACCATTGAAAATCAGGTTTGTTTGTTAGTGAACTAGAGTATTCAAAAATAATTGATTTTTTTATTTTAAATTATTCTTTTAGTATTTTTATATTGTTTTGATGTAATAATATTAAAAATAAATTTTAATTTAAAAATATTATTTTAATATATTTTTAAATAAAAAAATATTTTAAAAACCATCTACCATACAAAAAAAAACATGTATATTTTTATGAAATACACTGCGCATAAGCAAACGCGCTAGAACTATTTAACACCTGTGCTAAAGTTTGAAAGTTTCCAGGACTAGAATGGTTGGTCTCACTGACACAATCATGAAATTCTAACGTTGGGATTTTATTTTATTTTATTTTTAATGCTGGAGGAAAATAAAAAACCTAGATAGCTAGAGTTTGACTAGAGTTTACACGGTCCATTTTTACCAAATTTCACAGATGGCATAAATACCTGCTTCTGTGTAATTAACGTTAATTACAGTTTTCGATTAAAAAATTTTTATTTTTGTGTTTTAAAAGTATTTTTAAAAAAATTAAAATTATTTTTTATTTTAAATTAATATTATTTTAGTATTTTTAAATTATTTTAATATGCTGATATTAAAAATAATTTTTTAAAAATAAAAAAATATTATTTTAATACATTTTCAAATAAAAAATATTTTAAAAAATAATCTCAATTACCCTCCTACCAAACAATGTTTACGGGACTTGGGAAGTGATTTACTGCTAAATTTTGTTTGTTTAGCATTAACAAAAAAATTAAATCGCCGCACTTTGAAAAGCATTCGCGGCAGAACACTACTTTAATCCCACGAAACTGTTGCAAAAAATCGCTCAATCGAACAAACAAACGGTTATACCTCCCTAGCAAAATCTATTGCAGGGAACGTCTTATAAACCTCTGCAGATTGCAGGGAAGGACGCCGGATTTAAAGGCAAGAGACAAGACAGAGAGGTAAAGGGACGGCCAGAGAGAAGAAATTTTTTATCTTTCACACTTTACAGTCCTAACCTAACTTGCAGAAGAAGCCAAAATTAAAGAATTGAACAATCGGTTCTTCTGCATATTATACTAACAAACAAGGATAACACTAATAACGAAACTACATAAAGATTGGAGGAGTATAATAAATTTAGAGTGGACGGTCTCTTGCTGGTTTTCCACCACGAGCGTAGTAAAAAACCCCATCTCCAGCTTTCACACACAGTGTTGATTGTCGGGTGGAAAGCCCTCTCTCTAATCTCAGCATCTGTCCCTTTCTGTGTGTTTTTTACACCAGAAGCAAAGCTTAAGGAAACCTCATGCTGTTTCCCTCTACTTCCTCTTTGGTTACACGGATGTACTTCCTTTATTTTCAGTATCAGATTGTCTCGCTCTAATTGGATTTGGAGGATAGATTTAGAATATGCTCGTACATGTTAATAATTGCAGCTTTTGTTATTAAAAATGTTTAATTATATTATATGCTGTTAAGATATTTCATATTACCATATATTAAAAAAAGAAGAAAATCAAAGTATCTTCATTTTATAGCTCCTTGTTTTTAACTCCTGAACAGTTTTGGAATTAGATTTCAAACTGTAGCATGAAAAAAAAAGCAAAAAGCAAAAAGCAAAGAGTAGAAGAATGTCTTTGGCCATAAGACTGGAGAACGAGAAGAGAGAGAAAAGAACAGTGAGGATGAAGTAAGAAACATGAGACTTGACTAAAAGAGAGGGTAAAAGGATAAATATTAATTAAAAAAAGGGGGAAAATAAAAGAACATAAGCACAAAAGCCAGATAAAGTGCGATAAGAAAGGAGAGAGGAGGAGGTGGGTTTGTTTGTTCAATAAAGCTAGGTAGCTAGCAAGAGAGAATTTTTGCAAATGTCACAAGAGTCTCTAGAGATAAAGACGATTGAACAATGGAAATGGTCAGAAATGCAAGGCCTTGAACTCGTGTCCGAGCCTCCTCCTCCTGATCCCTCCTCTCACTCCCATCCCTTTAAAACCACACCAACTCGAACATTAAACACAAACTCCACATACCAACAGCAAGAAAGTGTAGTTGAGAGAAGAGAAATGGAAAGTACAGAGCCAAAGAAAGATGGGACTTCTAGTAACAGTGGTGGTGGAGGTAACGGAGAGAAGCCGGGTGAAGTGGCTGTAGCTGGGTTTGGAGAGCTGTTTAGATTTGCTGATGGGTTAGATTATGTGTTGATGGGAATTGGGTCAATGGGTGCATTTGTACATGGATGTTCGTTACCTCTCTTTCTTCGGTTCTTTGCCGATCTTGTTAACTCTTTTGGTTCTAATGCCAATAACATGGATAAGATGATGCAAGAAGTTTTGAAGGTACTTAATTTAAACAAAACAAAAAAATCATAAAAAGAAAAAGAAAGCAGTATCCTTTTTTTTATGTTAACATATTGACAAACAAGAATAATAATGTAACTTTGTGGTTTTGCATTTTGCAGTACGCATTTTACTTTCTTATTGTTGGTGCTGCAATTTGGGCATCATCATGGGCAGGTAGGTTCTGCTGCGGTTTCTTGGTTTGTTTCGATATGCATGCTAATGATAATAATGGAATTGAAAGAAAGCTTAAATTTTGGACACAGAAATATCATGTTGGATGTGGACTGGAGAGAGGCAATCAACAAGGATGAGGATCAAGTACCTAGAAGCGGCATTAAACCAGGACATTCAATACTTCGACACCGAAGTTCGGACATCAGACGTTGTTTTTGCCATCAACACTGATGCAGTGATGGTCCAAGATGCTATCAGTGAGAAGGTAAAAACAGAACAAGAAAAACCCTGTTTCATCATTCCTAATTAGGCCTCTTTTTGACTAAAAATGCCTTCTTCTCTTTGGTTTTTGTGCAGTTGGGTAATTTTATTCACTACATGGCAACATTTGTTTCTGGATTTGTGGTGGGTTTTACTGCTGTGTGGCAATTAGCACTGGTCACTCTGGCAGTGGTTCCACTCATAGCTGTAATTGGAGCCATCCACACCACCACATTAGCCAAGCTCTCTGGCAAAAGCCAAGAAGCTTTATCACAGGCTGGAAACATTGTAGAGCAGGTAACAAAAAATGGCGAGTTTACTTTGTGATTCACGTACTTTCAATTTGTAGAAGATGGGAGCTAAATTCACTTAGTGAGACTCTCTCTCTCTTTTGTATTTGGGCATTTGCTAATTTGAAGCAAAATTGCAGACGATTGTCCAAATCCGGGTTGTTTTGGCATTTGTTGGGGAATCAAGAGCATTACAAGCCTACTCGTCAGCTTTGAAGATTTCTCAAAGGATTGGTTACAAGAGTGGATTTTCAAAGGGAATGGGATTAGGTGCAACTTACTTTGTTGTTTTCTGTTGCTATGCTCTTCTTCTCTGGTATGGAGGTTATCTTGTTAGACACCATTATACCAATGGAGGTCTAGCCATAGCTACCATGTTTGCTGTTATGATTGGAGGATTGTAAGTGCTTGATTTTACCTCATGTGATCAGGAATTATAATTTGATACGTTTATCAAATCAAATCTTGATTTGGCTAAAGTTTTGTTTTATTGGCAGAGGTATAGGACAAGCTATCCCTAGCATGGGTGCATTTGCCAAAGCAAAAGTTGCAGCTGCAAAAATTTTCCGAATAATCGATCATAAGCCGGCTATTGACCGAAACAGTGAATCTGGGCTGGAATTAGAATCAGTTACTGGGCTTGTAGCGCTCAAAAATATAGATTTTGCGTACCCTTCAAGGCCAGATGCTCGAATTCTGAACAATTTTTCGCTTAATGTCCCAGCTGGAAAGACCATAGCTTTGGTTGGCAGCAGTGGCTCTGGTAAAAGCACTGTAGTCTCGCTCATTGAGAGATTCTATGATCCCAACTCAGGTAAATTGTGCCACAGTTTCATTCTTAGTAAACAAAACAAGAGTGGACAACAACTTGTGAAAAATGTCAATGTTTTGATTGGCAGAATTGATGTATAACTGCCAACTGAAGTAAATTTGTTTCTTGGGTTCAACTAGTCCATGTGGATCTGAAAGTTTTAGCACAAGTGTTCTGTTAATAAAATTAATTTTTTGCAGGACAAGTACTGCTAGATGGGCATGACATTAAGACATTAAAGCTGAGATGGCTGAGACAACAAATAGGGCTAGTTAGCCAAGAGCCTGCCTTGTTTGCAACAACCATCAAGGAAAATATACTATTGGGAAGGCCTGATGCAGATCAAGTTGAAATAGAAGAAGCTGCCAGGGTTGCAAATGCCCATTCGTTCATTATCAAGCTACCCGATGGCTTTGACACTCAGGCAAGTTAGTTTTAAAGATGCAGTAACCTGTGAATACTGGGTAAGAAATTGACAATGGCAGCTAACCAACTACGTGTCAAACCTCGTTAGGAACCTATTGAACTAGCTCTCATAATTATCTGTTCCCTTTAAAAAATTTGGAAGATCTGAATTTAAATCCCTTAAGTAATTTGAATAGAGCAGGTAGTTAATTCCTTACAAAAAAAATAATAATAAGTACACAAGTGAAGAGCTCTCCTATGCAAGGTAAAATATTTGACTTTGTGGCTGTTGGGGGAGGTGGGGTAGACGTGGTCATTCCATAATGTGAAATGAAATGATAGATCTTGACCAGTAGCCAGTGCGAGTCACAGTTAGATTATGTTTTTTTTTATGCCATATAACTTGCCACCACAATACAGTAAAGTATTCAGAGATTGAATGGTTTATTTGGTCAAAAACTTAACCTAACCTTGTCCATTTTCTTATTAGAAGTCAATGTGAGAATGCGTTGTGGTCAGGCATGCATTTGAAAGAAGGTAACATGTTATAGTCAACACTGCATGTGCATGTGTAAGGTTTTATATGTTTATGCAGAAATAAGGACGAAATAAACCTAGAAAGAGGATATGTCAAGAAGAAGACAATATTTAAAGAATGGAGGGCATGATGTCATTTTTAAATATGCCAATCTAATCCCATGGAAAATAAATAATTCTCAAGTTTATATAAAACTCAAAATCATTAGAAGGCCAATAAGGAATCTCTATGATGTTGACATTGGGGGTCGATGATTACTTGAAGACAACAAGTGGGAGCAATAAGCTTAAAGAAGAATGCATTAATGTTCATGAAGAAATTCCTCATTTGGATATTAGTTAATCAGCTAGATTATAAGCTAAATAATATCTTTCAAGGAAAAACAAAATGAATTAACAATAACATATAACCGGGAAGAAAGTCTAAATTTACCATGGACCTAGAGGAAAATTTGAAGAAATAAACTTGAAGAAAATTCTGCTTATGTCTCTGTGATAATACAATTAGCCTGAAAAAGTAATCATGTTACGCTTTGACCAGTTGCTGAGTAATTGAAAAGGAATGATGATCAAAATATATTTCTTCAATCCGTACCAATGTTGGAATACTATTTCTCAGTTTTTGTTTCTTTTTTATACTTATATTGGAAATCGATAAAACTGATGTAGAAATTCAAAAGAGCATATGGCACATGTATAAAATGATTTGAAATTGCAGGTGGGTGAGAGAGGACTGCAGCTTTCTGGAGGACAGAAGCAGAGAGTAGCTATAGCAAGGGCTATGCTGAAAAACCCAGCAATTTTGCTCTTAGATGAGGCAACGAGTGCTTTAGATTCCGAGTCAGAAAAGCTAGTGCAAGAAGCCCTTGACAGGTTTATGATTGGCAGGACTACTCTTGTCATTGCCCATCGGCTCTCCACCATACGCAAGGCTGACCTTGTAGCTGTACTCCAGCAGGGTAGTGTTAGTGAAGTAGGAACACATGATGAGCTCATTGCAAAAGGAGAAAATGGTGTGTATGCCAAGCTCATTAGAATGCAGGAGGCAGCACATGAAACAGCTCTAAACAATGCCAGAAAGAGTAGTGCAAGGTAGGTTCCATTAACTTTTGTCCCCGATTCCTCTTTTGAATTCTAGCTCCTTTTATTTTGGTATTTCTTTGGCTCCTAAAATGTGAGAATGTTGTTATGGACTAAGCCATGAGTTTTCCGTTTAACATAGTTCTTTATTACAGGCCTTCTAGTGCAAGGAACTCAGTAAGCTCACCAATAATTGCCCGTAATTCATCATATGGCCGATCACCATACTCACGCAGGCTATCTGACTTTTCTACCTCCGATTTTAGTCTCTCCCTTGATGCCCCATTCCCCAATTACCGACTCGAAAAACTTGCTTTCAAGGAGCAAGCTAGTTCCTTTTGGCGCCTTGCAAAGATGAATTCTCCTGAATGGGTCTATGCCTTGGTTGGTTCTATTGGGTCTGTTATTTGTGGTTCCCTTAGCGCCTTTTTTGCATATGTTCTCAGTGCTGTACTTAGCGTCTACTATAATCCAAACCATGATTATATGAGCAGAGAAATTGCAAAATACTGCTATTTGCTAATCGGGCTCTCATCAGCTGCACTGATATTCAATACACTACAGCATTCCTTCTGGGATATTGTGGGAGAAAACCTTACAAAACGAGTGAGGGAGAAAATGCTGACAGCAGTGCTAAAAAATGAAATGGCATGGTTTGATCAGGAGGAAAATGAGAGTGCTAGGATTGCAGCAAGATTGGCTCTTGATGCAAACAATGTCAGATCAGCCATTGGGGACAGAATTTCAGTGATTGTACAGAATACAGCACTCATGCTAGTTGCTTGCACTGCAGGGTTTGTTTTGCAGTGGCGCCTTGCCCTTGTTCTCATTGCTGTCTTCCCTTTGGTTGTTGCAGCCACTGTTCTACAGGTTTGTTTCTCTAACCAGTTCCTGAGTAATTCACTTGTAATCTGGTTATAGGGAAGCTACTGTAAACAGCAAACTGGTCAATCATGGCTTTTGCAACAATACTGAAAGAATTATGTAGGAGGAACGTGATAAGTTATAGCAAGGGAAATGGTACTCATATTTAATCATTTTATGAACCATCTGAAGAGTACCATACGTTCACAGACAAATCCAAATGGTTTTATGATGTTTCATGCAATAAAATTAGTTCCCATTTTCCGTAAAAACCAGATGTGATCTGAAATTTTCAGCTCTTTTGTTAGGTATGAAAAATAATTCAACTTAATGAACTTTTTTTGGTCTGCCTCTGATTGTTAACAGAAAATGTTCATGAATGGTTTCTCGGGAGACCTAGAAGCTGCCCATTCCAAGGCCACACAACTGGCAGGAGAGGCCATAGCCAATATGAGGACTGTTGCTGCCTTCAATTCTGAGGCAAAAATAGTGGGTCTTTTCTCTACCAATCTCGAAACTCCTTTACGGAGATGCTTTTGGAAGGGACAGATTGCAGGAAGTGGATTTGGGATTGCACAGTTTTCTCTTTATGCTTCTTATGCTCTGGGTCTTTGGTATGCATCCTGGCTAGTGAAGCATGGAATCTCCAATTTCTCAAACACAATCCGAGTTTTTATGGTCCTCATGGTCTCTGCCAATGGTGCAGCTGAAACATTAACCTTGGCTCCTGACTTCATTAAGGGTGGTCGAGCCATGCGCTCAGTCTTTGACCTGCTTGACCGCAAAACTGAAATTGAACCTGATGATCCTGATGCCACCCCTGTTCCTGATCGTCTTCGTGGAGAAGTTGAGCTAAAGCATGTAGACTTTTCTTATCCCACTCGCCCTGACATTCCAGTTTTCCGCGACCTCAATCTTCGTGCACGAGCTGGCAAAATTCTTGCCCTTGTGGGTCCTAGTGGATGTGGTAAGAGCTCTGTCATTGCTCTCATACAGAGATTCTATGAGCCATCATCTGGGCGGGTGATGATTGATGGGAAGGACATTAGGAAATACAATCTCAAGTCCCTGAGAAAGCACATTGCAATAGTCCCCCAGGAGCCATGCCTCTTTGGTACTACCATTTATGAAAATATTGCATACGGGAATGAGTCAGCAACAGAGGCTGAAATAATTGAAGCCGCTACTTTGGCCAATGCCCATAAGTTCGTATCTGCATTACCAGATGGGTACAAAACATTTGTAGGGGAGAGGGGAGTTCAGTTATCTGGTGGACAGAAGCAGAGAATTGCCATTGCTCGAGCTTTAATAAGGAAGGCCGGGCTTATGCTACTCGATGAGGCAACAAGTGCACTAGATGCTGAGTCTGAGAGGTCTGTCCAGGAAGCCCTGGATCGTGCCTGCTCAGGAAAGACCACAATTGTTGTTGCACACCGGCTATCAACCATAAGAAATGCTCATGTCATTGCTGTAATTGATGATGGTAAAGTAGCAGAGCAAGGATCCCACTCGCATCTATTGAAAAATTATCCTGATGGGAGCTATGCCCGCATGATACAGTTACAAAGGTTCACACATAGCGAAGTCATTGGAATGACCTCAGGTTCAAGTTCCTCAACCAGACCAAAAGATGATGATGAGAGGGAAGGCTAGTATTGATTAAATGAAAACACCAGTAAGAGGAGTATATCCCATGCATCCCCTAGTGATTTTCTGGGTTTTTTTTGTTTCGATGTTAATGCTATGGTATAGT